>Ga0256404_1001963_pt1 | contig 47227 bp, 51 predicted proteins | sample RumenRJG_01DNA_FD_185990 | JGI IMG/M metagenome (GOLD analysis project Ga0256404, IMG submission 185990) | Bovine rumen microbial communities from Lethbridge, Alberta, Canada - RJG_01 | ecosystem: Host-associated > Mammals > Digestive system > Stomach > Rumen | place: Canada: Alberta | collected... | reverse complement strand
ATAGTTAAAACCGATAGCAGGACAAAATAAAATCCGTTTATTTTTATACAGAAACATTGTCTTGTGCGACCAAAAGCGGTCATTAAGTCGGGGAAAAGGTGTTTTTATTTGAATGAGGAGGATGCAGAGGGACTTTCCGACCCTCATTTTCTGAAATGTTAAAATGGAAAGAAAAAAGAGGCTCAAACGCACGTTTTTTGCCCCTTTTTGCAAACTTCCCCACTTTTGCCCCGATTTTTTCAAAAAACAAAGCCCTTTCGTTAACTTGCTCATAGTCAGTGGATTGTTGTTTCTGTGAAAACTTTTCTGGCGCGGAAAGTGTTGGAAAATGCGCCTGAAAGTGCCACTTTCGGGTTCTAAAAGTGGCACTTTTACCCTCCAAAACTTCAACTTTTGGCTCCTGAAAGTGGCACTTTCGCAAGGTCAAAGTGCTGCTTTTGTTCTCCAAAACGGCACTTTTGGATATTTTATTGATATACTTACGGAAATCCGTTCCAGAATTTCCATTTCCAGAAATGTTAAAATCGTGATAAAAACTTTACATTTTAACATTTAAAAATCGGCGTTTCGAGAGGCGAAAATATAAAAAACAAAACATTTGTAAAAAGATGTAAAAATAAAGAAAGTATAAAAAGCGCAGTGCAAAACTAAAAAACTGTAAAAAGTTTTCGTCTTTCACATACTTTATTTACCTTTGCGCAGCTTAATAAATTATTGTTTCTTTATAAAAGGTTGAGTGTGTTGATGAAATACGCAATCATCGCAGCAGGCGAAGGCTCGCGGTTAGCCGAGGAGGGAGTGGCAGAACCGAAGCCGTTGGTGAGGTTGGGCAGCGAGTGCCTGATTGACCGTCTCTTACGCATATTCACAGCGAATGGCGCGTCGGAGATAGCCGTAATCTGCAACGAGCAGTCGCCGCAGGTGCGCCACCATCTTGAGGAGGTGGTGCGAAACGGCTTGGACGGGCGTAGGATACCCTTGCGTCTGGTGGTCAAAACGACCCCGAGTTCGATGCACAGCCTTTACGAACTGAGCGGTTTGCTTGCCGGTGAACCCTTCGTGTTGACCACGGTCGATACGATTTTCCGTGAGAGTGAATTTACCCGTTACGTCGAGACGTTCACCCGTATGATGACAGCTGCCGGCAGTGGTGCGTCACTTGACGGCTTGATGGGCGTGACCGACTATGTGGACGATGAGAAACCGCTTTACGTGGAGGTAGGCGACGGCTGGCAGATACGGGGCTTTCACGACACACCGGATTACTTGTCGGCAGCAGAAACAAAAAGCAATCAACCTTTTGTGAGCGCAGGTATTTATGGATTATCACCGCATTCGCTCGACACACTCAGCAGGTGCATGGAGCGGGGAGAGCACCGCATGCGCAATTTTCAGCGCGCCTTGGTTGCCGATGGCTTCAGGCTCGATGCGTGGCTGTTCTCGAAAGTGCTCGACATCGACCATGCCAGTGACATTGAGAAGGCGGAAGATTTTTTGAAAACGGAAGATTTTGAGAGTGCTGTGCATATATAGGGACAAGCGTTTTTCTCCCAATTCGGTGGAAAAAGACCAGGCGATACTCGATGCTGTTTCGGCAAAGTTTCGGGCTGTCGGTCACGAAGTCGATAGCGTGGAGGAAGCCCTCTGGCAGCAGGAAGGGCAGTCCTATCCCCTGATTTTGAGCATGGGGCGGTTGCCGGAGACGCTGAGGCGCTTGTCAGCCTTGGATGCCTGCGTCATCAACACCCCACAGGGAGTAGCCAACTGCGCCCGCCGTCGTTTGCAGACAACGATGGAAGCGATGGGCATTCCCATGGCTCCGGGCGAAGGAACCGACGGCTACTGGCTCAAACGTGGCGATGCGGCGGCGCAAAGTCATGAAGACGTGGCGTTTTTCCGGAACAAAACCGACTTGGAAGCGGGAATACGCCGCTTCAGAGAGCGAGGAATCGACAGCTACACGGTGAGCGCCCATGTCCGTGGCGACCTGGTGAAATTCTATGGAGTGAAGGGAACGGGATTCTTCCGTCACTACTATCCGACGGACGACGGGCAGACGAAGTTTGGCGATGAGCAGCACAATGGCGCAGCATGTCACCACCCGTTCGATGTGGAAAACCTGCGCCTGGAGACAGAGCGGCTGGCAGAGGCGACGGGCGTTGCTGTCTATGGCGGCGACTGTATCGTGCGCGAGGACGGCAGTTGGTGCATGATTGACTTCAACGACTGGCCCAGTTTCTCACGATGTCGGGAGGAGGCGGCAGCTGCAATAGTCCGGTTAGTTGAACACAGTTTAATGAAATAGAAAAGATATGGCACGTTTCAAGGAATTACTGAGAGCATCTTTCAAATCAGACGACACGGAGGAGTGGCTGGATGTGCACTTCACCCGTCCGATAGGATTGGTGTTTGCCTTGTTCTGGAACAAGCTGGGCGTGCATCCGAACGCCATCACGATACTGTCGATGTTCCTCGGAGTGGGGGCAGGCGTGATGTTCTATCATACAGATTGGTGGCACAACGTGGCAGGTGTGCTGCTCCTGATGTTTGCCAATTTTTGCGATTCGACCGACGGGCAGATGGCTCGGCTGACGGGAAAGAAGACCCTCATCGGACGAATGCTCGACGGCTTCTCGGGCGACCTCTGGTTCTTTGCCATCTATCTGGCAATCTGCCTGCGCCTGATGCCGCAGGAGATGCCTCTCACGGACATGAAATGGGGCATTTGGATATGGCTCTTGGCAGCCGTGGCAGGTTTCCTCTGTCATTCGCCGCAAAGCTCTCTGGCAGACTATTACCGACAGATACACCTGTGGTTTCTCAAAGGGACGGCAGGCAGTGAGCTCGACCGCTCAGAGCAGCAGCGCGCTATTTATGAGTCGTTGCGTGGCAAACGGGGACATTTCTGGGAGCGGAAGTTCTATTACAACTACGCCAATTATTGCAAAAGCCAAGAGCGGCGCACACCCAGATTCCAAAGACTGTATCAGCAACTGACGGAAAAATACGGCGACATAGCGAACGTGCCGGAGGCGCTGAAAGAGCGATTCCTGGAAGGAAGCCGTCCGCTGATGAAATATACGAACATCCTGACTTTCAACGTGCGGGCTATCTGCATCTACGTCACCTGCCTGTTGGATTGCCCGTGGGTGTATCTGCTGATAGAGATTACGGTGATGACCGCCTTATATATTTACATGCACAAGAAACATGAGGACCTTTGTCGGAAAATAAATGAAGAATAAAGGCTACATATTCGACTACGGCGGCACGCTCGATACGTGTGGCTGCCACTGGGGAAAGGTGCTCTGGCATGCTTATGAGTACGTTGGCGTCCCCGTTAGCGAGGAACAGTTCCGCGAGGCTTATGTGTATGCTGAGCGCTATTTGGGAACCCATCCGGTGGTCAAACCCACATTCACGTTCCGACAAACGCTGGAGACGAAGCTCGAACTCGAACTCGCACACCTCTCAACGCTGTCGGGAAAAGAACTGGGAACCTGCAAGAGCGCACTGTTGGAGAAACTCTATGCAGACGTGACAGCGACCACCGCTCACAGCAGGGAAGTGCTCCGCGCGCTGAAAGAGAAATGTCCGATGGTGCTGGTCAGCAATTTCTATGGAAACATCGCCGTGGTGCTTCGCGAGTTTGGGCTGGACACGCTGTTCGACAGGGTGATAGAATCGGCAGTCGTCGGCATCAGAAAACCCGACCCGCAGATATTCGCCTTGGGCGTGGAAGCCTTGGGCATGAAGCCCTCAGACGTGGCAGTGGTGGGCGACAGCTTCTCGAAAGACATCCTGCCTGCCCGTCAAATCGGTTGCCAGACCATCTGGTTCAAAGGAGAAGGATGGACGGACGAGAGCGAGGATGAGACGATTCCCGATAAAATCATAACTGATTTATCGGACTTGATTGAAGATACAATAAACACGAACAAAAAGCGTTAATAAAAAACCACTATGAAAGAGAGAGAAGTAAAACCCGCAGAGGGTAAGTTGGGTGTCATGGTTGTCGGGTGCGGTGCCGTCACAACGACCTTCATGACAGGTGTTTTTATGGCACGAAAAGGACTCGCTAAGCCTATCGGCGCCATGACACAATATGACAAAATCCGCGTAGGGAAGGGAGCTGAGCAGAAGTATCTTTCCTACGGCGAGATTGTGCCATTGTCAACACTGGACGATATCGAGTTTGCAACATGGGACGTATATCCCCAGAACGCCTACCAGGCGGCGATGTATGCAGAAGTGCTCAAAGAAAAAGATATCGAACCCGTGCGGGCTGAGTTGGAGAAGATTGTTCCGATGAAGGCAGCCTTCGACAAGAATTTCGTGAAACGACTTGACGGCGACAACGTGATGGAAGGCAAGACCCGCTGGGAGATGGTCGAACTGTTGCGCGAAGACATCCGCCGCTTCAAGGCTGAGAAGAATATTGCCCGCGTCGTCGTCATCTGGGCGGCATCAACAGAAATCTACGTGCCCGTTTACGAGCCGGTACACAATACACTCGACGCGCTGGAGAAAGCGATGAAAGACGATGACCGTGAACATATCGCGCCGTCAATGTGCTATGCCTATGCAGCACTCACCGAAGGCGCTCCCTTCATCATGGGCGCACCCAATACGACGGTCGATATTCCTGCCATGTGGGAACTGGCAGAAAAGACACGCATGCCGATTGCCGGAAAAGACTTCAAGACGGGACAGACACTGGTGAAAAGCGGTTTCGCACCCATCATCGGCACCCGCTGTCTCGGACTCAGCGGCTGGTTCTCTACCAACATTCTGGGAAATCGTGACGGACTGGTGCTCGACGAGCCGGCAAACTTCCGCACGAAGGAAGTCAGCAAACTATCGACACTGGAAACGATCCTGAAGCCGGAAGAACAGCCCGACCTCTATACGGATTATTTCCATAAAGTGCGTATCAACTATTATCCTCCCCGCAATGACAATAAAGAAGGCTGGGACAACATCGACATCTTCGGTTGGATGGGCTATCCGATGCAGATTAAAATCAATTTCCTCTGCCGCGACTCCATCCTTGCCGCACCGCTGTTGCTCGACCTCTGCCTGTTGTCAGACCTTGCTGCGCGTGCCGGACGCTACGGAATACAACGTTTCCTGAGCTTCTATCTCAAGAGTCCGATGCACGACTATATCAAGGGCGAGGAGGCAGTGAACAACCTCTATCAGCAACACACGATGCTGAAGAATGCAATCCGCGAGATGGGCGGTTATGAAGCAGATGAAGAAATGGATTAAAATAAGTATGATACTTCTTGTCTGGACGTTGGCACAGACAGCCAATGCCCAGATAACGGGTATCGTCGTTGATGCGCAGACGGGCGACACCATCGCCCGTCCAAGCGTGTCGTATAAAGGCAACCATATTGCCGTGTCGGGAGATTCAACAGGTTATTTCTCCATCGAACGACACAACGGATGGTATCTCACCGTCAGTGCGCTCGGTTATAAGCCGCAACGCATCCTGATCAAGGAGAGTACACCATCGAGACAAGTGTTCAAACTGAAATCGGACACAAGAAAATTGAACGAAGTGGTGGTGAAGTCCAAGCGCAAGAATAAATATTCGCGCAAGGACAATCCTGCCGTGGAGCTCATGAAGCGGGTGGTAGCCGCAAAGAAGAAGACCGACCTTGAAAATTATGATTTCTACCAGTACAACAAATATCAGAAGATAACGCTTGCGGTCAATGACATCACATCCGAAACAATGGAAAGCGATTTGTTTAAAAACCGCGAATGGCTCGTCAATCATATCGAACGATGCCCTTACAACGATAAACTCATCTTACCCCTTTCTGTTGATGAGACAGCGATACAACATCTTTATAGAAAACAACCGAAGACCAGGAAAGACATTATCAAAGGTCAGTCATCCACAGGTGTCAGTCAGTTGATAGAAACAGGAGTTATGTTCAACACGATTTTGAAAGATTTCTTCACCGATATCGACTTGTATGATGACCAAATCCGCTTTTTACAGTATCCTTTTACCAGTCCGATAGGAAAAGATGCGGTTGATTTCTATCGTTTTTACATAGAAGACACGGTTTATGTTGGACCAGACCGTTGTTTTCACTTGCAGTTCACGCCCAACAATCAACAGGATTTTGGTTTCCGTGGAGAAATATATGTGCTTGCTGACACTACGTTGCATGTGAAACGATGTGTCCTGACACTACCGAAAAGCAGTGTCGTGAACTTCGTGGATAACCTTCGAATGGAGCAGGAATATACCCGACTCGCTAACGGGGAATGGGTGCTGACGAAGGATGATATGATGGTGGAAATGTCTCTGGCAAAATTTCTCACGAAAGCTGCTGTAATCAGAACCACACGGTTTAGCGATTATGCGTTCGATGAACTGCCGAAAAAACTATTCAAAGGCAAAGCTGATGTTCGTTATGAAGCAGACGCAAAAATGCGCAAAGAAGATTTCTGGAATAAATACCGGACGGTGGAACTGACAAAAAGCGAATCGTCAATGAACGATTTTATTCACAGTATGGAACGGTCAAAAGGCTTCAAATATATCCTTTTCGGATTAAAAGCGCTGGTAGAGAATTTTATAGAAACAGGTTCGAAGAATACAAAAAGTAAATTCGATATCGGACCAGTCAATACCATCATATCTAATAACTTCGTTGACGGCTTGCGTTTTCGTGCGAGCGGACAGACCACCGCGGCACTCAACCCACATTGGTTTTGGAAAGGCTATTATGCGTATGGAACAAAAACACATAAAAGCTATTATAGCTCACTCGTGACATACTCATTCAATAAAAAAGAATACCAGCCGAGCGAATTTCCTTCGAGAACCCTTTCTTTTGAAACAACCTACGATGTGATGTCTCCTTCGGACATGTTCCTGAATACGGATAAAGACAATCTCTTTACCGCATTCCGTTGGGCGAAAGTGAATCAGATGTACTTCTATAATCGACAGAAACTCAAATTCGATTGGGAAACAGACTGGGGATTCCGAACCACTGTCCAGTTTAAAACGGAAAGTAATCAACCTACTGGAGAACTGTCATTCAACCGTCTCAGCGATGGCGAAATCATCAATAAAATCCGTACTACGGAAGCAACTGTGAGTCTTGAACTTTGTCCAGGACGAACCTATGTCAATACCAAACAACATCGTATTCCTGTCAATTTCGATGCAGCGGAATTAAGACTCAGTCATACGATGGGCTTTGATGGGCTGTTTGGTGGACGCTATCGTTATAATTACACAGAAGTAAGTATCTACAAACGAATATGGATGAAGAGTTGGGGACGAATCAATACGCAAATCAAAGCAGGAGCGCAATGGAATAAAGTTCCTTTCCCACTGCTTATCATGCCGCCGACGAATCTTTCCTATACCATCAACGAAGGAAAATTCTCATTGATGAACAATATGGAATTTCTCAACGACCGCTTTGCAATGCTTGACATATCATGGGACCTGAACGGCAAAATATTCAACCGTATCCCCTTGTTGAAAAAACTCAAATGGCGTGAGTGTATCGGAGTAAAAGGAATGATAGGACATCTGACCGATAAGAATAATCCTTTCTTGGAAGAAAATGCAAATGATCCCAATTTGTTCGTATTCCCCGAAGGTGCGAACTTGATGGATAAGAACAAACCTTATTGGGAAATATCGGTCGGCATCTATAATATTTTCAAGTTCTTCCGCGTGGACTACGTGCGCCGCTTGAGCTATACCAAGTTGCCAACAGCCAAACTTCAAGGCATTCGCGTTGGTTTTGAGTTTACATTCTGACACATCGTTAAAAACAAAAGACATGAGAAAGATAAAGAATCCATGGAGCAAGAAAGAAGGATACGACTGCTTCGGTTGTTCACCGGACAATCCCATCGGGCTCCACATGGAGTTTTTCGAGGATGGTGACGAAGTGGTCAGCTTCTGGCGCCCGCAAGAGCACTATCAAGGTTGGGTCGATACCCTTCACGGCGGCATCATCAGTGCGCTCATCGACGAGACAGCCGGATGGGTCGTTTTCAGGAAGTTGCAGACGGCAGGCATGACGAGCCGCCTGAGCGTATCGTTCAAGAAACCTGTCATGACCACCGACCCGCAGCTGATTCTCCGGGCGCATATCGTTGAGAGCAAGCGCAACTTCATTACGGTTCACGTCACACTTGAGAACGCCCAAAACCAACTCTGTGCAGAAGGCGACGTCACCTATTACGCCATGAACGAGGACAAGTCGCGCGAAATGGGCTTCACCACCTGCGACCTCGAAGGCGAAGAACTCCTGGCGTTCTGAGTGGTAATAAGGAAATAGACATTATTATATTTACGCGCGCACGGGTGTTTGAGTAAACATCCGTGTTTTTGTTGTTTATTCATATTGAATTAAAAAAGATTAAAAAATATTTGCTTGCATAAAAATAAATTCGTAATTTTGTCACCGACGAAGCCGGCTCTTAGAGGGCAGGTGGGTCAAACATTGATGGATGAGATTAAGACCAATCGTAAGGTCTAATCTCGAAAAGGCGTTTACGGACGTTACTATTCTGTGACCTCAAACTTCGCAACTTTGAAACCGTACACAGAGGTAATGCAACGGAACGTCTGCGTGAGTGATTTATATTCTAACTATATATTATTATGTATAGTGAATTATAAGAATATAATCGCTTGGCGTGGGCTGGCTGCGTTGCTTATCCTTGTACGGGGGCAAAGCGAAGGCCTGAGGTCAGGGATGGGCGAGAAGTAGAAACTCCCATGCCTTTTTTCATTTCCATAAACTTGAACTTAATTATTAATGCTGAATTCGGGAGTTCAAGAGGCGAAAATATTAATCATAAAGCAAAATAAAATAATATGATGGAGCATTTAATAGCCAATTCAGGAATTCAGTTTGTTACACGGGAGATTGAATTCAATCCTCAAGAGCCATTGATAATGAGCAATGGTCGTGCTTTGAAATACACATTTTATGAGGGTGTTGACTTTATAGAACAAGTGAGTACTTTTGAAATGCTCCAGTATTATAATGAGCAGGGTAAATATATCCCTGTCGTAGAGTTGGTGCAGAGTGAGGATTCAATAGTCAGACGAGCAAATGGGCGTGAAGATATTGATGAGGCAGGTATGTTTGTGATATGTCCAGAATGCAATACCTCCCTCCTCACTACTTACGATGAAGCCGATGAGGGTATTATTAATATTAACTCGCTTGCTTCTTTTCGAGTGAAAAAACCTGATGACGAAAAGACACAAGTGAATGCTTTCGATCTGTTATTAGACAAATGGTTACCCATGCCGATGTACTATAAAGAAGTGGACGGTGTAACGAGCAATGTACCAATGGGTTGGTGCAGAATGAAGATGCAGCAAACGGGCGAGGGTAGAAAGAAAGGCACATTCCGCTATAGGCTCATTTGGGCTTTCGATACAGCTCTCGGTTTAGACGAGTTATCGATGCTTCGTCCTTTCATTGCTGATACCGATGATGGCAAGGTTTCGTTTGCAATGTGTAATAAAGCTGACTTGTTATTGGACTTTATGTCGTCAAGTGTTGAGTTCCACTCTTTTTCTGACTATATAGCATCGCTATTTGGCATCAATACAGACGAAGAACATTCGTGCAGATACAAGGCTTTCTACATTTATTTCTTGAATTTCATTCGCCTCTCGGGCGGTTCGCCAGAGATAACATTGCATGACAATCAGAATCGAGAAATACCAGTTGATCTTGTGCTTGATATTGGTAACTCACGTACTTGTGGCGTTCTTTTCGAGGAAGGGCAGTTTACGAAGGGTAAGATGCTTGAGCTTCGTGACATGTCTCGCCCTTGGATAGTATACGAAAACAAGACTTTTGACATGAGAGTGGTATTTCGCAAAGCTGATTTTGGCAACGATATCATTCTGGAAGAACCAATGTTTCAGTGGAGTAGCTTTGTAAGAATAGGTGATGAGGCTCGTCGCTTAATTTACCGTTCTATGGAAGAAGATGGTATATCAGAGCAAACCACGAACTATTCAAGCCCAAAGCGCTACCTATGGGATACCAAACCTTATGAGGGACAATGGGAAAATTTGAAGACGAACGATGATCCTTACAATGTGAAGCTATCAAAAGGAGTGTATGTTCAAGGGTTGTCAGACATGTTTGATGATGATGGCTCATATTTGCGAGAGGCAAAGTCTGCACTTGACCTACTTGATCTTGATTCATCTGAACGTCGCTATTCGCGCTCATCGCTTATGACATTTGCTTTCATAGAGATATTCCAACATGCTCTTTTACAAGTCAATTCTTCACGTTACCGTGATCTGTGGGGTAACATCGATTGTCGCAGGACGATAAAGAACGTTATCATAACCTGTCCGACGGCAATGCCTGTAAGAGAACAAATAATACTTCGACAAGCAGCAGCTAATGCCTACGAGACGATTACTCGCATCATGCCAAACGTAACAATGCCAGCCATAATACCTTCGGCAGACTCTCTGAAAATAACCGACGATTATGCCGATATCAACAAGCGAGTGTGGAAATATGATGAGGCATCGTGCTGTCAGTTTGTTTATCTATGTGCAGAACTAACCAATCGCTATAATGGCGAGATGCATAAATTCTTTGAAACGAAAGGGCACGTGCGTTCTGATTTGAAAGAAGAAGGCTATGAAGGTAAGGCTTTGACCATTGGAACGATTGATATCGGAGCCGGAACAACCGACGTTATGGTGTGTTCATATGAGAGTGATGGCAAAGGACAAAGTCGCGTCACACCGCGCCCGTTGTTCTATGATAGTTTCTACCTTGCTGGAGACGATATTCTTCGTCTCTTAATACAGAACGTTATCATCGAAGGTCTGTCAGACAGTACATCGGTGAGCAATGAAATAATTACTCGTATATTAAACATGAGCGATGCTGAACTTTCTGCGTTGCCGTGTTTAGACAATATCGTATATCGTAATAAGATAAATGAAATTGTTATCATAGGCGACGATAGCACTAGAGAACAGGAGAAGAAGCAGTTAAAGACGGCATTTGCCCAAAACCTCGTTCACGATTTCTTCGGTGCAGATAGTTCGATGATGACTTACAGAGACCGCCGTGTGCGCAATGATTTCAATACTCAAATTTCTGTGCCAATGGTGCAGTTTATGATGGAATTATTACGTACCCATCGTCCCTCGCATCTGTATACGTTTGATGACTTTTTCCCAGAGACACGCCCGTCACAACATATTTTGGATGCTTTTGCTCATCATTTTGGTTTCCGTTTCGAAGAATTATCATGGCGATACAATCCTTTAGAAGTGGGCAATGTGGTAAAAGCAGCAATGGAACCGCTGATGAAGCAACTTGCTGTGGTATTGTATGCCCAACGCTGTGATATTATCGTCCTTGCAGGAAGACCCACTTCGCTCGATGTAATCACAGAATTGTTTGTTAAATATGTACCAGTATCTCCCGACCGACTTATCCGACTGAACGACTATAGGGTAGGTTCGTGGTTCCCTACAGCTGATGGACAAGGCTATTTCTACGATCAGAAAGCCATGGTAGCAGTAGGAGCCATGGTGGCATATACCGCTTCCCACAGCGGACTTGACGGTTTAGTGATTGATTTGAGCAAAATGATTACTGCGATGAAGCCTACAGCTTATTACATGGGACTCTATAATTCTCAACGCCAGCAGGTAGAAAAGTCATTGCTTACACCCGAGAAGTCAACAGCCACAATCACATCGTCTGTATTCCCCGTGTTTATTGGTTGCAAGCAGTTTGACTCCAGAATCTACCAGGCACGACCTATTTACGCTATTTATAACCATAGTAATCGCAATACTCTTAATATTACCTTGTCGCGTAGTTTCCACGATAATCGCGAGGAGTTGACAATAGAAGAAGTGACAGATGCCGATAGCAACACGTTGCCCAAGACAAGCATAGAGATTGTTCAGCAGTCGCTCGTTGACGATGGTAAGTACTGGTTAGACAAGGGAGTGTTTGAACTTACCGTAAAATAAGATATCCAAACAATAAAATCAAAAACGACTAAATATGGAACAGAATATCAATTCTCTCATCAGCAATATCAACAATTCGTTGGCGTGGATACGTAAATATAAACCTGCCGACTATGACCAAAAGTTTTTGCAACTCATAGAAGAACGACGCAAACTGATTAAAATCAGAAATGCTGGGCGCGACAATCCTGCTATTGCAGCTTACGGAGTGAGTCAGGTTGGAAAGTCGTACCTGATGAATTGTATGCTTCAGAAAGATGGCCAACCTTTCCTCTTGAAAGCTGATGGAAAGACGTATAAGTTCATAGAAGAAATGAATCCCAAAACCGATAACACAGAGGCTACGGGTGTGGTGACACGCTTTACTTCGTTTAAGCGTAATCCCGAACGTTATAGCGAAAAATATCCCATACTCATGCGTTGTCTATCAGTTGCCGATATCATTCTTATCTTGAGCGATGGCTACTATAATGATGTAGAAAACTACGTATTGTATCTCGAATCAGAGATAAAAGAAGAAGTCAACAATTTGTACGACAAGTATAGGAATATGCCACAAGCAGGTGTTGTCAGCATTACTCCAGATGATATTCTTAATATAAAGGCTTATTATAAACAAAACATTAACCAAGCTCAAGCATATCTTCAAACCAGTTTGTTTGATACGTTGACACTTATAACTGACCGCATTCCGGTATCGGAATTGAGTGATGTGTTTTCTTTACTTTGGCACAAGAGCGAGTATCAGACGCGTCTATTCAAGCGCATGTTGGTTACTTTAGAGAAATTTCATTTTGCAGAATATGTTTACTTACCTGCACAATCAATGCTTCACGATGGAATCAACGAAAATACGATTATGAGCGTTCAGTGTCTCAACGAACTGTTTCTTGATTCTCCGAAATATTTCACAGACGCATATGTTCGTAACGGCGATGTTTATGAAAAAGTAGCAAATCTTTCAAAGAGCGAGGTATGTGCCGTCTGTGCAGAGATTATCATAAAGATAGATGAAGAGTATATCAACACCACAAATCACTATAGTTTGGCGGGTATCACCGATGAAACCGTGAGACAAGAATTGTCCCGAAGCGGAGAGGTGTTCTGTAACCCACAAACAGGCGATGAAGAAATCAAACTTTCGTTGAATGTACTGAAAAACAACGATATGCTAGACTTCCCCGGTGCTCGCTCTCGTAAGAAGGAACAACTTGATACCCTTAAGGAAGATGCCATACTTATTAACGTATTGCTTCGTGGAAAAGTGGCATACCTATTTAATAAGTACAATGAGTCAATGCTGATAAACGTGTTGCTCTATTGCCATCATGCAGCACAGAATGAGGTAACAGATATTCCAAAACTGCTTAACGAATGGATTAAGAATTATGTGGGCGACACGATGGAAAAGCGTCGAAACACATTAACAATGACAGAAGGTATATCTCCTTTGTTTTATATCGCCACAAAGTTTAATATGGATATGGCACTCAAGACAGAAGATATAGAAAATGAGAGAAATCGAGTTAATGGTCGTTGGAACGACCGTTTCTTGAAGGTGCTATATCACCAATGCTTCAATGTTGATGGAAGTAAAGATAATGAAGGTAATCTGATGTTTAGCAATTGGGTACGTTCAGAGGAACATTTTCAAAACAGTTATTTGCTTCGCGATTTCAAATTCTCTGGTCCGAAAGCAAGTAAACTCTATGAGAATGAGCGTACAGCCGAGCGTAAGATGCTTCTACCACAAGACTATTATGACCTGATGCGCTCGACATTCGTGGAAAATAAATGGGTGAAATTCTTCTTTGAGAATCCTGCTTTGGCTTGGGACGTTGCATCCTCAATTGACAACGATGGAGCTTTGTATATCATAGAACGCCTGTCGAAAGTGGCAGAAAAGATGGGAAAGACACGTGATGCACAGTTGCAGCAAATGTTTACGACAGCAGAGAAGAAGGTTTATGCTACGATGAAAGATTACTATGTGTCGACAGACGTTGACGAACTACTCAATAATAACATTCGTAAAGCAAAGGCAATATTCAGAGAAATGGATTTTACGTGCAATAGCGATAACTATTTCTTTGGGCATCTGTTGCAGGGATTACAACTCACAGAGGCTGAAGCCTATCGCGTAGTACATGCAGTTATGCAAGGTCCCGATATCAATGAGCAAGTAAACGATTTCAAAGATTATGAGATTATCAAGAACTCTTGCAAGAACAATGGCACTCCAATAGAGGAAGCTGCAACAGAGGAGGAAAAGTGGAAATGCATAATGCAAACATACGGCTTTGATGATCGTCAAGATGCGGAAGATTTTCTCCAGAAAAAAGGAATCAATGTGGCTAGCCTATTCTCTGATAGCTATAAACGCAAACTTAATTCATGTATTATAGCCGATGCCGTTTATGAACATTGGAAGGCGACAATCAAGTCAGTAGATTTCTTCAATGAGTATGCCGATGATGACCATATTGACAGTTCTGCAATGACCAGCCTCACAGATAATATCATTTCTACATCGGAAGCAATACATCTAAATGATTTGATGGCAGAGTCAATAGCTCATTACGTCAACGTGATAAAGATTCATACAGCCAATGAGTCGCTACTTGCTGACATGCTTGCAAGTCTAATCAATGATTTTGTTCTTGACTTTGGCTATCGCTATTTGTCAGTAGAAGATATAGAGAAGGCAAAAGGCGTATGCGAGAAACGTAACTTGACTGCCTTCGATTATATACTCAAAGATGATTTTAAAGTATCTGATGAAAAAGAGTTGACAGACCTTTTCAACAAAATGTCAACTAATCCATCTGCGTTGTTGCCATCATTCGATGATAATTATAATAAATGGAAAGAGTTTATGATGATTTCATTTATTGCTCATTTAGATATTCCGAATATTGACTTTGAAGCAAATGAGGCTATGAAAACTATATTAGAAGGAATAAAGGGTACTACTAAATAATGCTTAAACAATGGGTTGTTACAATAAATTGTCATAGTAATGAAAATAATATTTTTTAATAACAACAGATCTTCAAGATTTCCATTTATGGCACCTTGGGGGACATGGGGCTGTTTTTGGCGTGCCATCGTCTTCATGTTTTTGTTAACAGCACTGGTACTTTTGCTATCGCTCTTTCGCCGTTGCAATTCAAGAGAGTTGAGTAGAAATGACCTACCTGAAGAGATTCTCAATCCTCCGCAACGACCTCTTGTGCCCGTAGACTCTGTAGATACGGGTGGTTATCCAGGGCGGTTGACTGATCCTGGCGACAATTTGCCTGTTGATAGCAATAATGTAGTACGTCCTGTTGATCCTCGTGATATAGTCACTCCTGATACTACTCATCGACGTATAGCAGGCAACAAACTGAATGTAATTCTCAATTCTGATGCTGGCGATGTGACTTTCCGCAAATTTGCCGATGAGTTTAAACGTCAATATCCTGATAGTAACTATAGTATTTGTTATTATGAAACTAAGACAAAGTTGCTACAGATAGAATTGCCTATGGCTGAACGCGATAGGGTGAAAAACCAATTGAACAGCAAGATACCTTCTGTAAGATTTAAGTGTTTTGAGGAAGAAATCTTTGAATCAAGTTATACTCCTAACGACCCAGTATTTAGATATCGTCCGTTGTCATGGTATTATGCACCTATACAAGCATACGAGGCATGGGAGATAACAAAAGGTTCGCCTGAAGTGACAGTAGCTATTATTGACTCATATTTCGATTTGCAGCATGTCGACTTAAATAGTGACCGAATAGTCAAACCATATAGTGTACGTTTTGGAAATGGTAGCGTGGCTCCTGTTTCCGATTGTCGTGATGAGGGAGCGTTTATGCATGGTTCAATGGTAGCCTCAATGGCTATAGGTACGATGGATAATGGTGCAGGTTCGTGCGGTATAGCTCCTCGTTGCAAGTTCATGCCAATAAGCTTGGGCGATGCATTGACTTCGCTCAACATAGTACAAGCATTGCTCTATGCTATATATCAAGGTGCAGATGTGGTAAATCTCTCTCTGGGTGCTGAATGGTCGGAACAAGCCAAATATATACCATTAGAGGAACAGATAAACTTGTCGAAGCAATTAGGGTTGGAAAGCGAGGATGTTTGGAACTATATAGCCCAGATAGCTGATGATCGAGGTTGCACTATTGTGTGGGCTGCAGGCAATGAAAATGTTTTTACGGCTTTAGACTCAAGTAAGCGTTGGAAGAATGCTATTTATGTGTCGGCGCTTGACTTAGATATGAAAATGGCAAGTTTCAGTAACTATGGTTATTTGCCTAATAGAAATATTTTTGCATCCACAGTATCAGCGCCAGGAGTAAATATCGTAGGTGCTTGTCCGTGGAATAGCTACAATATAGGTCCTGGAACAAGCTTCTCTGCTCCAATAGTGACAGGAGCAATAGCTTTAATGAAAAGTGTTAATTCTAATTTGAGTAATGAACAGATAGTCAAGATTCTGCGCGAAACAGGTAAGCCAGTAGCAGGAAACGCTCCTATAGGACCAGTATTGCAGATAAAAAATGCCATTGTAAAGGCACAACAGATACAGGGCAGTCAGACTGGAAGTGGTCAGAACGGCAGCAATGCCACACAGCGTAGAGTGTAATAATAAAATTATGTGTAATATATAATAAGGTGTAAAGATGAGTAAAAATAAGAAAAAAGGAGGGGTGACTCTTGCCAACATTATAGCAGTAGTGGGCTTGGTGTTACTGATGGTGTTTACTTATGTTGGTCATTCATATAAGAGTGGTGGCGAGACAGGAATGGATATTTTGGTGGCAGTGGCAATAACAGCTTTTGCTGCTCTGTTGCTTTGGTTTTTGATTAAAGCTAAAGGGGCAGAAAACCAAATTTCACTTTGGAAGAAAGTAGAGATAGCAACACTTGCAGCTTATATCCTTTTCGCTATACCTGCATCACTCTTTAGTGGTATAATGCAATTTTTTGTTGTAAATAGTGCTCGCGACGAAGCAAAACAAATTGCAAAAAGTGAGCTTAATGCAGTTGATAGCATACTCATTGTCTATAACGATAGTGTGAACAACTGGATAGGGAAAACAAGAATAGGAATGGAAAATTCTTTGCGACCAGGTCAAGAGCGTGACAACTCTCTGTCAGATTATATGAGAGGTCTTACACAAAATGGGAGTGATGAGTTTGAAGAAACAAACAAAAAGCAATATCTCATAAACGATAGTTATAATAAGAATTTTTATAATGAGTATAATTCAGAGCGAGAGCGTATAGAACAGATTGTTGACGATTGGAAAATTTTTAAGTTGCCTCAAATCTCAAAGGCGATAGACTCTCATGCTAAAAAATTATGTGATGCTTTGAATAAAAATATAGAAAGAGCCAATTTCCCTTACATTGTCAAAGATGGTAGTACAGGTAAATTTAAAATAGTCAAAAAACAGAATGATAATTTCCGACTACAACCTAAAGAATCTTCAGCCTTTCAAGAAAGGCTAAGTCGTCCTGGTTTCAGTGTTATGGCTATAGTATTAGTGTTGGTAATACATTTGTTAATCCTCTTCAACTATATAGTTGCATATCGCACTCACACGGTTGGTGTTGGTAAATATAGTAGCGAAGACGGAGCAAACCGACTATAGCAGTTTTTTGAAGCTAAATCATCACAAATAAAGCAAGAATAGAAATTATGGGAAGCCTAACAGAACTACAAAAAAAGCAGCTGGTAGATAGATGCAACAGTATAAATGTAAATACATTGCTCAAATATATACAGAGCGGAGAGATAACTTTGGCTGAATTAGCAAATCTCTCTGCCGACAGAAGAGAGTATATAGATAAAAAGATAAAAGACCAGCCAAATCCGTTGGAGCAGGAAGAATGGAATGAAATAATATCACTCATTGAGAGCAGTGGCGCATCTGATGAACTCATGCATAAATTCAATGCCTATATTAAGAAGTGGGAAGAAAAGCGCCCAACGGGCAACCATGTGGATGAAGCAGTGCAGAAGCGGCAGGAGCTTGAACAGGTTTTAATAGAGATAAAACGCAATCAGGAAGAGGCAGACTGGCAGCAAGTTGATCCATTTAATAAGTCAGACCTTTTAGGACACTTAAAGAAATATCCCAATACCATCCATGCTGCCGAAATAGAGGAGAGTTTATGGGGACTCACCGATAAGGAGAATATCAATGCTTTGCATGAATACCAAAGTCTCTATCCTGAAGGAAAATTTGCAGGTGAGGTAAAAAACATGTTGGAAAGCTTTGTTGAGTGGGACTCTGTACGTGCTACTCGCGATGTGTTCAAAGTAAACAGCTACTTGAAAGAACACCCCAACAGCCCTTTTGCTAAACAGGCACAGTTGCTTGTAGCCGAATTAAAGCAGGAAGAAATAGGTTTTATGCGTAATAATCCCAATGGCTATGAGTCTGTGCGACTTATGCGCTTGTTGAGTGAGGGCATTGTGTCAGAATATGAACTGATAAATGCGAGGGCTATTACAGAGAATATTCTTAATACCATACGCGATATTGATATTGTACGCGATTTACCTGATGTGGAGTTTGCCATTGCAAATTCTACTCCTGAATGTAAGGAAGGTTATACAGATGTGTATTTCTTTGGCATACCATCAACGGGTAAAACATGCGTACTGATGGGGTTGTCGCGTTCTGACAATTTGCATATCAACCTCGCATCGGGTGGTGGTGAATATGCTTCTACATTGCAACAATACATAGATGTGGGAAAAACCATCCCCCGAACTCCAGGCGATTTTGTTACAACGCTTGAGGCAACCATCAGCTCTTTGGCTTCCGGTGGTCTTGTGCATAAGATAAACCTTGTAGAAATGTCGGGTGAGGAGTTTGCATTTGGTGTAGCCAATAATCCAGACCATGTCTTTACTTTTGAGGAAATGGGTACGGGTGTAACCAAACTGCTATGTAACGACAATCGTAAAGTATTCTTCCTTGTCATTGATCCTACGGCTAATGTGGTCAAAATACGTCGTACGGTGTTGAGAGGATACGATGAAGCCACAGGACAGGCGATAGAAGACGAGCAGATAGGTATAGTTAATCAGCGCACCACGATACAGAAAATGGTTAACATCTTGCAGAATCCTGATAATGCAGAGATAATGAAGAAGGTGGATTCGCTCCATATCATCATGACCAAATCGGATATTCTCGGCAATCCCGTAGTGCGCGAAGAGAAGGCGCTCAAGATATTCCAGGATCGCTATGCAAACAATATTCTTGAGCCTCTTATCAATCTTTGCAAAGAGTACAACATCAATGCACAGTATGATTTCCATCCTAATCTGTACACTTTCAGTCTTGGCGACTTCTATGTAGGTGGACTTTACGAATATGAGTCGACAGACTCTAACCGTCTTGTCAATGCTATCCGCAACTCTACGCAGGCAGAGCGCAAAATGACGTTCTGGGATAAAGTTAAGAAAACATTCAATTAAAATAAGCAAATTAGATACAATGCAACAGGAATATATTAGAATTAGAGTGGCTGGCAATCCTGAAGGGAACTCAGGCTTTGCGCAGATAATCAATTGTAACCAGCCCCTTTTTAAGCCGCTTTCCGATACCACTTATGCAGGATTCAGTGGAAATAGATATTTTTTCACGATACAGACAGAACAGTATCAGACAGTATATAAACTCATTGAGAACGATGTGCGTAGTTTTGGTTCGACACGTCAAGGGACACTTATGATAGCCTTTTCTGTGCCTCGTGGATATAAGTTGGCTGACGGTGTGTCGCCCTACGATGTGTTGATAAGGCTGAAAGACATATTTTTGGAGAAAAATATGAGGTGTAAGGATGAGCAAGCTGATATCCACGAATTTAATAAAGAGATTGACGAGAAAGTGTTTGAGGAAGTTTACAAAGAGTATAGGCTTGAAATTTCCAATACAGCGTATCGTCAGATGACCCCCAATGGACCAATAGCCCGCATGAAACTATCTCCTGAAAAGACTGCGGAACTGATGCGCGATGTACACTATCGCGAGTTTACGACATATAGCGAGGTGGTGGTTGCAGAGAATATTGATAATCAATGTAAATATGATGATTTATCTTCCCTGCCTGTGCCTCGTCCAATGGATCCGCAACCACCAAGACCCACACTTTCGGGAAATCAACCGAGCACAGCAACTGTAGTCCACTCCAGACACTCAGATAGCCAAACGCCCAGCGTAGGAGGTCATACTCCCCAGCATGAAAATAAAGTCAATAGCAGCCCAAATAAAACAATGATACGGCAACAACCGTATGGGATGATAAAGACAGAAAAGGGCACCGGTCAGCCGACAGATACAGGTGGGCAGCAGTCCAACGATCACGTTCGAAAACATCGCATTTCCAAACTGCTACGCTTTTTTTTAATTGGTTTTATTTCAGGTTTTCTTTTGGGAGCATTATTTATGTTTATTCTCCGCACGCCTCCAAAGAAGGAAAAAGGATTATCCCAGAATGCTCCTTCTCAAATAAATTACCAAAAACAAGATCTGCCGACAAAAGAAATAATAGAGGAAAAATTAAAACCAAGTGATTTGTCTTTTGATATTATAGATAGTTTATATAATAAATATAACAGCTTTGTAGAACCAACAGCGAAGCTGAAGGCATATTATGACATATCAGAAATGATGGCTAAAAAGAAAGACGGAGTAGTTAAGAAGAGTGAAGAATTATACAATAATCATAAAAAGATGATAAAAGAATTCTTTAAAGTACCAGGTAGCTCAGAGTATTACAGGAATTATTCTGGTAATTTGACTTCATTTGGTGATTTTAAAAAAATGGCAGATTCTTTCAAAAACTCTCAGGAAAGCACCTCAGACGTTGTTCCTGAAACGTCCTCAAATAGAGGAAGTGGGGGACAAAAAAGCACAACCGGATTAAGTAAAGCACAAGATAAGTAAAAGACAATCGAATTAAGAAAAAGACAATAATGAAAACAATAAAACTTATATTAGTATTTATAGTTGTTATGGCTATAGTGGTTGGTGCCTTTTTGTTGGCATCATCTGGAAATAGTGGCAGCAGTAAAAGCTATACAATGGATGATGTAAGTGCCACATACGCTAAAGAGTTTGAGGATAAATGGAAAGAGGCTAACGATTGGGATTATGACCTCTTTATGCAAAATCACTCTACAATAAATATTCTGAGCAAAGATCATAGTGTAGAAACGCTACGCGATCTTAATACCCTGCATGCCACTATGCTTGTGCATGACAAGTTGATAGCTGAGTGGAAAAAAAGTTCATGCAGCGAAGCAAAGGTTAGTCGCTATATGCAAGCGATCGATACTATCACGAAGTATGACAGAAAGGCTGCATCAGATAATAATATTAAGGAGTTGCGCCGCATAAATTCGGTTTATCGTCGGGCGTTAACTTTGGCACGAAGCAACATAGGTTTACAACCGCAGTTCTCACCACCAGACCAATGGAATTCTTTCGAAAAGTATAAGGAACGTGTGATGGCTGAACGCTCGTCGATATTAGGTAATAGCGACTATCGGGAGTATCTCCAGAACATCACTCATCTTCACTCATCTCTTAACGCCATAGAAGGCAAGATGACAACAGCAAGAAAGCAGTTCTATGACCACTTGGCTGACAGGATAAAATCGTATTACAACAGTTGTCCCCGAACGAATGCTAATTTAATATCCTTCGGTAATGCACGTAATAAGTATGAGAAAGAGGCTGGAAACACAAATATTCTTAGAAATTTTGCATTAGACTTCAGAGACGAAGTGCAAAGATCTCAACTAAATAAAACGCAATGAACAGGAAAATAACAATATTATTGATACTAGCTTTATTGCCTTTTTCGATGATTGAGGCAGCTGTGCAGAAAGATTCCTTGAAGAATAAATATCAAGAAGTGCAAGCACGATGCGACTCTTTGAGAAAGGAAAACCTCTCGCTGAATCGAGAACTTCGCAAGTTGCAGTTACAGAAAAGCGAGGACAGCACTTATCTTGCAGGGTTAAAACTCTATGATACCAATATGTTGCAAGACTGTCTAAACTATCTGAAACGACCATATACACAGATGCAATCACAGCAACTCAACGATATGCAGTCAGAGATAGATGCTTTTAAGGACAATGTCAGTAGTCGTGAACTAACAAACTATAGTAAGCGACTACAAGCGACAATAAAGTGTAAGCAATTATATGAGCATTGCGTAGAGATAAATCGTAGTCCTTTTAATCTTGCCGATATAAACAAATATGGTTATGAATTAGATGTTCTTTCTAAATTAATGAGTGATAATCCTGCAAAAGGTAATTATAAGATGAGCGAGGAGCAGCGTCAGGAAGCAAGGGCTTTGGTTGTGTCTTTATCGTGGATGGAAATTGGCATCAATAGTATGCAGAAGTTGATTACTGGCAGGGGCAACCAACAGAAAGCAAAAGCTGATCTGCAGAAAGCTTTAGAAAAATCAACAGAAGATTCGTATCTGCGTAACCTCAATGAGCGATGGGAAAAGGAAAAAGCCCGTCCTGCGCATAAAGAAACACCTGTAAAGGATGAGATCATGAGCTATAGAACGGAGGATTGAAAATGAGAGAATGCAAAAGATATTTACGTTTGGGATTTTGTCTGATGTTGTTAGCAACAGCATTGACTGCGAATGCGCAGAAAAAGCCGAAAAAGCACAAGCAGATTAACTATCAAGAGATGATTGATAGTCTGACATGGGTGTCAGACAGTATAGAGAATGAGAATTCGAGACTTCAGTCAGAGATTGATAAAACGAAAGAAGCACTTGGCCTATTACAAGCTAAGCGACAATTAGCAGAAGATAGGATATTGCTGATGGATGCTATACGCTTGCTAAACAGACCATACAATCGTAATGAGGTAAGTCGCGTTATTAAAGACTTGCAGCGAAAAAGCGGACTGTCCGATAAACAGCAGACAGATGTGAATGAGAAAATAGAATTGTTAAAAAGTTATTCAATTGGCATGAAGTGCCTCTATGAAATTATGACACGCTATCGCCAACATGCAGAAACAGTTCTTTCGAAAAGTGATCATGAGGACGAAGTTACACTTATAACAGAGCGTTATAAAGATGAGGTGGCTCGCATGAAAGCCATTCCTTATTTGAATAAGGTTTACGGCGAGTGGCAGAAAGCGACAAAAGCCAATGCTGTCAATAGGCAAGCGGAAACTGTACCAGAGGTGGAAACAGATTTCCTAAAACTTTGTAGGGATATGGGAATAGCGAGATAAGAGTATTATGATTACAAACACACTATAAAACATATACAATGGATATAAGAAAAGTACCAGCCAAAGATGTGTATCAGATAATAAAATCCGATATACAAGGCTTCTATAAAGATTTACTAAAGGAGTTCGGCCGCGATACCCTTTTTGCGAAAATTGATATTGGTGGTGGTTTCTATCTTTGGAGTGACCATCGCAATGGATGGAAACCGATGAACGATGCGTCAGCAACAGTGCAGCAAGATGTGAGAGCGACGTTTCTGAGAGAGAAAGAAGAGATAAAAAAGAAAAAAGGAAACGCTATTGCAGAACGTCTTTTTACTTATCCCGATGATAGTTTTATCTATTTCAGGGATGATGGGGGAGAGATAGAAGTGTTACTTACGGGTTGGGGATTTAAGAAACCTGTAAGACGCATTGGCAGAAAAGACAGTAATGATATCAAAGTAGAACAATCAATAACTGTATCGTTCTCTGTAGATGGCGTGCCACAGCCAGAATATGCCTTTGCCATAAAACTACCTACTGGGGCAAAGCAGTTATTAACAGGTCAGGACGGGCGCCATGTTATTGGTAAGCTGAAGGCTGGTGAGAACCGAAAACTTATAGATGCGGAAGGTAAGGAACATTTGCTTAGAATTATAGAAGGACAAACGCATTATGATTTCAATGTCACACCGGAAAAGAAAATAGAAGAAATAGAAGAGCCGGAAAAAGAACTTGAACCTTTGAAGTTGTTCCAACCATATATCAAAGTAGTGGATGAAGATGGTAATCCATTGCCAGACTATCCGTTGACGATAGATATAGATGGTAGCTCGTATGATAGTGTTAGTTCGTCAGAAGGCAAGGTGGATGACTTGCGTGTGATGTGGCATTCACTTGATGACAACGGTAATGTTACGGAACAGCATCTAACTGTTGACCGTATAACCGTCATTGATGCTAATAATAGTGAGCATACGGAGATCATTCGTCTCGAAATGGGGCAGGAAGAATACATATTTGTTGTTCCGAAAGTCCTAGAAGAAGAACTTGAACCTTTGAAGTTGTTCCAACCATATATCAAAGTCGTGGATGAGGACGGTAATCCATTGCCCAACTATCCTTTGACGATAGATATAGATGGTAGGTTGTATGATAGTGTTAGTTCGTCTGAGGGCAGGGTGGACGACTTGCGTGTGATGTGGCATTCGCTTGATGACAACGGAAATGTCACGGAACAGCATCTAACTGTTGACCGTATAACCGTCATTGATGGTAATAATAGTGAGCATACAGAGACGGTTCATCTCCAAATGGATCAGGAAGAATACATGTTTGTTATTCCGAAAGCTCCAGAACGCATCATAACAATACGTGTTCGTGACGCAAACGACAGACCTATGGAGTGTGAGCGAATGGTCGTTAGTCAAAGTGGTGTGGAGGATATCAACCTTCGTCCCACACCTGATGGTAGCGTAAATATTTCTGCTGCAGAATTGAATACACAGGAACCACTATCTGTAAGTTTAAAAGGAGCGAAGGAAGAATTTGCACCCATCAGTTTCATACTTGATGATGAGGAAGACGAATACCTTTTGCAAGAACAGGAAATGAAGGCAAAGGCAAACAAGAAATGGCTTGGTTATACGCTGATAGCATTGGGTGCAATAGCAATGATAGCAACTAGCCTACTTCTACCAAAGCTGTGTGAAATGGTCTATCGTGCAATTTATTAATCATAAAGACAATATAGAGCTATGTTTACATATTTAGAAATGATAATATTCATAATGAGTATCATCACGTTTGTGGTGTTTGCTATTGACAAGATGCAGGCTGTAGTAGGTGGTCGTCGCATACCAGAAGCTTTACTCTTGACATTTTCACTGCTTGGCGGTGCATTTGGCGGACTGTGTGGTATGGTGCTATGCCGTCATAAGACGCAACATACTTCCTTTTTAGTATGTGTGCCGGTGTTTCTAGCTTTGCAACTCGCTGCAGTTGTTTTATTGCACCTATATGTAATATAATATAATAATATGTAATATAATAAGGGAAAGACGATATGAAAGCAATGAGAATAGTTTTAGCAAGTGTCTATGTTGTGCTTATAGCATTGCTCATCCTGCTTGGTATGCGTGGCTGTGAAAGAGAGGAACAACCACCTGTAGATCCGAAGCCGGTGATGGATACAATACCAGCTCCGCCAAGACCGCCCATCGAACCTGTAGATACCGACAGCGTGTCGCGGCAACATAGGGATAGTATCTATGAGAGAGCACAAGAGATTGGAGGCAATGGGGATTTGAAAGTCACAATCCAGTGGCATTTCAAAGGTGATATTGACCTTCATGCAGTGCAGCCAGATGGGACACATGTGTATTATAGTAACAAAGATTTATACGAAGTGCAGGATGTAGACAATTATGGAATTCGCGATACTAGAGAGTTTGCCGAAAATATGACATGGAATAATCCACCAAAAGGAAGATATAAATTTTATGTACAATACTTTTCTAGTAGTAATGCCCAAGAATCAGGTACTTGTTATGTAACTGTTATGAAGAATGGTCAGCAGCATGCTTTTTATGAGTTTTATATGGATAAGAATAAGGCAGGAGATGAAAGTATACAGTATATACAAGACGTAATAATTGAGTAATATAATTTAGAAACGATATGAAAACATGTTCAAAATGTGGAAATAGTACTAATAGCGATACTGCTACATTTTGTAATAAGTGTGGTGCTTCGCTTTTAGGTGCTCAATCTGTGAAACCGAAAGATAGTGTCAAAAAAACGAAGAGTGATACTCCGCCGCGCCATTCAGAAGAGCAAGGAGGACAATCACTCTCCAAAGTAAGTCCTGCTAGAGAAGAGAAAGGAGGACAATCACTCTCCAAGGTAAGTCCTGATAGAGGGAAGCAAGGTGGAATACCTCTTACTCTAGGTACACCTTCTGGCAAAGAGAAAGGTGGTGATGAGGGAAATGCCCCAAATAAGCCAAAACCATTTAAGAAAGTGATATTGGTTGTTTTAGGTATAATTGTAGCATTGTTGCTTCTTATGTTTGGAATTGGTGCTATAATGAATGTGGACAACGACACATTTGCCTCAGAGGAAGAAGTAACTGTGGATGAGCCACTGGCGACACAAGCAACAGATAGTAAACGTATAAAAATCGTTCAGTTTGTGGGGAAGAGAATTGACTATTATGAGATTCAAATTGAAGGTGATAATATAACTATTGATAAAGAAAAAAGTCAGCCAGCTTATCAAGCGTCGGATGACCAACCAAATGCTTTTCGCGGCGAAAAGGAAAATTTAGAGACATTAATTTCAGAAAGATTAAAGGGGAATATTGAATATGCATTTATTTGTTCGCAGAATGATTCAACAAATGAAACAGTCAAGGTATATAACGAAGTTATTAAAAGAATGCTACCTGGGAGAAAAATAGATTTTTATAAAGAAGGTCAATATGGAGCAAAGAGTGGTGAACCATTCATTGAAAAATATGTAAAAAAAGTTTTTATAGAGGGAGCCTCCTCCTAGTAAATCATATAAGATTTTATTAACAATAATTATTAACCAAAAACAAAAATGAAAATGAAAAAAACAGTTTTAACAGTGTTGGTAATGGCAGCTATGGCTTTTGTCCTAAACAGTTGCTCTGGTAAGAAGGATGGTAATAATGCTATCAATGGAGAAGCAGCAGATAGCTTAACTTCCAATAGTGAGTTGGGAACTTTTGATTATAGTCCCACAGAACCACAAAATGGAAAGAAAAAAGCCGTTGTTGAGCTTGGTGCTTCTGGTTTTAATCTCTTTATTATAACTGTAGACGAAAACAAAAATTGGAAAAAAGAAAAAGCAGAATTTGGTCAAAGTGGTGTTGCCGAAGGCGCTACTAATGTTGATGAAGTGAAAGGCGACTTGCAAGATTACATCAAGTCAATACTTGCCGAGGGGGTTGATGGAAAAGAGATACACTTTGTCGTAAGTTCTGGCGCAGCAAAAGAGCCTATTGTAGAGACAATCAATACTGCGCTGAAAGCTATTGGCTATACAGTAAATACAGTAACGCCGGAACAAGAAGCGCTATATGCTTTTAAATGTGTGCTTCCTAAAGAATATGAAGGTAGCGCATTCGTAGTAGATTTAGGATCAGGCAATACAAAAGTGTCATGGAAACAAGGTGTTGAGGAAAAACCGAAAACACTAGAAACTTTTGGAGCAAAATATTTCCAAAAAGGATTTGATGATGCTACCGTTTCTGAAGACGTGAAGAAAAAACTTGCTGACGTACCTGAAGCCAATACGAAGACATTGTTTATTATCGGTGGAGTTCCTTTTAAAATGGCGTCAGAGCTAAAGAAAGGTAGTGAGCGTTATACTGTTTTGAGCAAAAATGTTGCTGATTATGATAAGATAGCAAAAGATGACGAAAAGAATAAAGCTGGTCTTAATATTTATAAAGCAATTATTGATACAACCAATGCAGGTCAGGTAGTTTTTGATTGGGATGCCAATTTCACTATTGGTTTCTTGTTGTCATTGCCTTATTAATGTATAACAATGTGTCTGTTGCCTTTTCAGCAACAGACACATTAAAAATATTTAAAGATGAGAAAGCGACTTGTTATTTTGATTGTAGCTGCAATATCGTTGTGCGACATTAGTGCAACTGATGTTGTCCGCGAAGATTATGTCGCACCTGCTACAGAACAAAATACATCAGTACCATCTAAACAACAAGTACGGGCATTGTTAGAGCTTTGGTGCATAGAATTTTACAACACCTGTTTTAGAAATCGAACATACATAAAAAATAGTTTGACAGTCACTTCGCTAAAAGAAGATGAGAGTACTGGTTTTTTAAAAGTGCGTGGTAAGCACTCCTTCATAGGACATCCGCTTCGCCTTGGTGGGCAGAAACCATATTCAGACGTGGATTTTCGTGCCACGATTATGCCTTCAGGTGATGGGGGCAATGTGACGGTAAGGTTCGAGAAATGGAAAGTTCCATATTTTTCTTGGCAAGAGGGAGGCTGGGAAATGGCAGAACGAACAGTTTATTTAAATAGATAATCAGGCAAGTTGTCAAAATGAAAGATTTTAAACGCATACTCTGCAGCATGGTTGTGCTGGTGTTGTTGCTTTCAGTGTGTTCGATGACTGTCGCAGCTCGTCCTAAGGTTGGACTTGTTCTCGGTGGTGGTGGCGCCAAAGGCGCTGCAACTATAGGTGCACTGAAAGTAATAGAAGAAGCTGGAGTGAAGGTCGATTACATTGCAGGGACAAGCATAGGGGCCGTAATAGGCGGTCTCTATGCTGCAGGTGTCAGTCCTTCGCACCTTGAACAACTGTTCCTTTCGCAAGAGTGGCGCACCATTCTCAGTAGTAGAGGAATGCAGCAACAGTTTGAGGATTTGTTGTCTCAACATGGATGTAGCCGTTTTAGCGAAACTCGCATACCATTCCGTTGTGTTGCTGTTGATTACGACACGATGGGAGAAGTGGTCTTGAGCAGTGGTTCTCTACCTCGTGCCATGCTTGCTTCTATGTCTATTCCAATAGTTTATGAACCAGTGATGTGGCATGGTCGTCGTCTTGTCGATGGAGGCTTGATTAATAACCTGCCTGTAGATGTGGTGCGAGCGATGGGAGCCGATATCGTTATTGCTGTCGACTTGCAGCAAGGAAGAGACGTAGAGTTCGGTTTTTCGCTCCGCGACCTGATTGGATTAGGTGGGTTAGTAGATTGGTTTTTTCGGCGACCCGACATCAGTCGCTATCGTACAAATAAAGACGATGTCGATATATATATACATCCAGACTTAAAGGGATACAATGTGGCAAGTTTCGAACGCTATCGTTGCGAAATTATGATGCAGCGAGGTTATGATGAGGCGAAAGAATTATGGAATGAATTAATAAGGTTAACGTGAATTCGTTGAACTCACGTTAATTGAAAACAGAGACGAGAGTTCTGCAACAGTCTAAATATAGATACTGCCAATGAGCAAAAGGAATGAACTATAAACCTGTATGGGATACTAACAACGAAGCAGTAAAATGAAGATAGAATTAAAAGTAACATTTACACAAAACACAGTTTTAATATGAAAAAGATAATTTTGATTGTTTTTGCTTTTGCGTTTGTTGCATTTTCTTGTGAAGAAAAGCGTGATGCTCAACTTGAGTATGAGCAATTGCGTGACACCAAGTATTCCACTCCACGCGAAGGAGAGGCTGCTGCACAGGAATACATAGACTATTTTCATGACAAAAACGCACCGCGGATAAACGATGTCTATGAAATCAGATCTCAATATAGACAGATGGATGATTTCTTTTCAAAGTCATATAGTAATTATGCAGACTATATAAACCGAAGTAGAGAAATCAATCGTGAATTGTCACGTAGCATCTATGAAGGCGTGAGAAAAATGTGGTTGGAATTATATGAACGAGAACGTAGCCGTTTGTTAGGTCCTTTAATGGATCAGATTACGGACTCTAATTTCGACTCTTTTTTCAAGACACAGGTTAAGAATTTATGTGAGAGTGAGTTCAATATTTGGGAAGTTGAATCAATTGATCAAGTACATTTGTCCACCCCCACACTTATCAATGATGGAACAGCAAAGAAAGCACAGGGTGAGTACAGGGTTCATTTGCGTGGTGGTGTTGTTGGTCTTATTACGAGAGATGCTCGAATTGCAATAGAGGGTATGATTGGTCCCAATGAAAATGGATATATAAATTATATTCGTACGAGTTATCAATTTTTAGAAAAACCGATTCTTCCATAAACACGGGATAATAATTAATACTTTTAATATATGAAACAAAAATCATTAACACTAGTTGCCGCTGTTATCTTTGCGCTAATTGGCAGCACCACTGTCTCTGGGCAGAATGTCCGCTTGAATCAGGAAGGTACTTTCAACGAGTTTTTTCTGTCATTAGCCACATGCTATTCTCATGGTTTGGCAACCGAAATTGATAAAATAATCCTTGTCAATTCAGACGGAAAGAAAGTCATCGCCGACGAGTCGATGATACCCAGCGACTACATTGAGCCATATAAAGATGTTTTTCTGACATCAGTAAAAAAACAAGACTATGAGGCTGACGAAATGAATTATGCCCTGCTCTTAGCATGGGGATTAATTGATGAATTCGGATTAGATGAAGACGAAATAATGAACAATAGTATTGTATATGAAGTGCCCGGCGGCGAAAACAGTGAAAAAGTCCTCTCGGGTTGGTACTACAAGTATAAAGGAAAATGGTATCTTTGGAGTCTGTACTAACAAGCCAAATCAATGGCACAAAACACAAACGATAATAAAAAACCAAAATGGCACAATTCAATGCAAAACAATTAAAAGATCAGGTTGTGGAATGGATCCGCAGCTGGTTTGAAGTGAATGGGAAAGGCTGCAACGTCGTGTTGGGCGTTTCAGGTGGTAAGGACAGTAGCATCGTGGCTGCATTGTGTGTGGAGGCTCTGGGTAAGGACCGAGTAATCGGCGTGACGATGCCCAACGGCGTGCAGAAGGACATTTCCGACAGTATGCGCCTTATCAACCACCTCGGCATACGCTACTGCAACGTGAACATCGGCGACACCAGCAACACGCTGATGGCAGCAGTAAAAGAGCAACTGGCGACGCTCGGTGCGGAGGTGAGCGAGCAGACCACCATTAACCTGCCGCCTCGTGTGCGCATGACGACGCTCTATGCCGTGTCGCAGTCGATGAACGGGCGAGTGGCAAACACGTGCAACCTGTCTGAGGACTGGGTGGGCTACAGCACTCGCTATGGCGATGCTGCCGGCGATTTTGCTCCGCTTGGAGGACTGACCGTGGGCGAGGTGATTGCCATCGGAAAGGAGCTCGGGCTGCCCATCGACCTTGTGGAGAAGACTCCAGCCGACGGTCTCTGTGGCAAGAGCGACGAGGACAACCTCGGCTTCACTTACGCCACGCTCGACCGCTACATCCGGACGGGTGAGTGCGATGACCCCAAGGTGAAAGCGCTCATCGACGACAAGCACATGAAGAACCTCTTCAAGCTGAAGCCGATACCGCATTTCGAGTATATCCTTTAGGAGATCTATTGATGCTGAGATTTAATAATTATATAACAATTGCGGAAATTGACCTATGACATATTTAATTGAAATTCTAAAACAAGAAGAGGTGTACATTGCGATATTCCTAACTCTGGCGGCGATACTTTATCTCGTCATTGCCTGGTATCAAGATAAGATTTTCAAGGGCAAGGCTTCGCTCTTGGGAAAGTTGTTTTCCTTCAAGATGTTCACTTTATTGCTTATCCTCATCATCGCTATGTGGACACAATTGAACTATGGTCGCATCAAGAAAGAAGCTTATTTTGCAAGCATCAATCCTGAGCTTAGGGCATTATTCGATAAGCTGATGGCGATGCCCCCAGAACTAAAGAGTGGGTACTATGATGTGTCTTCTAAGGTAAAACTTAATTTGCAACCACTGAAGTCCCAGTTCAAGGCATTAGCGATTACTTATGACACGATTCACAAAAGAGTCTGCCTAGAAGAACGTTTGAATGACCAACTGAAGAAGAATGACCAATATTCGATAGACCTGAACTCGTTGGACTATATCATTTGCTTTTTCCAGCAATGGAAAACTGACCATTATTTTACAGATGGTGGATCAATGGCCGTTTGTGAAACAGAAAACGCATTCATTCAGATTTTTGACCCAAAGCGCTTCCAGGTAGTTGATACTGTCAGAATTGAGCAGAATCTCAACCCAGAGGTTTTATCTGTAGAGGTCAATCAGTTTGGTTTTGGTTCCGAAAGTATCACCCTCACGTCAGAGGAACTTTATGAGTACTGTATGAGGAAAAGAGAAAAAGTGTCAACTTTACGGCAAATAGAAGTGATTCAGCAAGAACAATAACAACCTGTCCTATGCGCCCGACCGGATAAAGGTATTATGTTGTAAGAAGGTGTGAACTGGATGAAAAAGTCTGCAGCTAATGGCTTTAAGCCTGCCATTGATTACGTCGAAGCAAAGAAACTGTAATAATGCCACACATTATCACCTATACAGAAGAAATAGAAGAGCACGGATACTGCCAGCAGCGTCCGGACTTGAAAACAGGTGACAAGTATCTGCGCGAAGTCGATGGACAGAAACGGTTGCGGATCGTTCTTTCTGTCCATCTTGACAGGTACGTCTGGGAAAATGTTGCGCAATGGACGACGGTGATAGAGGAGTATTTCGAGGAGGAATATACATTATGTGTCTTATCTGTTGACAAGTCAGACGTTCCAGTGTTTGTCGCCCATGGAATGATAGGCGTCCTCACTTGTGATAAAGATAAAATTTGCGGTGAACTCGTTATCCCTCCGAAGGTAAAGGGTACAATTGTTAAGGGTGTTGCCCGATATGGCTTTTTCGAATGTCCGAACCTGACAAAGGTTGTATTTAGTCCCATGGTGGTGATAGCGTATGAATACGCATTTGCAAAAAGCGGTATCGAAGATATGGCTTTTAATGAGGAGGTGGCAGTAATGGTTCATATCACTGCCGTTGATGATTGTGAAAGATTACCGAAGTTTGATAGGATATTCGACAGACCTTTCCCTGGGTTATACTTGATGCGTGGCGGCGAAATCTTTCAGAAATGGGAGGAGAACCTACGCAAAGATCATTTCATTATATAAAAAAGATAATTATCAATTAAAAGTTGCGCCCGACACGGATTAAGGGTATTGAATTATGTTTAAGTATTCTTCAAAGTGGGCTTATATTAAGTTTTTTGCATCAACTGTATGTTTCATTTGGCTGATTGTGATGATTGTGGATGGCTTTTTTGGTCAAGACGTTAATGCATCATCTAAGGGTTGGAATCTTGTGTTGTTTATCTTATTGGGTATCTCTGGAGTGCTTCTTCTATGCTCTGGGTTGAAGGAACTAAAGAATGAAAGACCCCTCAAAAAAGTAAGAATTGTGTGGCTATTCACAATTCTGGTTGCTCTATATGAGACGTTTGTTTCTGTATTCAGACTTATTGAAGCTGATAACAGAAATCTATTTGACGCAATCGGCGTTCTTTTCATCGTTGTTTTTATAGTCCTGATTCGTGAACTGAGGATTAAGAAGTTATACAATAAGCGTCAGGAGTCAGGCTGTTAGTTTAGCGAATATAATCAATTGAAGTAATGGAACAGAAAAACGGAATTTTGGTCATAAGAACCAATTGGAAACAGCCGTGGTCGAGGAAAATTGTCCGCGTAATCAGTTATACTATGGGCCTTTTTGGAGTGCTGATACCGTTAGCAATTCTCATATATGCACTTGTCTCTATAGTGTCTGGGAAAGGAAATCCCTATGATGACAATGGGATGACTGTCAGTGACGTTGTCTTATTAAATATCATATGTATAATAGCTGTGGCTTTCTTGTGTGGATGGGTACCAATGTTAATCAAGTACATGTTCCCCATAACATATGAAGTAAGGGACGACTCGGGCATCTTAAAAATAAATCGGAATGGGAAGGACGTTTTCAGAGCCAGTAAACGAGAAATCACAAATGTGCAATTCATTACAAATGTTGCCAAAACATCAGCAGGAACGGAAGTTACAAGAGGTAGTCAATTTGGAGATACTCTGCAGATTGATTATTATATTCTACGCTCCAATGGAAAAAAGAAAACCAAACAGTTTAAGATGAATCTTGCGTGGCTAGAGGATACTGATAGATTCAGCCTTAGGAGTTTTGTCACTTCTTTTCTAAGAGAATCCGTAATGGAATAGAAAGTCGGATTTAGTATTAATTTAGAAGTTGCGCCCGACACGGATTGAGGGTATTGAATTATGAAGAATAGAAAAAGTATTTTGTGTGGAATTATTACAGGACTTGTCGTAATGCTCATGATAAGTTGTAGTAAAACGGCGGAGGTTGATGTAAATCGTGTGAAGACTATGTTGGAAGACACGTCTTCTCTAACTGAGAAAGATCATGATTACCTGATAGAACAATATGCAGCCATGACTGAAAAATTCTCATCCATGTCAGAGAATGAAAGAAATAGTATCAGGACATCAATGGATGATGAGAACAGTTTCGGATTTGTATATTTCACACTGTCCATGTTTCTTGGAGTTGGAGCAGAATTGGAAGGAGCCCAAAGTCCTTTCACCACGGAACAAAAAGAAAAGATACGTAAGCTTGCAGAAAAAAATCTTGAATTATTTGATGAATAAATCAACTTTCATTTCAAAACGTAATAACTTGATTAGAAGTTGCGCCCGACACGAACTTAGGGTAGTAAAGTATGATTACAGATAAGATTTCAACGAACATCTCTGTTGAAGATTTGAGAAATGAATTGAGTAATACTTATGATAATGTAAAGCCAAAGGGAAGGAAATCCTTAACTTTAAATTATAACGGTACAAAGATCATAATATCCAAACAAAAAAAAGGATTTGATGTTAGCCCTAATATTCCTGGATATGTGTTCTGGATTTTTTTCCTTCTAGTTGTCATCCTTTACTTCCTTTTCAGCAACATTAATAGGGATGCTATAAATGAGGACAACTGGCCTTCATTAGTAATTGATCCAGCGGTAAGAGGTTTTGTTTTCGGAGGCATTCTTTACTGGATCTTTGCTGAGGTTTATATTATGACGAAGAAAAAAATAATAAAGGATTTTTGTGATTCACTGCAACAACTTTAGTCATTCGAACATTATAAAACGTCAATAATATGAAACGATGTCAAATACTCTTTTTTGTTGCTATATTTTCATTTGTCACACAAATGGACGTTAAGGCGCAACAATGGAATTATCAGGGAGACTATTCAGATGGGCTGGCTGTAGTTAGAGACCAACATGGGAAATATGGCTTTGTAGATGAGGCTGGAAAGATTGTTAGTCCTTGTCAGTGGAGATTTGCATGGGAGTTTCATGAAGGAATGGCTCAGGTAGAGAATGAGAAGGAAAAGTGGGGATTCATTGACACGAAAGGAAATGTTGTCATTCAATGTCAATGGTTTTCTACACTTTCATTTTCTGAAGATTTAGCCGCGGTAAGAAATGCATCGGGTTGGGGGTTTATTGATAAAACTGGTACAATTATTATATCATGTCAATTTCCAAAAGTTGAACCTTTTTCTGAGGGTTTGGCAAATGTGAAAGACAAAAATTGGAAGAGCGGATATGTCGACAAAACTGGGGAGTTGGTCATTCCCTGCATATGGAAAGGTGCCTGGCCATTTTCCAATGGTTTAGCCACTGTTATGGACGAGGAAGGTAATGTCTATAAAATAGACAAAAAAGGAAAAATAGTAGAATAGAGTGTTGTAAATGAGCGATGTTAGAATCATTAGAAGTTGTCCCCGACACGGATAACGTCGTAGATGGCAAGAGCCGAGGCAATCGTGTTGTCCCGGCTCTTGTTGTTTATGGAGGATTTGTAAGGATTGCATGATTTATGCGAAGATAAGACTTATGCGAACTTCGCAGGATTGATGCTTGGGAAGCAATTATTTGAACACAATCATGTCTGCCAATTGCAGGAAATAATCGTTCGACCAGATGTCGAGTTCGTGCGGGTCTGATCGCAAAAAACGCTGGACGTCTTGCTTGACCAGATTAATGTCCGTTTGGACAAGCCGTTCCCTCAAAGCAGCCATAAAATCATCCTTCGACATCAGAATGCCGTTGAAATCGTAGATGCGGTTTTGCAAATGTGAGAAATTCAAAGGAATTTGGTGCGCTACATACCACTGAAAGTCGTACCAGTCGCGCCCTTTTACGCGGGCTTTCCAGTTTCGAAAGACTATTGCATGCATCTTTCCTGCGAATAGGTCGGGAAGTGTGACACAGCGTACCATAAAAGTGAAAGGTTTGAACAGAATTTTCTGTTCTGTGTCGAACCCCAATGGTGGATTGGTGTCCAATTCAATTTTCACCTTCACATTTTTTTCGGTTTGAAAAGCGATGTCATAAACATCGGTGTTGTCTTTGAGAAATGCAGACTCCACCTTGCCGAAAGTCTTTTTTTCCTTTTTCTTGATTTCCACTTCGCGGCCTGTCAGCTTAAACGCTTCGATAATCTGTGGAAAATATTGTTCGAGATGGATATCGCTGTTTTTTTTCGTCAAAGTGAAATCCATGTCCTCAGAAAAACGGTGCAACCCGTGGAAAATCCTCAGGCAGGTGCCACCATAGAAAGCTGCATGTTCGAAAAAACCACCACGTTGCAGACCGGACAGTGTTATCCGTTGCATCACTTCGTTTCTGGCGTTACTCTTTTCAGTGGGATTCTGCGGTTGAAACTCCGCTACCATTTCATCGAATATTGTCATCGTTCAATCAGTTTTAGTAAGTTCATTAGTGTGTTTTTCTTGTTCCCGTTTTCCATGCAGGCTCGTATGATTTTCAAATCCATCTGCCGAAGGTCATCCACATTGATTCTCATATCTTCCTCAAAAAACACTTCAAGGCTCGTCACCGACTGGTCAGGCACGTGCTTTTCTGCCATCAGCATGTCGCACAAGGCTTTTTCTGGCGTGGCAATCAGATAGGAAATGTCCTCTTCCTCTTCTCTCTTGATGCCAATCGGGAAATATTCTTTTGAAACGCCTCGGTAGGAAAAAGTTGCCAAAGAATTTTCAAACTGACGGGTGTGGCGAGTTGTCACAGATGTGAGCATATACACTCGTTCAGGAATCAGGCCATAGTGGCGCAAAGCGTAATGAAGGGAAACATACGAAGGACCATAGATGTGATTGGCGATGAGTTCAAGCGATGGCTGCTTACCGCTAATCTCGGGCGAAACCACATACATTCCACGTTTCAACCGAATCAAAATCCCCTTTTTCTCGAGATTGGAAATTTTCATATTGGGGGACTTGCAGTCGGCGTAAAGGCTTCTCAGTACTCCGCTGTCAATGGGAATATTTCCCAGCATTTTTAATTCGTTGTATGGTATAATAGCATTCATTTCGAGTGCAAATATACTAATTCCCGTACAGAAAACCAAGAAAAAGTTTATTTTCTGTTCGAAAAATCGTATTTTTTGGAATCTGTTGTATAATGGTATTGCCATTTCTTTGCACCAAATTGTTTTTTTAGTCAACATTTTTATAGATTGCTTTCTGCTTTCAATAAAAAAGTGTATCTTTGTATTGTAAAGCTATGGAATCCTCTTATGCCACACATCATCACATACACTGAAGAGATTGAAGAGCACGGATACTGTCAGCAGCGACCGGAACTGAAGACAGGTGATAAGTATCTGCATGAAGTCGATGGAAAGAAACGCTTGCGTATTGTGCTGTCTGTACGTTTCGACAAATATGTCTGGGAGAATGTTGCGCAATGGACGACGGTGATTGAAGAATATCTGGAAGATGAATATACATTGTGCAACTTGTTTGTTGACGGGTCTGACGTTCCAGTGTTTGTCGCCTGTGGAATGATAGGTGTCCTAACTTGCGACAGGGACACAATCTGTGGTGAACTTGTTATCCCTCCGAGGGTAGAAGATACAATTGTAAGGGGTGTCGCACGGTATGGATTCTTCGATTGTCCGAACCTGACAAAGGTTGTCTTTAGTCCCATGGTGGTGATAGCCTATGAATACGCATTCGCAAAAAGCGGTATTAAAGATATGGCTTTTAATGATGAGGTTGCAGTGATGGTGCATACAACGGCTGTTGATGGTTGCGAGAATCTCCCGAAGTTTGACCGGCTTTTTGACCGGCCTTTCCCTGGGTTATATCTGATATGTGGTGGTGAAATCTTTCAGAAATGGGAAGAAGCCAGTAGTTAAGTCTAGTTTATCAGAAATCACCTGAACAGCCAAGAGAGTCAACGCCAAATAGCCAAGTAAATCAGCGCCAAATAACCAAATAAAATCGCGCCAAATAACCAAATTATATAAAAATAATTTTCTTGTTTCAAAAAAATAATTATCTTCGCAGTCGGAAATTGAATGTGATATGGTAGAAAATATTGATGGATATAGGAGGAGAATAGCCGATAAACTTTTAGAAGAAAAGTTGGATGCGATGGGAGCCGTTCTGATTGAAGGTCCTAAGGCTTGTGGCAAAACGACAACAGCTGAACAGCAGGCAAAGAGCATTCTTTATATGGATGACCCGGAACAAATGAAGCAAAATCTGCAATTGGCAGAAACCAACATCAGGAGGTTGCTTCAAGGCGATACGCCAAGGCTTATTGACGAATGGCAAATTGCCCCGCAGTTGTGGGATGCCGTGCGTTTTGAGATAGACCACAGAAAAGATGACGGTCTTTTTATGCTGACAGGTTCAGCTGTTCCTGATGGTTGTTCCAATTGGATGTTTGAAAGATTAATAACATTTAAAAGTTGCGCCCGACACGAATTGAGGGAGGTTGAAAAATGAAAAAGTACATTTGCATCCAAAGAATTAATAATTACAAGGTTGGTGACATCGTTGATACTACACCTTCAAATATCAATGAAATTACCCGAATCCTTAATATGAATAGTGCTCACTGTACCTATTGGGTTACACTTGATGAATCCAATATTGCATATTTTGACATCGAAGGAGAGGAACCCATCCATCGTTTGAAAGAGCGTCTTCAAACCAACATGGTGCCTGTCACAGGTTTCGGCTATCCATTCTCTATCTGCAGATGCAAATTGAGTCAGGAAGACTATGCCGTGATTATGCACGTGGGTCACTTCTATCATGAGAAAGAACCTGTTGGCGCTGATTGTCCATGGGTGACTAACGAATGGAACCAATTTGTTTATCGGTACAGACAAGGTCAGAACTGGGGAGAAATTCGTGAAATATTGAAGAAGTTGAATGAAATAACAGGTAGCCATTTCCGTCTGCCCACAATAAAGGAATGCGAGTTTTTGAATGAGCATAAAAGCGAAGAGATAGGGTTCAAACTTGAAAACGAGTTATGCTTAGCTGGCAGTAATTATCTCTGTACTGACGAGAAGAGAATTTATGTCTCTGACCCTAGGTATGATGACCATCCCCCATATATGTCGTTCCGTCTGGTGGAATGCGAAATTCCCTTGTCGGAAATCGACTATGAAGACGAGGATGTTCTCAGAAGAATTCACGAGAGAATGGATAGGGAGGAAGAGGATATGCACTACTGGTGGGAGAACTAATTAAATAGAACTCTAAAAGGATTTTCTGCAGGGTTGGATATCTAAATTGTGAGATTAACCTACGCTATATGAAGAAGCGACTGTTTTTTGACATGGACAATGTGCTGGTTGATTTCCAGTCTGGACTTGACAAGATTGATGAAGAGACCAAGAACCAGTATAGGGCAAAGGGACCTGGTGACAAGGATCGGCTGGATGAAATACCAGGTTTGTTCGGAAAGATGGAGCCTATGCCTGGAGCCATTGAGGCTGTTCATAAACTGGCAGAGGTGTATGATGTGTTCATCCTCTCTACTGCTCCGTGGAAGAATCCTTCCGCATGGTCGGACAAGGTGGAGTGGGTTACAAAATACCTTGATGACGTTTTTCACAAGCGAATGATTATCACTCACCGAAAAGACCTAATAGACGGTGACTATCTGATTGACGACCGAGGCAAGAACGGAACCAGCGAGTTCAAGGGCGAATGGATTCAATTCGGCTCTGAGAGATTTCCCGACTGGGATGCAGTGGTAAATTACCTACTTTAAAGACGCTTTTAAGAATGTTGTTATATGAGCATAGGGTTTTATAATTTAGGCAATCTGGAAGTCGATTACGACAAGAAAGAAGTCAGGGCTGGAGGACGAATAATTGACTTCGGCATGATTAGTCATTATGAGTTTGAGCATGTGGAGACAGTGTGGAAAGACGACTACGAGCTGCAAGACAGTGATATGCGTGCTGGTATAAATCGTGACGAAGAGATTATGCACGTATCTGGAGAATGTAAGGAACTGCAGAATGTCAGTTCGGATGAAGACATGCAAAACATAAGAGAAAGACACTGGGCATTGTGTGATGAAGTTGGATTAAAACTCTGGTTCAATTATTATCAAAATGAAGAGTTGAAGCAGTCTTCTTTGGATTTCTCTCAAAAAGACGCGATAGAAGCGAGACGCAAACTGAATCCCCTCATCAAATATCTGAGGGAGTGGAGGCTTTAAAAAACATGAAACAAGACTACAACGAATTATATGATTGCGCATTACGAATAGCCATTCGTGCGCATGATGGGCAGAAAGACAAATCGGGTCGTGAATACATCATGCACCCGATACGGGTGGCAGAGCGGTGCAAAGACCCGCGGGCGAAAATCGTGGCACTGCTGCATGATACGATTGAGGATACTGGCGTTACGCCCGACTATTTGCACAGTCAAGGTTTCCCTGATGAGATCATTGAGGGCGTGTTGTCTGTCACTAAACGGGAAGGGGAGTCGTATGAGGATTTTGTCCGTCGTGCGGCTTTGAATCCTCTTGGTAGGGAAGTGAAGCGTGCCGACTTGGAAGATAACATGGATATCAGGCGGTTAGAAACAATCTCTGACGAAGATGTGACTCGGCTACGGAAATATCTTAAAGCATGGCATTATTTGAATAGTCTATGACTCTGTTGTTGATAGCCCTTTTGGTTTGCCACTATCTGGCGGATTATTGTCTGACTTTTCCCGTGATGATACGTGCAAAGGCTGACGGAAGGAATTTATGGCCGATATTGTTACATGCGGCTATTCATGCCTTTCTCATAGGAGTATGCCTGTTGTTTTGGTTTGTTTCATGGGAACTGCTATTGTTGCTTGTGGGAGTTGAACTCATCTCCCACTTCCTTATAGACACAGCAAAAGGGAGGATGATGGCACATTTGCCAATTTTTGCAGACATACAACGGAAACCCTACTGGGTGCTATATGGTTTTGACCAGTTGCTACATCTTTACGAAAGGTCGTATTTCACTCTCTCATACTGGGTGCTATATGGTTTTGACCAGTTGCTACATCTGATGGTTATTATAGCTATTTGGTATTGCAGTATTAATCTTAGTTGGCAATAGTCATAGCGCCCGATACGGAATTTGAAATTTGCAGGAATGCTGTTTTTTCGTACTTATTTTAGTGTGATTTTGAAAAATAAGTTGTACCTTTGAAACGTTTCAAGATAGAAAAGAAATCATTATGATACAATCATTTAATGCAAAAGAAGTGAAGGAACAGGTCGTGCAATGGATTCGCGACTGGTTCGAGGAGAATGGAAAAGGCTGTAATGCCGTGCTCGGTGTGTCGGGTGGCAAGGACAGCAGTGTCGTGGCTGCGCTGTGCGTGGAGGCTTTGGGTAAGGACCGAGTAATCGGCGTGACGATGCCCAACGGCGTGCAGAAGGATATTTCCGACAGTATGCGCCTTATCAACCACCTCGGTATACGCTACTGCAACGTGAACATCGGCGACACATGCAACACGCTGATGGCAGCAGTAAAAGAGCAACTGGCGACGCTCGGTGCGGAGGTGAGCAACCAGACGACCATCAACCTGCCGCCTCGGGTGCGCATGACGACGCTCTATGCCGTGTCGCAGTCAATGAACGGGCGGGTGGCAAACACGTGCAACCTGTCTGAGGACTGGGTGGGCTACAGCACGCGCTATGGCGATGCTGCCGGCGATTTTGCTCCGCTTGGCGGACTGACTGTGGGCGAGGTGATTGCCATCGGAAAGGAGCTCGGGCTGCCCATCGACCTTGTGGAGAAAACGCCTTCAGACGGTCTCTGCGGCAAGAGCGACGAAGACAACCTCGGCTTCACTTACGCCACGCTCGACCGTTACATCCGGACGGGTGAGTGCGATGACCCCAAGGTGAAAGCGCTCATCGACGACAAGCATGTGAAGAACCTCTTCAAGCTGAAACCGATTCCGCATTTTGAGTATAGGTGTGTTCTATAACCCCAAAGTCTAATGACCGATTTGGGTTTAAATAAGTCGGCAGAATTGTTGACAAACGGTCCCTGTATCTTACTTCCGCGACTGTATATTTATGCAAAGACGGGGCGAGTAAAACGGGTTTTGTAAGCTTCTGAAATTCAGTATGTTAGGAGGGGCTTTCCAAAAGTGCCACTTTTGCACTCCAAAAGTTCCCCTTTTAGCTCCTAAAAGTGCCACTTTTGCAAGCTAAAAGTGGCACTTTTGGAAAGCGAAAGTTCAACTGTATATTTATACGTCCTTTTCTGTATGTTTATGCAGGTGCTTTTTCGGTGAGAATTTGCGTTTGTTTTGTCAACGTTTTTCATTCGAAGTTTCGGATTCTCACATCGATTCCCGTTCCGTCAAGTGCTGCTTTCATGGCTTCGCGGTCGGTATCGCCGAAGTGATAGGGGTAGAGCACGCGCGGTTTCACCATGTCGGCAGCCTTTCGGAGTTGTTCGGGTGTCATGGTGTATGGCTGGTTGCATGGCAGGAATGCGATGTCGATGTCTTTCACGTCTTTCATCTCTTCGATGTCTTCGGTGTCGCCTGCAATGTAGATGCGGATGCCGTCGAGCACGAGGATAAATCCGTTGTCGCGTCCTTTGGGATGGAACTGCAGGTGTCCTTCCGTCGTGTTGTATGCTGGTACGGCATAGACCATGATGTCGTCAGCGAGTTTGAGTGAGTCGCCGTTCGCCATGACTTTTCCTTTTCCGAGAATCTTGGCAGAGTTTTTGTTGGTGACGATGACGGTGCTTTCCTTGCTGAGCGTCTTCACAGCCTCTGCATCGAGATGGTCGTAGTGCTCGTGTGTGATGAGGATGTAGTCAGCTTTCGGAAACTTGTTGTAGTCGGTGTGCGGCGGTTGTGCGTCGATGACGGGGTCAACCTGTATTTCCGTGTTGCCGAACGTGATTGCCATGCTGGCATGTTTGATGGGAGTGAATGTGATTTCCTTTCCCGATTTTGTCTTGAATGTATCCATATTGTCTGTTGTTTGTGGTTTGTCTGTTGTCTTGTTTGCCGATGTGCATGCAGCGACGGCAAGGAAGGTCATCAGTGTGAGGATTGTTTTTATCTTCATGGCAGTAAGTATTAGTGTTCAACAATGATGTTTACGTGTTCGTAGCCCATGCCGTTGAGGAGTTTGGTAAACATTTCGACGGCATTTTCTTGTGCTGTTTGGATATTTTCTTTGGTGAGACACCGTTTGAGCATCATGCGCTGTGCTTTCCGGTAGAGGTGTTCCCGGTCTTTCTGTTTCCAGCTTCCCGTTTCGAAGAATGCTTTCGTGCGTGCCTCGTCGATGAAATCTTTGTCGAGCAGTTGGATAGGAGGGAGCACGACTTTGACGGTGTCTTCCACAGTCTGTATCCAGTTGTCTTTCGTTTTGCTCAAGTCAATGCCCAGTCGGACGGTGCCGTAATAGATACGTATGAGTTGGTCGTCGGAGAAGATACCTTTGCTGACGGTGTCCACCAGTTCTTCGTCTTCGATGGCGAGAAACTCCCATTGTCCGATGTCCTTTATCTGTTTGATTTGGACGGGTGTGATGTTGATTCGCTTGTCGGCGGCTGTTCCCAATTTCATGCCTCCGCATTTGAAGATAAGGAAGAGCACCACGATGACGGCGATGCCAATAGCCATCGTCATTCTTCGGTCATTTGGGTTGTAATATCTCTTGCGTATCATTTTCCTGTCTGTGGCATTTCGGATAGTGTGGTGATATCTTTGTCGGTCAGGTCTTTTCTGAAAGAGACGGTGATGTCCTCTTTCTTATAGCCAAACTTTTCGATAATGGGGATGAGTACGTTTGCGGCACTTTGCCGTGCACGTTCGACGATGCCCATTTTCGGAATGGTCTTGATGATGGCTTGCCGTCCCTGCTGTTCGTAGGCGGTCAGTTCTTCGTCGCTGAAGTTGGAGCGTAGCAGCGCCACATACTCTTTAACCCCCTCCCGGTCTATCTTGCTGCTCGTCAGCGCCACTTGCGGGTCGGGCAGGATGATTTCAATCTTGTCGCCTTCCTGCCTGATGTTTTCAATGGAGAAATTGCTGAAATCTACGAATCCTTTCAGTGTGGCGTTCATCGGAATGGCGATTTTGCGCTCTCCCAATGGGAGGTTGATGCTGAATCGTTTCTCGAAAACAGACCCCTCCAGCTTCAGTTTGTCTTCGTGTGTGACAACTTTGTGGACGAGAAACTCGGTCGTGTAGAGGCGCGAACACTTCTGTACCTGTATCACGAGGAGCGGCAACGAGTCGTTCTTCACGTCGTTACTGTCAGTAGAACCGCCCGAGCATGATGCAAAGAGGCATGCTGCGAGGCAAATGAAAAGAATGACTTTTCTCATAGTCACACATGATTATCTATGCAAAGATAAAATAAAATTTTCATTTATCGAAATTTTACATTATCTTTGTGGGCAAATCATCATGAACGAATTTATGAAACGAATAGCTTTTCTCTGCGTGGTCGCGTTCCTTATCGCAGCATGTGGAAAGAAACAGGAGAGTAGGAACATCATCGTCAGTAAGCAGCAAGTGACGCAGGCTCCCAAGAAGCAGGAGAAGATGGAGGATGTTGATTACAATTGGAATGTGGACTGGGTAGGTTCAACCTACACCGTCTTTGTGCATCGTTTTGCGGACGAGAGCCTTCCGATGGTGGAAGACGAGTATGGAAATAAGTATTACGATAACCGGGTGTCTGTCAAGGTGATTCGCAAGGATGGCAGTGAGTTCTTCAACAAGACATTCTCGAAGACCGATTTCAGCAGCTGTCTCGATGACAATTTCCGCCGGAATGGTGCCTTGCTCGGACTTCTTTTCGTGGAGGCAGTGGGCGATGACCTGAAATTCGGAGGCAGTGTCGGCTCTCCAGACCCGCTGAGCGATGAATATATCCCACTTGTCATGAAACTGAATCGCATGGGAACGGTACACGTCAGTCGTGACACGGAACTCGACGGGGCAGTTCCTTCTTCACCGAACAGTGCAGGAGAAATGGCTGACGATGACGGGGTGTGACGCTCGTTGGGCGTGAAACCGCAGGAATAAATTTGTATAGGGAGCAGCGTCCTTATACATTATTATAATAATAAATGCACGAAAGACAACTCATACGGTCTTTCGTGCATTTAAAATGATACCAATTGAGAATTAGAACTTTGCCATTTTAATGGCGACGACAGCACACTCATCGCCTTTGTTTCCCATCGTTCCTCCGCTCCTGTCCTTAGCCTGTTGCAGGTTGTCGGTGGTGAGGAGACCATATACGACGGGAATCTCGCTCGTTGCGTTCAGATGGGCGATGCCGGCTGTAACACCTTGGCAGATGTAGTCGAAGTGTGGCGTTTCCCCTCTGATGACACATCCCAAGATGATGATGGCGTCGTATCCGCCGTTCAGCGTCATTTGATGTGCGCCATACACCAACTCGAAACTTCCCGGTACGGTCTTGACGTGAATGTTTTCAGGCAGCGTGCCGTGTTTCTCGAGTGTGTTTACTGTTCCTTCAAGCAGTGCGCCGGTAATCTCTTTGTTCCATTCAGACACGACGATGCCGAAGCACATGTTACTGGCGTCAGGCACGGCTTGTGTATCGTAGTCGGAAAGGTTATGCAGTGATGTTGCCATTATTCAGAAACGAGTTCGATGTATTTGTCAATTTCAGGAGCTGACGGCTGTCCGGTAAATTGATTCACGTCGCCCGTAACAATGGGTGCGTTGACGTATTTCTCCTTGATTTCCTGGAACACTTTCAACGCCTCAGCTTTCTTTCCCTGCTCATAGAGAATGATTCCGACTTTCTTGAGTGCCATTGGCGACACTGCGTTGTTTTCTCCGCTTTCCGACGCTTTGTCAGCCAGTTTCACACCTTTGCGATAAGCGTCGATAGCGTCGTCGTAACGTTTTTTATTGGCGTATGCATCACCGAGTGCCACTTGGCTCATCGGACTGATAATCAAATCGGATTTCGGGCTGAATTTCTCCAGATAGTTGATGGCTTCATCCCATTTGTCCATCTTTGCATAGCACAGTCCGGCATAGTAGTTTGCCAGATTGCCAGCCTCTGTTCCGCTATAGTCGCTTGCCACCTGAATCAGTCCGGGAGCAGTTGCTCCGCTTCCTTTCAGCGCTTTCTCGTATTGCTGTTGAGCGATGAGCTCCTGAGCCGTAGAGATGGCGGTCGATGCCTCTACTGAGCGACCGGCTTGGTAGTTGTTGTAGAAAATGATTCCTGCAACGATAACAATGATTGCAACGATTGCAGCGATGAGTGCTTTCTTGTATTTCTTGATGAAAGCCTCAGACTTGTTCAGAGCCTCATTCAGTTCCTGAGCGCCCTTGTTTTCTTGTGTTTTTGCCATTTATCTATTATATTATTGTTTAATCCTAAAAAACGTGGCAAAATTACAGATTTTATCCCATATATTGAAATTTATTATCGACTTTTTTCGTTTTTCAACTATAAATCTTCTAACTTTGCAGAAAATTACGCCGGAGATAATTGTCCGGCGAGTAAGCGAAGATGACGAAAGTAAATCTGTCTGAGAGCACATGCATTTAAGGAAAATATCCATCATTAACTATCGAAACATCCGGGCGGCAACGTTGGATTTGTCGTCGAAGATGAATTGTTTCATCGGTCATAACGGTGAAGGGAAGACCAATTTTCTGGATGCAGTCTATTATCTCTCATTCTGTCGGAGTGCCTACAACCCCGTTGATTCGCAGTTGATTTGTCACGGACAGGACTTTTTCGTGATTGAAGGGGACTATCTGACAGACCATGGTGACGAAGAGAACTTCTACTGTGGAATGAAGCGCGGCACTAAAAAGCAGTTCAAGCATAACAAGAAAAGCTATAAGCGACTTTCACAGCATATCGGTCGGATACCGCTGGTGTTCGTCTC
>Ga0256404_1001961_pt1 | contig 47284 bp, 40 predicted proteins | sample RumenRJG_01DNA_FD_185990 | JGI IMG/M metagenome (GOLD analysis project Ga0256404, IMG submission 185990) | Bovine rumen microbial communities from Lethbridge, Alberta, Canada - RJG_01 | ecosystem: Host-associated > Mammals > Digestive system > Stomach > Rumen | place: Canada: Alberta | collected... | reverse complement strand
ACTTCTGCGTGACCATACTACGGGCAAAAACATCTTCTGGGCGACGCATGATTACGAAGCGCTCGGCTCAGAGTATGATTACCATTCTGAGATTCTGCCCCGTCTGATAACGGGTGAACGGGGAATGGTGATTCGTCCTCGTGTGCTGAAATCCAAAGAGCAACAGACGGGTAGGGTCAAGGATATGGCGGAGGTGTTTACACCATCGTGGGTAGTGAAGATGATGGTGGACAATGTGGAAGTCGATGTCAACACAATCTGTTTGGAACTGACCTGTGGCGAAGCCCCTTTCCTTGTATCCCGGTATGATGCCGCGACAGGCGAGCCTATTGCCATTAACGAGCGCATGGGGATTCTCGACCGAAAACTACGCATAGTAAACGGTCGGCAGTTAAATGATAAAGAGTGGCTCCAGCAAGTGCGACTGGCTTTCGAGAGTACCTACGGCTATGAGTGGCAGGGCGACAGTCTGCTACTGGCACGCGAAAACATGCTTTATACTTTTATTGATTATTATAAGGCCCGCTATGGTAGCACTCCAAAGATTTCGCTACTACAAGACTTTGCAGAAATCATTTCGTGGAACCTATGGCAGATGGATGGTCTCTCGTACCGTATTCCACAAGAGAAAACAAAAGAGCAACCAAAGATTGAACTATCATTCTTCGATGAAGCCCCTGCAGAGGCTCCTGCACCCCCTTGCATCATCATGGACTGGCAAAAAAGAAAGAGCATCAAAGTAAACGACATCAAAAAAAGAAAAACTAAAAACCAAGATATTATGAAGTTCGATGTAATTATTGGGAATCCGCCGTATCAGGAGGAAAGAACTGGCGATAATAAACAATTTGCTCCTCCTATTTATAATTACTTTATAGATGAAGCCCAGAAAGTTGGCGATATAGTGGAGTTGATTCATCCTGCAAGATTCCTTTTTAACGCGGGGAGGACACCTCATGACTGGAATATAAAGATGCTGAATGACGAACATTTCAAAATCCTGAAATATCAGCAAGACAGTAGTCTTATATTCGGTAATTCAGTTGAGATCAAAGGTGGCGTGGCAATTTCATATAGGGACGCACGCACAAAGTTTGGAGCAATCAAACAATTTACTTCTTATGAAGAATTAAATTCAATTCTCCACAAAGTTATTAATTCATCGGCCTTTCAAGGAATAGATGATTGTATTTTCCTTCAAAACAAGTTTAATTTGGAAAATCTATACACAGACTATCCTAATTTTGAAAAGATAATAGGTAGTGAAGGAAAAGATAAACGTTTCAGAAATAATATCTTCGACAAGATAAGTGCTTTTACAGAAGATAGGACTTCAAACGAAGATATCCCCGTATATGGTGTCATAAACAATAAAAGGGTTTGGCGTTATCTGTCTCTGAAGTATTTTGATACTACCCATGAAAACCTTTTTAAATGGAAAGTCCTTGTCCCTCGCGTAAATGGAATCGGAATATTGGGAGAAGTCTTAAGCACTCCAGTTATATGCGGCCCCGACAGGGGATTTACACAAACCTTTTTAGGCATTGGAGCGTTTGACAAAGAAGAATATGCGGAATCTTGCTTGAAATATTTGAAAACAAAATTCTGTAGGGCAATGCTTGGTGTTTTGAAAATAACTCAAATGAATAGTAAGGATGTTTGGCGTTACGTTCCCCTTCAAGACTTCACTTCTTCCTCCGACATTGACTGGAGCAAATCTATAGCAGAGATAGATGAGCAGCTTTTCGATAAGTATGGCTTGGACGAGACAGAGCGCAATTTCATTCGTACTAAAGTAAAGGAGATGGCATGATGGACGCAACCAAGATACATAGTTACAACTCTTTCGTCAGGATGATGTATGCCTACAGTACGCCTGAGATAGCTCGCCACAACGGATGGTTGAAGATAGGTGATACTGAGCAGGGCGTAAACAAACGCATCAAGCAGCAGACGCATACTGCCGATGTACGTTTTGAACTGGAATGGAAAGACATCGCCATGTATCGTGATGACTGTACCTACTTCCGCGATCACGACTTCCACGACTATCTTACAGAATACAAAGGCATCGAGCGCAACGATCATACGGAATGGTTCAAAATTGATGGCACCACGCTGAGACAATGCTTCGAGGAATTCACCAGCCGCAATTATAAGGAAGAAGGGTTGCACTATAGCTATAAGCTCCGCAAGGAGCAGCAGGATGCTACGGAGATGACCTTAACGTACCTAAAAGACCATAACGGAGAGGGTAAATTTCTGTGGAATGCCAAGCCACGCTTCGGCAAAACACTTACGTCATACGACCTGATAAAACAGATGAAGGCAAAGAACGTATTGATTGTTACCAACCGACCGTCAATCGCTAACTCCTGGTATGATGACTTTGATAAATACATGGCTGGTCAATCGGGCTACCGCTTTGTTAGCGACAACGATTCGCTCAAAGGGCGTCAGGGCGTGATGACATGGGACATGTTTCAGAAATGGTTCCCAAATCGCGACGAGAACTTTGCAGGGCAGATATGCTTTGAGAGCTTACAGGGATTAAAAGGCTCCGTCTATTTTGGTGGCAACTTTGACAAGTTGGAATGGATCAAGAACTTGCAATGGGACTTACTGATTGTGGACGAAAGCCATGAGGGCGTGAAGACGATGCGTACCGACCGAGCTTTCAACAACATCCAACGAAGGTTTACACTATACCTCAGTGGCACACCGTTCAAGGCTATCGCCTCTGGTGAGTTTGGTGACCACGAGATATTCAACTGGAGCTATACTGACGAGCAAGAGGCCAAGGAAAATTGGTCAAGCGACGACCATAATCCTTACGAGAACCTACCGAGGCTGAATCTCTTTACCTACCGCATGAGTGATATTGTGCGCGAGAAGGTAAAACAAGGGATGGAGTTGGACGAAGAAGGAACAATAGACTATGCCTTCGACCTCAACGAGTTCTTCAAGACAAAGGAAGACGGTACGTTTGAACATGAGCCGCAAGTACGCAAGTTCCTGCAGGCGTTGACCACACAAGAGAAGTTCCCCTTTGCAACGGAGGAATTACGGAAAGAAATGGCCCATACGCTGTGGCTACTACCCAACAGGGTGGATTGCGCCAAGGCTATGGCCAAACTACTGAAAGAGGAAGGTAGTGGCTTCGAGGACTACGAGATAGTGTTGGCGGCAGGAGACGGTAAACTGGAAGATAACGACGAAACCGTCAAAGCCTATAACAAAGTGAAGGAGGCTATCAAGAACCATGATAAGACTATCACGCTGAGCATAGGGCAGTTGACCACGGGTGTCACCATCCCAGAATGGAGCGGCGTACTGATGCTGAGCAACGTGCAGAGTGCACAATTGTATATGCAGGCGGCTTTCAGGGTACAGAATCCCTACGAATACTCCGAAGGAGGAAAGATTACAAGAAAGGACAATGCCTATGTCTTCGACTTCGACCCGGCACGCACGCTGATGCTCTACGATGAATTTGCCAACAACCTGAAGAAAAGTACCGCTGGAGGCAATGGTACATCAGAAGAGCGACAGCAGAATATTCGACAGTTGCTGAATTTCTTCCCTGTCATAGCGGAGGACGATGAAGGACAGATGATGCAGATAGACGAGCGACAGGTGCTGAGCATCCCCAGAAAGATTAAATGCGAGGAGGTGGTTAGGCGTGGATTTATGAGCAACCTGTTGTTTAGTAACATCGCTAATATATTCAGTGCACCCGCCATCGTAGGCGATATACTAAAGAAGATTGATAAGGCTCAAGAAGAACGAGGACGTAGCTCTAAGACTTCGCTTGAAGAAGCGGGAAATGTGACTGTTGACGAGAACGGCGAGGTGATGATACCAACAGAGGTGATTGTGGGACAGGAACAGCAAATTTTCGGTGAGAAGCTATACAAGACCTTCGACGAAATAGATAGTGAAATACCAAAAGATGCAGAAAGTAGCGATGGGGTACTGGCTGCTATTGACCATGTGGCAGAAAACCTGAAGTCAGCCGTCGAGCAAAACATTATCAAACCGGTATCTGAGAAATATGAGCTGACACAAGCTCAGACCAAACGCATAGTCAAGGAATCACATAAAGAATTGGAAAACAAAATAGAGAAAATCAAGGGTGACTTCGAACAACGGCGCAAGATTGCCGAGGTGAAACACAAAGAGACTCTTCTGGAAGCATCAACAGAAAAAGAGATTGCTGATGCCGAAAAGACCCTACGGCAAGAAATGGAAGCGGCTATGAAGGGTGTGAACGATGCCATCAGGGAGGCTACCGACAATATTGTGAAGAACAAGCCAAAAGAGGTTATTGAGCGCATAGAGAAGGATAAAGAAGAGCGTAGGAAGGATAGCGTGGAAGAAGAAGTTCGGGCCCATCTGCGAGGATTTGCTCGCACCATTCCGAGTTTTATCATGGCCTACGATGAGGGAGGTCTTACGCTTGACAATTTTGACAAGAATATAGAGGACGATGTATTCAAAGAGGTCACTAGCATCACCCTTGACGAATTCCGGTTTCTGCGCGACGGCGGCGATTATATAGATGATGGAGTAAAGAAACACTTTGGCGGACACTTGTTCGACGAAGTGGTGTTTGACGATGCTATATCAGAGTTCAGAAAGAAAAGGCAGGAGTTGGCTGACTATTTCGATGAATCGCACACAGAGGATATCTTTGATTACATTCCGCCACAGAAAACCAATCAGATATTCACACCTAAATGGGTGGTCAAGAAAATGGTTGACCTATTGGAGCAAGAGAATCCCCATATTTTTGAAGACCCCAATAGAACGTTTGCCGATCTTTACATGAAATCAGGGCTATATATCACGGAAATTGTGCGCCGACTATATAACAATGTAGATATGCGGTGCCAGATTCCAGATGACCATGAGCGCATCATGCATATCTTGCATCATCAGGTTTATGGATTTGCCCCAACACGTATCATCTATCTTATAGCGACTCGCTATATTCTCGGCTTTGACCCATCAATCCACCCAGAACAAAGTAACTTCCGGCAGGTGGATACAGTTCCCTATGCCAAAGAAGGGCGAATGGAGGAACTCATAGAAAAGGAATTTGGCCAAATAGCAAGATGATCAAACCGATGGAATAAACATACTCCACCCCTTGCCAAGAGCAGACGGCAGGGGCAGAGTACATTAGAAGGTATTACCCGATGGCAATTAACTTGTTGTCGGGTAAGTCATATCTGACAGAATGTGCGAAAGAGGTGGTTTTGCCATCACTAACGGCTGTAATGTCAATGCCGCGGTGTTGGAACTCGTCGATGAGTGCCTGATCATGATAGGCACGCATACTGGACCAGCCTCGGCTTTGCACCTGGGAATTGAAGATGTTTACTAACTCGGGAATCTGCATGTCTGCGAATTGCAGGGCATACTTGGTGTAATAAATGTGTTGTTGCATAACTTGGAATGTTTTTGAAGTTTATAAATGTTTCTTCCACATCGTACCTTGACCACCGTGGTTTTCCAAGAACCCGGTTGGCGAGTCACCCTTTCGGGTACTGCTCTTGATGCTTCGGGTGCAAAGATACAAAGAAAGGTCTATATCTCCAAATAATCTGATGAGATATTGCAAAATTGACTTCGTCGATAATGCCAACGCTCGGCATAATTGATGCAAGCATCATTTTGCACTCACTTATTGCAATATTGCATTGCATTGATTTCTCGATAAAGTGGTGGCGTCCACAGTGGAATCTGCCCTTTATTTATTAAGAATATTATTAACAATATTTAGCGAAAATAATGGCGGAAACATTTGGATTTCCCGATTATTTTTAGTACCTTTGTAACATAGAAAGGCAGGAAAGTCCTGACCTGGATATTGTTTCACTTAATAATCTAACATTATGAGTAAAATTCTTTACGAAGTGTACAAGAATGACATCAAGGACTCAGAGTCCGTGATGTATGGGAAGTGGTACGCCCGCCTGAAGAGCATCGAGACGATGTCGATGGGAAAGTTGGCCAAGCACATTGCTGAGCACGGCTCGGTATTCACCGAAGACGTGGTGGAGGGTGTGATGAAGAAGTTCAAGACCTGTCTGCTGGAGATGTTGCTCGAGTCGAAGAAGGTGAAGATCAACGGCCTGGGCACGTTCTATCTGACGGCAGAGTGCACCAAGGGTGGTGCCGACAAGGAGGAGGACTTCAACGTGAACCAGCACTTGGCTGCGCTGCACATCCGCTTCTTGCCCGACCAGACGGCGGAGGACAACATCTCCAGCCGCGAGTTCATCAAGAAGGCCGAGTTCGTGAACATCAAGACGTTGCTGTCTGACGGGAACGGGAACCCTAACGCTAACCCTAACCCTAACGATAACACTGGTGGCGACAACCAAGGCGGTGGCGGTGACAGCGGCAGCATCGTCGACGGAACTGATGAGGGCTAAACGGCCGAATGCGGAAAAGGGGGGACTGGCAACGAAGCCGGTCCTCTTTTTTGTTTTTTACGGGTACTGAAAAGTCTTGTATTCGACAGGTAAATAATAGGCAAAAACGGCCGATATTACAAATCGAACAACATTGACGAGAAAATGAACAATAGATTCTTATAAAAAAAGTGTAATTTTGCGCCCGAATTGTAAATGTGAGTTAAATCAAGACATGGCAACAATCAAAGTTGAAGTAATCAGTAATAAAAAGGAGATGAATGACTTCATCCAATTGCCATATCATATTTACAAAGACTGTCCACAATATGTCCCTGATTTAGAGAGCGATATCCGCGATTTGTTAAACCCTCAGAAGAATTCCGCCTTCAAGTTCTCGCACATCAAGCCCTTTGTGGCATACAAGGACGGTGTTGCCGTAGGACGCATCGTGGGACTTATCAACAAGAAAGCCAACGAACATTGGAAACGGAAGAATGTGCGCTTCTCGCTCATCGAGTTCATTGACGACCAAGAGGTGTCGGCAGCGCTGATAGAGGCCGTGATGAAATGGGGCAAATCGCACGGCATGGAGACCATTCAGGGACCGATGGGCATTACCGACTTCGACAAGGAAGGCATGCTCGTTGAGGACTTCCACCTGACGGGCACGATGAACACCATCTACAATCCCGCCTATTACCCGCGCCACATGGAGGCCCTGGGATTCGAGAAGGAAGTGGACTGGGTGCAGATACGCATCAACATACCTGAGGAGGTTCCGGCACGCTATGCCCGCACCGCCCAGTATGTGAGAGAACAGATCGGACTGAAGGTCATCAAGTTGACGAACAAGGACATCTATAAACGGGGCTACGGCAAGAAGGTGTTCATGCTGCTGAACGAGGCCTACAAGAATATCTTCGGATTCTCGTCGCTGTCGGAAGCGCAGGTGGACGAATTCATGAGCAAGTACCTGAAGCTGATAGACAAACAACTGATTCCCGTGGTGGTGAACCAGCAGCAGGAGGTGGTAGGCGTGGCCATCACGATGGGATGCCTGTCGCACGCCATGCAGAAAGCCCACGGACGACTGTGGCCGCTGGGGTGGTGGCCCCTGCTGAAGGCGATGAAATGGCACCACGAGGAGAGCGCCGAGATGCTGCTCATCGCGATCAGTCCCGCCTATCAGGGCATGGGAGTCAACGCCTTGTTCTTCGACGACCTCATACCTATATATAATAAATATGGGTTCCGATGGGCCGAGACGGGACCGCAGCTGGAGGACAACGTTCGCGAGCTGTCACAATGGAAGCCGCTGAAGCCCGAATATGTGAAGCGCAGAAGATGTTTTAAAAAACAGATAATAGACAAATAATCATTATGGAAAGAAGAGTAGTAATTACGGGAATGGGCATTTGGTCGTGCATCGGTACGACGCTCGACGAGGTGCGCCAGTCCTTGTTTGAAGGCCGTAGCGGCATCATATTCAGTCAGGAGCGCAAAGACGCAGGGTTCCGTTCGCCCATCTGCGGCAACGTGCCCAAGCCCGACCTGAAGAAAGTGTTGAGCCGCAACGTTCGCCAGATGATGCCCGAGGAGGCCCAGTATGCCTATGTGGCTACCGTGCAGGCCTTGGAACAGGCAAAGCTGACACAGGACTATATCGACAGCCACGAGGTGGGTGTCATCTATGGTAACGACTCGGTGGCCGAATCGACCATGGTCGCTATGGACAAGTTCCGCCAGGCAGGCTCTACGGCAGCCTGCGGAAGTGGTGCCATCTTCCAGTCGATGAACTCGACGGTGACGATGAACCTGGCCACGCTGTTCCATCTGAAGGGTATCAACCTGACCGCCTCGGCAGCCTGTGCCAGCGGTTCACAGTCGCTCGGACTGGGTTACCTGCTCATCAAGAACGGCTTGCAGGACTGCATTGTCTGTGGCGGTGCCGAGGAAAACAACATGTACGGTATCGCATCGTTCGACGCCCTGCAGACTTTCTCGACACGCATCGACGACCCCACCAAGGCCAGCCGACCCTTTGACCGCGACCGCGACGGACTGGTGCCCAGCGGCGGTGCTGCCACGCTGATTATCGAGAGCTACGAGCACGCCGTGAAGCGCGGAGCCCCCATTCTGGCCGAGATTATCGGCTGGGGATTCTCAGGCAACGGCGACCATATCTCTACACCCAATGTGGAAGGTCCCGCCCGTTCGCTGCAGCGCAGTCTGGAGTGTGCCGGCGTGAGCATCAAGGACATCGGATACGTGAACGCCCATGCCACCTCGACACCCATCGGCGACAGTCGTGAGGCAGAGGCCATCGCGCAGGTGTTCGGCGACTACCGCGTGCCCGTCACCTCGACGAAGAGTCTTACCGGACACGAGATGTGGATGGCTGGCGCTTCGGAGATTATCTATTCGATGCTGATGATGAAGAACGACTTCATCGGCGGCTCGCTGAACTTCGAGAATCCTGACGAGGTGACCAAGTGCATCAACGTCGTTCCCGAGACCTTGCAGCAGCATTTCGACATATTCCTGAGCAACTCCTTCGGATTCGGAGGCACCAACTCAACGCTGATTATCAAAAACTGCTGAAAATAAATTGTAAATTATATAATTGTAAATCAACATGACAAGAGAAGACATTATCGCAAAAGTAAACAGCCTGCTGGCTGAGGAGTTCGAAATCGAAGAGAGCGAGTTCGCTCCTGATGCCAACCTGAAGGACACCCTCCAGTTGGACAGCATCAACCTGGTAGACCTCATCGCACTCGTACAGTTCAACTACAAGGTTACCATCCCCGTTGAGGACCTGAAGAAAATCCAGACCTTCGACAACCTGTACGACTACATCTTCGAGCATCAGGCTGCATGACCTATAGCGGCGAAGACATTCTGCGACTGATACCCCAGCGCGCCCCGTTCATGATGGTGGATGCGCTGGAGGAACGTGACGGCAACAGCGCTGCCACCACATTAGGCGTGGAAAGAAACAACTATTTTATCTTGCCCGACGGCACCATGGCCGAGTCTGGAATCATTGAGCACATCGCCCAGTCCTGCTCGGCCTTGGCGGGCTGTCAGGCTTTGGAGAAACAACCTGCAGGACCACCGGTAGGCATCATCGGCGAGGTAAAGAACTTCGTCTGCCACCGACGGCCGCGCATCGGTGAACAGCTCCAGACCGTCGTCACCTTCGACATGACATTCGGAAGCGTTACGCTGGCCACGGGAAGCTGTTCGGTAGGCGGCGAACCCATTGCCGAGGTAAAACTGAAAATATTCATGCAATGACGCATCTCTTTATACTCCTTGCCCATTTTTTCCGCAACCATCGAGCTGCCTGTTGGCTTTCCATGGCTGCTCTTTTTGTTTTTTTCGGCTACTTTGCCACCAGGATACACCTCGAGGAAGACATTAACAAACTGATGCCTTCGTCGAAAAATGAGGACGGTACGACCAAACTGGCCTTTGCCGACCTGAAAATCAAGGACAAGGTGTTTGTGACCTTCGAGTGGATAGGCGAGGGGGGAACGCAGGAAGCCACAGAACAGCTGACTGGCGTGTGCGACGCCTTCGTAGACTCGCTGCTGGCTCAGGACAAGGACTCCGTCATCGGCGACGTGTTCTACCGGCTCGACGAAGACCTGTTGCCCGACGCCATCGACTATATGACAGCCCATCTGCCAGCCTATATCGACACGGCAGCCTATGCCCGCTTCGACACCCTGCTGACGCGCGAGCACTTTGAGCGCCAGATGCAGCAGAACCGCGAAGACCTGACGGGCGAGTTCGGAGAGATGTTCCCCGAACTGATACAAATGGACCCGATGGGCATGCGCGGTGTGCTTGCCGAACAGTTGAAATCCATCATGAGCGCCGGCAGCTATCAGACCGTCGACGACCACTTCTTCGTGCCCGACTCTACGGTATGCCTGGCTTTCATCACACCACGCTTCTCGTCGACGAATACAGGACAGGGCTCCGCTATGTTCCAGATGATGAACCAGCAGATAGACCAGTTTACACAGACTCATCCCGATGTGCGCATCAGCTACCACGGAACGCCAGCCAGCGGATTCTATAACTCCACACAGATCAAGCACGACCTGACCACCACCATCGCGGGAGCGTTGTTGCTGGTGCTGCTGTTCCTGCTGTTCTGTTTCCGCCGCTGGGACACCATTCCGCTGTTGCTGTTGCCCGTCGTCTTCGGAACACTCTTCGGACTGGCCATGATGTACTGGCTGAAAGGCGAGTTCTCGCTGTTGGCGCTGGGCATCGGCGGTGTCGTACTGGGGGTTGCCATGAGCTATGTGCTCCATGTGCTGACGCATCATCGCTATGTCAGCGATACCGACCACTTGCTGCAAGACCAGGTGAAACCCGTACTGCTGGGGTGCATCACTACCATCGGTTCCTTTGCCGGACTCATCTTCGTCAATACCGACCTGCTGCGCGACTTCGGACTCTTTGCTGCCTTCGCCATCCTCGGTACCACGCTGTTCTCGCTGGCTTACCTCCCCCAGATGCTGAAGGAGAAAGGCGCTGACTTCCCGGCATTCATAGAAAACATCAACAACTATCCCTTCGACCGCAAGAAACCACTCATCGCCGTCGTCCTGATCGTCACGATAGTCAGCATCGGGGCCTACCTCATCGGTGGTACCCACTTTGATGCTGATATGCATAACTTAGGCTACGAGGCCGAAATCACCGAGCACTCGGAGAACCTGTTGCGCGACAAGACCTATACCGGCGACAAGACCAAATACTTCGCCAGCCAGGGACGAACGATGGAGGAAGCCATTGCCAACTTCGCACAACTGGACCGTAAGCTGGACTCGCTGCAACGCATCGGACTGGTCAAGAGCTATACCCACACCAACCAGTTGCTCGTTCCGTTGAACATACAACAAGCGCGCATCGACGCCTGGCACCGCTATTGGAACCAGGAGCGACAGGCTACGGTAAGAAGACTCATCAGCGAGACGGCAACGAAGGCAGGACTGAATGCCGAAGCCTTCAACACCTTCTTCGAAGCGGCTAATGCCGACTACGAAACAGCTCCGCTTTATGAGGCAGGAATCATACCGGAAGGGTATCTTTCAACATTAACTGAACAGTCATACGGTGGTGATTATCTGGTATTTACATCCGTTCGCTGTCAAAATGATTCGGTACGCAGCAGCGATAGCGACTATATCCGTATCTGCGACGCTATCAGTAGTGATCCGTACTTGTTGGTGCTTGACACCTATTATTATACCACCGACACGTTGCTGCAGATGAGCCGCGACTTCGACACGCTGCAATGGCTCTCGATGGCGTTCGTCTTCGTGGTATTGCTACTCTCGTTCAATGGCAACATCAAGCATACTTTGCTGGGCTTTGCACCCATCCTGCTCAGCTGGCTGATCGTGTTAGGCGTGATGAACCTGTTCGGGGTGCAGTTCAATCTCATCAGCATCATCATCTCCACCTTTATCTTCGGTATCGGTGTCGACTATAGCATCTTTGTCATGAACGGACTGATCCAGGGCAATCTGCAGTATCACAAGACGGCCGTGCTGTTTTCGGCTATCATCCTCATCGTGACTGTGAGCAGCATGTTGCTGGCCCAGCATCCGGCTATTCGCAGCGTGGGATTCTCAACGCTGGTCGGACTGCTGGCTGCCGTCATCCTGTCCTATGTCCTGCAACCTGCCGTCTGGAGACTACTTAATGGTAAGCAATAAACACGCGCAATGATATATGACGTCGTCATCATAGGCAGTGGGCTCGGAGGCCTGATCTGTGGCAGACAACTGGCACAGCAGGGGCGAAGTGTCGTCGTGCTGGAACGTCAGCATGCCCCAGGCGGTTGTCTGCAGAGCTACCGTCGCGGAGGAATGGACTTCGATACCGGACTCCACTATGTCGGCGGACTCGACGAGGGGCAGTCGCTTCACGATGCCTTTGAGACCTTAGGACTGTTGCGTCTGCCCTGGCATCGGCTGGACCCTGAGGGCTTCGACCAGATAACCATCGGAGAACAGACTTTCCCGCTTGCCGAGGGGTATGAGCGTTTTGCCGATACCTTGGCCGCCTACTTCCCGCAAGACCATGATGCCTTGCAGCAGTTTGTGGCGATGCTGAACCACCTGCCACCCTTGGAGGAATGTGCACAGGTGAATGCCTACGACTACCTGACCAACCTCTTCCACGACCCGTTGCTCGTCCATGTGGTGTCGGCAGCTGCCATGAAGATGGAACTGAGGCGCGAGACGTTGCCGCTGTTCACCTTTGCCCACGGGCTGAGCAGCTATGTGCAGAGCAGTTGGCGACTGAAGGGTAGCGGAAACCTGATTGTACAGTCCTTGATCAACGACATCGAGGCCGCAGGGGGTGTGATTTGTTGCAATGCCGAGGTCAGCGAACTGAAGGAGCAGGAGGGAAGGATTGTTGCTGCCCGCTGCAACAATGGAGAGACCTATGAAGGACGCCTGTTCATCAGCGATGTACACCCACAACTGACCTTCAGTTGGATGCCGGATTCGACCTTGTTGAAGGGCATGTTCCGTAGGCGCATAACTGCCTTGGAGAACACGTTCGGCATGTTCACCGTGTCGTTGGTCATCAAAGCCGACACCTTGCCGTATTTCAACCACAACAAATATGTCTATCGGAAAGCCAACGTGTGGACCTTCCCTGAAGAGGATGGGGTAGGAGGCGTGATGCTTAGTGCCAGAGTCCCTGAGGACGGGACAGCTTTTACCCGTCAGGTAGACCTGCTGACACCACTTCCCTGGACGATGTGCCAAGCATGGAGCGATACCACCGTGGGACGACGCGGGGAAGACTATGAGAAACAGAAGGCCCAACTGGCAGACGACTGCATCACGCTGGCTGAACGGGTGATTCCGGGACTTCACAAAATGATAGAACGACGCTATACCAGTACGCCGCTGACCTGGCGAGACTATACCGTAACACCTTGCGGCTCAGCCTTTGGCATCAGGAAGGACTGCCATAGTCCGCTGATGACGATGCTGTCGCCCAAGACGCCTGTTCCCAACCTCTTCCTGACGGGACAAAGTCTGGTATTGCACGGCTTGGAGGGCGTCACAAGAACAGCATTCAGTACATTGAACACCATAAAGAATTATAAATGATGAATTACGCTTTAATAACAGGTGGCAGCCGAGGCATCGGAAGAGCCATCGCCGTAAAACTTTCACAAGAGGATTATCACGTGTTGATTAACTACGCCAGCAACGAAGCCGAGGCACAACGCACACTCGAGCAATGTGGCGGACAGGGAGAACTGATGCGTTTCGACGTGAGCAACAGCCAGGAAACACGCGCAGCCCTGAGTGAGTGGCAAGCCCGTCATGAGGGAGAATACATCTCCGTAGTTGTGAACAATGCCGGTATCCGACGCGATAACGTGATGGCGCTGATGCCCGAGGACGACTGGCATCGAGTACTCGACATCACCCTGTCGGGATTCTATAATGTCACCCAGCCACTCTTGCCCGCCATGCAGTTGCATAAGTTCGGACGCATCATCAACATGGCAAGTGTGAGCGGTCTGAAAGGACTTCCCGGACAGACCAACTACTCGGCAGCCAAAGGTGGTATCATTGCCGCTACCAAGGCTCTGGCACAGGAAGTGGCTCGTCGTAACATTACCGTGAACGCCATCGCTCCTGGCTTTATCCGTACCGATATGACTGAAGGGCTGGACGAGGCCACGCTGAAGAAGCAGATTCCCATGGGTCGTTTCGGAACGCCCGAGGAGGTGGCTGATACCGTTGCCTTCCTGGTTTCTCCCCAGGCTGGCTACATCACGGGTAATGTGATTTCAATCAATGGAGGACTGTATACATAAAAATATTTTAGAACATGAAAAAGCTTTTATTTTTGATATTGTTTGTCTGCTGCCAGTTGACGTTCTGCACAGCTCAGAGTGTCACCCGCACACAACATCGTGAGGCCGTTGCCCAGGATGCGGTAACCACCGGTTCGATGACTATCCGTAAGCCCGACTACATCAGCATTTCTACCGATGGCGGCAAGGAACTGCTGATCATGGAAGGTACGAAATTTACGATGACGATGGGTGGCAAGAAACATGTAACTGACAGCAAGAAGAATAAGCAGTTTGACACTTTCCACGCTGTGCTGAGTGCTGTCATCAACAACCAGCCTATTCCTGCTGCCGACGACCTGACCGTCAGCACCAAGAACGGACAGAAGACCATCACCATCACCCCCGAGAAGAAGAAGCGCCAGCTGTTCTCCTCGTTCGTTCTGGTGGTTGACGCTAAGACCTCTGCAATCCGTCAGCTCCGCATGAACGGACGGAAAGGTGACTATACCGAATATAAGATGTAATAAAAAAACAAGGAAAATCTTACTTTTTTTCTGTCTTATTTTGTAACTTTGCAGCAATTTTAATACGATAAGAACGAATGATTACCTTTTCCGTGAGCCTGTTGGCTCTTTTCTTAGGCTATTTACTATATGGACGTTACATAGAGCGTCTATTTGGGCCTGACAGTCGTGTAACACCCGCCGTGGCTAAGTCTGATGGTGTAGACTATATCGTACTTCCCAACTGGAAAGTATTCATGATTCAGTTCCTGAATATTGCTGGTACCGGACCTATCTTCGGAGCCATTATGGGTGCCAAGTTCGGTCCCGTTTCCTACCTGTGGATCGTGTTGGGATGCATCTTTGCCGGTGCGGTGCACGACTATCTGTCGGGCATGCTCTCCATGCGCAATGATGGAGCCGGTCTGCCCGAGCTGATCGGCAAGTACCTGGGTAAGAACACCAAGAATTTGATGCTTGTATTTACCGTCTTGTTGCTCATCATGGTAGGTACCGTCTTCGTCTATTCTCCCGCGGTTATTCTGCACTCGATTGGTGGAGATACGATGATGTGGGTATTCATTATCTTCGCTTACTACGTGTTAGCTACGATGTTGCCCATCGACAAGATTATCGGTAAGGTATATCCGCTGTTCGCCTTCTCATTGCTCTTTATGGCTGCTGCCCTGTTGGTGGTGCTTTATATCAAGAATCCTGTTCTTCCCGAACTCTGGGACCACCTGTATAACATGGGCGCGGAGACGCATCCCGAGAAGTGGACCGATGCTATCTTCCCTGCATTGTTCATCACCATTGCCTGTGGTGCTATTTCCGGTTTCCATGCCACACAGAGCCCGCTGATGGCACGTTGCGTGAAGTCGGAGAAAATGGGTCGTCCCATCTTCTATGGTGCCATGATTACTGAAGGTGTGGTAGCCCTCATCTGGGCTACGGTCGCATCCTGGTTCTTCTATGGAGTAGAGGCGCCTGGTTATGAACTGATAGCAGGAGCCGACAAGGGTTTCTATACCTCAGCACCTGCGGTTGTCAACCTTGTCTGCAAGGACTGGCTGGGTGTTGCAGGAGCCGTCTTGGCTATGCTGGGTGTGGTCGCAGCTCCTATCACTAGTGGTGACACGGCTTTCCGTTCTGGTCGTCTGATTGTGGCTGAATGGCTAAAACTGGACCAGCGTCCTATCGCTAAGCGCCTTTATATCAGCGTTCCTTTGTTCTGTATTTCCCTTGGTATGCTTATCTGGCAAATCGAGAATCCCGATGGCTTTAATACCATTTGGCAATACTTCGGATGGAGCAACCAGACGCTTTCTGTATTCACGCTTTGGACGTTGACAGTCTATCTGGTACGCGAGAAGAAAAATTTCTGGGTAACGCTGATTCCGGCACTCTTCATGACTACTGTATGCTCGACGTTCTTCTTTGTATCGAAGCAAGCCTTGGGGATGCCGCTGGAAATAGGCTATTTCTTGGGGGGCGTCTGCTTCCTGATTGCCGTCATATACTTTACTTACTGGTATCGTAAATATCAAAAATCAATTAATCAATAAATTAATCATATGAAGAAAATTGCACTTTTTGTGATGGCGCTGATGATGTCAGTAGCCGCCAATGCACAATTTGAAGAAGGTAAGGGATATCTTGGTGCTTCGCTCTCTGGTCTCGACCTGAGCAGTCAGGCTAAGCAGTTCCATTTCGGATTAAATGCCAAGGCTGGTTATCTGTTCATGGACAACCTCATGGGTCTGGCAGAAATAGGTTTTGACCACTGGCAGCACGATGCCGACCAGTTTGTATTGGGTGCAGCAGGCCGCTACTACCTTGATCAGAACGGTATTTTCCTTGGTGCCGGTCTGAAGTACAAGCACGCTCCAGGATATAATGATTTGTTGCCGGGTGTTCATGCTGGTTATGCTTTCTTCGTCAGCCGAACAGTAACCATTGAGCCTGAACTCTATTTCGACCTCTCTACCAAGAGTTCCGACTATATGTGTTATGGCTTGCGCATCGGCGTTGGAGTCTATCTGTTTAAGGATGGACGTAAGAACTAATAATCTGTCGCATTATGCTAAGTGTAGAAGAATTGGTTGATAGGCTGATAGACCTGTCGTTTGCCGAAGATATCGGTGATGGCGACCATACCACTTTGTGCTGTATTCCTGAGGATGCGATGGGTAAGTCGCATCTGCTCATCAAGGAAGATGGCATCCTGGCTGGTGTCGAGGTTGCCAAAGAGGTGTTCCGTCGTTTCGACCCTGACATGAAGGTCGAGGTCCTGATGCAGGATGGAACGCGTGTGAAGAAGGGCGATATTGCCATGATAGTCTTGGGCAAGGTGCGTTCTCTGCTTCAAACTGAACGTCTGATGCTGAACATCATGCAACGCATGAGTGGTATCGCTACGATGACCGATAAGTATGTTCAGCATTTGAAGGGTACTAAGACACGCGTCCTGGACACCCGTAAGACGACACCAGGCATGCGCATGCTGGAGAAACAGGCCGTCAAGATTGGTGGAGGATGCAACCATCGTATCGGTCTCTTCGACATGATTCTGCTAAAAGATAACCATGTGGACTTTGCTGGCGGAATAGTTAATGCCATTGATCGTTGTCATGCCTATCTGAAAGAAAAGGGCCTTGACCTGAAGATTGAGATAGAGGTGCGTTCGTTCGACGAGCTGCAACAGGTGCTGGATCACGGCGGTGTAGACCGTATCATGCTCGACAATTTCTCTGTGCCCGACACGAAGAAAGCTGTCGACATCATTGCCGGACGTTACGAAACCGAGTCGAGTGGTGGTATTACCTTTGACACCATTCGTGACTATGCTGAGCAGGGAGTGGATTTCATCTCTGTGGGTGCATTGACTCACTCAGTAAAAGGACTTGATATGAGCTTTAAGGCATGTTGAGACTGTCGTTTTTCACATGCTTTTTCCTATTGCTGACAGGTTGCGGACATGATGCCGAGCCTGTCGGCAATTCTGATATAGAAATAGAATATGTTTCCCCTGTGGACTACGAGATTGTTCTCGCAGGAAATTTCGGTGAGCCGCGCCCGTGGCATTTCCACGGAGGACTTGACATTAAGACGGGTAATGTTCAAGGCAAGAAGATTTTCTCGATTGCTGATGGATATGTCAGTAGGCTGACCGTCAATAAATACGGCTTCGGTAATGCCATCTATGTTAATCATCCTGATGGGAATACCAGTATCTATTGCCATCTGAAAAACTTTGCCGATCCATATGAGAAGATGTTGCAACGCACCGGATGGCATGATACGATTGATGTGTCTTTCGATGCTAATAAGTTTCCTGTCAAGGCTGGTCAACTCATTGCTATCAGCGGTAATACGGGTAATTCCACAGGACCTCATCTGCATCTGGAACTTCACGATACGCACACTTGGGCGCTTCGTGATCCCATGATGAAACTGGCCCATCTCATTAGCGATACCGTTGCCCCACAAGCCCATTCCTTCATGGCTGTTCCTGTCGAGGGAGAGGGTGTGTTCAATGGTGGTGCCACCAAGCAGACCTTTGGCTTCGGACAACCAGATACCAAGAAATCGCATACCACATGGACGCTCTCGCGCCATTTTACAGCCTGGGGTAAGGTTGGCTTTGCACTTTGGGCCGACGACTATAGTGAGACGACCTATAACCATTATGGCATTCGTCATACACGACTGTTAGTTGACGGGCATGAGGTGTTCCGTGCGGATGTCGACAGTATTCCTATCAGTTGTCATCCTGAGGTGAACGTCTGGGGCGACTTTCATCATTGGCGACGTACTCGTATCTGGTATATGAAATCCTATCGTGAGCAAGGTCTTCGTCTACCTATCGTGCATACGGGTTTTGATCGTGGCATCGTGACTTTCAACGAAGAACGTCCTTATCATCTTACCTATCTGTTACGCGACTATCAGGGCAACGAGTCACGCTATGACTTTACCGTTCTGGGTGTGAGAGACAAAAGAGTGAGTCCCCGTCGGGAACTCACTATCCTGGATACCTATCAGCACTACGATCAATGCCTTTGGCCTTTGTATTCTCGCAAACATTGAAGTTTATTACTTCTGTGCCTTCAGCGTAGCAATCGATTCTTTCAGCGCAGCAATTTTCTCCTCAGAGTCGCTTTGTTTTTTACGCTCCAATGCTACTACAGCCTCCGGGGCATTGGCTACGAAACGCTCGTTGGACAATTTCTTGATTACTCCGGCTAAGAATCCCTCGAGGTGCTTCAACTGAGCTTCTTGTTTCTCTATCTCAGCATCAATGTCAATCATGTTGCCTAGGGGAACGGCAAACTCGTCAGTACTTACCATGAAGGCAGAAGCGGTAGCGTCTTTCTCGGTGACAACATTGATGGCGCTGATGTTTGCCATCTTCGTGATAACGGCATTGTAGTCCGCATAGTTATTGGCACCTACAGCCTGCAGTTCGAGAGCCTCCTTGGGGGCAATGTTCTTTTGGTTACGAACCATACGAACACCGCTGACAATCTGCTTCACCTGCTCGATGTCGTCAGCCAGTTTCCGCTCGCAGTCCGTAGGAGTAGCCAGCGTCAAACACTCGCGCATGATACTTTCACCTTCTTTACGCTCGTACAGGGCTTGCCACAGTTCTTCGGTGATGAATGGCATGAACGGGTGAAGCATCTTCAGCAATGTGTCGAAGAAACGCAAGGTGGCATCGAACGTGGTACGGTCTACAGCCTGAGCTACGCCATTGATGTAGGCTGGTTTCACCATCTCGAGATACCAGCTTGAGAACTCGTCCCAGAAGAGCTTATAGACAGCCATCAGAGCCTCAGAGATGCGGTATTTCGAAAACAGGTCTTGCAGTTCTTCGTTCACCATCTTCAACTTCGCGTCGAACCAGGCAACAGCAGTTTTGCTAGCCTCTGGCTGTTCTACGTCAGCAACCTGCCATCCTTTAACCAATCGGAAGGCATTCCATATCTTGTTATTGAAGTTACGTCCTTGTTCACACAGCGACTCATCGAACAGAATGTCGTTGCCTGCTGGTGCAGAGAGCATCATACCCATGCGCACGCCGTCGGCACCGAACTTCTCAATCAGTTCAATGGGATCAGGCGAGTTACCCAACGACTTCGACATCTTACGTCCAAGTTTATCGCGCACAATACCGGTGAAGTAAACGTGTTTGAAAGGCATCTTTCCTACATATTCATAGCCAGCCATAATCATGCGGGCTACCCAGAAGAAGATTATATCTGGACCAGTCACTAGGTCGGCAGTGGGGTAGTAATAGGCGAGTTCTTCACTCTGCGGATTGTTGATGCCGTCGAACAGAGAGATAGGCCACAGCCAACTTGAGAACCATGTATCGAGTGCATCCTCATCCTGACGGAGGTCCGCATCCGTTACCGACGGATTTTTCTGCTGAGCCAGTTTCAGAGCCTCCTCTCGTGACTCAGCAACAACAAAGTCGCCTTCCTCGTTGTAGTAGTAGGCAGGAATGCGGTGTCCCCACCACAGCTGGCGTGAAATACACCAGTCCTGAATGTTTTCCAACCAGTTCTTATATGTTGTCTTATATTTCGTCGGATAGAATTTGATGTCGTCATTCATGACGGGGGGCAGGGCGATGTCTGCGAAATGCTGCATGCGGAGGAACCATTGCAACGAGAGGCGTGGCTCGATAGCTGTGTCTGGGTTACGTTCCGAGTAGCCTACCTTATTAGTGTAGTCCTCAATTCGTTCCATGAGTTCTGCTGCCTGCAAGTCTTTGGCAATCTGCTTACGACAATCAAAGCGGTCCATACCTACATAGAGTGGTGATTGTTCTGATATGGTACCGTCAGCATTGAATATATCGATGGTCTCCAGATTGTGCGTCTTGCCCAACATGTAGTCGTTGGTATCGTGAGCAGGTGTAACCTTCAGACATCCTGTACCAAACTCGATGTCCACATAGCGGTCCTCAATGACAGGGATGACACGACCAACCAATGGTACGATGACCTTACGGCCTTTCAGCCATTGATTCTTGGGATCCTTCGGATTAATACACATCGCCGTGTCACCCATAATGGTTTCAGGACGTGTGGTGGCCACTACGGCATAATAGCCCTTGGCATCTTTATGGATAATGTTACCGGCTTCTTCAAGTTCTGCCTGATTGTCTAGTTGGACAAGGCCGTCTACATAATATTTCAAATGGAATAGGTGGCTCTTCTCCTCACGGTAGATAACTTCTTCCGTTGAAAGAGCCGTCAACGCCTTGGGATCCCAGTTAACCATGCGCAGTCCACGATAGATGAGTCCTTTATTGTACAGGTCTACGAATACCTTGATGACACTCTTCGAGCGTTTCTCGTCCATCGTGAAAGCAGTACGATCCCAGTCACACGATGCACCCAAGCGGCGCAACTGCTTCAGGATAATGCCGCCGTGCTCATCCGTCCAGTCCCATGCATGCTTCAGAAATTCGTCACGTGTCAAGTCATGCTTTTTGATGCCTTGCTCAGCCAATTTCTTTACTACTTTCGCTTCCGTAGCGATTGAGGCATGGTCGGTTCCTGGCACCCAGCAGGCATTCTTTCCCTCCATGCGTGCACGGCGTACAAGAATATCCTGAATCGTGTTGTTCAGCATGTGTCCCATGTGGAGCACACCTGTCACGTTGGGTGGTGGGATAACAATGGTGTAGGGTTGGCGACTATCGGGCTTTGATGCGAACATTTTATGGTCCAGCCAATACTGATACCATTTCGATTCGACCTCTTTGGGGTCGTATTTACTTGCTAATTCCATATACTTATTTATTATAATGGATGCAAAGGTACGAATAAGTGAGCGAAAATGCAAATTTATTTGCAATTTTTCGAACGTGAGTACCTTCGACCGTAGGTCGGTCGTGGGAAGACTTTGCAGTCACTGCAAACCGTAAATAGAAAAAATCCCATGCGGTATTATTTACCGCATGAGATTTGATGCTTGTTTATGATTTCCGGCTGCCTGTTCAGCAGAACGAACGGAATAGCGGAAGCTTAGCAGAGCTTACGAGAACCATCGCCAATAACGACGTCGTACACCTTGGGCTCGTGTCCGTATTTCTCGGCAAAGCGCTTCTTGGCGTCAGCAATGAACTTCGCGTAGAGGTCGTTGCGCACGAGATTGATAGTACAACCACCAAAGCCGCCTCCCATGATGCGAGAACCGGTAACGCCGTTCTCCTTGGCAATTTCATTGAGGTAGTCGAGCTCCTCGCAAGAAACCTCGTAGTCCTTCGACAGACCTTCGTGAGTCTGGTACATCATCTCACCGACTTTTTCGTAGTCGCCTTCGTTCAAAGCATCGCAGACAGCAAGTACACGGTCTTTTTCGCCCAGCACGAATTTGGCACGCTTGTAGTCCTCTTCGCCAACCTCGGCACGTACCTCATCAAGCTGCTCCCAAGTGCAATCACGCAGTGTCTCGAACTTGCCTTCGGGGTGCTTGGCCTGAATATGTTTTACCACATTCTCGCAGGAGTTGCGGCGGTCGTTGTAAGGCGAACCTGCCAACTGATGCTTTACCACAGAATCAAGCAGTACCAATCGATAGCCGTCGGGTTTGAAGGGGAAATATTCGAATTCACGGCTACGACAGTCGAGGCGCATCAAGCAGCCTGCCTTTCCGAATACGGAGGCAAACTGATCCATAATACCGCACTTGACTCCGCAGTAGTTGTGCTCGGTAGCCTGGCCAGCTAATACCATATCCCACTGACTGACCTTATTATCACCGAAGATGTCGTTCAAACCACATGCGAAACAACTTTCCATTGCGGCACTTGAAGACATACCTGCACCCAGGGGAACATCGCCAGAAAAGGCGATATTGAAACCCTTTACGGGTACACCCAGCTTTTTCATCTCCAATGCAATGCCATAGATATAACGAGCCCATGATGCCTTGGGACCAACAGGATCACCAAGCTTGAAATCAACTCGATCCTTCAAGTCGATAGCATAAGCCATTACGGTATCTTCTGTACCATTGGCACGCATCTCGGCAACAACACCCTTGTCGACAGCTCCGGGGAAAACAAATCCACCGTTATAGTCGGTATGTTCGCCAATAAGGTTAATACGGCCAGGAGAGGCATATACATTGCCAGTCTTACCATCAAAGTGTTTGATAAAACGGCTTCTTACATATTCAATTTCAATCATAATAGTCGTTTGGTTGTTATTAATAGTTTATTTTCGATCACTCAATCCGATGTTGCTACCCCAGTTGCAGAACCAGAAAATGTATGCATAATAGACAAACATCACGCACATTGCAATAATGACACCTGTGAAGTCTACAACGGCACCCATGATGGGCATCAGCACTGCAGCACCGATAACACCTGTATTGATAATGCCGGATGCAGCCTTGGTATGACGGCCTAAGTGCATCAATCCCAGATTAAAGATAAGCGGCCACATAACCGAATGGAACAAGCCGGCAGCAAGCATCAGCCAAATGCCAAACATACTGTCAGCAAAGAAGAGAGACAGCAGGATACAAAAAGCACCGAGGCTGACACAAGAAGAAAGCAATACGCGTGGTTTGAACTTGGTTAGGATACCTGCACCAACGAAACGGCCAACCATCATGCCGCCCCAATAGAATGCAAGATAACTGGTAACGATATCGCTGCTGTCAATGCCCAGTTTCTGGAAACGGTAGGGGAGCATGGACGGTACACCAATCTCAACACCCATATACATAAATATAGCAACAGCACCTAACCATACATGAGGATAAGCAAAGACGCTGCTCTTCTCGGCAGGGTGTTGATTGAACTCCTTGCTCTGTGCGCCTTCGTCAATCTTCGGAAGTTTCATGAAGACGAGAATTAGGCAGATAAGCAGTGTGAAAATACCTAAGCCCATGAAGGGTGCGGGAACCAATTCTGGAGCAGGTGTCTCACCGGCCAGAATCACGCTGGTGATAAAGATAGGAGCAACGGTGGTTGCCACTGAGTTCAGTGCCTGTGACAGGGTCATACGGAAAGCACCCTTCTCAGGACGTCCTAACACCATCACATAGGGATTTGCCACATTCTGGAGCATGACGACACCCATAGCAACAAGACACATAGAACTCAGGAATACAGCATAAACGTTGGCAGAAGCAGAGATTGCTGCAGAGATACCTAAAGAGTTGATTACGAACCCAATACCAGCGACGGCAAGGCCGAGGATAAGGGTTCCCTTGTAGCCAATTTTACTCATCAGTAATGAGAATGGTATTGCCAAAAGATAGGCACCATAGAATGCAGAGTTGACATATTGTCCCTGCTGCGCTGACAAGTTAAAAGCCTCAGAGCAGAAAGCAATCATGGAGTTGTTCATTGTCGTAATGAATCCAATAAGGAAACATACAATGAAAACAACAATCAGCGCAAATGTATAATTTGGAGTTTGTTGTGACATAACAGTTCTATATTGTTTTTATGATGTCTTATTCAACACCAAATTTATAAATGGTTTTTTGCTTATATTGCTGTCCGGGATTCAGAATAACCGATGGGAAATATGGACGGTTAGGAGAATCGGGGAAGTGCTGAGCCTCAAGGCAAACGGCGCTTCTACGGGGGAATGTAGCACCATTTGCACCCTTGTATCCTGTAGCGAAATTGGCGGTATAAAGTTGCATACCAGGTTCTGTGGTATAGCACTCTAATGTGCGTCCGCTCTTTGGATCAGTAATTTTAGCAGCAAAGCTCAGTTCGCCTTCTTCGCGTTTGTTCAACACGTAGTTGTGGTCGAATCCGTGTCCGAACTTAATTTGCTCGTTGTCGGCGTCGATATCCTTTCCGAATGCTTTCGGTGTACGGAAGTCAAACGGTGTGCCTGAAACTTTCAAAATTTCGCCCGTAGGAATAGCAGTATCATCTGTCGGCAGGTAGAAATCAGCATTGATCTCACAAATCTGATCCTCGATAGTTGGTGTAGGATCTGCAGTACCTGTCAAACTGAAGAAAGCGTGATGAGTCAGATTGACGATAGTCTTCTTGTTCGTAGTAGCCAGATATTCGATAACCAACTCGTTATCGTCTGTGAAAGTATACTCTACCGTGACATTAAGTTCGCCTGTGAAGCCTTCCTCTCCGTAAGAAGACATCCGATGTAAAGCCAATGAGCGGGGTCCCATCTGTCGGGCATCCCATACCTTAGCATTGAATCCTACATTTCCACCATGCAAGTGGTTAGGGCCATCGTTAAGCGCCAATTGATAATCTTTACCGTTAAGTGTGAACTGTCCTTTACAAATGCGATTGCCCCAGCGGCCAATCAATGTAGAAAGATAAGGTTCCTTGCCACTCATCAGTTGCTCGATGCTGGCATGTCCTTGAATGACGTTGGCAACCTTTCCGTCTTTGTCAGGAACCATGATGGCTACAATAGCACCACCATAATTTGAAACTGCCACTTCATACCCTTTACGGTTCTTAAGAATGTATAAATCTGTTTTTTTACCATTCACTGTGGTCTGGAAATCTTTACGATTCAGACCACACAAATTCACGTTTTCTGTTGTGTTAGCCATGTCGTTAATGTTTTAAGTTACTTGAAATCTATCTGCAAAGTAACCTAAAAAAAACGAGAATGACAAGAGAAACAAAGAAAAAAACGTTTAAGAGAGTGTTAAAAACACCTAAAGGCAATTCTTTAGAAAATCGCCAACGACATAAGAACTACCTCCTATAAAGACGAAATCCTTGCTGGAAGCTGCTTGTATAGCAGCCTTATATGCCTCATACACAGTAGGGTAGGCTTCTCCCTTAAGTGAGTGACGAGCTGCTAATTCTTTGACAACGCCTTCACTCAGGGCACGATGACTGTCAGCTTTCGTAAAATAATAATTGGCATCTTTAGGTAGCAATTCCAACACACTCTCAATGTCTTTATCGTTTACCATACCGAATATAATATGTATGGTATTACATTTGACCATCTTGAGTTGCTGACTGATATACTGCCACCCACCGACATTATGGCCGGTATCACAAACGACGCGAGGATTGGTTTGAATAGTCTGCCAACGACCTTTAAGCCCTGTGTTTACTGCCACATTGGCAATACCATGGCAAAGTTCCTGTAGTCCCTTCGCCTTATTAACTTCGTCATTACATTCGCAGAGAAATCCCTTTTGGGCAAGTGCATAGAGAGCGTGGAAGACCGTTTCTAGGTTTTTTTGCTGATAGATGCCTCCAAGGTCGCCCTTTAAGTCTCCAAAGCAGTGCGTATGATAAAGCATGCCACCGTCATGTGTCATTTCGGCACTGTCTATCTCCGGATGATCCTCAGCAAAGACGATTGGCGCATCCATCTCACGTGCCTTTTGTTCAAAGACAGGACGGGTTTCCTCATTTGCCTCACCGATGATGACTGGAACACCTCTTTTGATAATACCTGCCTTCTCGGCAGCAATCTTAGCGAGTGTGTCACCAAGCATCTGAGTGTGGTCAAAACTGATATTTGTGATGACAGATAAGATGGGCGTGATGATATTGGTGCAATCCAGTCTGCCACCAAGTCCTACTTCAATAACGGCTATATCGACTTTCCGCTCTTTGAAATATGAGAAAGCCATCGCTGTTGTTATCTCAAAGAAAGAAGGATGGAGCGGTTCGAAGAATGATCGCTCATTATCCACAAAAGTTGTTACGAACTCTTCACTGATAGGTGCTCCATTGATACGAATCCGTTCACGGAAGTCAACCAAATGGGGAGATGTATACAGACCGATCGTGTAACCACACTCTTGCAAAATAGATGCTATGGTATGCGAAACACTTCCCTTACCATTAGTACCTGCGACATGAATAGTAGCATATGCACGATGAGGGTGACCGAAATGGTCATCCAAAGCCAGTGTATTGCTTAGCCCCTCTTTATACCCGTCTTTCCCTTGTCGTTCGAACATAGGGAGCTGGTTAAAAAGATAGTCGCAGGTCTCTTGGTATGTCATAGCTTAACTGAAATAATTCTTGAATTTCTGGAAAATGGTGTGCTTTGTAGCAGCATCACCTTTAAAGTTGTCGCTTTGGCGGAACTGTTCAATGGCGGCTTTTTCTTCACGTGAGAGAGTCTTCGGTACATATACACTGACATTGACGACCAAATCGCCATTACCACGTCCATATCCTTGTACGGCGGGCAATCCTTTTCCACGTAAGCGTAAGGTCTTGCCTGGTTGTGTTCCTGGTTCCATTTTTACCTTCAACTTGGATCCCTCAATTGTAGGAATCTCAACCTCACCGCCCAAAGCAGCAGTAGGGAAGTCAAGAAGCAAATTGTAAATCAGGTCGTTGTCGTCACGGATAAACGTATCGTTTGGCTCTTCTGCGATAAAAACCTGAATATCACCGTTTACACCCTTGCGCTGGCCTGCATTGCCCTTACCCGGTACATTGACAACCATACCTTCGGCAACACCTGCAGGAATCTTGATTTCTACAACTTCTTCTCCTTTCTCGACACCTGTTCCACCACAGTGTTTGCACTTGTTTTTGATGACTGTACCTTCACCGCCACAGGTAGGGCAAACACCTTGCGTCTGCATCATGCCGAAGATACTCTGCGTAGTATGAGTAATAACCCCAGAACCATGACAAGTAGGACACTGTTCACTGGTAGAACCAGCTTCAGCACCTGTTCCGTGACAATGGGAACATGTGATGTCTTTGCGGACTTTGAATTTCTTGGTGACACCATGGGCAATCTCGTCAAGTGAGAGGCTAACCTTTAGTCTTAAATCGCTACCACGATGCTGCTGACGGCCTCGTGTAGCGCCTCCGCCGAATCCCCCGAATCCGGCACGCCCACCAAAAATATCTCCAAACATGGAGAAGATATCATCCATATTCATGGAGGCACCGAAGTCGTTGAAACCGCCCATACCACCAGGACCAGAAAATCCGAACTGATCATAGCGCTGGCGCTTCTGAGGATCATGCAATACATCGTAAGCCTCAGCAGCTTCCTTAAACTTCTCCTCAGCTTCCTTGTTGCCAGGATTACGATCTGGGTGATATTTGATGGCAATCGTTCGATACGCCTTCTTTATCTGGTCCTCTGTGGCGTTTTTGTCAACGCCCAGCACTTCATAATAGTCTCTTTTTTGTGCCATAAATTATTGTCCAACAGCCACCTTTGCGTGGCGAATTACTTTTTCGTTCAGTTGATAGCCAGCCTGCAAACAGTCGATGACTTTACCTTTCTTGTCGTCTCCCACACCGGGTACCATAGCGACTGCCTCATGCATATCCGTATTAAAGTCAACTCCGTCAGTTTCGATTTTTTTGACACCCAGACCTTCAAGGGCCTTTATCATTTTGTGGTAAATGAGCTCCATTCCTTCTCGAAGAACGGCAGGGTCTTCGGTCTTAGCACCGTTTTCTATGGCACGCTCCATATCGTCAATAATGGGCAGAATAGCACTAACGGCTTTCTCACCACCATTCAGAATCAGTTCTGCTTTCTCTTTCAGCGTACGTTTACGATAATTGTCGAACTCTGCTGTCTTATAGAGCATCTGAGTCTTGAGAGCATCGATTTCTGCCTTTGCTGCCTCTAGTGGGTCTATAGGCTCGTTTTCTTCTTCTGTTGAAGTGTTTTCTTCTTTATTCTCTTTTTCTTCAGAAGTGTCAGCAACCTGCTTCTCTTCTTCTTCGATATTAATCTTTTCTTCTTCCATAGTTTAATGTATTTGTCATAAGGTCCTTATAGCAAATATCGTGCCAAAGGTTTAAGCATACATTTCTGCCTTTTTAGCCTTAATCTCTTCGTCATAGATATAATCATCGTATGTGGTTAGCTTGTCAATGGTGCCCTTCGGCGTCAACTCAATGATGCGGTCGGCAACCGTATTGATAAACTCATGGTCATGTGAGGCGAAAAGGATATTTCCCTTAAAGGATACGAGATTGTTGTTGAAAGCCTGAATGGATTCCAAGTCCAAATGGTTTGTTGGAGTGTCAAGAATCAGACAGTTGGCGTTTTTCAATTGCATACGAGCTATCATACAACGCATCTTCTCACCACCAGAGAGCACACATACCTTCTTCTGAATGTCCTCATCTTTAAAGAGCATACGTCCCAGGAAGGACTTCATCATCACCTCGTTACCTGTACCGAATTGCGAGAGCCAGTCTACAAGGTTCATTTCAGACTGGAAAAAATCGGTATTGTCTAGTGGGAGATAGGCGGTAGTGATGGTGACCCCCCATTTGTAGGTGCCGGCATCAGCCGGGCGGTTTCCGTTGATAATCTCAAAAAGAGCCGTCATTGCCTTTGGGTTATGACTCAAGAAAACGGTCTTCTGTCCTTTTTCAATGGTAAAGCTGACATTGTCGAAAAGTACTGTACCATCTGCATCTACGGCTTTCAATCCTTCTACTTCTAATATCTGTGTTCCTGGTTCACGTTCCATAGAGAAAATGATACCTGGGTATTTGCGTGTAGAAGGGGTAATTTCCTCAACGTTCAACTTTTCCAGCATCTTCTTTCGCGAGGTCGTCTGTTTTGACTTGGCGACATTGGCAGAGAAGCGACGGATAAACTCTTCCAACTGTTTACGCTTCTCCTCTGCTTTCATCTTCTGGTTTTGTTGCTGACGTAGTGCCAACTGTGATGACTCATACCAAAACGAATAGTTACCTGAGAATAGCGTTACCTTTCCAAAGTCAATATCAACCGTTTGTGTAGAAACAGCATCCAGGAAGTGGCGGTCGTGGCTGACAACCAATACACATTGTTCCAAATTGCTAAGGTATTCCTCCAACCATTGAACAGTGTCCAGATCTAGGTCATTGGTCGGCTCATCCAATAATAAGTTGTCTGGATGTCCAAATAAAGCCTTTGCCAACATAACACGAACCTTCTCATTATTCGAGATTTCCGACATCTGTTTATAATGCTGACCTTCGGGAACGCCAAGGTTCTGAAGTAATTGAGCTGCCTCACTTTCTGCTTCCCAACCGTTCATCTCGGCGAAAGCCATCTCTAAGTCGGCAGCACGGTTGCCGTCCTCTTCGGTCATCTCATCTTTTGCATAAAGTTCCTCGCGTTCCTTCATGTTCTTCCACAGTGGTTGATGTCCCATCAGCACAGTGTTCATTACGGTAAATTCATCATATTTGAAGTGGTCCTGCTCCAGTACCGACAAACGTTCGCCTGGTAGCATCTCAATAGTTCCCTTATTAGGTTCCAGTTCACCACTGATAGCACGTAGCAAGGTTGACTTTCCTGCGCCATTAGCACCTATGATTCCGTAAATATTACCACTTGTAAATTTCATGTTGACGTCCTTATACAACGTCTTCTTTCCAAACTGAATAGCCAGATTTGTGACTGTTATCATCTTGTCTTATACCTTTAATTGTTTTTTGCGACTGCAAAGGTACTGCAAAATGAATGAAAAACCAAATTTATTTGCGTTTTGTTGCGCCAATTAATAGTTCTTCGGTGAAAGGAAGTTCTGGAATGAGCAATGAAATATATGGTCTGGGCCAATCTCGAAGGTGGTAACGTTTTCTATCGTATAACATCAAATCGAGATCAATCGTTATCAGGTCTGGGGTTCGATGGCTTTCTGCTTCGTATGACTTCAACAACTGCTCTATGTCATCTACAGCAAGTTCTGTATAACCTGCCACCAGTCGATTCATATACAGGTGCTCACTGCCTTTCACATCCTTTGTCCACATTACCTTGCTAAAGGAAGCTTGTTCTAATAGCAAAGCCATACGTTGTGATGCCCATTGAATGTGTGCGTTCTGGCGGTTGTTAGACCCCAATGCGATGATGACCAGATGTGCCATAATGTTACATTCGTGTCTTCTCTTTCAAGATTCCATGACGATAGGCATAGAGCAATTGGCGCAAATCATCAATCTGCTTACGGAGCTCAGTTCCCTTGTCTGTATCAGCCACAAGCATACGATGGGCAGACAGCTCAACAAGTTGTGTTGTCGACTTGATGTCTTGCCCTCTTTGAATAGCATCTCTGACATTCATAAATGGCTCATGCTGAACAAGTTGGAAGCCGCGGCTATGGTAAACCAACGTATATCCCGCAATACCTGTTTCATGATGATAGGCTTCAGAAAAGCCTCCGTCGATAACCATCAGCTTGCCATTCGCCTTGATGGGATTTTCACCTTTGGAAGCATGAACAGGAACGTGTCCGTTGATGATATGTCGGTTAGGACCTACAACACCAAAGGCATCAAGTATGCGGTCGCAGATTGCTTCGGAATCACGTAGCTGGAAATAGTATCCCTTTTCTTCTTTATAGGTCTCTTTGTCAATTAGAAAATAGCGTTCGAAAGTAGCCATTTTAGACTTGTCAAATAGTGGGGAGTCTGGTCCACACCATAAATAAAGGAAAAAGTCGCGTGCATATTGTCGCATTTCCTTATCAGTGTCTGTATTGAAAGCCGCACGCACTAACATTCCGATGTTGTGCATCAGTTCCATACCACTAAAGCACTCACCGTCATACAATTCCACTTCTTTTAAAGAGCCGTCGCTGTTTAGCGGACAAGAAGCATGGAAAAGCAGATTCTGGTTGCAGATAGAATACATACAACCATGTGAAAGCAACATCTTGATATGTTTACGCAATTTCTCTGATACACGGAACGAGTGGTGTAATCGTTGCATCAGCAACTCTTCTTCTGGAGTCAGTTTGTTGGGATCCGAAGGGTCAACAGTAGGAAAATGACACGATTTCATCTCATATTCCATATCCCCAATCCGACAAATGGCGCGTTTGTAGTCAATAAATTCTAACATGCAACGGTCATCCATTTTCCAAGATGGACGACGCTTATAGATTTGTGACTCCATTTTAAACTGAATGATACTGATGGCTTTATGCATCTGAGCAGTCAGTCTGATGGTTTTTTCGTCCAACTCATTGCCTTTCAATAGCTTGGGGATAAACTCCTCGCACGGATCGTCCTTGTAGGTCTCCATTGCGAAGGTTGCCAAAGGGACTAGATTAATGCCATATCCATCTTCTATTGTTGCCAGATTGGCATAGCGCAGGGAGAGTCGTAGGACATTACATATACAAGCATCATTCCCTGCAGCAGCTCCCATCCATAGCATATCATGATTGCCCCACTGGATGTCCCATGAGTGATATTGGCGTAAGGTGTCAAGTATGATATGTGCGCCAGGACCACGATCAAAGATGTCTCCAAGAATATGCAGTTGGTCAATGGCAAGTCGCTGGATAACGTTACATAAGGCTACGATAAAATCATCAGCACGTCCTGTGGAGATAATTGTATCAACAATTACGTTTACATAAGCTGCCTTGTCGATATCGTCTGTCCGCTCATGTAATAGTTCCTCTATGATATAGGAGAATTCTTCGGGTAGGGATTTACGCACCTTCGAACGGGTATATTTTGATGAGACATCCCGACATACTGACACTATGCGGTGAATAGTAATATGATACCAGTCGTCGATATCCTCTTCTGCTGCTTTAATTAATTCTAATTTCTCTTCTGGATAGTAAATCAGCGTGCAGAGTTCACGTCGTTCAGTTTCTCGAATGTCTCCCTTGAATAGCTCACTCACCTTACGGCGAATATTACCAGAAGCATTTTTTAGAACATGCTGGAATGCCTGACTTTCTCCGTGTAGATCTGCCAAGAAATGTTCTGTTCCCTTTGGTAGATTTAGAATAGCTTCAAGATTGATGATTTCAGTAGCTGCCAACGCAATGGTGGGAAATGACGTTGAAAGCAGCTGTAAATAGTGCATATCTCTATTAACAGTAGTATTATTCATAGTCTTATATTTTTAGGTGGTTTTCAATCTGTTTATCTATTTGCCGAGTGAAACGGTCATTCAATGGCGGCATGGGCATCATTCCCTCCGTAAGTCCTGTCTTTTGCTCCATAACGCCCATGATTCGGGCAACGAATTTGTATAGGCGAAGGTCTTTGAGTTCCTCACAAAGCGCAGCTTCTTCATAGGAATGATTTCTTAGTTCTTCATCCAATTCTATCAAATGCATGATTGACAACTGATGACGGGTTACTAGTTTTCGTAGGTGTCGGAAAGTAGCGAGCAATCGGTCATTTTCAGAGGCAAAACTAACGCCGATGACACTCTCGATGGAATGGGGTATAACATAACTGTCAGGAATGAAATAATCAACCTGTTGAATATTGATATCGGGAACGTTGAAATTTAAAATGCTGAAAGCCTTCAACATTGTATCTTCTATCTGCTCCTGACGAGCATAGCAAAGGAGAACACGCCATTTCTCCAATGTGTCAGGAACCTCTGGACTTTCGCCTTCCAACCATCGTATATCTCCTGTAATACCCAGCTTGATGAATTGACAGACCTCATCACGCATCTCGTCATCCATCAAATCCCATTGATTAGAACTCATGACTTTCCGGTACACTTGTAGCACTTGTCTCGTCATCTCCTCCTTGGTGATTGATTGTGTAATCAGTGCATTCTTCACGACAACGACACGTTGGTTCCATCCTAGTTTCTTGATGAAATCTTCTTCCATTTTTCCGTGTACGATGACTGCATAGGCCTTCTCTACAATTCGCTGCTGATAGAGTAGGCGCTTAGGTAGCTTTTCTTTCCAGTAATGGTTTTCAACAACCCATGGCTCTAATTGTCCATAAGGGCTGATGACCAGTCGTGTGTTATGCTTAAATGCAAGAGATACGATTTTGTACGATGAGTTGTGCCAACATCCATATAGATGTAAGATATCATAATGGATTGAATGAAGTCGTTTCAAAACATCGGCAGGCTCTGTAACAATCTCATTAATACACTCTAAACCCATACTCTCACAAAGCATGTTCAAATATTGGTTGACCATGCTATCAGAATATGGATTATAGTGCAGTATTCTCATTTCAAGTAAATGTTCTTAATTGAAGATGTTTGTTAGAAAAATCTTAATGCTTAGACCGCATAATTGACTACTCGAGATTTCTTTATCAAATAGTCTTAGTGCATCGTATATTCGGTCTTTTCTTACAACAATCGAATCGTATGCACCACGCTGATACGTCAATAGATTTCCCTGATGTCCATGTCCGGATCTCCGCTCAGCCTTACATATGAAAGGAGAGGCTTCCTCCAAAGAGTCCCATGATTGAATGGAATTCTTTTTATTCCGATAGACAGAAACCACTTCGGACTGCTTGTTTATATTATTATACAAAAAGTCTGCCCATGACTCATTAACGGGAGGACGATTGATGTCTACGATAGCAATCCATTCGCTATGTGCTGCTTTAGCTCCAATCGTTAACGCAAGTCTCCTTCGACTAGGGCTTGGGAATTCGGAGTGTGGTAGGAATGTCGTATAGAGTCTCGGATATTCAATTTTAAATCGTTTTAGGACATCAGGCGTTTCATCAGAAGAAGAATCGTCAACAACGATCACCTCGTAATTCACTTCCCCTTGTGAGGAAAGGAATAGAGGCAGATTCTGCTCCAATGCTTCAGCCTGGTCGTGTACTGATATTATGACAGATAATTTGATGGTGTCCGATAACATATTTTTAGCTTATATTTCATCACTCATATATCCCTGAGGCAATTTGCGACAGTTATACTGAGAAGCCATTATTTCGCCATAGGCTCCTGCGGAACGAATGGCAATTAGATCCCCGCGATGTGCCCGATTAAGATCTATCTGTTTAGCAAAAACATCACTCGATTCACAGATAGGACCTACGACGTCGTATGCTTCCAATGGCTCCTCACTGCTGATGTTTTCTATCTTGTGATATGCCTGATAGAGAGCTGGTCGTATCAGATCGGTCATACCGGCATCAATAATACAGAATTTCTTATGGGTTCCTTCTTTTATATATAATGTACGCGCGATAAGTGAGCCGCATTGTGCCACCACAGCACGACCTAGCTCAAAATGAAGGGTTTGTCCTGGACGCAGTTTCAGTTTCTTTGCATAAGTGTCGAAGTATGCTTTGAAATCTGGGACGGGAACACGATTGGGATGCTGATAGTCAATGCCGAGTCCACCGCCAACATTGATGTTCCCAACGCGAATGTGATGATTCTCCAATTGTGTCTGCAAGTCGTTGATTCGATTGCACAGGGCCTCAAAGTCACCCATGTCCAGAATCTGTGAACCAATATGGAAGTGCAGTCCCACAAATTTCACGTTTTCCATTTGTGTAGCCCGTTCAATCACCGTCTCCATATCCTGCATGGCAATGCCAAACTTGTTTTCTGCCAGTCCAGTGGTGATGTTCGCATGAGTATGAGCTCCGACGTTGGGGTTAATTCGGAAGGCTACCTTTGCAACTTTACCTTTCTGCTTGGCCAGTTGGTTAATCACCTCTAGTTCAGGAATACTTTCAACATTAAATGAGAAAATATCGTTGTCCAATCCTAAATTGATTTCCCAGTCGCTTTTCCCAACACCTGCATATACAATCTTATTACTTGCGAATCCCGCCTTAAGTGCAGCTTCTATTTCACCTCCACTGACACAGTCGGCTCCCAAACCTGCCTCACGAATCAAGCGCAGGACACCGGGATTGGCATTCGCTTTGATGGCATAATGGACTACAAATCCCTCATGCTTTTGTATTTCACTATTAATCGCACTTAGTGTTGTCCTTAACACCTCGCTGTCATAATAGTAGAATGGAGTCTGTATACGCTCCAACTTTTCTATAGGAAAAATACCCTTCATGCTAGTTTTGTGTTTCTTGAGTGTTGCTTATTTGTTGAAAAGATTGTCGCTCAATGACTGTAGTGCGCGTTTCTTGTCTTCTTCTTTAATCAGGAATGAAATATTATAGTTTGAACCACCATAGGAAATCATGCGAACAGGAATATTCTTCATTGCATCCATAACCATTGTCTCAAAACCAATATTTGACCAATCGAGATCACCTACGACACAAATGATACACATTCCTGTGTCAACGGTTACTGTACCGTATTTTTTCAACTCATCCACAATCTCGCCAAGGTGAGAAGAGTTGTCAATAGACATAGATACACCAACTTCTGAAGTACAAACCATGTCAATAGGAGTCTGGTACGACTCGAAAATCTCAAATACCTTACGGAGGAATCCCGTAGCCAACAGCATACGACTTGATTTAATCTTGACGGCAATGATATTGTCTTTTGCAGCTACAGCTTTAATCTTACCATATTCGGTCTTATTGGATATGGTGGTACCCTCTGCGTCTGGTTGCATGGTATTTAGCAGACGGACGGGAATGCCGGCATACTTGGCTGGTTGTACGCAAGTCGGATGCAATATTTTAGCACCGAAATAAGCCAACTCAGCAGCTTCTTCAAAATGTAACTGATGAACAGGCTCCGTCTTGTCCACTACGCGAGGATCGTTATTGTGCATACCGTCTATATCCGTCCATATCTGAATTTCCTCTGCATTCAGAGCAGCACCAATTAGTGAAGCTGTATAGTCTGAACCTCCACGCTGCAGGTTGTCTATCTCGCCGTATGCATTACGACAGATGAATCCCTGGGTAATATACACCTGCTGGCCTTCGTTTTTCTCCATGATAGCAGACAGCTTCTCTTTGATATATACAGGGTCAGGCTCAGAATTTTTGTCAGTACGCATAAAGTCAAGTGCGTTGAGTAGGGTAGCCTTGATGCCTTGCTCTTTCATATAATTGACAACCATGTTAGTTGACATCATTTCACCTTGGGCAACAATACTCTTCTCTTCAAAGGAAGTAAACAGTTCTTTGGTAAATGAACGAAGGTAGTTCATCTCCGACTGCAGGAATTCACGAGTCTGAGCTTTCATCTCCTCTGTGGAATAAAGCTCGTCCACATGCTTCATGTATTTGCGCTCAAGCTGATTGATCACTTCATTGGCGCCATCAGGGTTCTTCTTGTAAAGATAGTCGGATATCTCAACCAACGAATTTGTGGTACCGGACATTGCTGACAAGACGACGAAGACAGGCTCTCCTGATTTTGTTACTAACTTGGTTACATCCATCATGCGGCTCGGTGTGCCCACCGATGTTCCGCCAAACTTCATTACTTTCATTGCTTATTGTTGTTTTTGTTATATTTTACATTGATAAGTCTTCGCGAGCAGTATATTCCACCGTTCGCACTTCGTCAGAATTGCTCTCTTCTTGATAGAGGGCAATCTTATTATAGTCGTTGGTGATTTCCTCAAGACGCTGATCAGCGCAACGGTATACAATACCGGGATATTGTGTCAGCAAGGGAATGTTGTGTGTTGTCATCACTACTGCGGTTCCGGTTTGGGTTACCTGTCGGAGTATTTGCAGGATATTGGCTGCTGTCTCGGGGTCCAGATTACCTGTCGGCTCATCCGCAATAATAATTTTGGGCTTGTTGAGAATAGCTCTGGCAATAGCGATACGCTGCTGTTCACCCCCTGACAACTCATAAGGGAAACGGTCTGCATAGTCCTGCATCTCTACGTCCTCTAATACGTCGGCTATTCGTTCGTCTATCTCACTCTTGTCCTTCCATCCTGTGGCTTTCAGTACGAACTTTAGGTTGTCATAAACGGTACGGTCTCCCAGCAATTGGAAATCTTGGAATATGATACCAATCTGACGACGTAAGGCAGGTATGTACTTACGCTTCAGCTTCCGAAGGTCGTGATTCAAGACAAAAGCGTTTTCTGCCTCGTCCACGTCAAGTTCGAAATAGAGTGTTTTTAACAAGGTGCTTTTTCCTGCTCCAACACGTCCGATAATATAGATGAATTCACCCTCGTCAACATGAAAGTCGACATCTTTTAATACGAGAATGCCATCTTTCTGATAGATATTTGCTTTTTGATAGTCAATTAACATATTCCAGTCTTTTTGTATTGCATTAATTCATCGTGCCAGCAGCCTTCGCTTCACGACGTTTCTTGTCCCAATTCGGATCATGACGTTTTTGCAGTTCTGCAGCAACATCCTCTATGCGTAATCCTTTATCGGCAAGCATCACCAATAAATGGTAAAGCAAGTCACTGGCCTCATACACCAAGTGATCGTTGGTGCCGTTGACAGCTTCAATAACTGTCTCGAGAGCTTCTTCACCCACTTTCTGCGCAATTTTATTGATACCTTCAGTAAAGAGTTTGGTTGTGTACGATCCTTCCGGCATCTCTTGTTTACGTTTATTGATAAAGTCCTGCAGTTCAGTGAGGAAGAGTAGGGGATTTTGCTCATTCTGCTCTCCCCAGCACGTATCGGTACCTTTATGGCATGTCGGACCGTCGGGATGTGCCTGTACAAGTAGGGTGTCATTGTCGCAGTCCACTTTGATGTCCACCAAATTCAGGAAATTACCGGATGTCTCTCCTTTTGTCCATAACGTATTGCGCGTACGACTCCAAAAGGTTACGTGATTGGTTGCTATCGTCTTTTGATAGGCCTCTTCGTTCATGAATCCCAACATAAGTACCTTTCGGGTTGTGGAATCTTGTATGATGGCAGGAACAAGCCCACCCATTTTTTCGAAATCTATAGTCATATTCTTACGTTTATTCCTTCTTGATGTAAATATTGTTTGAGCTCTGGAACAGGGATCTCGCCAAAGTGGAATACAGAAGCAGCCAAGGCAGCATCTGCATGTCCTTCAGTGAATACATCACGGAAATGCTCCTTGCAGCCGGCTCCGCCGCTTGCGATGATGGGAATGGATAGCGTGTCACTTAGTTTACGAAGTGCCTCGTTGGCAAATCCCTGCTTGGTTCCGTCATGATTCATGGAAGTAAACAGGATTTCACCGGCACCACGTTCTTGCACCTCTCTGGCCCACTCAAACAAACCGCGCTCGGTACGCTCGCGTCCGCCTTTCAGGTAGCAGTGCCATCCATCTTCGTCCAGTCTTGCGTCAATGGCAACGACACACACCTGGGAACCAAATCTGTTGGCTATCTCATTGACAAGTTCCGGACGGCGGATAGCTGCCGAGTTGATGCTTACTTTGTCGGCTCCTGCATAAAGCAATCGCTCAACGTCTTTTAATTCGTTGATTCCTCCACCAACGGTAAAGGGAATATTCAATGTCTGCGCAACTTTCGTCACCATATCGGTAAATGTCTTGCGCTCTTCGTATGAAGCCGTGATATCAAGGAATACCAGTTCGTCAGCCCCTTGCTCAGAATAGGCCTTTCCCAGTTCTATCGGATTACCGGCAGAACGGAGATTGACGAAATTGGTGCCCTTTACGGTCTCACCGTCTTTCACATCCAGACAAGGTATTATGCGTTTTGCCAGTCCCATAGTTCTTGTAGATTGATTTTACCTTCATAAATGGCCTTTCCAAAGACGACCGCAGGGATTCCAGCAGCATCAAGCGACTTGATGTCCTCAATGCTTGACACGCCTCCACTGGCTATCAGATGTAACTTAGGATAGGCTTGCATCACTCGCGTATAGAGTTCTATTGCTGGTCCGGACAGGGTGCCGTCTTTTGAGATTTCAGTACATAGCACATTGCGCACTCCTGCGCGGATATATTTTTCAAGGAATGGCAACAGATCCTCTTCTGAATCGTCTTTCCATCCATTGATGCTAATCTTCCCGTTACGCACGTCAGCACCCAGTATAAAACGATCTGCTCCATATTGCGACACCCATCTCAGGAACAAGTCCGGGTGAGTTACTGCTATCGAACCTACTGTTACCATCTGTGCACCGTTGTCAAAAGCCACCTGCAAGTCTTCATCCGTCTTGATACCACCGCCAAAGTCCACCGCAAGCTTCGTTAGGGTAGTGATTTCATGCAGAACGGCATTGTTGACAATATGGCGTGACTTAGCACCGTCCAAGTCTACCACATGGAGTCTTTTGAATCCAATGTGTTCAAATTGTTTAGACATATCGAGTGGAGATCCGTAAACGGTCTTCTGCGAATAGTCGCCCTGTGTCAATCTAACACATTGTCCGTCAATTATATCAATAGCAGGTATCAGTTCTATCATATTTCCAGGAATTTCTGAATGATTTGTTCACCTACACGACCACTTTTCTCAGGATGAAACTGACAGGCATAGAAATTACGCTTTTGTAAGGCAGCAGAGTAGGGGAGTATATAGTTTGCAGTCGCTATTGTGTCATCACAAACTGGGACATAATAGGAATGCACAAAGTAGACATAACTGTCTTCTACGAACAATGGACTTTTCGTGTCGTATAGCTTGTTCCAACCCATACAAGGCACCTTTTCTTCGTGTCTGGTAGGGGAGAACCGTTTAACTTCAGTGTCGAAAACACCAATACAGTCAACGTCGCCTTCTTCTGAGTGACGGCAAAGGAGTTGTTGACCGACGCAGATTCCGAGCACTGGTTGCTGCAGGTCTCTGATAACCTCGTCTAAACGACGCGCTTTCAGGTACTCCATTGCTCCACGAGCTTCTCCTTGTCCGGGAAACAACACGCGGTCAGCCTCCTTCAATTGTTCGGCATCATCGGTCAGTGCGGGTTCTATTCCGAGTCTCCGCAAGGCATTGACAACTGAAAAGATGTTTCCTGCGTTATATTTTACAATAGCAACATTCATACTAATTTTAGCTGAATATGACAGTTTTATTCTTATAAGTTAGAATTTTACGCTGAATATGCTTTAATACAGCGTGAGACAGGACGATTTTCTCCAAATCTTTTCCTTTCAAGACAAGTGACTCCGGGGTGTCCTTGTGCGAAATTCGGGTAACATCCTGTTCAATAATCGGACCTGCATCCAGTTCTGCTGTCACATAGTGGCTTGTGGCACCAATAATCTTCACACCGCGTTCCCAGGCCTGGTGATAGGGTTTTGCGCCTACGAAAGCAGGCAGAAACGAATGGTGAATGTTGATGATGTGATGTGGATATGCTGCTATCATTTCATCGGAGATAATCTGCATATAACGGGCCAAAACGATGAAAGAAATGTCTTCTTTCTTCAGCAGTTCCATTTCTGCCTGTTCAACTTCCTGCTTATTGGAATGATCTTTGTTGATGTTCCAAACATAGTAAGGAATGCCAAATTGCTCAGCCACATAGCGTAAATCCTCGTGGTTTGAAACAATACAGGGAATTTCGCAATTATATTCGCCAGCTTTCCAACGTGCTAAGAGATCATACAGACAATGACTCATTTTTGAGACAAAAATGGCCATACGAGGGCGTTTGTCGCTATAATATAGACTGAATTTCATCTGATAACGCTGTGCGTAAAGCGTGGAAATATAATCGTAGAGCTTGTCGCGTGGAATCAGAAATTCTTCAAGTTCCCATTCAATACGCATAAAAAACATACCATCTTGTTTGTCAACATATTGGTCCAAGTAGACAATGTTTCCTTTGTTATCCGTTATAAATCTGGTTACTTCTGATATAATTCCTTGCTTGTCAGGACAGTGCAGAAGCAGAATTGCTGTTGGTTTCATAATTTATGCTTAGTCTTTTTATATCTTATTTTTAAATAATGTGCAAAAATACAAAGAATTTCTCATTCTGCCAAATTTTGAATAGAATTTTAATGAAGTTATTGTTTCAAAATAATACGTATTATGATAAATAGTAAAAATTGAGATTTCCTATTTCTGTGATTAAAACACTTACTCATTTTTAAGTACAGGAAGTGATAAGTGGTAACGGACAGCGAGAAAACGAATCAAGCAAGTAACGACAAAAGAAGCAATAACTGTTACTTCAATTGGTAATTCATAAATATCTAATGACCAGTATGTTATTCCTCCTAAGACTGCTGCCATTGCATATATTTCACGTTGAAAGATTACGGGTTCATTGTTTAGAAGAACATCGCGTATTACGCCCCCTGCAGAACCCGTAATGCATCCCATAATGATTGCGACCCAATATGGTTGTCCGTAAAGCAATGATTTTTGGATTCCTGCAATGGTAAACAGCGCCAAACCGAGCGTATCGAAAACGAACCAGGTATTCCTCAGGCCTTCCATGTGCTTTGAAAAAATGATGACAAACAGTAAGGCCAGCGCTGTACAGATCATATAAAATGGATTCGTCATCCAAAATGGAGTCGCTCCAAGCATGACGTCTCGAATGGTTCCACCTCCAATGGCTACGGCAATCCCACAAACATAACCACCAAACCAGTCGAAATGTTTAGCAGCAGCATGACGTATGCCAGAAATAGCAAATGCGAAAGTTCCTAAAAACTCGATGATTTGCTGGATAATATCTTCGTATTCCATTATTTCTACTTTTCAAATCTTTTTCCCCAATAATTAACCATCCGCTCATAGAGCTTCTGCTCGGCTGGCGAATGTTGGCCATGCCATAGACGTTCTTGCTGTAAAGCGTCTGGCATATATTGTTGAGATGTAAAATGTCCTGGGAAGTCATGAGGATACTTATAGCCATCACTATAGCCAAGTTCCTTCATAAGCGTTGTCGGTGCATTGCGTAAGTGCAATGGAACTGGTTGGTTTCCTGTCTTCCTAACAAGGTCTAATGCCGTGTCAATGCCCAAATATGCCGAGTTGCTTTTGGCGGATGTTGCAAGATAGACGGCGCATTCTGCCAAAGGAATACGACCTTCGGGCCACCCTATTTTCATGACAGCATCGAAGGCGGCATTCGCTAACAGCAAGGCATTTGGGTTTGCTAATCCAATGTCCTCTGCGGCTGATATTATCAATCGTCGTGCAATAAACTGAGGGTCTTCCCCACCCTCTATCATTCGGGCCATCCAATACAGGGCTGCATCCGGATCAGAGCCGCGAATAGACTTGATGAAAGCCGATATGATATCATAATGCATCTCGCCATCCTTGTCGTATGCCAACGGATTCTGTTGTAGGCATTCTTCTACAAAAGCATCAGTTATTTCGGGATTATCCTTTGGTAGAGCATCTGCAACTAATTCTAAGATATTAAGCAACTTACGAGCATCTCCGCCACTATATCGCAACATAGCGGACGTTTCCTTTATTATTAAATGGCGCTCTTTCAGGAATACATCTTTTGTGACGGCCCGGTTCAGTAACTCCAACAAGTCGTCTTTCTCAAGCGATTTAAGCACATATAGCTGACAGCGGGAAAGCAAAGGCCTGATAACTTCAAAGGATGGATTTTCCGTTGTGGCGCCTATCAAAGTCACAATGCCTTTTTCTACAGCACCCAGCAGTGAGTCCTGTTGTGATTTGGAGAACCGGTGAATCTCGTCAATAAACAAGATGGGAGAAGGCTCGTTAAAGAAACGGCCTTTTTGAGCCCTTTCAATCACGTCGCGCACATCTTTTACACCACTAGTTACAGCAGAGAGCGTAAAAAAAGGTGTCTTCAGGCGATTGGCAATAATCTGCGCCAAAGTAGTTTTCCCGACTCCAGGAGGTCCCCAAAGAATAAACGACGAGATACGTCCTGCGTCAATCATCTTGCGCAACACGGCTCCTTCGCCTACCAAATGCTTCTGCCCGATATAGTCATCAAGCGAGCGCGGACGTAATCTTTCAGCTAAAGGTTCTGACATAATTGTTGGCAAAGGTACAAATAAGCGGAAAAATTACAAAAAAAATCCCGAAAAAACTTGTAAATAGCAAATAAAGTATGTACATTTGCAAAAAAATAAATACAAATTTTCATATTTATGGCAAAAGAGACAACAACAAATAAGGCACTTAGCCTTAAATCACTGACGAAAAGCACCGTATGGGATGTTCAGGAAAATGACATTTTCCGTATGTTAGAAATAGGCGAAAAAGATGCTGAGTTGAAAGACAACCTGCGTCATTTTGCTGATATCATCAGAAGTGCCTTTATGATAGAGGAAATTAGCGACGACAAGCTCATTCGTGAGAAATACACAAAACTGGGCTATAAGGTCGGCTACGTCAAATTAAGCGAAGACAATAAGGTCGTATGGGCTGTCAAAAAGCGTCCTATTACCCGTGTGACGGACTTGACTTACGAGAACATCCGTCATATCACAGCCGCTAAGCTTATCGAGGTGCTTGACCGTAACTTTGGAGGCGGATGGGAGTCGTTGTCACAGTCAATCCAGGATATTATTGAGAGCGGTTTTGACATCTCTACCACTACCCTACCCAAGGATCGTCTTCATAAGAAAGGTGGAATGTACGAGAAGAAAGTCGCCGATGGCTATGAAGTGCTGGAAATCGAGAAAGGCACCTGGGTGGAAGCCATCTTTGCAAAACTTAAACCCGAAACCATCAAGCCTCGCATGAAATTCGATGAAAGCAAGGAAGACGAAGAAGACAATGATGAGGATGTTGAATTACCCGATGACAGCTACAACAAGCCCGATGAAGACGACGTTGAAATCGAAGAGCCCAATGATGACGAGATCACCGAGGATAATTATCGTACGACGTTCGACATCGATGCTGACCCAGATGAGGATGCCGAAAGCCTGTCTGACTTCATTGCTGACGAGTAAATACGTTAAAACGAATCCTAAAAAATAAAAGCTTATGATTATTCCTTTAGTATTTTGGCTCGTGCCCATTGCTTCTGTCGTAGCGCTGGGCATGGCTTTTTTCTTTTTCCGTCAGATGATGGGAGAAGACGAGGGTACTCCTCGAATGCGCGAAATCGCGCTCTATGTTCGTAAAGGTGCTATGGCATACCTGAAACAACAGTACAAGGTAGTTGGCATTGTCTTTGCAGTGCTTTGTGCTCTGTTCGCCTTTATGGCTTACGGACTCAATGTGCAGAATCCTTGGGTACCGTTCGCTTTCCTGACGGGTGGATTATTTTCTGGCTTGGCCGGATTTTTCGGAATGAAGACCGCTACCTATGCTTCTGCACGAACAGCAAATGCCGCCCGAAACAGCTTGAACAGCGGCTTGAAAGTGGCCTTCCGCTCTGGTGCCGTCATGGGACTCACCGTGGTAGGCCTTGGCTTGCTTGACATTGCCTGCTGGTTTATTGTCCTCAACGGTCTCACCGACGACTCTCTTATCACGATTACCACGACCATGCTGACCTTTGGCATGGGTGCCTCTACTCAGGCTCTTTTCGCCCGTGTCGGTGGTGGTATCTACACCAAGGCTGCCGACGTAGGTGCCGACATTGTGGGTAAGGTAGAGGCCGACATTCCTGAGGACGACCCACGCAATCCTGCAACCATAGCCGATAATGTCGGCGACAATGTCGGTGATGTGGCTGGTATGGGTGCCGACCTCTACGAATCGTATTGCGGATCCGTTCTCAGTACGGCAGCCCTGGGTGCAGCAGCCTTCTCCGTAGCCGGCCTTGAGGTGCAATTACGCGCCGTTATTGCACCTATGCTGATTGCTGCTGTCGGAGTCTTCCTTTCGCTTTTCGGCATCTTCCTGGTACGCACCAAGGAAGGAGCCACGATGAAAGACCTCCTGCGCTCACTGGCTTTGGGTACTAACGTCAGTGCCGTCCTTATTGCCATTGCCACGTTCGGCATTCTGTATTTCCTGGGCATTGAGAACTGGCTCGGCCTCTCCTTCTCCGTCATCAGCGGTCTGGCTGCTGGTGTTATTATCGGACAGGCTACCGAGTATTACACTTCTCATTCCTACAAACCCACCCAGAAGATTTCCGAGGCAGGCCTTACCGGTTCGGCTACCGTTATAATAAAAGGTATAGGAACAGGTATGATATCTACCTGCATTCCCGTTATTACCATCGGCGTGGCCATCATGCTGAGTTATTCCTTTGCAAACGGTTTCGACCTCTCTATGTCGAGTGAGAGCCTAGCTCATGGCCTCTACGGCATCGGTATAGCTGCTGTCGGCATGCTCTCTACGCTGGGAATCACACTGGCTACCGACGCCTATGGTCCTATTGCAGATAATGCCGGTGGAAATGCAGAGATGAGTGAACTGGGTGAAGAGGTGCGCCATCGCACTGATGCCCTTGATGCACTTGGCAACACTACAGCTGCTACGGGTAAAGGCTTTGCTATCGGTTCTGCAGCTCTCACCGCCCTTGCCCTACTCGCCTCCTATATCGAAGAAATCAAGATCGCAATGGAACGTACTGGTACGACAATGCTGAACGTAAAAGGCGAAATAATCAGTGCCTCACAAGCTACCATACCAGATTTCATGAATTATTTCCAAGTCAACCTCATGAACCCGAAAGTGCTGGTGGGTGCGTTTATCGGTGCTATGGCAGCATTCCTGTTCTGCGGACTAACCATGGAAGCCGTCGGACGGGCTGCGCAAAAGATGGTGGAGGAAGTACGCCGACAGTTCCGCGAGATACCCGGCATCCTGGAGGGCAAAGCCACTCCTGACTACGGTTCCTGTGTAGAAATCAGTACGCGTGCCGCCCAACGTGAAATGATATTCCCGTCACTTCTGGCTATCGCCATTCCGATTATCGTTGGAATAATACTTGGTGTTGCAGGCGTTTTGGGCTTGTTGGTTGGCGGATTGGCAGGCGGATTCACCCTGGCTGTCTTTATGGCTAATGCCGGCGGCGCTTGGGATAATGCCAAGAAGATGGTTGAAGAAGGCAACTTCGGCGGGAAGGGCTCGTTTGCCCATAAGGCCACCATCGTTGGCGATACGGTTGGTGATCCATTTAAAGATACCTCTGGCCCATCGCTCAACATCCTAATCAAATTGATGTCTATGGTAAGCATTGTAATGGCAGGGTTAACCATATTATTCATCTAATAACAAAGAAAAAGGCTCGATAATTCGGTTTTCGAGCCTTTTTTCTATTTTTTTTGAAAAAAGTCCCCAAAAAGTTTGGTAGATTCAAAATTACTCCTTACCTTTGCACCCGCAATTCAGCAAGAGCGCTGAATGAAGAAACAAAAAATGATGCACCCGTAGCTCAGTTGGTAGAGCACCTGACTCTTAATCAGGGTGTCCAGGGTTCGAACCCCTGCGGGTGTACTTAGTACATAAAACTGGTAGGAAACAATTCCTACCTTTTTTTTATGCAAGCTAAATCACCATTTTTTCACCGTTTAAAATTACACCGCCTCCGGTTCCCCGTGGGGCGCACCGCAAAATGAATCCAGACAACGCTGCGCTTCTGTTCTATCAGCAGCTCGTCGAAGTCCTCGCGGCTCATATCGCTGATGTCCAGCAAGATGGAAGCATAGCGCAATGCCTGTTCCATCCCGATGCAACGGATGTCCACGGCGCACCCCGTCAGGTGGTTCGACGTAGGCACGCCACCCACCGCCTTGTTCACCTCTGGACTTCGGAACCCCGAGTTGATGATAATCGGGTCGTCACCATCCCCGTACTTGTCGTTCCATCGCTTCCGCAGGCGTTCCAGCCAACGGCACACCCGCTTTAAGTTCTCTACTTGTGCCTCTGATGGCACGTTCTCTATTCCCGTATTTGTCTTGGTTAACTCAGCGAGCGTCATGTGCTCGCTGAGGTTAGTTTGTTTATTCATTTCTTCTTTTTGTTTACGTTAATTGGTGTACTATTAGGAAATGCGATGCTGTAGGCCGCGTCGAGGG
>Ga0256404_1001960_pt1 | contig 47306 bp, 42 predicted proteins | sample RumenRJG_01DNA_FD_185990 | JGI IMG/M metagenome (GOLD analysis project Ga0256404, IMG submission 185990) | Bovine rumen microbial communities from Lethbridge, Alberta, Canada - RJG_01 | ecosystem: Host-associated > Mammals > Digestive system > Stomach > Rumen | place: Canada: Alberta | collected... | reverse complement strand
TTCAGCGGTGGCGGCGGTGCCGGCGGAGGCGGAGGCGGAGGATGGTAAACTCCCCCTCACTAATAAAAATCCATATCAGAAGAAGGGTTTATGAAGAAGAAATATATTATTTTTGATTTTGACGGGACTTTAGTTAATACCAATGACATTATCATCGCTTCATGGCAGGCGACCTTTGAGCACTATCTCGGATGCAGGAAGCCGGTCAGGGAGATCGAGGCGACATTCGGAGAGACTCTGATGCACACGATCGGTGTGAAGCTGCCGGGCGCGCCTGTCAATGAGGTGATCGATTACTACCGCGCGTACCAGGACTCGCATAAGGATGAAGGCATCGTATATGTGTTTGACGGTATCAAAGAGCTCATCAGTGAGCTCCGTGCACGCGGACTGATGATCGGAGTTGCGACATCGCGTACCACTTACAGCTTCAACAATTACATGAAGCAGTTCGGCATGGAAGGCGCTGTCGATGAGATCGTAACAATGGATGATGTCACCAGACACAAGCCTGATCCGGAGTCGCTGAATGTGTGCCTGGCCAGGCTGTCGGGGTTCCCGGCTGACGCGCTTCCTGAAGATGTAAAGGGGCAGGCCGTCATGATAGGTGACACCAAGTTCGATATCGGATGCGCCAACAATGCCGGAATAGACAGTGTTCTGGTCGGGTGGAGCCACTATGTCGATGAAGAGGACATGGCGGAGCACGGTTTTGAGCCGACATACAGGATAGACAGACCGGACGAGCTGCTGGATATTATATAGAAACGGAGAATCAATTAATGCTGCAACTTGACGAGATAAGAAGCCAGCTTCCGGAGGTGAAAGATAAACTCGCGGAAGTGGGAGGTTATCTTTGACCCGGCGGGTCTTGCTAAGAAGATACAGGAACTTGAGGACGAGAGCCTCAAGGCGGGATTCTGGGATGACCAGAGGAACGCACAGAAAGTTTTAAAAGAGAAAAAGTCTCTGGAAGACCGTCTGAATCTGTACAATAAGCTTTCGGACGAGCTTGACGAAATACCTGAACTGATCGAGATCGCGGAAGAACTCGAGGACGAGGATGAAGCGAAAAGCGTGATCAGAGGTTTTGACCGCATCAAAGACGAACTTGAAGACCTCAAGACCGGCATGCTGCTGTCCGGAAAATACGACAGCAGAGATGCTATACTCAGCATACATTCAGGAACGGGCGGAGTCGATGCCAATGACTGGGCGGAGATGCTCGAGAGGATGTATCTGAGATACAGTGAGAAGAAGGGATTTAAGACCAAGATCCTGGACAGACAGGATGATGTCGACTACGGAATCAAGAGCTCGACGATCCTTGTTCAGGGTGACAATGCGTACGGCATGCTTAAGTCTGAGACCGGCGTGCACAGGCTTGTCAGGATATCACCTTTCAATGCGATGGGCAAAAGGCAGACATCCTTCGCGGCGGTCGAGGTCGTTCCGGATATCGGCGATGATATCGAGGTCAACATCAATCCGCAGGATCTCAAGATAGATACTTACAGATCGGGCGGTGCCGGCGGACAGCACGTAAACACTACGGACTCGGCTGTCAGGATCACACACCTGCCGACGGGCATAGTCGTTACATGCCAGAATGAGAGATCGCAGATCATGAACCGCGAAGTCGCGATGAAGATCCTGGTCTCCAAGCTCACGAGGCTTGCCGAAGAGGAGCACAAGGAGAACCTCAACGAGATCAAGGGCGATCAGTCGATGGCGACATGGGGCTCGCAGATAAGGAATTATGTCTTCCAGCCGTACACGCTTGTCAAGGATACCAGGACAGGAGCGGAGGTCGGCAATGTTGACGCTGTCATGGACGGGGATATTGATGTGTTCGTGAGAGCCAAGCTGTCACAGGACGCGCAGGAAGCCATAAGATAAGACACAGGCTGGATCGTATCAGCCGGAAAAGGATCTGAGGAAAGGGCCGGAATGCTGAGACTTTTCGCAGGAAGAGAGAATATCGATAAGGAGCGTTTCATCTATGACCGCATCGGAGAATGCGGAGGTGAGACGCTTGTTATTGTGCCTGATCAGTACACTCTTGTGGCTGAGGAGCAGGCGCTTAAATACACCGGCACGGACTGCCTGTTCGATATTGAGATCATCTCAATGAGCAGGCTGGGGCTGAGGCTCCTGACCGAACAGGGGACTGAGTCTGTGGACATGCTGGACAGATACGGAAGATTCATGCTCCTGACGAGGCTCATCAAAGAGCATTCGGAGGACTTTGACATCTTCAGAAGGTCGGCGGGAAAGCAGGCCTTCACCACCATGCTCAGCGATTTTATCTCGGAATTCAAGCAGCAGGAGTGCTCGCTTGATGAGATAGCGGCAATGCTGGACGGAGATGACGCCGATACGATCCTGAGAGCCAAGCTTGAGGAGCTGAGAGGTGTAATAGAAGCATACGAGGAAAAGGTGTCCGGCAAGTACACTGATTCCGAGGACTATATATCCATGTACATCGGGGCAATCGGAAAGTCCCGTATGATACGCAGCAAGAATATATGGATATACGGATATGACAGCATCACACCGAAGTTCACAAGGGCTATGCTTGAGCTGTCTGCGGCTGCAAAGTCGGTGAACTTCATACTCAACAGAAGTGATTTCGGACTCGATGAACAGATGGAGGGCATGCTCAGGGCAAAATGCCGTGAAATGGATCTGCCGTTCAGCTGCGGGGAGATCGGTCCGGAATATGAAACGGACAAAACAGAAACGGTCAGGCGCATCGAAAGGGGTCTGTGGAACGACAGCCTGCCTGAAGCGGAGAGGGCTGAGAACAGAGGGTTTGAGGCTGATGACCTGACAGTGGTATGCGCTGCCAATCCTTATTATGAGGCGGAGAGCGCTGCTGCATATATATGGCATCTTGTCCGCGACCTCGGCTACAGGATGAGAGACATACAGGTGATCGCAAATGATGAAGGCGCGATGCACCCGGTAATAAAGAGAGTGTTCGCTGAATACGGACTGCCGGTGTTCATGGATTCCGCGAGGGACATTACGGACACGGCACCTGTCAGCTTTATTGTGGACCTGCTGTGGTTCCTTGTGCACGGGATGAATGCCCAGTACCTGTTCGCTCTGCTCAAGACGGGTCTTGCAGGGGTACAGGCTGATGATGTTGAAGACCTTGAGAATTATGCAAGGACATATCACATCCGCGGCACCATGTGGGAGCGCGACTTCAGATACGGAGAGGATGCCCTCGGAACAGCGGCATTCAGCAGGCTCAATGATATCCGCCGCGATGTCATGTCCAGGGTGGGCGAACTGAGGAAAGCTGCAGCGGCTGATCAGACTACTGCTGAGTTCGTTGAAAGATTCAGAAGCTACCTTGAGGACACCTGGCATCTCGAAGAGATGGTGACCTCGATGGTGGATGAGGAGAGCAGTCTCGGTTTCCATGATGAAGCTCAGAGGACCTCGGAGAGCTATGACAAGGCACTGTCACTGCTTGACCAGATCACTGAGATCATGGGTGATGCTGAATTTGATCTGAAGGAATTCACGGAGATATATGTTGCCGGTCTTACAAGCGTTGAGGTCGGGGTGATCCCTCCGGCGGCCGACGGGCTGTCCGTGGGAACGATGATCAGGACCCGCCCGAGGCCGGTACGCGCCGCGGTCATCCTCGGCGCGAACGAAGGCACGCTGCCTATGCAGCCTTCGCCGGAGGGACTCTTCTCGATCGACGAGAAGGAATACTTCAGGAATAAGGGTTTTGCCCTTGGCTCACTTGATGACATCAAAATGCAGGAAGAGGACGCAGCCATGTACAGGATGCTGTCCAGGCCTTCTGACAAGCTGTATATAAGCTGGTCGATGACAGACAGCGAAGGCTCTGAACTGAGCCCTTCATCTCTCATTGACTCACTTAAGATGCTGTTCCCGTGCCTGGAAAAACCGGGCAGGGTCCTTAAGGACGCTGTAAGCGCCGGATGGGGCGATGCCGGGATAACAGGCGGAGCGATAGGCGACCTCATCGACATGCCGGGTGAGTCAATGCGGCATATGATCGACAGGATCAAGGACAGAAACGCACCTGAAGGCGATGACCCTCTGATGAGAAGCCTTCTCAGCTGGTACAGAAAAGAGCAGGGGACTGAGCTTGGGACGATGCTCAGCGCTGCTGGAGAGGAGAACATACAGAAACCTCTCGGCAGGGACATCGCAGGAAGGCTGTTCGGACGCACCGACGGATCACTCGTGCTGAGCGCAAGCTCAATAGGCAGCTATTTTGACTGCCCGTTCAGATACTTCATAGACAGAGGACTCAGGCCTAAGGAGGAGAGAGACTTCTCAAGCGACCCGAGGTCGATAGGAGATGCTTACCACGAATGCCTCATGAGCGTAGCGAGGAGGCTGATCGGTGACAGAGAACTGCTGAAGCGGATCGCTGAGTACAGAGAGGCTGCTGAGCAGTCAGGTGCAGAGCCTGCAGACCCTTCAGATGTGTACGAAATAGTTCAGAAAATGGTCGACGAAGAGCTCGCTGCCATAGCGGAGAACTACGAGGGAGGCCTGTTCATATCCACCGGGAATGAGAAGTTCAGGATGGAGCGCATCCGTGAGATCTGCTCAGGTGCAGCCCGCGCCATGGCGGATCAGCTTTCGGCGGAAAGTCTGGTGGAAGCATCCTTCGAGGAACCTTTCAGCCGGAACGGCGGCTTCAGTCCGGTCATGATGGAGGTCGACGGCGAGAAGGTATATGTAGAAGGCAAGATAGACAGGTCGGATATACTGAGCGTTGACGGAACAGACAGAGTCCGCATCATCGACTACAAGACCGGTTCGGATACCCTCAACATCTGGAAGATGCGCCACGGCTACAAGATGCAGCTCATGATATATATGATATCCGCAGCTGCCGGAGGACTTGAGCCGGCCGGAATGTTCTACTTCAACATCAAGGATCCTATCGAGGGCATCGACGGCAAGTCAGCAAAACTGGCCGGCGAGATCATGGACAGGGATCCGGGAGATACATACAAGCTCAGGGGCCGCTACATAAGTGAACCCGGTGTTCTTGAGGCGATGCCGGCAAGCGTGCTTGCAGGTAAGAGCGAAAAGGACAGAAGCATGAGCCGCGAGGAGTTTGAAGAGGCCAGGAACGACGTTATAGACCAGATCGGCAAAACCGCATCCGGCATAATAAAAGGCAGGATAGATATCAGCCCGCTAAAGGAAAACGGTAAGCTCGCATGCACATACTGCAGCTACAAACCGGTCTGCAGAAGAGACCGCGAGTACACAAGGAACTACGCGAGAGAGATCGAACCTCAGCCTAAGAAGAAAGAAGAATAACAATTAGACCTGCGGCAATGCTGCGGGAAAGATCGGAAACAATATATGGCAATAGAAGTTATTTCAATTGGGAGCAGCAGCTCTGGTAATTCATACATCATCAAGGCAGGCGGAAGAGTGATCCTTCTGGATGTGGGACTGACCGCAAAGAAGATAGTCGGAGCCCTGACTGACAACGGCCTTGCGCCTGAAGACGTCGACGCGGTCTTCGTGACACATGAGCACGTCGATCACGTGAAAAGCGTCCGCGCCGTATGCCGCAAATGCTGCAACGCGGACTTCTACGCAACAAGAGGAACTATTGTAGGGACCGCGAATTTTGCATATGTACCCGACGACAGGCTGCACATAGTCAGCGCGGGGGATACCCTCATAATCGGCGAGACAGGTGAAGCACAGCCGGAGGACAGGAAAAATGTGCGTGTAGATGTCTTCGAGATCAGCCACGATGCAAGGGAACCTGTAAGCTACGCCTTCACCTGCGGCGGGGAGAAGCTCGCAGTAGTCACGGATACGGGCATCATCACTGACAGCATATTCGAAGCGATCAGTGATGCCGACAAGCTGGTATTTGAATCCAACCATGATGAAGGCCTTCTGATGTACGGCGAGTATCCTTATCCGGTCAAGATGAGGATCAAGAGCGACCACGGCCATCTTTCCAACAAGTACGCCGGAGAGACGCTGGCAAAACTTCTTGAGAACAGAAAAACGATGGCTGCCGGCATGGTGCACGGCCCATCTGAGGCGGGAGACAGAAGTCCGAGGCCGCTGGAGATCATGCTCGCTCACCTGAGCTTTCACAACAATGCTCCGTACTACGCGCGCAACACCATCGTACCTATATTAAAGGAAAACGGCTTTGAGATGGATGAAGATTACACCCTCACAATAGCCGCGAAAGACGAGACAACATTTTTCTGAAATAATTAAGAGCGGCAGACTCAGTTTATCCTGCTCACGTCCTCGGGAGCCGTGAATCCGGAGAGCTCCCTGCGGAATATTCGCAGTACAAACTGAGTCTGCCGCTCTTTTGATAGTTTCTTATAGGGAAGCGGTGTTAGCGATGAAGAAGCGCCTATCTGCGCTTCCAGCCTGCATGGTCGCCTCTCGATGACACTGCCTGATACCCGATACGCGAAATGCGTCCTTCGAGGCAGGCGTGGCATTCGGCGGCTTCTTCACCGGTGCAGATCTTGCCGTCGTAGAGAAGATACTTCTTGCGTACATCCTTAGGAGACAGGCTAGGCATGATTACATTCGCACCGTGTCTGATGCCTTCCTCTCTGCCGAGGGGGTCTATCGTTCCGAGCGCTGTTGTGGCAGGAAGCAGCACTCTCGGGAACATCAGTCTCAGCATTGCAAGACAGTAAAGCGTCTCCTCGTAACTCCCGTCAGGGAAGTCCGCAAACGGAGTATCCTTGTGATGGATGAACGGTCCGATGCCTATCATGTGAGGGTCGAGTTCCCTGAGGTATTCAAAGTCCTCAGCCAGATAGTCATATGTCTGGTAAGGGGATCCGACCATGAACCCTGCGCCTATCTGAAATCCTATGTCTTTAAGATCACGCAGGCATCTCTTGCGGTTTTCGATCGACAGTTCTGCCGGGTGCAGCTTTGCATAATGCTCAGGTGATGAAGTCTCGTGCCTGAGGAGATATCTGTCAGCACCTGCTTCATAATATGCTTCATAACTTTCGCGTGAGCGCTCACCGATGGAGAGGGTAACTGCACAGTCGGGATGCTTCTCCCTGATAGCCCTGACCAGCGTGCAGATATCATCATCGGTATAAGTCATGTCTTCGCCTCCCTGGAGAACGAAGGTCTTAAGACCGAATCCGTATCCTGTGTCGCAGCAGTCGAGAATCTCTTCGGTGGTCAGCCTGTATCTTTCAGCCTTGCTGTTGGAACGTCTGATGCCGCAGTAAAGACAGTCGTTGCGGCAGTAGTTGGTGAACTCTATAAGGCCGCGAAGATAGATGTCGTGGCCGTAATTCGCTACAGCGGTCTCCTGAGCAAGCGACCTCATGTATTCGCTGTCTTCGGGATTGCGCTCCGTGAACATGCGGACATACTCATCGTGCGTAAGAGCGCGCTCTTCTTTCAGTTTATCTATAAGTGGTCTAAGTGATCCCATAATTACTCCTCCCGGCGCAGCCCGTTCTGCTGTGGATACTCCTTCTATTTGATTATGCCGCCGCCGAGGACATAGTCACCGTCGTATACGACTACAGACTGGCCTCTGGTTATAGCCCGCTGCGGCTCATCGAATATGATCTTAACTGAAGTTTCTGACAGCGGGATTATCGTTGCCGGTGCTTCATGATGTCTGTATCTGATCCTCGCAGACGCGCGCATGTCGCTCTGCGGCATTGCTGTCGATACCCAGTTGAATGACTCCGCAGTCAGCTCCCTTGTGAACAGCTCCTCGTTGTCTCCGAGGATGACACGGTTCCGGTCTGTGTCTATATTGAGCACGTAGGCCGGCTTCTTCAGCGCGAGGCCGAGGCCTTTTCTCTGTCCTATAGTGTAGTTGATTATCCCCTTGTGGGTGCCCATGACGGTGCCGTCTCTGCTGACGAAATCCCCCGGCGGATAATCGTGCCCGGTGTATCCGCAGATGAATGAAGCATAGTCGCCGCCCGGCACAAAGCATATGTCCTGGCTTTCGCGCTTCTTAGCAGTCACGAGGCCCTGACTCTCCGCGATCTCCCTGACTTCAGGCTTGGTAAGCCCGCCGAGAGGGAAGAGTGTGCGTGACAGCTGCTCCTGTGTGAGGTCGTAGAGGAAGTAGCTCTGGTCCTTGCCCGGGTCGATGCCCTTTCTGAGCATGAATCTGCCGCTCCCTGACTTTTCAATGACAGCGTAATGGCCTGTCGCGATGCTGAGAGGAGGGAAGTCCCCGTCTGTTTCAGGCAAAACGGTATCACCGCAGCCCTCAAGAAGATCGCGTGCGCTCAGCTCATACAGCCTGTCGAATTTGAGGTATTTGTTGCAGGCGACGCAAGGATTAGGTGTTGCGCCGCTCTCATATGCGCTGACAAAGCGGTCGATGACATCGCGCCTGAAGTCATCCCTCATATCATATACGACATAGCTGATGCCCAGTCTGTTCGCAACTGAGCATGCGTCATCGATGCTGCTGAGACTGCAGCATGTCTTGTCTGTTATCCCAATCGTTTCATTGTCGAAGAGCCGCATGGTGGCGCCGGTCACATCATAACCGGCCTCCCTGACAAGGAAAGCCGCTACGCTGGAGTCGACACCTCCGCTCATTCCTACAAGAGCCTGCTTATTCATTCTGACCTCTGGTGTAAAAGTGGACAACAGTTTCATAAGCGTTTATACTGTGTATGCCGTGTGGAACTGCTGCCACGGTATTTAAATTGCATATTTCAAGAGCAATTATACTATGCGGAGAGCGTAATTGTTATACACAGTTGTAATAAAAAAGGAAAGGTCACTTATGCTGAACATCAAGGTCATATGTGTCGGGAAGTCGAAGGAAAAATACTGGGATGCGGCGTATGCTGAATATCTCAAGCGCCTCAGAGGCTACTGCAATCCTGAGGTGATTGAGGTAAAGGAGGCAAAGCTGCCTGCCAACGCATCTGCCGCCGATGAGAGAAATGTCATCGAGACGGAGGGCAGGGAGATAATGTCGAAGATCGCGGCGGGCGACTACGTGGTCGCGCTGGACATTCAGGGCAGGGAGCTTTCATCTGAAGAGCTGGCCAAGAAAATCTCAGATATATCCTTTAATAACTCACGCATCAGTTTTATAATAGGAGGCAGCCTCGGCCTTTCCGATGAAGTGAAGAAGAGGGCAGACCTGAGGTTCAGCTTTGGCAGGATAACCCTGCCGCACCAGCTCGCGCGCGTAGTGCTGCTCGAGCAGATATACAGAGCATTCAAGATCAACGCCGGAGAGGCTTATCATAAATAGAAAGAAGGAACAGAATGGCAAACAAGTACAGTAAGAGCAACAGTTCGGGAAAAACGGCAGAACGCAAGAGCATGGAGCAGTATGAGGATCAGAGAAGAAGGCTCAATAACGGAGCGAAGGTAATGGCGATAATCGTAGCCGTGGCAATGGTCGTAACAACATTCCTTGCTTCAGGCGTTTTCTTCCTTGACTGATGGTGCTGACGGCGGGGAAAAAGCCGCAGAATAACGAAACGTGATATTTAATTAACATAAAATGTATATTGACCGCCTGTACAGAGTCCCGCAAAGGACTCTGTTTTTAGTTTTCGTACATCTTTCGAAGCCTCCGAAGATGCCATAAAGCGTTGAAAAAACAAGCATTCGCCCTTCATACCGCAGTCTAAACAACGGTTCGATTGTATTTTTGGATTATGATAATTAATTAACAAACGCAGGAAAGGCGTGATTTCAATGGAATTTACTCCCCGATTTTGTCTAATAATTGTTTTATTTGAAGCATGTTAGTTCAAATACTATAATTAATTCATCTAGGAATTTGCGCAGAAGCGGTCTTTTCAGGGTTTCGGAGCTCCGTTTTGCAGCTCCTCGGCCCGACGGTCGGAAGTGTTCCGCAATGCTGCGCAGAGGAAAGGAAGTATTGTGTATGTCGAAGGCGGATATTGAATTGTGACTGCTGCTTATTCAGCTGGTGTGCGTATTCTGCGCAGCCGGCGGGAGAAGCAGTTTTTATGTAGACAATGTTAGTTTTCGATCAAGTAAGTTACTGATACAGGAATAGGAGGTGCCTATGGAATTACAGATCCAAGACCTTGTAACCTCTATCCGCAAGGAAGGGGTAGAGGCGGCAAACGCAGAAGCGGAATCAATAATCGCTGAAGCCAGGAAGAAAGCCGACTCAATCGTTGCCAGCGCAAAGGCTGAAGCACAGCAGGTCAGGGATGCATCTGAAAAGGAAATCGCGATTCTGAAGGAAAGCGCAGCAGTAAGTGCTGAGCAGGCGAAGAGAGATGCTGTACTTGCATTCAAGACAGAGATCCAGGGTGAGTTCGAGAAGATCCTCGCAGCAGGAATCGGCAAGGAACTTTCCGGCGGTGAAGGCCTTGGAAAACTGATTCGCGCTGCAGTTGCCGGTGAGAATGTCGGCGACATGGCTGCAGAAGTATCCGAAGTAAGCGATGCCCTGAAGTCTGAGCTTGCAGCTGAGATCAAGAACGGACTTGAGATCAGACCTACTAAGAACGTCCAGAGTGGCTTCCGCCTTGCAGCTAAAGACGGATCCGGATATTTTGACTGTTCAGATGACGGAATCATGGAGATGCTGATGCCATACTTCAGAAATCTGGACTTCCAGTAAAGAAGGAGGCGCAGTATGGCTTCATATTATTATCTGATAGCAAGCCTGCCTGAGCTAAAAGCAGACGGGGAGATGCCGATCACATACAGCGAATTCCTGAACTGCTGCCAGTCAAACGTGAGTGATTCGGACTATGAACTTCTGGTGAATCTCACACTCTCTTCCACAGAAGGACCGCTCGTAAGTGAATGGGCGAAGTTCTACGGGATGCTTAAGAAAGAACTGAGTTATCAGAGAAGCGTGAACCTCGGCAAGAGTTATTCATCAGCTTATGATAAGGACGGCTTTATATCCCAGGTGGTAGGCTCTGCGCTTTCGGCAAAGAATCCGCTGGAAGCAGAGAAGATTCTGCTGGAGTATGAGTTCGAAAACCTTGACTCACTGGTTGGCCTGCATATGTTCGATGACCATGTGCTCTTCGGATATGCGATCAAGTTAAAACTGCTTGAGAGGCTCAGCTGTTTCGAGCAGGACAAAGGCCAGGCTGAATTCAAGTCTCTATTCGACGGAATACAGCAGCGCGTATACAGTTTGTAGGAGTGATATATGAAAACAGAAACAGGATATGTAACCGGAGTCAACGGTAACCTTATCAAGGTCGAATTCGATGGCTCCGTTCGCAAGAATGAAGTTGGTTACATCCTCGTTGATGATAAGCGCCTCAAGGGTGAGGTAATCCGTATCAATAACGGGGAAGTAAGTATGCAGATCTACGAAATGACCAACGGCATCAAGGTAGGTGATCCTGTAGAGTTCACCGGAGAGCTGATGAGCGTAGATCTGGGTCCGGGACTGCTGACACAGGTTTATGATGGTCTGCAGAACCCGCTGCCTGCACTTGCAGATCAGTGCGGATTCTTCCTGGACAGAGGAGTATATCTGGATGCCATTCCGGATCGTGACTGGGACTTCACACCGGTCGCTCAGATAGGAGATAAAGTACAGGCAGGCGATACTGTCGGTACTGTACCTGAAGGTCTGTTCACACACCACATCATGGTTCCTTTCACACTTAAGGGAAATGACTGGACAGTGAAGTCAATCAAGGAGGCGGGCTCATACAATGTCCACTCCACTATATGTGTTATTGAAAATTCAAAAGGTGAAGAGAAAGAACTCTCGATGGTATTCACTCAGCCGATCAAGCAGGCAGTAAAGTGCTACGCTGAAAAGCTGCGTCCGACAGAGCCGCTCGTAACCAAGATCCGCTGTATCGATTCCTTCCTGCCGGTAGCAAAGGGCGGTACATTCTGTACCCCGGGACCTTTCGGAGCCGGCAAGACAGTACTTCAGCACATGCAGGCCAAGAACTCCGAGGCTGACATCGTAATCGTAGCTGCATGCGGAGAGCGTGCCGGCGAGGTAGTAGAAGTACTTAAGGAATTCCCTGAGCTGGAAGACCCTAAAACAGGCCGTTCACTCATGGAGAGAACAATCATCATCTGTAATACATCATCCATGCCGGTAGCCGCCAGAGAAGCTTCCTGCTACACAGCGGTAACACTTGCTGAGTACTACAGACAGATGGGACTCGACGTACTGCTCCTCGCAGACTCGACAAGCCGCTGGGCTCAGGCGATGCGTGAGATGTCAGGACGTCTGGAGGAGATCCCGGGCGAAGAAGCTTTCCCGGCTTACCTCGAATCCACAATTGCAGCATTCTACGAGAGAGCCGGCGTTGTCCGTCTGAATGACGGAACCAAGGCATCTATCACCATCGGCGGAACCGTATCACCTGCCGGCGGTAACTTCGAAGAACCTGTAACTCAGGCTACACTGAAGGTAGTAGGCGCTTTCCACGGACTTGCCAGAGAGCGTTCAGATGCCCGTAAGTACCCTGCTATCCATCCGGTAGATTCCTGGTCAAAGTACAAGGGCGTTGTAGATATGGATCTTGTCAACAGAGCCCGTGCAATCCTCATCAGGAGCACCGAAGTAGGTCAGATGATGAAGGTAGTCGGCGAGGAAGGTACATCCAGCGAAGACTACATCACATACCAGAAGGGCGAACTTCTCGACGCAGTATATCTGCAGCAGAACTCCTTCGATCCTATCGATGAAGCCTGCTCGCCTGAGAGACAGCGCAAGGAATTCGGCAGACTCTATGATGCGTTGACAAGGACATACGATATCACAGACAAGAGAGAGATCCGTGCATTCTTCAACCAGCTCAGACAGGAATTCCTTGACTGGCACGGATGTGAGTTCGAGACTCCGGAGTTCGAAGCACAGGAGAAAAAGATCTCAGACTTTTACATGGCAAAGGTCGTAGAGTAGGAGGTCGCTAGTATGCAGAAAGTATATACAAAAATAGAATCTATCGTAGGTAACGTAGTTACTGTACGTGCGCCTGGCGTCAAGAACGGCGACCTTGCGCTCGTAGGCGACAGTTACGCAAATGTAATCAAACTTGATAAGGATCTGGTTTCCCTGCAGGTATTCGCAGGAGCTCAGGGCGTCAGCACAACTGACCCTGTCCGTTTCCTCGGAAGACCGATGATGGTTTCTTTCTCAGATCATCTGCTCGGACGTATCTTCGACGGTGCGGGAGTACCGAGAGACAACGGACCGGCTCTGACCGAGAACATGATCCCTATCGGAGGACCGTCCTTCAACCCGGCTAAGCGTATCCTTCCTAATAAGATGGTACGTACCGGTATCCCGATGATCGACGTATTCAATACTCTTGTAGAGAGCCAGAAGCTCCCTATCTTCTCGATCTCCGGTGAGCCGTACAACCAGCTCCTGTCAAGAATCGCGATGCAGGCTGAGGTAGACGTAATCATCCTCGGCGGAATGGGTCTCAAGTACGATGACTACATGGAATTCCGTGACACACTTGAGAAGGGCGGCGCTATGAGCCACACAGTAATGTTCATTCATACAGCTGCTGACCCTATCGTAGAGTGCACACTGGTACCGGATATGTCCCTTGCTGTTGCAGAGCAGTTCGCTCTCGAGGGAAAGAGAGTACTCGTACTTCTGACTGACATGACGAACTTCGCCGATGCTCAGAAGGAAATGGCTATCACTATGGAACAGGTACCGTCCAACCGTGGTTATCCGGGCGACTTATACAGCTGCCTCGCTTCGCGTTATGAAAAGGCAGTAGATATTGAAGGTGCCGGATCCATCACTATCCTCGGTGTTACAACAATGCCTGGTGATGACGTAACTCACCCGGTACCTGACAACACAGGATACATCACAGAAGGCCAGTATTATCTCAAGGGCGGCCGTATAGAGCCGTTCGGATCGCTGTCACGTCTGAAACAGAATGTTAACGGCAAGACAAGAGATGACCACCGTGCCCTGATGGATGGTATGATCAAGCTCTACGCTCAGTACAAGGAATCTCTTGAGAAGAAGTCCATGGGATTCATGATGACTGAGTGGGATGACAAGCTCCTTAAGTATGGTGAGATGTTCGAGACCAAGATGATGGATCTGTCTGTGAACATTCCGCTTGAAGATGCTCTTGACCTTGGCTGGGATATCCTCGCAGAATGCTTCGACCCTGTAGAGACAGGAATGAAGACAAGCCTTATCGAGGAAAGATGGCCGAAGAAGGATGCGTTGAACTAACAGAAGGAGCGGGTCATGGCTATCAAACTTACAAAGAATGAACTGAAGAAGCAGAAGGACAACCTTAAGCAGTTCCAGCGCTATCTTCCGACACTTCAGCTCAAGAAACAGCAGCTGCAGTCGGTAATCATGGGGATACGCCAGGAGCTCGAGCGCAAGGAAGCCGAACGCATTCAGATGATCGGTGATTTGGACGATTGGGTAGCTGTATTCGCAGAGAACGAGATTTTTGACGAAGAGAAAAGACTTGACCAGCTGGTGCAGCCGGACAAGGTAATCGTCAAAGATGAGAACATCGCAGGTGTAACGATCCCTGCGTTCGAAGAGCTAACGTTCAAAGACATCAATTACGATGTGGACGACTACCCGCTCTGGGTAGACACTGCAGTCTTCAAACTTCGTGAGATCGCCAGACTGGACGCTTTAGTCTCAACTCTCCGGAAACAGACAGAGCTTCTGGAGAAAGAACTCCGTACGACTTCGCAGAGGGTCAACCTGTTTGAAAAGGTCAAGATCCCTGAAGCCAAGGAGAATATACGTGTCATCCAGGTATACCTTGGAGACCAGCAGACGGCGGCCGTAGTACGCGGCAAGATCTCGAAGAAGAAATTAGTGGAGGTATAAGCGATGGTAGAAAAAATGAAAATGGTACACATCGTCACATCTGCCTCTGCTAAGGACGAGATGCTCAAGGGCCTCAGAGACATAGGCGTAATGCATCTCGCTGAAAAACAAAGCGCGGATCGTGAGATAAACGATCGCTTCCAGACACTGTCCAAGACGGAAATGGCCCTTAAGGACTATGCCGAGCCTAAACAGAAACCTTCGGAAGAGATCCTCACGGACGATGAATTCAACAAAATGTATGACGGAGTGCTCGAGGCACTGGACCGCAAGTCCAGCCTGGGACAGGAAATAAGCGCTGCCAACACGGAGATAGACAGGATCGCAGCATGGGGAGACTTCTCACCTGAAGACCTGAAGGCTGTGAAGGAAGAAGGATTCGACTTCCACTTCTACCGTATGGGCGCCAAGGAATTCCAGGCTCTCCAGGCTGAAGAAGATGTACGTTACATCCGCCTCTCTCCTGTAGACAAGCAGGAGGCTGTGGCTGTACTCGGAACTCTTCCGGCTTCAGTCCAGGCAAGCGAGTTCATTCCGGGAGAAAACAGCGTAAGCGAACTTAAGCAGAAGATCGAAGATGCGAGACAGGGCATCGAGGAATGCGACAGCACGCTGAAGGCAGCCTCGATATACGATGCCAGCTTCAAGGATCAGCTGCTCAAGATGCAGAATGAGGTAAACTACTCGTCGGCAAGCGCGACAGCTCAGGGAGACAGCGATTTCGTCTGGGTATCAGGATATGTTCCTGAGGTCGAGCTCGACAAGGTCAAAGCCATGGCGGCTGAAAAATGCTGTGCATGGGCCGCAGAGGATGTAGCTGAAGATGATGACCAGATACCTACCAAGCTTCGCTATAACAAGGTATCAAAGCTCATCGAGCCGGTATTCAACATACTCGGCGTACTTCCGGGCTACAGGGAGCAGGATGTATCGCTCTGGTTCTTCCTGTTCTTCACTCTGTTCTTCGCGATGATCATCGGAGACGGAGGCTACGGTGTACTCATACTGCTCGGGACGATCGCACTCAGAGTCAAGCAGAAGGAGGGATCGACTGTAACATTCCTGCTCTTCGTGCTGTCGATAGCGACCATCATATGGGGAGCTGTCACCGGCACATGGTTCGGAATGGAGAGCGCCATGAAGGTGCCGTTCCTCCAGAAACTCGTAATACCGAGTCTGGCAACATATCCGGAGTATTTCGGAGTTACCTCGACAGTGACTCAGAATGCGATAATGAAGTTCTCGTTCTCGATAGGCGCGATACAGATGGTGCTCGGTTCCATCCTTGCTATCAAGGATAAGCTCCCGAAGAAAGACCTGTCATGGGTCGCAAATCTGGGATGGGCGATCGCAGTCGTGGCTATGTACCTGCTGGCACTCAATCTGGTCATCCATGAAAACATCAGCCTCGTGCCGGTGTTCGGACTGATCGGCGTTGCGTTCGTGCTGGTACTGCTGTTCGGCGGCATGTCACCTGACCTGAGCTTCGGACAGGGACTCAAGGCCGGTCTGGCGAATGCGTTCACAGACTTCCTTGACACCATCAGCTGCTTCGGAAACGTAATGAGTTACATAAGACTGTTTGCAGTCGGTATGGCCGGCGTTGCGATCTCACAGAGCTTTAACGGGATCGCGGCAGGAATGCACGGCCCTCTGATTATCCTCGGTGTACTGGTCGTACTTATAGGCCATGCACTAAACATAATAATGTGTTTCCTGTCGGTAGTCGTTCACGGCGTGCGTCTGAACGTACTCGAGTTCTCGGGTCAGGTCGGCCTCGAGTGGACAGGACTGCCATATGAACCATTTAGGAAGTTAAATAAATAGAAAAGGAGAAATTATTATGAATCTTGCATTTATAGGTATGGCTGCGGCCCTTGGTTTATCTGCTGCTGGTTCTGCATTCGGCGCTGGTTTTGCCGGCATGTCTTCGGTAGGTGCATGGAAGAAATGTTATGCTGCAGGAAAGCCTGCACCATTCATCATGATCGCGTTCACAGGTGCTCCTCTTACACAGACCATTTACGGTTTCCTGCTGATGAACTTCATCAACAGTGCTAACTGTGATCCTGGTATGGCTCTCGGTGTAGGACTCTTCGGAGGACTTGCAATCGGTCTGTCTGCTCTCTTCCAGGGCAGATGCGCAGCTGCTGCATCTGATGCTCTCGGAGCAACAGGAAAGGGTACTGCTAACTACTTCATCGTAATCGGTATCGTTGAGACGGTAGCGCTCTTCACACTCGTATTCGGACTGCTGCTGCTCAACAGTGCCGGCTAATATAGCAAAACATACACAATTTCCTTAACGAAGGCAGGGGCCGTTACGGTCCCTGCTTTCTTTTGCCTGAGCTGAGGGAAAAAGGGCAAAACCGGTTGACAAGCCTCTGAATAATGTGTTTACAATATTAGACTGACCTTATAATGGGACAAAACAGAAACTATCTGCTTAAGGCATTGAAATAACTGAGTAAGGTAACGGAAAAGGGGTACTATCTTATGAACGGCGCTGAAGCAATGGTCAGATGTCTGGAACTGGAGGGCATCACAAGGATATTCGGATATCCGGGAGTGGCAATAGCTCCTTTTTATGAAGGGCTGTATCATTCAAGTATAGAGCATATACTCGTGAGGCAGGAGCAGAACGCGGGCCACGCGGCCAGCGGCTATGCAAGAGTCTCGCGCAGGACAGCTGTGTGCACTGTCACATCGGGGCCGGGAGCTACCAATCTCATTACGGCTCTGGCGACAGCTTATGCTGACAGCATTCCTATCGTGGCGATCTCAGGTCAGGTCTCGAGTGACCTGCTGGGACGCGATGTGTTCCAGGAGGCTGACATGAGAGGCGCGACGGAGTCCTTCGTCAAGCACAGCTATCTTGTCAAGGATCCTGATGACATCCCGAGGGTGTTCAGGGAAGCTTTCTACATAGCTTCGACCGGACGTAAAGGACCGGTCCTCATTGACGTTCCGATGGATGTGCAGAACAGAAATCTGAGAAAGCCTTTTGCATATCCGGACGGCGTTTCCATCCGCGGATACAAGCCTGAAATCAAGGTAAACATGAGCCAGTTCAGAAGGGTCGTCGAAGCTATAGACAAAGCGGAAAAGCCTCTTATCTGTGCCGGCGGCGGTGTCATTCTCGGAAACGGGGAGCAGGCAGTCAGGGACTTCTGCGAGAAGTTCAACATTCCGGTCGTACACACGATGATGGGCATGGGCGTAATGCCTAAGAAGCATCCCCTGAACTTCGGAATGCTCGGAAACAACGGTAAGCCTTATGCCAACAAGGCTGTAAGAAGAGCCGACCTTCTCGTGATCGTTGGTGCACGTCTTGCTGACAGGGCAATACCGCAGCCTGAGAACCTCAGGAGCAGGACGATCATACACATAGATATAGACACGGCTGAGATCGGTAAAAATATGGGACCGACAATACCTCTCGTAGGAGATGCCGGCGAGATATTCAGACTGCTTCTTGCTGAGGACATCAGCCCTGCCGGACAGGACTGGATAGAAGAGCTTGATGAGATCAAGCACAGCACGGTCGACAAGAGAGTCTTCAGCGACAGGCTGGTCAATCCGAACATTCTGGTCCAGAAGCTTTCTGAGAAGATGGATGACGATGCGGTTTACGTAGCCGATGTCGGGCAGAACCAGCTGTGGAGCGCTGATAACTACGTGATGAAGGAAGGCAGATTCCTGACCACCGGCGGAATGGGGACCATGGGTTATTCCATTCCTGCAGCTGTAGGAGCCAAGCTGTTCGATCCTTCAAAGCAGGTCGTGGCTGTTACCGGCGACGGAGCTTTCCAGATGTCTATGAATGAGTTCGCGTCCATCAAGATCAATGAAGTCGACATCAAGGTAATAGTTGTCCGCAACGGATTCCTCGGACTTGTAAGAGAGTACCAGAACAATACTTACGGAGAGCACTATATAGGCGTAAGGCTGAGAGACTGGCCGAGATACGACAAGATAGCCGAAGCATACGACATGCCGTACTTCGAATGCTCTTCCAATGAAGAGCTCGATGAGAGACTTGATGAGTTCCTTGCTTGCAGGGAAGCGAGCCTGATGGTAGTCAATGTTGACGGTGAAGACAAGGTAAAGTAGCGGGGAGGAGCGAAGATGAAAGGCATATTTTCTGTACTGGTTGAAAACAGAGACGGTGTACTGTCAGGCATCTCCGGACTGTTCGCCCGCCGCGGATTCAACATCGACAGCCTCGCAGTAGGTGAGACTGACAATCACGAGATCTCCAGTATGACCATAGTGTCCACCGGAGACCAGAGAACTATAGATCAGATCGAGAAACAGCTCAATAAAAAGGTCGATGTAATCAAGGTGCGCCGCCTGAGCGAGGCGAGAAGCGTCTGCCTTGAGATGATGCTTATCAAGCTCGCATACACAGCGACCAACAGGTCGTCTATCATCGAGCTGTGCCAGATAACGGGCGCCAGGATACTGAAGGTGACGCCCAAGCATCTGATCCTTGAGTATCACGCACCGACAGATGAAGTGGAAGACTTCATCCAGATGGTCAAGAGCTTTGGCATCGCAGAGGTGCAGCGTACCGGTGCGATAGCAATGGAATACAAATAATTCGTTACAACAGAGGGTATAGGTGGAAGATAACAGAACCATTTTCAGACATGGAATGAGGGACGGTCTCCCGATAGGCCTCGGCTATTTTGCCGTGGCTTTTTCGCTTGGCATCGCGGCCAGGGGATACGGGTTCAGCCCTTTCCAGGGGTTCCTTGCAAGTCTTCTTACATATGCATCGGCGGGACAGTACATGGGCTTCTCCCTGTATGCCGCAAACACGGCGCTTATAGAACTTATAGTCCTTACGTTCATCATCAACGCGAGATACATCCTTATGGGTTTTGCCCTCAATCAGAGGATGCCGGCGGGGACCCCGCTCGGGACAAGGATGCTTGTAGGCACCTGCATCACAGATGAGATATTCGGGATTACCATCGCGAGACCGGGAGTGCCGACTCCGTACTATACATTCGGGGCCCTTATCACGGCTGTACCGATGTGGGCCGTGGGCACTGCTCTCGGGATATCGATGGGAAACATCCTGCCGGCGAGGATAGTCAGCGCGCTGAGCGTTGCTCTCTTCGGCATGTTCCTTGCGGTCATAATTCCGCCGTCGAGAAAGGACAAGGCGGTAGCAGGAGCTGTAATCGTGAGCTTTGCCTGCTCGCTGGCTGCCGGAAAGCTGCCTGTGATATCTGACCTCTCGCAGGGCAACAGGACCATCATACTGACAGTCCTTATATCTGCTCTGTTTGCCGTACTCTTCCCGAGAAGTGAAGAAGCGGCGGAAAAGGAGATCATGGGGGAAGCGGAAAAGATCTCTGAGGACGTGGAAATGTATTCGCGTGCGGAAGGCGGTGATGCAGATGAGTAGTGGCGTATATATCTACATCTACATATTCGTCATGGTCTTCGCGACATGGCTGATGAGAGTTGCGGCTTCACTTGTTATGAAGAAGCCTATCGAGAACAGATTCTTCCAGTCGTTCCTGTATTATGTGCCGTACGTGACGCTGGCGGTGATGACCTTCCCGGCTATAGTGGAGGCCACACAGTCACCGGTCGCCGGAGCGGCAGCACTGATCGCGGGAATACTGGCGGCATGGTACGGAGCGAGCCTTCTGAGGGTGGCGGTCATATGCTGCGTTACCGTGTTTATTCTGGAAAGCTTTCTATAGAGAATCACTATTTCCGGAATCCGAACGGGGACGGGAATAAAAGGTGCATGTGTGATACAATAACCATGCAATTTGTCTGACTTATTGAAAAATAACAGGCAGACATTCCCCGGTTAATACATAAACAAGGAGATTATGATGATAGATTTCATGAAGCTGCAGAACGGCAGTGATATACGCGGAGTAGCAATGGAAGGCGTTGCGGGAGAAGAGGTCAATCTGACACCTGAGGCTGCAGGCGCGATCGGAGGAGCTTTTGCATACTGGCTGGGCTTCAAAGCAGGTAAGAATCCGTATGATCTGAGAATAGCGGTCGGACACGACTCAAGACTCAGCGCAGGTCCTCTTACCGAGGCTCTGCTCAAGGGTATGACCATGTTCGGAGCTGAGTGCTATGATGCAGGTCTTGCTTCCACTCCGGCAATGTTCATGTCTACCGTGCTTCCGCAGCTGGATTTTGATGGTGCTGTCATGATCACGGCGAGCCACCTCCCGTGGAACAGAAACGGCTTCAAGTTCTTTACCAGGGAAGGCGGACTTGATAAGGAAGACATAACAGATATACTTAAGAAGGCGGCAAAATACAATTTTGTAGGCGAATTTTACGAGGAGAGAGAATCGAACGTACTGCAGATGTATGCTGCTTACCTCAGACAGATGATTTCCCTCGGACTCAAGGATGTTCCGGGCGGACTAAGCGGTATGCACATCGTAGTCGATGCTGGAAACGGTGCCGGCGGATTTTTCGCAAAAGATGTACTCGAGCCTATGGGAGCTGATATCAGCGGAAGCCAGTTCCTCGAGCCTGACGGAACTTTCCCTAACCATCAGCCTAATCCTGAGAATGATGAGGCAATGGCATCAATATGCAAAGCTGTGCTTGACAGCAAGGCCGACCTCGGGCTTATATTCGATACAGACGTAGACAGATCTGCAGCTGTCGGACCTGACGGCAAGCCGATCGCAAGAAATGAGGCGGTCGCTCTTGCTGCAGCTCTTGCGGCAGAGGACTATCCGGGAGGCACTGTTGTAACAGACAGCGTAACATCGGATCAGCTGCATGATTTCCTTGAAGGAAAGCTTGGCCTTAAGCACCTCAGATACAAGAGGGGCTACAGGAATGTTATAAACAAGGCCAGGGAGATAAATGCAGACGGCGGACAGGCGTTCCTTGCAATGGAGACATCGGGACATGCTGCATATACGGATAACTTCTATCTTGACGACGGGGCGTTCCTCGCCGTTCAGATAGTGATAAACGCAGCGAAGCTTAAGGCAGAGGGGAAGGACATTACCGCTTTGCTTGAGGGACTTGATAGTCCGGCTGAATCCTGCGAGATAAGATTCGGACTTGAAGGCGATGACTTCAGAGCTCTCGGAGCCAAAGTGATTGAAGACATGGAAAAGTGGGTCAAGGAGACATCGGGACTTGAACTCGAAGTTCCTAACTACGAGGGAGTCCGCGTCAATTATGACCTGGACGGAAGCAAGGGCTGGTTCCTGCTTAGAAAGTCTCTCCACGATCCTGTCATGCCGATGAACATAGAATCCTATGAGGAAGGCGGCGTAGAAAAGGCGCTGCCGCTCATTTACGGATTCCTGAAGGGATATGAAGGCGTAGTGATTCCTGAATAAAGGGAACGGGCACCGGAAAGGCAAAATCTGCGATGAAGAAAAAGAAAAGCAAGGTAAGACGGATAGCGCTTGACATAATCATGGTATGTCTTGCTGGCATTGTTGTGTTCTCGGGATACAGAGTGTATAAGATCATGCATGATTACAAGGTCAACAGAGATATATACAGCAGGATCGCTGAGACCGCGATGCCTGAAGGCTTCAACGGAGAAATCGATTTTGACGCCCTTCGCAAGATCAATCCTGACATAGTCGGATGGCTTTACTATGAAAGCACCAACATCAACTATCCGATAGTTCAGGGAAAGGATAACGATTACTACCTGCACATCTCGTTCGACGGGACATGGACACTGGGAGGAACACTGTTTGCGGATGCAATTACAGAAGAACCGTTTAATCAGTTCAATACCATAGTCTACGGACACCATATGCAGGACCATACGATGTTCGGCGATATCAAGGAACTCAAGGATCCTGAGTACTGTAAGGAGCATCCGCAGTTCGAGCTTATTACGCCTGAAGGCAAGTATCATCTGAAGATATGCGCTTTCGTGCACCAGCCGTCTGACAGCGCTATATATACTACGAACTTCCATGATGAAGAGGGCAAGCAGGAATACATCAACCTGATAAAATCGCTGGCGACATATATCACAACAGAAGAGATGACTGCCGAAGACAGACTGGTCATCCTCAGCACCTGTGCGTATGAGTATCAGGAAGCGAGGTACATGGTAGTCGGCAAGATGATACCTTGGGAGTAATCTGCATTATCCACCGCTGGGAGTAAGACAAGGAATGCACCGCCTTGAATAGGTGGTGCATTTTTAGTTGCGTGATAGTATAATATTAGTGCTCATTAATCTGAATGGAACAGAAAGGATTAGATTATGGAATACACGATGACGATCGCAGGCGTAGAAAAGACTATGCCGCTTTGCAAGATCACTGATGACCTGTACATCGCAGGATTTATTATGTTCAACGATGTTGAGATCACCGAGGCATGTGCCAGAGACCTTCTGAAGCTTGCGCCGGAGTTCGATGTGCTTCTCACAGCTGAGACCAAGGGAATTCCTCTCACCTATGAAATGGCACGCCAGGCAGACAAGCCATACATTGTTGCACGCAAGGGAGCCAAGCTTTACATGCAGGACGTTGTAATGGTACAGGTAAAGTCGATCACTACAAGCCACGTTCAGATGCTCTGCCTCGGCGGAGACGAAAGAAAGGTGCTTGAAGGCAAGCGCATCCTGATCGTCGACGACGTCATCAGCACCGGAGAGTCTGTTGCTGCACTTGAGCAGCTCGTCGACACTGTCGGCGGAGAACTCGTAGGAAAGTTCGCTGTTCTCGCAGAGGGAGAAGCTGCAGACAGAAAGGATATAACATATCTTGAGTACCTGCCGCTCTTCAATTCAGACGGCACTCCGCAATAGAAGACTGTAAAGTGATAAACGGCCGCTCGCACCTCCGGGTGAGGGCGGTTTTCTTTTCACACAGTGAAAAAATCTGCATAAAGCAGAATCTGATGCAACATGGCGTATTGAGGTTTTCTTACAAAAAACGGCAGATAAAACGCCGAAAATGAGGATAAATGACCAAAAAATTCTCCTGTTCTGTATTTCGTACACAAATTTTGCATCGGAATTTGGAGTAAATACACAAAAAGTGTTGACACAAAATCTTCACAATACTATAATTCGGTTGTACTTAATCGAAAGGAGATCATTATGTACTTCACATTAAACGTTGTCATTATCAGCATTATCGGCGTCCTTCTGGTCGAGAGACTTGAAAAGGACGGATTTGTGCTGTAGGGCAGCAGGAAGTACTGAGATCGAATTAACCCAGACTCTGAGCCCGCAGCAATGCGGGCTTTAATCATGCAGGCGGGCAGCACCGCTGATATGGGAGTCCGGGACCGAACGGGTAACACATCAACTATCACTCAGGTCAAAAGACAAATAATTCTAGGGTATCAAAGGAGAAAGAATTATGAAGAAGAATTGGACAAAATTTCTTGTCGTAGCTCTGTCGGTAATGATGGTATTTGCTATGACAGCATGCGGTGGCGGTTCAAGTGACGGCGGCAGCGAAGGCGGCGACAATGTGTTGCATCTTGGCGGCATCGGACCTCTGACCGGACCGGCAGCTCTCTACGGAGTTGCAGTTAATAATGGTGCTCAGCTCGCTGTTGATGAGATCAACGCAGCAAATCCTGATGGTGTTCAGCTTGTATGGGACATGCAGGATGACGAGCATGATGCTGAGAAGTCAGTAAACGCTTATAACAAGCTTATGGACGATGGAATGCAGATTCTTATCGGAACAGTAACATCTGCACCTTGTACAGCTGTAGCAGCTGAAGCATATGAGAACAGAACATTCGTCCTGACACCATCTGCTTCTGCAGCAGCTGTAGTTGAAGGCAATGACAATGTATATCAGCTCTGCTTCCAGGATCCTCAGCAGGGACAGATCGCAGCAGATTACATCGCTGAGAACTATCCTGATGCAGTAGTTGGTGCTATCTATAACAACGCAGACAACTACTCAACAGGAATCTACGATGCATTCAAGGCTGAATTCGAAGCTAAGGGCAAGACTGTTGCTGCAGCAGAGGCTTTCGCTGATGATGCTAATGCTGACTTCAGTGCACAGCTCAACAGCATGAAGAATGCAAACGTTGATTTAATCTTCCTGCCAATCTACTACACACCAGCTTCGAATATCATGAAGCAGGCAAGTGATATGGGATACGCACCTAAGTACTTCGGATGTGACGGACTTGACGGAATCCTTGCTCTTGAAGGATTCGATACAGCTCTTGCTGAAGGATCTCTGCTCCTGACACCGTTCTCTGCAGATGCAGAGGATGACGCTACAAAGGCATTCGTTGATGCATATCAGAAAGCTTACGGTGAGAAGCCTATCCAGTTCGCAGCTGACGCATATGACTGCGTATATGCAGTATATGAAGCATTCGGCAAGACAGGTCTTGGAACTGATGCAAGCATGGAAGATATCTGTGAGGCAATGATAGAACAGTTCAACGGCGGATTCAGCATCACTGGTCTGACAGCATCCGGCGAGATGAAGTGGGAGTCCACAGGTGTAGTTGATAAGGCTCCTAAGATTTACCTCATTCAGGATGGTAAATACGTTGAGCAGTAAAGCTCTTGCTGACTTAAGTAGATAGTTGTTTACAGGGGGTGCTGCATTTTCATATGCGGCACCCCAAAATAGCTTATAGACCGAATACTAATAAAGGACAATAAAATGAATTTCTTGACAAATTTGATTTCGGGTCTGAGTCTTGGAAGCGTGTATGCGATAATCGCACTCGGCTATACGATGGTATACGGAATCTCCAAAATGCTTAATTTTGCTCATGGAGATATCATAATGATAGGCGGCTATGTATCGTTTGTTCTGACTATGTATGTAGGGATGAACGGATGGGTAGCACTTCTCGTTGCAATGGTCGTCTGCACACTGCTTGGTATACTTATCGAAAGACTGGCATACAGACCACTACGTGGCACAGGATCTCTTGCTGTTCTTATTACGGCTATAGGGGTGTCATATTTCCTTCAGAATTCAGCACTCCTTATATGGGGAGCCAATCCGAGAGTTTTCCCTAGTCTGTTTGAGGGCATCAATACGATTCACGCAGCAGGGGGCAAGCTGACTATCGCACCTGTATCTCTCTTTACGATTCTGGCCAATATCTTAATCATGATAGTTCTGACACTGTTTGTTAACAGAACAAAAGCAGGCAAAGCCATGAGGGCTGTATCCGAAGATAACGGTGCGGCTCAGCTGATGGGCATAAATGTCAATCAGTCCATATCACTCACATTTGCAATAGGATCAGGTCTTGCTGCAGTTGCGGGTGTACTCATGTGTTCTGCTTATCCGGTGCTGATGCCTACAACAGGCGCGATGCCTGGTATCAAGGCATTCACAGCTGCGGTATTCGGCGGTATCGGCTCGATTCCTGGCGCAATGATCGGTGGACTGATTCTCGGGATTATCGAAATATTCTCAAGAGCATATATTTCAACTGAGCTCTCAGATGCCATCGTTTTTGCCTGTCTTATCATTGTTCTTCTCGTCAAGCCTACAGGACTTCTTGGGAAGAAGGTCAGTGAGAAAGTGTAGGTGAAGCCATGGCAGACAGATTATTAAAGTCGATCAGCAGCAGAGGACTTAAAAACGCTGTTAAGGGAAGTGAATACAGAAAAGAGGCACTGATCTCATACGGAGTCCTTGTGGTCGGATATATCCTGCTGCAGCTGGGTGCAGCTGTAGGCTTTATCGGTCACAATCTGCAGGGACAGTTTGTTCCGATCTGTGTGTACGTTTCACTGGCTATATCCCTCAATCTCGTAGTAGGTATATCGGGTGAGCTTTCTCTGGGTCATGCAGGCTTCATGGCTGTAGGTGCATTTACCGGTGTTGTAGTGACAAGAGTGCTGGAAAAGAGCATAGAGTTTGGTCCTGCGAGACTGATGATAGCTCTTCTGGTAGCTGCATTTGCTGCAGCGATAGCCGGATTTATAATCGGAATTCCTATTCTCGGACTCAGAGGCGACTATCTTGCAATCGTTACTCTTGCATTCGGCGAGATAGTAAGGAATTTCATGAACGTTCTCTTTTTCGGACTGGATGAAAAGGGGCATCTGCTCTTTGCGTTCAATCACACTATCGACGGCATTGAAAACAATCAGAGAATCATAACAGGTGCTATCGGAGCTACCGGTGTAACCAAGCTGGCGACATTTACCGGAGCAGCCATCCTCACGGCTTTCACTCTGTTTGTTGTTCTGAATCTCAAGAACTCCAAGCAGGGCCGTGCCATTATGGCTATCAGGGACAACCGTATCGCAGGCGAGTCCATAGGGCTCGATGTCAAGAAGTACAAACTCATGGCGTTCGTTGTAAGTGCATCTCTCGCAGGAATGGCAGGCTGCATGTTCGGACAGAACTACAGCACGCTGGCACCGGTTAAGTTCAACTTCAACACATCGGTACTTATTCTGGTATTCGTAGTACTCGGAGGTATCGGTAATATCTGGGGCGGAATGATTGCGGCCGCACTTCTGACAGTACTGCCTGAAGCACTCAGACAGTTCGCTGATTACAGAATGCTGACTTACGCTATCGTGCTGATTCTGGTAATGATCGGAACATACAATCCGGCTTTCAGAGCAAGAATCACTGCTTTTGTTGAGAAAATCAAACCTAAGAAGAAAGACAAAGGCAAGGAAAAGACCGGAAAGGAGGCAGCGTAAATGGCAGACGATAAGAAATACGTTGAGACCACCGATACCGGTCACGGTTATGAAAACAGACAGGACATCTACTACAACGACAACGTCGGCGGACGTGCCGTATTCGTAGATGCCAAGGAGCATGACCAGGAATCTGTCACTGAGACTATCCTGCAGGAAAGAGACAAGGACAGATCACCGATCCTTGAGGTAAAGGGCCTTGGAATCGATTTCGGCGGACTTACTGCTGTAGACGATTTCAGTATCGCCATCGGCCGCAGAGAGATCGCAGGACTTATCGGACCTAACGGTGCCGGCAAGACCACTATTTTCAACATGCTGACCAAGGTATATGAACCTACCAGAGGAGATATCATCTTCAACGGCAAGAGCACCAAGGGAATGAGCACTGTTGACATCAACAGGGCAGGAATGGCGCGTACTTTCCAGAACATCCGTCTCTTCGACAAACTGACTGTAGAAGAGAATATCAAAACCGCTTTGCACCACACGACAGACTACGGTCTGATCGACGGAATGCTGCATACACCTAAGTACCGCAGAGAGGAAGAGCGCATCCACAAGGAAGCGATGAAATACCTCAAAATCTTCGGCATGACAAAGACTGCAGACTACAGGGCGGGATCACTTCCGTACGGTGCTCAGAGAAGACTCGAGATCATGAGAGCGCTGGCTACCAAACCGAGACTGCTTCTTCTTGACGAGCCGGCAGCCGGTATGAACCCTTCGGAGACTGCAGACCTGATGGATACTATCAGGGAGATCAGAGACAGATTCGAGATTGCTGTACTGCTGATCGAGCACGACATGAGCCTTGTAATGGGTATCTGCGAAGGTATTGCCGTTCTCAACTACGGCAAGACTATCGCCAAGGGCAGCCCTGCTGAGATCCAGAGCAACCCTAAGGTAATCGAGGCTTACCTCGGCAAGAGCAGAGGCAAGATGAACGAAGAAGAGGAAGAGGAGAAGAAGGATATCGAAGCAGCATACAAGATCGGTACCGTTGCTTCAAAGGTCACTCCGAAGCCGGATGAAGGACGCAGCAGAAAGGAGGAGAAATAATGGGCTCTGTACTGACCGTTAAGAACATTAACGTTTACTATGGCGCGATCCATGCCATCAAAGGCATCTCCTTCGACGTCAACAAGGGCGAGATCGTAACACTTATCGGTGCCAACGGCGCCGGCAAGTCGACCACTCTTCACACTGTTTCCGGACTTATGAGAAGCAAAACGGGAGACATCGAATTCCTCGGCAGCTCAATTTCAAGGACACCTGCTCACAAGATCGTTGAGAAGGGAATCTCCCATGTACCTGAAGGAAGACGTATCTTCCAGGGAATGACTGTAGAAGAGAACCTTCAGATGGGAGCATTCGTATCAAAGCCTGACAGGATAGCTCATAACCTCGAGTATGTATATGAGCAGTTCCCGAGGCTCAAGGAGAGAACAAAGCAGATCGCAGGAACCCTCTCCGGCGGCGAGCAGCAGATGCTGGCCATGGGAAGAGCTCTGATGTCCGATCCGAGACTGCTGATGCTCGACGAGCCGTCAATGGGACTGGCCCCGATCCTCGTAGACCAGATCTTCGAGATCATCCAGAACCTCAACAAGGCAGGAACCACGATCCTCCTTGTAGAGCAGAACGCTCAGATGGCACTTTCCGTAGCTCACAGAGCATACGTAATCGAGACCGGAAGGATCACACTCTCCGGAACAGGAGCAGAACTCGCACAGTCCGAAGAGGTCAAGAAAGCATACCTCGGAGGCTAGCGGCTTACGCACTGAAATGAATTTAAAGATGACAATGGGGACGGTTCTCATTGTCATCTTTTTGTTAACGCAGATAATTATTGTGAAATAATTTTCACATTTTTCTTGACCTTTGACCATATAAATGACGGCAAGCTTGTGTTACAATTCGACAAGTGAAAAGAATTAAGCGGTATGTGCCGAGGGGGCTGCAGGCATATGCTGATATCTATATATTCCGGAGGGATGAGAATGAAGACTAATATCAAGATGATACTGGCACTGATGCTGGCGCTGGTTCTTATGGTGTGCATGGGCTCATGCGGCAAGAAGGATGCGGAAGAAGCAGCAGATACCTCAGCGGATACTCAGACTGAAGAGGCAGCTGAAGAAGAACCTGCAGAGGAGCTTCCTGAGGTAGTCAAGACCATTGAAGGTGTTGACGAGGACCTCGGACCGAGGGAACCTCTTCAGATCGATTCGATCACTCTGTATGATGACGGTTCTGTTGCGATAGTACCTGTTGACGACCTTAAGAAGAACGAGATCAAGGATGATGCGCAGGCTGTATATCCTTTCGAGGAGAGCGGCAAGGTCGAGGACGTAGCCGTAGCTGATTACGGAAACGGCGGATACAGGACCATCGTTGCGCTCATGAAGGACGGCACTATTTCAGTTGTGAATGGAAGAGCGCTTGTCGAAGATCATATTTTTGCCGTTATAGATAACGTAGCCAACAGGGATACATTCGTCGAGATCCAGAATATAGAGGAGGAAGACGGATACTACATCGTAGGCATTACGGAAGACGGGAGTGAAGTCATACTCGACTATGCGATGAGCTTTGACGAACCGGAAGAAGAATAGTGACAACGGATCATGAATGATACTGAGAGGCGCCCCGGGGAGCGCCTCTTTTTCAATTATGTCTGTTTACTAATGGAAAATTAATTATCAAGTGGATATATGAGTTATGGTATAATGGATTTGGTATAGCGTCCGCACGGACGCACATGCTGAAAGCTTCTATGGAAAGGGGCATAGACACTATGGCAAATGCAGCAATGTACGATACAGAACGTGCTCAGGTACTGGATTGGTTCGAAACGGATTTCAAGGATTCAGCCAAGAGCACAACGAAGACTCAGAGGCTTGAGGATGGCAAGGTCAGTTACAAATTCTCTGTAACAAACACAACAGGCCTCAGTTTTAATGACTTTTCATTCAAGGTCAAGATCCTGAACAAGGCAACGGGACAGGAGATCGGGACAGCGACCATAAGAGCCGGTTCATGGGCAGCCGGAGAGACCAAGAACTTCAGGTCGAAGATAGCGATCCCTGCTGATGTCAGGAGCATCTCTTTTGTGATGTTCTCTGAGTCGGTAGATTATGAAATATCCGATGTGTCTTATGAGGGGCCTGTAAGCGATGATTCTGTGGGATCTGCAATGCAGGATCTCAGAGAACTCGGCGAGATGGTAACAGGTGCTGACGGAAGCGGCGGCGTACTCGGAGAGCTCTTCGGTACAGGCGGAATGCCTGAGACCACGGTAACCAAGACGACAACAACAAGGACTCCTAGCGGGACCAAGACAACCACGACTACCACTACCACCAAGCGCAACGGTCAGGTCAACACAAGAACAACCACAACTAGACAGACCAATTCGCAGATGCAGAGACAGGCTCAGAGATCTCAGGGCCAGGGAAGCGTCGGCAAGACATACACTAAGCGCAGAACAGACAAGAAGCTCAACAAGATGAGACTCGGAAAGTCCACAGGTGCGGTATGGTCTGTAGTCGGTGCAGCTTTGTTCGCAATGGCAGCTCTCGGTTCGTCCGGCGATCCGGCTTCGATCGCGCAGTACACCATAATAGCGGGTGCGCTGGGCTTGCTTGGAGCAGGGCTCAAGATTTTCAGCAATATAAGGGCAAAACGCATACGCGCTTATGAAGCAAGGATCAACTACAAGGGCAACACTTCCCTTGACGATCTTGCTGCATACGTCGGAAGGCCGGTGGAGAAGGTAGCAGATGATCTGCAGCAGATGATCGTAGCAGGCTTCTTCCCGAACGCATACATCGACTTCAACAACAGGCTTCTCGTCATGACCAAGAACGGTGTGCCTCTTGAGTCTGTAGAGAAGACGGCAGCTGCCAACAGGACAGCAAAGCGCAAAGCTGCAAGAGATAAGGGCGTCGTTCCTGAGTCCATCGACGATCTGATCACGATGACGGATGATTCCGAGATCAAGGCCAAGCTGAGAACTCTGAGGACGATCACCGGGAAGATCGACAAGCGTATCGAAGAGAGGCCGGATCTCACAGACCAGGTCAAGGAGTTCAGAGAGAAGTACTATCCTGAAGTCGTACGCCTGACTGATGAGTACAACGAGAAGATTGCTAATCTCGGCAGAGAGAGCAAAGAGGAGAATATCAACGAGAGTCCGCTCGAGATGAACGCCAATCCGAACTATCTCGAGGAGCAGGCAGCAGATATCAAGAAGCAGCTTATCAGTCTCATCGATTCTGTAGCTGAAGCATCCGAGAACCTGCTGGAGAGGCTGCATGAGGATGATATCATGGATATTTCCACAGATATCAAGATGCTGCAGACAACACTGGCAAACAAGGGTCTGCTTGACTCGGATTTCGATCTCTAAACAGTTAATTAAGGCGGAGAGCCTTGCACATATCTAATAACATACAGCCCGGGGAAACGGGTGCATCAAAAGGCTCGGGGGGCCCGGGCAGGGAGGACAAAAGATGGCAGATTTCGAAATGACACCTGAAATGGTCAAGGAGGAGACAACTTCGTTAACAGAAGAGGTTGCAGATCAGATTACTGAAGTACAGGAAGCAGCTGCAGCTATCGCTGAGATGCCTATCATCGATCTTGAAGCTGAGGCAAAGCCTGCTGCAGAGGAGAACTCTCTTGCAAAGTTCACTCCTGATGAGCAGAGACAGATCAAGTCAGTCGCTGAGAAGATAGACATCACAGACAGCAACGCTGTTCTCAGCTACGGAGCAAGTGCACAGCGCAAGGTTTCAGATTTTGCTGACGGAGCTCTCGCAAGCGTAAGAGGCAAGGACATGGGAGAGACCGGCCAGGTTCTCACATCCCTCATCGTTGAGCTCAAGAGCAGCACTGAGGAAGAGAAGAAGGGATTCCTTTCGAAGATCTTCGGAAGCGCTGAGAAGAACTTTGAGAAGATGAAAGCCCAGTACAGCACAACTGAGGCTAATATCGACAGACTCGTCAAGCTTCTTGAGGGACATGAAGAGCAGCTCCTTAAGGACATCGTTCAGCTTGACAAGCTCTATGACAAGAACAAGCTGTACTTCAAGGAAGTATCGATGTACATCGAAGCAGGAAAGCTTGCTCTTGAGAAGGCAAGAGAGGTGACTCTGCCTGAACTCCAGGCCAAGGCTAAGGAGAGCAACTCACCTGAAGACGCACAGGCAGCTCAGGATTATGCAGACATGATCACAAGATTCGAGAAGAAGCTCTATGACCTTGAGCTCTCAAGAACTGTATGCCTGCAGTCCGCACCTGAGATCAGAATGGTACAGAACTCAGACACTATCATGTCCGAGAAGATCCACTCGACCATCATCAATGTAATTCCTATGTGGAAGACACAGATGGTACTGGCTCTGAACAACTATCATACACAGAAGGCTATCGAGGCTCAGAATGCTGTAACAGAGGCTACCAACGAGATGCTCAGAAAGAATGCAGAGGCACTCCACCAGAGCACAGTTGAGACAGCAAAGGCAAGCGAGAGAGGTATCGTAGACATCGAGACACTCCAGCACACCAACCAGCAGCTCATCGGAGCTCTCGACGAGATCATCCAGATCCAGGCAGACGGCAAGGTTGCAAGAGCTAACGCTGAAAAGGAACTCGCCAAGATCGAGCAGGAGCTCAAGGACAAGATGCTCGGCATCGCTGCTAACGCAGGAATGTCTGCAGACGAAGTTCTCGAGGCCCAGGCACGCAAGACCAACTAATAACCGCCTGACTGTGAGATCTGACTTCGCATCTGAACTGTATGGGTAAGAACAACCGGAACAGCGGAAATCAGAATAACAGCAGCAAAAACAGGAGCCAGCGCAGGCTGGCTCTTGCTGTTTTGCTTGTACTATTGCTGGGCTTCTTCTGGTTCATGTCGACGGACAACCATACGGTCAAAGATTTTCGGGACCGGTACTTCATGGAGCACAGTGACACAGCGGAAGAGAACTCCGGTGAGGGAGAAGAGCAGGTATCAGACGGAGCCGGATCTGGCAGTACAGCTGAAACAGATGGAACAGCAACGAGTACAGACGGTTCAGAAAATGTCCCGGATCTCGATTCTTCTGCACTGCCTGAATATAACGGGGATCACTACGTGACCGTTAACGGGAACACGCCGGATTTCCCGGATGATGTCTACAGTCGCGCAGGGCTTGTAAGTGACGGCGGCACATGGAAGACAGAGGGAAGCAAAGCGGGTAAGATCGAGAGCGGCAAGCTCAATCCTTATGAGTATTACGGCGAGCTCGACGGACTCGGCCGGTGCACTGTCGCATACGGATGTCTCGGTGAGGAGACGATGCCTGCTGAAGGAACCGAAAGAGGGGATATTTCCAGGATACATCCAAGCGGCTGGGCCAAGGCCCAGAACTGGGAGAGATGCCACCTGATAGCATGGGCTCTCAGCGATGAAAACGCCAATGAGAGGAACCTTGTGACGGGAACTCACTATCTCAACCATGACGGAATGAGACCTCTCGAGGAAGAGGTGGAGCACTATATCTGGAACACAGGCAACCATGTCCTGTACATGTCCAGACCTCTGTTCAGCGGAAATGAGCTGATACCGAGAGGAGTGCAGATGACCGTATGGTCCTGCGAGGATCAGGGCAAGGGAATGTCCTTCAATGTATACTGCTTCAATGTGACACCGGGCGCTGAGATCAATTACGTCAATGGAGTAGTCACTACTGAGGAGCAGGCTCAGCAGGAGCCGAGGCTGTATGTCGTGAATAAGAGATCAGGTGTTTTCCACTATCCTACATGCGAAGGCGCTCAGAGTATATATAAGAAGAACCGCATGGAAGTAACAGCTACCCGGAAGGAGCTTACAGACCAGGGATACGTTCCGTGCGGATACTGCGAGCCGTAACAGTGAGATGCGCTGCAGCAATGCAGGCATAAGCAACCAGATTGACATAGCCGTTCGACGAAATTATAATTGAAACAGATCAATTATAGTCGAACGGCTATTTTGATTGCTCATTTTGGCGAATATAGGCGAACGACGATATATAGTAATGCATCCCGGGGGGAACTATGCACACAGTACACGACATGAAAGAGCTCGGCAGAGCGATAAGAGCCAGGCGCAAGGAACTCGGATATACGCAGGCTTTCCTTGCAGACTATGCAGGCGTCAGCGCGAGCTTTCTCTCTGAACTTGAGAACGGCAAGGAGACGATCCAGGTTGGCAAGATGATGGAGGTCATCAGTCTGCTCGGGATGGATATCAAGATGAGCAGGAGGGGCGAGTAACAGACAGTTATGCGTCTTATTCTGTGAAGCGGAAGAAAAGTGATAAACAATGAGAAGACTTTATGTTTCTGTAGAAATAGAAGGAAGGATGAGGGAAGTCGGGATCATTGAGGGAGACTCAGAATACTCGGCGACCTTCAGATATTCTGATGACTATCTTGCGCAGGATACGGCAAGGGCCATCTCTATCAGTATGCCTCTTACGGATGAGCCGTACGGTCCTGAGAAGACAAGGAGCTTCTTCGAGGGGCTGCTGCCTGAGGGCTTTCTGAGGCGTACTGTAGCTGAGAACAACAGGACCGATGCAAATGACTACCTCTCCATACTGGAAATGCTGGGATCTGAGTGTCTGGGCGCCATACAGCTGAGAGGAGAGCAATATACTACAGCTGAACCTGAATACAGAGAGCTGGATCCGGACATGATGTTCAGGCTGGCATCTGAGGGCGCTACAACATCAGCTGACCTGGTTGTGGAGGCGCATCTCTCACTGACAGGTGCTTCGGGCAAAATAGGGGCTTACCTTGCGGAAGACGGCAAGTGGTATCTTCCGGTAGGCAGTGCACCCAGCACGCACATCCTCAAGCAGAGCCACATAAGATATGATCATGTTGTCGAAAACGAGCAGCTCGCACTTCAGACTGCATCACTGCTGGGAATCAGCATCGCGGAGAGCAGGATAATCATGACCGGAGCTCAGGGCGACGGGGGAGTACTGTTCGCAACGGAAAGATATGACAGAACGCTGGAAGGCTATGAAAATGTGATCTCCGGTCTGCCTTGTCCTCTGAGACTGCATCAGGAGGACTTCGGTCAGGCCCTGGGCATCGCTGCTGCCGACAAGTATGAGAAACCCGGCGGCGGATACATGAAGCAGATGTTTGACCTGCTCAGGCGGAGATCGGCATATCCTATCGAGGACCAGATGAAGCTGTGGGACATCATCGTTTTCCACTGGCTGTCAGGCAATACCGACGGGCATGTCAAGAATTTTTCCCTTGTATACGACCGGCACCTGAATGCGGTAAGGCTTGCTCCTGCATACGATATACTCAGCACGGTAGTATACGACTCACATTCAAGGCAGATGGCGTTTGCCATCGGCGGAGAGATCGAATGGGACCGCATCGGCAGGGAACAGTTTGAGAGGGCCTGCGATGAGATCGGGCTCAACAGGAAGATATTCATGAAGAGGTATGATGACCTGTCGGCGGGCTTTGGACCGGCGCTGGGAACCGCAGTGGAAAAGCTTGCTGCTGAAGGCTTTACCGGAGCAGAAGGTCTTGCCTCAAGGATAATGGAGCACAGAAGAGAAGCAGGGATGCAGGAAGGATAGATACTGATGAAGATCGGAGTTATAGATGTAGGCGGGGGACTCAGAGGATCATACACCGCAGGCGTATACGACTGGTGCCAAGATAATGACATCCGTTTTGACTACTGCGTGGGGGTCTCTGCAGGAAGCGCCAACCTGTCGTCGTATCTTGCGGGACAGCGCGGCAGGAATCTGAAGTTTTACACGGAATATAACCTGCGGGAAGAGAGCATGGGCCTGAAGAATTTCATAAAGGACCGCAACTTCGTGGACCTCGAATATGTCTACGGAGAACTGTCCAACTCCTACGGGGAATACCCGCTCGATTATGATGCGATGATGGCGAACCCGGCAGAATTCACGATCGTTGCCACGGATGCGGAGACGGGACAGCCACATTATTTCACCAAGGAGGATATCCGCAGAGACGAAATGGCGCCGATCAAAGCATCGAGCTGCGTGCCTGCCGCGAATCAGCCGTATCCTGTCAATGGACACAGGTATTATGACGGAGGCATGTCTGATCCGATCCCTCTGGAGAAATGCTTCCGTGACGGATGTGACAAGGTGGTGCTGCTGCTGACAAGGCCTAAGGATTTCGAACGTTCACCTGACAAGGACAAGCTGGCTTCAGCTCTTATTAAGCACAGGTATCCGGCTGCAGCGGAGGCGATGAGCAAAAGAGCGATAAAGTACAACACCGAGCTGTGGCTTGCCAAACAGTACGAGAAGCAGGGCAAAGTCCTTATAGTCGCACCGGATGATATAGGCGGGATGAGCACTCTGACCAAGGATCCGGAGACGATCGAATCGCTGTATCACAAGGGTTATCATGATGCAGAGGCGATAAGGGAATTTGTGAATGGTGAGTAGAGCGCTGTGGGGCAAAAGTGCTGCGGAAAAGCGCACTTATGCTCCAAGAACGCTTGTTCGTAGAACGGATGTGTGATAGAATTAATCAACCTCTGAAAAGGGGTTGATATTTTTTTCTAATCAAAAGATAATTGACGGGACATAGATGATGTGTCATTGGGGACCGTCCCTTTTGACACATTCTGATGAGAAAGGAATCGGACTGCATGCCAAAGTTCAGAGTCGTCAGTGATTTTGCGCCTACCGGAGATCAGCCACAGGCGATAAGAGAGATAGCGGACGGAATACTTGCGGGAAGGGAAGCCCAGACACTGATGGGCGTCACCGGATCCGGCAAGACTTTTACGATGGCCAAGATCATCGAGGCTGTACAGAAGCCGACACTCGTCATCTCGCACAACAAGACTCTTGCGGCCCAGCTGCACGGCGAGTTCAAGGAGTTCTTCCCTGACAATGCAGTCGAGTATTTTGTCAGCTACTACGATTACTATCAGCCTGAGGCATACGTGCCTTCAAGAGACCTGTACATAGAGAAGGATGCAGATATAAACGAAGAGATCGACAAGCTGAGACACTCAGCGACCGCTGCTCAGCTGGAGAGGAGGGATGTCATCATCGTAGCCTCGGTATCCTGCATCTACGGACTCGGTTCGCCGGCATCATACCGCAATCAGCTGATCAGCCTGAGACCGGGCATGGAGATCGAGAGGATGGAGCTCCTGCGCAGGCTGACCGAGATACAGTATACGAGGAATGACATAGACTTCCAGCGCGGCTCGTTCCGTGCAAGAGGAGATGTCATAGACATATATCCTGCCGGCGGAGAGGAAGCCGTAAGGCTGGAGATGTTCGGTGATGAGATCGAGAGCATCAGGGAGATCGATCCGCTGACAGGCGAGGTGACTGCATCACGCCAGCACATCTCGATATTCCCGGCGAGCCACTATGTCACCAGCAGGGAGGACATGCAGCTCGCAGTTGCCTCGATCAGAGAGGAACTGAAAGAGCGGCTCGACTGTTTCCGTGCCAACGGCAAGCTGCTGGAGGCTGAGAGACTTGAGCAGAGGACCAATTACGACATAGAGATGATGATGGAAGTAGGCACATGCAAGGGCATCGAGAACTACTCCAGGCATATCAATTTCCTGAAACCGGGAGAGAGGCCGTACACATTGCTGGACTACTTCCCGGACGGGGATTTCCTGACGATCATCGACGAGTCGCATGCGATGCTGCCGCAACTTCGTGCTATGTACAACGGCGACCACTCAAGAAAGGAATCGCTGGTCGAATACGGATTCAGACTGCCGTCCGCCTTTGACAACAGGCCGCTCAAATTCGAAGAGTTCAGCAAACTGACCGGGCAGACAGTGTATGTCTCCGCAACACCGGCAGAGTATGAGCTGAACCGTTCCGGCGGTGTTACTGCGGAGCAGCTGATAAGACCGACAGGACTTCTCGACCCGCTGATCGAGGTCCGTCCTACCGAGGGCCAGATAGATGACCTGATAGGTGAGATATATAAGACAACCAAGCAGAACGAGCGCGTCCTCGTAACCACACTTACCAAGAGAATGGCTGAAGACCTGACCAAGTTCCTGCAGGAACAGGGCATAAGAGTCAGATATCTGCATTCAGACATAGATAATTTTGAGAGACTGGAGATAATCAGAGACCTGCGAATGGCAAAATTCGATGTCCTGGTAGGCATCAACCTGCTGCGTGAAGGTCTCGACCTTCCGGAGGTCTCGCTCATAGCGATACTTGATGCTGACCAGCAGGGATTCCTCCGTAATGAGACCTCGCTCATCCAGACAGTCGGAAGAGCTGCCCGTAATGAGCACGGCCGCGTCATCATGTACGGAGATCACATCAGCCCTGCGATGAAGGCGTGTATCGACGAGACAGCCCGCAGGCGCAAGGTCCAGGATGAGTACAACAAGGCTCACGGCATCGTGCCTAAGACCATCGTCAAGCCGATAAGAGAGATCGCAAGAGCGGTCGAAGAGTATCACGGCGATAAGAATGTCAGAGATCCTAAGGCGATGACGACCGCAGAGCTCCGCGAGACGATCCGGGATGTGGAGAAGAACATGAAGGAAGCCGCAAAACAGCTTGACTTCGAGCGCGCGGCTGAGCTCCGTGACGTTCTCTTCGAACTCCGGGCGAGTCTGAGGGCCTGACACTGAGGACCGGAACCACATTCCCGGTTATACGGACAACTGATAAACAAGGTTACAACAATCGTAATATAGTTATATAAACATGGAAAAAAACATAGTAATCAAAGGTGCCAGAGAGCACAATCTCAAGGGAATAGATGTCACGATCCCGCGTGACAAGATGGTCGTACTGACCGGACTGTCGGGCTCGGGCAAGTCTTCACTTGCATTTGACACTATTTATGCAGAGGGACAGAAGAAGTATGTCGAGTCGCTCTCTTCATATGCCCGCCAGTTCCTTGGACTTATGAAGAAGCCGGATGTACAGCTTATCGAGGGACTTTCACCTGCAATTAGCATCGATCAGAAGACGACGAGCCGCAACCCGAGGTCGACTGTCGGAACGGTCACTGAGATATACGACTATCTGAGACTCCTCTATGCGAGGATCGGCGTTCCGCACTGCCCTGTATGCGGCAGGGAGATAGCCAGCCAGTCCATCGACAGTATTATCGAGAACATTCAGAGCCACGGAGTCGGAACGAGGATCATCGTGCTTGCGCCGGTCATAAGAGGCCGCAAGGGTGAGCACAAAGCCATATTCGACAGGATCCGACGTGACGGATATACAAGAGTCAGAGTCGACGGAGAGATCAGGAGGATCGACGAAGACGAGATCACGCTTGCCAAGAACAACAAGCATACCATCGAGATCGTAGTCGACAGGATCGTTATAAGAGAAGACAACCGCAGCCGTATTGCCGAGGCACTCGAGATAGCCATCAAGGAAGGCGAAGGCATCTGCAACGTCATGTATCTCCCCGATAAGAAGCAGGTACAGAGTACAGAACTTCAGCAGCAGGGAGCACCGGACGGCGCCGCTCCTGACGGCAATCTCTTTGCTGAGCAGAAAGAGACTCTTGTGACATACTCGACTAAGTTCTCCTGCCCTGAGCACGGAGTCGGCCTTGAAGAGATGGAACCGAGAATGTTCTCTTTCAATGCGCCTTACGGTGCATGTGATTGCTGCAGCGGACTCGGATTCACACTAAGGATCACTGATGAGGCAGTAGTAACAGACGAGAATAAGAGCATCCTCAACGGAGCGATGGGAAATGTTTTTGCATCTCTGGATGCAATGGGATTTTACCGCCAGATGCTCAACCGTCTCGCGGTAGATCACGGAACTGACCTGTCCGTTCCGTACAAGGCTCTCCCGCCTAAATTCAAGGATGAGCTCCTGCACGGTACCGGAACGCGCAGACTAAAGTATACCTACGAGAGCAGATCGGGCAGAGTATCCCACATGAACCATACCTTCGAGGGCGTCATCCCGAGCCTCGAGCGCAGGTGGGGCGAGACCAATTCGGAATTCATCAAGAACAAGATCTCCGACATGATGACAGAGGAGGAATGCCCTGTATGCCACGGACGCAAGCTCAAGGATACGGTGCTTGCGGTCACTGTCGGGGGAAAGAACATAATAGAGCTGACTGATCTTTCGGTAGTCCAGGCGCTGAGATTCTTCGAGGATCTCGAAGGACAGCTCAGCGAAAGAGATAAGAAGATCAGCAGCATGGTCACCAAGGAGATCAGGGCTAGACTGAGCTTCCTCAAGAATGTAGGACTCGGATATCTGACTCTCAGCAGATCGGCCGGGACCCTCTCCGGAGGAGAATCACAGAGAATAAGGCTGGCGACACAGATAGGATCGGGCCTCGTCGGAGTGCTGTACATCCTTGACGAGCCGTCGATCGGACTTCACCAGAGTGATAATGACAAGCTGCTCGCATCGCTGCGTGACCTGACGGACATGGGCAATACCCTGATCATCGTTGAGCATGATGAGGATACTATGTATGCAGCGGATTACATCGTAGACATAGGGCCGGGTGCCGGAGTCAACGGAGGTGAGCTCGTTGCACAGGGTACTGTTGAAGATATCAAGAACTGTCCTGAGTCCATAACCGGGCAGTTTCTCTCGGGCAAGAGGCACATCGAAGTGCCGGCTGTAAGAAGGCCGGGCAACGGACTGTATCTGGATATAATCGGGGCACAGGAGAACAACCTCAAGAACATAGATGTCAGGATCCCTGCAGGCAAGCTTGTGCTTGTTACGGGTGTCAGCGGATCGGGCAAGTCAAGCCTTGTCAATGAGATCCTGTACAAGGGTGTGTCCAGAGTCACGAACAAAACTCAGGAGAGACCGGGCAAATTCCGCGAGATCAGGGGCATCGAGATTTTTGACAAGGTCATCAACATCGATCAGTCACCTATAGGAAAGACGCCGAGATCCAACCCGGCAACCTATACCGGCATGTTCACGCACATCAGGAACCTCTTCGCCGAGATGCCTGAGGCCAAAGTCCGCGGATATAATCCGGGCAGGTTCAGCTTCAATGTAAAGGGCGGACGCTGCGAGCACTGCAACGGCGACGGCATCATCAAGGTAGAGATGAACTTTTTGCCTGACGTATTCGTGCCGTGTGAGGTATGCGGAGGTGCAAGATACAACCATGAGACACTGGAAGTAAAATACAAAGGAAAGAATATCTCTGAGGTCCTGAACATGACGGTCGCGGAGGCGATACCGTTCTTCGAGAACCAGCAGAGCATACTCCGCTACCTGAAGACGCTCGACGATGTAGGCCTCGGATATATAAGCCTCGGACAGCCGTCAACACAGCTGTCAGGCGGTGAGGCGCAGAGGATCAAGCTTGCGACAGAGCTTTCAAAGAGAAGCACCGGACGCACTCTCTACATCCTCGACGAGCCGACAACAGGACTTCATTTTGCCGATGTGGAGAAGCTGCTGTATGTACTGAACAGACTTGTCGACGAAGGCAACACGGTGGTGGTCATCGAGCACAACCTTGACGTCGTCAAGCAGGCCGACCACATCATCGACCTCGGACCGCAGGGCGGCGACGGCGGCGGGTACATAGTTACTGAAGGAACACCTGAAGAAGTCGCACAGGTGAAAGAGTCATATACGGGGAAGTATCTTAAGAAGATGCTGTGATCCGGGACCGGAATAAACATAACTGCACAGCGGACGGAGGCGTACAGCTTCTGTCCGCTATTCTGTTGTGCAGAATCTACAGACCGTGCTATAATTCTGGCGAAAAGAAAAGAACAGGAGATAAAACAATGCCGAGAACTTCAGCCTATAGGGATTCAGTAAATATTGCTGCCGTTGAGCGTGCTCTTAAGGTGATGGAAGTCATCTGCTATGAAGAACGTGAGATGGGCGTTAATGAGATCGCATCCAAAATGGGAGACTATCCGAGCACTATTTACAGAGTGATCGCCACACTTGTAGCGCACGGATATCTGTATCAGAATCCTGAGAGCAACAAATACGGACTCAACTACAAGGTGGTCATGCTCGGCAAGAATGTTGAAGAGAACTCGACTCTCATCAGGATATCCAAGCCTTATGCTGATGCACTTGCAGCGGAGTTCAAGGAAAACGTGAATGTCGGGATCCGTGAGGAGGAGGAATACTGGGCGAATACCATCTATCAGGCAAAAGGGGGAAAGAGGACCCTCAGCGTATCCGAATCTGTCGGACAGGCGTACAGATGCTACTATTCAAGCATCGGCAAGGCACTTCTCGCTTTCTCTGAAGACCTGGATTATTCACTCCTGAGAACAGAGAGAATAGAGCAGTATACGCCGAATACCATCACTGATCCGGAAAAGATGATCGAAGAGCTTGAAACAATAAGAAAGCAGGGCTATGCGATAGATAATGAAGAGCAGGAACTCGGACTGTACTGCATCGGCTGCCCGGTGCTCGATCATAAGGGGCATGCAGTGCTCGCTCTCAGCATCAGCGGGTATGAACGCAATATCAAAGCACACGGAGTGGAAAGGATAATAAGCAGCCTGAAGGCGGCATGTGAAGAGATGAGCAGATTCTTCCAGTAGGATCCGGACGGACAGCTAAACATGCGGAATAATAAAGGGAATTAAATACCTGTATGATCAACCATTGCGACCAAAAACATGGTTGATTTTTTACTGGAACAAGAATACTATTTAAGATAGAAAGGGATTCTATACACCGGAATCCCGTTTCCTTAAAGGGTAATAATAGAATATCATTCTGTACAATAGAATAAATACCGCAACCGGGCGAAAGGAGGAAGAAAATGCAGCTGTCTAAAAGAATGAATGTCATCAGAGGGTCAGTTATACGTGATGTAGCGACAGAGATCGCTGACCGCAACAATCCCAATCTGATAAAGCTTTCCGGCGGCCTTCCTGACGAGAAGCTCTTCCCTATGAAAGAACTTCAGGCTGCTGCAGAGAAAATATTTGCTGATGAAGAACTCTTCGGTGAAGCCCTTCAGTACGGACTGACCAAGGGTGACACAGAGCTGATGCATCTCATCATTGAGAGACTTAACAGAAATGAAGGGATGAACATCACCTTCGACAATATCATCATCTGCACAGGATGCCAGCAGGGCATTTCAATGTCATCCACAGCGCTTCTCAACGACGGGGAGACGATCCTCATCGAGAAGCCGAGCTATCTGGACGGACTGAATGCGGCTTTGCCTTACTCACCTAATATCGTAGGTGTTGAAACAGACGACTTCGGCATCAGACCTGACAAGCTCGAGGAGGCTCTGGAGGCACATCCGGATACTAAACTCGTATACGTAATTCCGAATTTCCAGAACCCTACAGGAAAGGCATGGCCTCTTGAGAGAAGAAAGGAATTCCTTGAAGTTATAAAGAAATATCCTGATGTATATGTCCTCGAGGACAACCCGTACGGCGAGATTAGATTCCGCGGCGAGCACGTTCCTTGCCTCAAGGCACTTGATACAACCGGTCAGGTCGTATACCTCGGATCCTTCTCCAAGATACTGGCGCCGGGTCTGCGTATAGCTTACATCGTAGCTGACAGCAAGGAGCTGATCGACAGGATCGAGGAGATCAAGGAAGGACTTGACCTTCAGTGCAACCAGTTCTCGCAGGTACACGTAAGAGAGTACATGAAGATGTTCGACCTTGATGAACATGTACAGGTCCTCTGCAAGGACTACAAGAAGAGATGCGACGCGCTGATCGACATGATGAAGAATGAGTTCCCTGTGGGCGTTACATTCACCATTCCGGATGGAGGACTTTTCCTGTACGTAACCTGCCCTGAGGATTTCGATACGGGCAAAATGCTCAAGGATGCCCTTGACGCAGAGGTTTCATATATTCCGGGAGCTTCCTTCAATGCCGACGGCAGCGGCAAGAATACGATGAGACTCAACTTCTCGGCTAATGACATACCGACGCTTCAGGAAGGTGTCAGAAGACTGGCCGGCGTATTCAGGGCGGAAATGGCCAAGAGGGGCATGTGATCTGCTGATGCCCGGAACGAAGGAGTAAAACTGACAGACGGGAGAACGATTATGGAAAAGATCAAACTTGATGTGGAAAGATGTAAGGGCTGCTATCTGTGCATTGCAAACTGCAAGGTCGGAGCCATCTCCAGGTCTGATTACACCAACGGCAAGGGAGTCGTCACGGTGCAGGTGGATCAGGAGAAATGTGTACAGTGCGGAAGCTGCTACACGATGTGCCCTGATCTTGTATTTGAGATCCTATAGGAGGTGACGAGATGGCAGAGACTTTACTTATTAAAGGGAACGAGGCACTCGCAGAGGGTGCCATCAGAGGCGGCTGCCGCTTCTATGCCGGCTATCCTATCACTCCTCAGAGCGAGATCCTTGAATGGATGGGCAAGAGACAGAAGGAAGTAGGCGGCGTGTTCGTACAGGGAGAATCGGAGATAGCGAGTGTCAACATGGTGTTCGCAGCTAGGGCTCTCGGAGTCAGGGCGCTTACATCATCATCAGGCCCGGGATTCTCTCTCAAGCAGGAAGGCATCGCATACTGGGTCAGTGCTGAAATACCGGGAGTAGTCGCGTGCGTACAGAGATACGGCATCGGCGACGGATTCATCGGAGCCGGACAGGACAACTACTGGCAGGCAGTCAAGGGCGGAGGCAACGGTGACTATCACCTGATAACCCTCGCTCCTAACAGCGTCCAGGAGAACATGGACATGGCTTACGAGTCGTTCGAACTGGCCGAGAAATGGATGCACCCTGTTCTGATACTCTCCGACGCAACGATAGGCCAGATGGTCGAGCCTTGCGAGGTGAGACCGTACAAGGAGTACGACAAGGATAAGTATGACTGGGCCGTTAAGGGTACACCTATCGGAGAGAAGAACAAGGTCGTTACTGACAAGACATATAACGAAGACATAGACGAGTGGAATGCCGGTTATCTGGCAAAATGCCGCAGGATCATCGAGGAAGAGCAGCGCTGGGAATCAGTGTGTGTCGATGATGCGGAGGTCGTATTCATGGCATACGGAATTTCCTCAAGAGTTGCGGAGGGAGCTGTAAGCAAGGCAAGGGCAAAGGGCATAAAGCTCGGCCTGATAAGGCCGATCACGCTCTGGCCGTTCCCGAGGAAGGCCTTTGCAGAGCTGTCAGAGAACTGCAAAGCTCTGGTCACCGTCGAGATGAACATGATGGGCCAGCTGCGTGAGGATGTGATGCTGTACAGCAAGTGCAAATATCCTGTACACGCATTTACGACGGCGTACAAAGTTCCTGCTGTAGATGACCTTATCGGATATGCGGAAGGCATAATCGCAGGCACTGTTAAGGAAGAGGAGGTGTTCTAGGATGGCTAGAGTTACAGCAAAAAAGGCTCCGGCGATCATGAAGAGCGAGAACATGTTCTGCGCCGGATGCGGACACTCTATATTCGACAGGATACTTGGTGAAGTGCTGACAGAGATGGATATCATCGGCGATACAATCGTCTGCTCAGACATCGGATGCAACCACCAGTTCCAGTACAGCATGGCGGTCGATGTCATAGTACCGCCTCACGGCAAGATGGGCGCTGCGCTCACAGCCATGAAGCGCGTCAGACCTGACAAGTACTGTCTGACTATCGCGGGAGACGGCGGAGCTTATGCTATCGGGCTCGGGGAGACCATGGCTGCAGCTACAAGAAATGAGAACGTTACTTTCTTCGTAATGAACAATACCTGCTACGGCATGACGGGAGGACAGCTCGCGCCGACAACACAGATCGGACAGTGGTCTTCATCGACACCGCGCGGGCGTACGGTCGAAGAACACGGACTGGATTTTGACGTCGTACAGGTAATGAAGAATCTGGATATCGCTTATCTTGCAAGGACCACTATTACCAGTCCTGCTGAGGTGAACAAGACCAAGAAGGCTGTCAGAAAGGCTCTTGAAAAACAGCGTGACGGCAAGGGCTTCACACTGGTAGAGGTCCTGGTGCCGTGCCCGACCAACTGGGGTCTGACTCCGGTCAAGGCTATGGAGCGCATCAATAACGAACTGTGCACCAGATATGAGATGGGCGAGTTCATAGATAAGTAAGGAGGGCACAGATGTTAAAAGAAATCGTATGTGCGGGATTCGGAGGACAGGGTGTGCTCACTGCAGGCAAGCTGCTCATCTACGCTGCATATAAGAGAGGTGAGAAAGTTACATGGTTCCCTTCGTACGGAAATGAGATGCGCGGAGGAGCTGCCAACTGCAATGTGGTCATCTCTGATGAGAAGATCGCGAGCCCATACTGCGATCATCCTGATGTGCTGATCGCACTCAATGAGCTGTCGCTTCTGAAGTTCCAGGATTCGATGAAACCGGGCGGCCAGCTGTTCATCAATACATCCCTCATAGATGAGAGCAAGGTGACAAGGGACGATGTGGAGATATTCAGAGCTCCTGTGACCGACCTTGCCATCTCACTCGGGAACGAGAGGGCTGCAAATATATGCATGCTCGGATACTACTGTAAGAAGACGGGATTCTTCACTGAGAAGGAGTTCGCTGATTCCATGTGTGAATACTTCGAGGAATCAGGCAAGGGCAAGTTCAATGCGAAGAACGTCGAAGCTTTTTCAGCAGGATTCGCTCTGGAATAGATAAGGACTGCATCCTTAGACGATAGTGTCAACTGATCTATGAAAACAGCGACAGGCATACGCCAGTCGCAAGAGAACCTTGAAAACAACAAATATTGAACTCTAAAACAAAGAAATAGAAGCCGAATTCTAGAGTGAAGGCG
>Ga0256404_1001959_pt1 | contig 47312 bp, 47 predicted proteins | sample RumenRJG_01DNA_FD_185990 | JGI IMG/M metagenome (GOLD analysis project Ga0256404, IMG submission 185990) | Bovine rumen microbial communities from Lethbridge, Alberta, Canada - RJG_01 | ecosystem: Host-associated > Mammals > Digestive system > Stomach > Rumen | place: Canada: Alberta | collected... | reverse complement strand
GGAAGTAGAAACCTGTAGATTTCTTGTCGATAGCATAAGCCATCTTCTTCAGTCCCCAGGCCTCTTCGTTCAAAATCTCTGCACCCTTATCGGTCAGGACCTTCTTGAACTTAGCGACCGTTTCCTTTGTCTGTTCATCAGACAAAACGGGAGTCAAAATGAAAACGGTTTCGTATTGATTCATACTACTTTTAATTAATAAATAATGTTATTTTTGCAAAATGCGGGTGCAAAGGTACAAAAAAAAGATGAAAGATGAAAGATGAAAGATGAAAAATTCGTATATTTGCACCAAAATTAACGTTTTTATGAAGAAATTGACCACATATCTGGGTTTATTCCTTATTATAATAGGAACTATCGCGCTCATTGCCACCCGATTCAGCGCCCTGTCGACTCACAATTCCCTACTCGTCGCAGGCCTTTTGTGCATCCTTTCAGGCATCATCCTCCACATCCGTAGCATCAAGCACGAAAGCAATTTCTGAGTTTACTCTTCCAGACTCGTTATGCGATAGTTCCCAACCAACACAACATTTACTTTTTCCCCTGATTGATGATATAGATGCCGAGGGTGGCCAAGCCAGCGGCAAAAATGTACTTGGAATAGAACGTCTCGCCTAGACAGAGACAGGATGTCAGGGCACCCACCACAGGAATGAGCGAGTTCCAGATGGCAACCTTACCAATGGGGTTGCAAGTGAGCAACTTGTTATACAATGTGAAGCCGATGGTAGAGATGCCTACGAGCAAGGCAAGGATGCACAGTCCCCAAGGAGTAATATGAGGTAGCGTGGCACCCATCAACAGGCTGGGAATAATCAGTAACGTGCCACCCACTGCCAAGCTATAACCCGTACCCACAAAGACATCGATACGCTTATTGACGCCCCGTGTCAGCAAACCAGCAAAGGCACCACAAAGGGCGTTCAGGATAATCAGTCCGTCGCCCAACAGAGTAAATGCCCCACTCTCTTTTCCTCCAACATTCAATGTCAGAATACCCGCAAAACCTATCACGCACCCCAATAGCTTGCGATAGGTCATCTTATCGCTCTTGAAGAACACGCAAGCCAGAATAACCAACGTAAAAACACTCATAGAATTGAGGATAGCGGCACGGGCACCCTGGCTATATGACAATCCAATATAGAATGCAGCATAGTGCAACGTGGTATTCAGTAAAGCGAACAATAATAGAAACAGGGCATTAGAAACTTTTCCTTCAGGTGCTGTTGGCTTATAGGCAAACGAGCGACCCGTCACAGCAGCAATAATCAGAATGATGACTCCCGCTATGCCAAAGCGCAATCCTGCAAACAGCATCTTGCTAGCTGTCATATCCTGCACGATGCCAAACTCTGCAAAGCCCAGTTTGACCAATGGGAACGCCCATCCCCAGCTGAATGCAGCCAGAAATGCCAACAGCGCCACCCATGCAGGTCGCTGAAAGATGCTGGACAAAGAAGACGGATTACTCATGGCTGCATGTGCTGAGACGTTTACCGTCTCAGATAGGGGTTGTATTGCAGTTCATCGGCAATAGTGGTCTGCGGTCCGTGACCTGGATAGACAACGGTCTCTTTGGGCAGGATATCCGCAATCTTCGCCATACTCTGCTCCATCGCCTGCCAACTACCTTCGGGGAAGTCGGTACGACCGATACTCATGCGAAACAGCGTGTCGCCAGAGAACACCACACCTTCCTCTTTAAGATAGAACATACACGAGCCGTGACTGTGGCCAGGTGTTCTGAGTACCTCTAAGATGTGATGGCCAAAGGTGATGCTATCACCATCGCTAAGCAAGCGGCCCACAGGGGGCTGGTCGTCGCTGATTTCAATACCGAAGAGTGCAGCAGCCTGCTGGGGCAAGCGCTCTACCAACTGTTGGTCTTCGGCACATATCTCCACCTTCAGACCATATTGCTGAAAGAGGTGGGCATTGCCGAAGTTATGGTCCAGATGTCCATGCGTTGCCAACAGATGGACGGGCTTCAACTGCTGCTTACGGAGGTAGTTGTCGATGGCCGCGTACTCCTCGTCGTAGAAGGCACCACAGTCGATGATGACACACTCGCGGCTGTCATCACTCACCACGTAACAGTTCTCCTGCAAGATGTTACACTCAAAACTCTGTATATTGATCATTGTCGTTTAGTATTTCACCTTTACCTTCTTATAGCTACTCTCGTTATGCATACGGTCCAATGCCGTAACGACATACACCTGACGCGTCTTGCGCGGTTGCTCAGGCAGTTCAAAGTGGGTATCCTCCGTGATGGCGACAATCTTCGACGGGTCGTCAATATCCAGACTTTCACTCTTGTCGAAGCAATAGACCACATATTTTACTGCCTCATCGTTCCATTTCTTTGCCTTGGGAGCCGTCCAACAGAGCACACGGTGTCCGTCGACATCTATCACCTTCAACTTCTTCACCTTATCAGGTGCCGTATTGTCAATCCACGGTGTTGTGGGATGCAGGGCCGGATAGCGCCAATAGTTGTTGCGCAATTGTGTACCATAGTTGCCCACATTATCGACAACAGCCTTCGCATACCACAGCACAACGCCCTGGACATGCTCCATCTCAGCATGTAGTGCCATCTTATCAGCCATATGCTGATACTTGACTGTGCGCTCCACATCTTCGCCAATATAAAGGTTGGTATTGTGACAGTTGTCATTCCACCAGTGTATCAGCTCGTCGTAGTCGGCGGCTTTGTTACCGATCTCCCAATACAGCTGGGGCACGCAGTAGTCCATCCACCTGTTCTTGTCCCATAATAGGATGTCGGCATACAACTGATCGTAGTTCTGTAGACCATTGGTGCGACTGCCCTTCGGATGACTCTTCTGGTTGCGGTAGATGCCGAAAGGCGAGATGCCCACCTTCACCCAAGGCTTGGTGTTGTGCACGGTCTCTGCCAGTTGTTCCACAAACAAGTCCACATTATGGCGACGCCAGTCACCAATATCGGTATAACCTTCATTGTTGGCCTCAAAATCGGCAGTATCAGGAATCTCTACGCCTGGCGTAGGATATGGATAGAAATAGTCATCCATATGCAGTCCGTCGATATCGTAACGTTCTACGATATCCATAACGACGGCACAGATATAGTCGCGGTTCTCCTTCAAGGCAGGATTGAGCAGTGTCAGACCGTCGTAATCAAAACAACGCTCTGGATGACGACTGACCACATGACCAGGACTATTGGTATGGGCCACTTTTGTTTTGGCACGATAAGGATTGATCCAAGCGTGCAGCTCCATGCCGCGCTTGTGACACTGGTCAATCATCCATTGCAACGGGTCCCAATACGGCTGTGGAGCCTTGCCCTGCTCGCCAGTCAGATAGTAGCTCCAGGGCTCCAACTTGCTCTCATAGAGCGCGTCGCACTCCGGGCGCACCTGGAAGATAATAGCGTTGCAACCGTCCTTCTTCAGCTCGTCCAACTGGTAGGCCAGTGTTTTCTGCATATCCTGTGTAGGCATACCCTTGAACTGTCCATTGACGCACTGTATCCATGCCCCACGGAACTCACGTTTTTTCTGTGCTTGTGCTGTCAGGGCCAGCAACATAACCAATAATAATATAACTCTTCTCATCATTCCTCTTTTAAGTAGTCATAGATTTTCTCCGTCCAGTCGGCACCATTCTCTGGACAGTACGTCCGCATGCCCAACTGACTGGCAACCATCACGTTACGTGGACCATCATCGACGAAGAGCACCTGCGAAGCAAAGGTCTTCTCCCTGCGCAACACCTCACGGAATATCAACTCCGAGGGTTTCATCATCTTCATCTGATAGCTCAGATAGCAGGCGTCAAAATAGTACGATACCGGATGTCCGTGACCATCGAAATGCTCACTCTCTGCCCACGCCATCATAAAGGGGTTAGTGTTCGACAGTAGCAACACGCGATAACCTTCCTCGTGCAGTCGACGCAAAGCGTCGAGGTTGCGCTGTGGCAACGCCTTGGCATAGCCCTGCCAAGCATATTCACACTGGTCGGTGGTTACCTCGTAGCCCACCAGTTTGGAGAGTTCCCTGCGGAAGTCCTCCGCACTAATCAGACCTTCCTCCAGCTGTCCGAAGATGCCACTCTGCTGGTAAGGGTCCAGACGCTGTGCAGCATCGGGCACTCCCAACTCCTCAAAGCGTCGTATAGCTTGCGACTGGTCGAGGGTAATAATGACTCCTCCCAAGTCGAATAACACGGTTTTTATTTCCATAAGTTCGGTTTATTGTTGCGGGCCTCCTCCAGCGACAACAACTCCTGCTGTTGCTGCTGATAGTCGTGCCTCAGTTGTTCGTATTTCTCGTCCAGCTCGCGCTCCACCTGCTGTTCGTCGTCCATCAGTCGGGCAGCTACCAAGGGGTTCTGCGAGGCGTCTTTCATCCACACCACGGGACCACCATAGACAGGCGCTATCTTCAAGGCTACATGCAGTTCGCTGGTCGTCGCGCCACCAATCATAATAGGTATATCCAATCCTGCACGCTGCATCTCATAGGCCACCTCGACCATTTCCTCCAGACTGGGTGTAATAAGTCCTGAAAGACCAATCATGTCAACCTTCTCCTCGATGGCTTTTCGTACAATCTGTTCGGCAGGCACCATCACACCCATGTCGATGACTTCGTAGTTGTTGCACGTCATAATGACGCTGACAATGTTCTTTCCAATATCGTGAACGTCGCCCTTGACGGTGGCCAGCAGTATCTTGCCAGCCTTCTCCGCCTTGCTGTCGCCACGCTGCTGTTCGATATAGGGTTGCAGAATAGCTACCGCCTGCTTCATGGTGCGTGCCGTCTTCACTACCTGTGGTAGGAACATCTTACCGGCGCCAAAGAGTTCGCCAACCTGATTCATGCCAGCCATCAGCGGTCCCTCAATGATGCTGACAGCTTTAGGGTACTTTTGCAGGGCTTCCTGCAAATCCTCAGCGAGATAGTCGCCAACGCCCTTCACGAGAGCTTGCTTCAGGCGCTCATCAACGGATTCCGGACGCTGTTCATGGGTAGGCGCTACGGTACTGGCAGGTGAACCGCCAGCCACATTTTTTTCCATCAGCTGATTGGCCAGTGCTATCAGTTTTTCGCTGGCATCAGGACGCTTGTTCAAGATGACATCCTCGATAATTTCGAGTTGGCCAGAAGGGATATCCGTGTAAAGAACTTTCGTAGTAGGATTCACAATACCGAAGTCCATACCTGCCTGAATGGCATGATAGAGGAAAACGGCATGCATAGCCTCGCGGATGTAGTTGTTGCCACGGAACGAGAACGACAGGTTGCTCACGCCACCACTGACATGGGCACCGGGCAGGTTCTCGCGTATCCATGCTGTCGCACGGATGAAGTCGGCAGCATAGCTGTCGTGCTCCTCCATACCTGTAGCAACAGCCAGTATATTTGGATCAAAGATAATGTCTAACGGATTCATTCCAACCTGCTGGGTTAGAATGCGATATGAACGTTCTGCTATCTGAATGCGGCGTTCATAGCTCGTCGCTTGTCCTTCTTCATCGAAACACATCACCACCACAGCAGCGCCGTAGCGCTTCACGTCAAGAGCATGCTTGATGAAGACCTCTTCGCCTTCTTTCAGCGAGATGCTGTTCACGATGCCCTTGCCTTGCAGACATTTCAGTCCTGCCAGGATAACGTTCCAATCCGATGAGTCAATCATTACAGGCACGGAGGCGATGTCGGGCTCAGCAGCAATCGTGTTCAGAAAATTTACCATCTCCGAACGGGCATCCAAGAGGGCATCGTCCATATTCACATCGATGACGCGTGCACCATCAGCCACCTGTTTGCGGGCTATGGCAATGGCTTCGTCGTACTTCTTTTCCTGGATGAGTCGAAGGAACTTTCGTGAACCGGCGACATTACAGCGTTCGCCCACATTCACGAAGCGCACCTCTGGAGTGACGTCCAGCAGTTCCAGTCCACTGAGCCACATAGTCTCGGACTTAGCAACAGGTGTTCGTGGTGTCTTGCCCTCAACGAGTGGCACATATTTGGCGATAAAAGCGTCATCCGTACCACAGCAGCCGCCTACGATGTTCACCAGCTGCTTGTCAATCATCTCAGCTATCTGTGGTGCCATCGTCTCTGGCGTCTCGTCGTAGAGTCCCATAGCGTTGGGCAGTCCGGCATTCGGATAGGCACTAATATAATAAGGTGCTTTACGTGCCAACTGACGCAGGAAGGGTAGCATCTGACGGGCACCAAACGAGCAATTCAGACCCACCGAGAAGATGGGATAGCTGCTGATGCTGGCCAGAAAGGCATCCAACGTCTGTCCACTAAGCGTTCGACCAGCCAAGTCACTGACTGTCGCGCTGAGCATGATGGGCAACTCTACACCACGCGCTTGCATGGCCGACAGAGCGGCATCGACAGCCACTTTCGCATTCAGCGTGTCAAAGATGGTTTCAATGAGCAGGACGTCCACCCCACCCTCTATCAGCGCATCCATCTGTTCGTAGTAAGCATCAAACAGCTGATCGTAGGAGAGCTCGCGCAGGGCAGGATTGCTCACGTCGGGCGACATCGAGCAGGTCTTGTTCGTAGGACCGATGGAGCCTGCCACAAAGCGGGGGTGGTCTGGCGAACTGAATTCGTCAGCACAGGCTCTGGCGATGCGGGCGCCTTGTAGCGCCATCTCGCGGGCTTTATCCTCGAAATGGTAGTCGGCCTGCGAAATACGCTGGGCATTAAACGTGTTGGTAGTGATAATATCAGCACCAGCCACCAGGTATTTGCGGTGGATGTCGGCGATGATATCAGGGCGCGTCAGATTCAGCTCGTCGGAATTGCCGGTCTTGCCCAGCACCTTTCCTATCATCGTGCCCATAGCACCATCGAGAATCAGTACGCGTTGTTTAGCTAAGTCGTTGAGTGTTGTCATTTGTATACCTTCATGGCACGATCCATCTCGCGCTTGTCTTCCTTTTCCTTCAGCGTTTGACGCTTGTCAAACGACTTCTTACCTTTACACAGGGCAATGTCCATCTTGGCACGCCCTTTCTCGTCGATGAACACCAGCAGGGGCACGATGGTGTAGCCCGTCTGTTTGGTGGCCGACGCCAGTTTCTGTATCTCGCGCTTCGTCAGCAACAGCTTTCTGTCGCGCTTCAGCTCATGGTTGTTGTACGAGCCGTAGAAGTAGGGCGAGATGTTCATACCCTTCACCCATAACTCACCATTAATAATCACGCAATAAGTATCTACCAGCGAGGCCTTACCCAGACGGAGACTCTTAATCTCCGTACCCGTCAGCACGATGCCTGCCGTGAATTCCTCGATGAAGAAATACTCAAACGAGGCCTTGCGGTTCTTTATCTGTATAGGACTCTTCTTACGAAGTTCCTCTTGTTGCTTATTCACTGTCCGAAATTTAATCTTTTGTTTTTAATCTTTAATCTCAGCGAAGCGTTCAATGTGTTCGTCAATATAGCGCGCTATCTGTTCCGTCCATTCTTCTTCCTTCTCTACGAACTCATCATCCAAGTCGTCGAACTCCGGGTACTGCTCAAACAGCGCCATGAACTCGTCGTCCGTACAGTCGCGCTCCAATGGCTCGTGGTACTTCACATACAGCGAGTGAGCATCGTATATCAACTTCGACAGGTCGCGCAAGCCCCACAATTTCAGAGCCTTCGCCAGCGGATTCTTGAAGATGAACGGACCGTAGCCATTGTGTATCAACTGCACAAAACCACCGTCCATGACCTCCTCGTGCAACTGGTCCCATGCCAGCAGCGTTATCTGGTCACTGTTCAACTCTGTCAGCGTCTCACTGGTCAACTGACCGCCTATCGCCTCCTTGATAGCCGTCACGAAAGCACCGACGAAGGCATCCATACCCTCGCCTGCCGCCTTGCGCAGCACACTGTCACTAATCTTCACTTCTTTCATACCGCCGGCAAAATTACAAAAAAATGAGCGAACCACCAACGATTCGCTCACTTTTCTTATTTCTATAAACCACTATCTATTTGAAGAGCAGCTGGGCAAACTGGTACAGGCTACGGCGCCAGGTCTGCCACTCGTGGGCTGTCTCAGGCGAGACATAACTATGAGCATTGATACCCATCTTCTTCAGGTCTTCAGCAGCCTTGCCGACGCTTCCGTCACCCTCAGCCATTCGGGTTTCTCTGCCACCAGCACTCATAAAGAGCACCTTGTTGGTCTTCTTGAAGTCGGCAGCATCTTTCAGTTCCTCCGTATTGAACGTGCCACCGCTGAACATTCCCACATAGGCAAAAGTGGTCGGGTTGGCAAGCGTGATGGCGTGCGTCTGCATACCACCCATCGACAGACCTGCCATTGCACGGTGCTCGGTATCAGCAATCACGCGATAGTTCTTCTCCACCATCGGAATGATGTCCTTCAACAATATCTGCTGGAAAGCTTCTGCAAAGTTGCCAAAGCCACGGCCGAAGCCGCCAGGGCGACCACCCTGAGGGCGCGGTCCTTGAGGACCGCCCTGAGGACCACCCTGTGGACGCGGTCCCTGAGGAGGTCCCATACGGCGCATCTGTGCGGGATCTGGATCGCCAGGACGACGCGTGTCAAGACCGTTATCCATATATATAATAAAAGGTGTAGCCTTGCCAGCAGCTATCAGGTTATCCATAATGATGCCCGTCTTACCCTGTGCACTCCATCCTGTCTCGTTCTCGCCCATGCCATGCTGTAAGTAAAGCACGGGGAACTTCTTCGTAGGATTCCTGTAGTACTCGTTGGGCAGGTAAACATAGCCGTGACGCATCTTCCCTTGCACCGTCGACCAGTAATACACCTCGTTGATAGAGCCTTGTGGTACGTTCTTGACCGTATAGAATTCCTCATCCTGAGCAGGAATATCGATACCACTGCCCCAACGGCTGGCACCATAATAGTACTTACTGCCTGGATCGGGCACTGAGGCACCGTCGATGTTCAGCTGATAATAGTGGAAACCCTCGTCCTGAGGTTCTGATGTACCCGTCCATACACCATTCTCATCCTTCGTCATCTGATAAATCTTGCCAGCGATGTCCAGTCCCACGAACGTAGCCTGAGGGGCCGAAATCTGAGCGCGCACCATGCGCTGTGAGTTGACTGCAGGAAACTGCTTGTTCTCCTGGTTAGTGGTGGCAGGCTTGAAATCTTCTACCACATTTTCTGTTACTGAAGGAACCGTAGGGTTCTGTCTGGGCGCACCAAACTGTGCCCATGCTGTGAGGCTTGTGACAGCCATCAACGATAAAAATAGTCTTTTCATATCAAATAATAATAAGTTAGGTTTACTAATTCCTTAGACAATGCAAAAGGCGAAAAGTAAAATGCAAAACACCATAGTTAATGAAGATTAACAAATGATATTGCCCCCTAATCCGCTCCTACTACACCAGGAAATAGCAGCAAAACAAAGAAAAATAGGCATTGAACGAAAAAAGTCATGAAAAAATTTGCAGGTTTCAAAAATTAGTCGTACCTTTGCACCCGCAATCAAGGAGATACCCCCACGGTTTGCAGCTGAGACATCTGGAAGGATGGGTGAGTGGCTGAAACCAGCAGTTTGCTAAACTGCCGTACGGGTTCCCGTACCGGGGGTTCGAATCCCCCTCCTTCCGCACCGAGGGGACTTCTCTGCGAATGCAACGCCACATTCTGTACCTTTAGGTCAGAGAAAGCACCTAACGTTGGTCGATTCATCTAATGGTTAGGATACAAGATTCTCAATCTTGGCATAGGGGTTCGATTCCCCTATCGACTACAAAAGAAGCGCTGATTTTCAGCGCTTTTTTGTTTTTATGCTTTAAACAAAAACACCTTATACATTTTCTACCTGAGGAAAGATAAAAAGGAGGCAAATAATTTGAAAGTTAGTTCATTTATTCGTAAATTTGCACCAACTCTGTTAAATAGAAACCTAAAGTCATGAAAAAGAATCTGCTGTTTATTATTGCCATGCTGTTGGTGCTGGGAATTTCGACTATTGAAGCCAAAACCCAAGTGAAAAGAAGATTCTATGCCACTCGAGCGATCAGTGTCGCAAAACAGTGCCTTTGCATTGAGAAAACTGGTTGAGTTGGCTGACCAAGGCGCCAAAAATACGTTGGCAAGAAGTTTCAAGTATCTATGGACTGGTGAGAAGTCTAATCTGCCCAAAAACAGACAGAAAGCTGTGGCACTGCTGGACAAGAATCCTAACGATAAGCATGTCAACGTCTTACGTGCCATTGCCAAGGGTGCTGGACTGGCTGATGGAAACATTCCTCTTGAGGCCTGCAGGCGCTTGCCGAATATCGTGCTAAGGAGGCAAAGAAAAGCAGCTATTCAAGTAGCAGTTCGAATGACAGTTCGGATGACAATTCGGCTGACATGAATTCTTGTCAACTTCACCTGTACTTTGAAGACGGAGATTATATAGCCAATGAATATATAGAAGTAGGTTATACAAATGCTTGGTCTGGCAAATCATGGTCTGGAGAATTCTATGTTGGGGATAAGGGTCACGTAACCATCAAATGGCCCAAAGAATTTGAAAAACTGAATTGGTTCGTCGTTAAATTTTCATTAGACCATCTGAGATATGAGAGAAAAGCGGAATTTGAAAATGGTGGCAAATATGAAATCTGTCTGAATTGCAAATAGACCGAAAAAGACAGGCTGATACACAACTGTATCAGCCTGTCCTCATTTTCTCATTCTCGCTTTGCGATTAAGACTCAAAAATTTTACTTGTGGGATGAGTGGTGAGAAGCTAGAAGATAGTTGGATAAAAAACAAGTATCACTATCACGCGTAACATATTGTATTACTGTACGTTAAGTGTGACACTTATTTTAGAACCTATTCTATCATTGGGGGTAGAGTAATTTTTCTTTACATGATATCAAAAATAATGTTAAATTAGGCCGTTTTTCTAAGCTTTCATTTACAAACCGACCCCTACTACCCTACCATTTCCTCAAGCAAGCCTAATACGTAACCTGCTTAGCCATAGTCAGTTACATATCAGTCATCCTTGCCTCCCGTATCAGCCTTCCTTCTTTTCCTTATTAGCTATTTTCGTTATGTGTGACGGCCGTCGCACATATATTCGATGGTTGTCGCACATATCTGCGACGACCGTCGCAAAATTCAAGAACATTGTAGCGTATTATGAGACTGAATAAGAAGGAAAATCAGACCTGCAGATATGGCCTTTACGAAAATAGAAACCGTCCTTCCTCAGGAACCAAGATTCCTAAGGAAAGACAGTACGAAGTCTGACATTATGATTCAAAAACAAGTGTCACACTTAACACGCAGTAGTACAACATGTTATGCGTGACGGTGACACTTGTTTTTATGTTTTTTCTGTGATTACTCCATGTCGAAGAAGTCCACATCTCTTCCATAGGCGGGTTCTGTGGCTTCACCATCGATGTCGCCACTGAGGCAGAGCATACCCACCGTCTTCATTTCCATTGCCACCATCTGGGGCGTCATATATTCTTTCTTCATATTACTTTCCATTTAGTACCCGAAAAATTTCTACAATAGAACAAAACGACGTATAATAAATCATAATTTATTTTGCATTTCACTCGGTTTGCACTAACTTTGAGACTACATCTCGAAAGTACTCTCGCTCGACAATAAAAACAAAAAGGGCCCTTTTTGTTTTGTATTGTGCTCACTTATTCGTACCTTTGCAGAAAAGAAAAAGCGAAGATGGAAAATATCAAGATATTCACAAAACTCATCAGCACAGAACTGCACCTACAGGAGCATGCTGTGGAGAATACACTGAAGTTGCTGGACGAGGGTTGCACCATTCCGTTTATCTCTCGCTACCGCAAAGAGCGGACGGGTGGACTGGACGAGGTGCAGATAACCTCAATTTCCAACCGTCTGGAACAGTTGCAGGAGATTGCCAAGCGTAAGGACACCGTTGTCAAGACGATTACGGAATTGGGCAAGATGACGCCCGAACTGCAGAAACGCATCGATGACTGTTGGGAGTCGACAGTTCTGGAGGACATCTACCTGCCCTATAAGCCCAAGCGCAGGACAAGGGCACAAGTGGCCCGCGAACAGGGACTGGAGCCACTGGCCCAGTTGCTGTTGCTGCAGCGTGAGCAAGACCCCAAGCGTGCCGCCCAGCGCTTTGTGCGCGATGGTTTGGCCGTCGCGGATTGTCTGAAGGGTGCCCAGGATATCATTGCCGAACAGATGAGCGAAGACGAGCGTTCGCGCAATCAGGTGCGCTCGGCTTTCCGTCGTGAGGCCTTCATCGAATCAAAGGCTGTAAAAGCTAAGAAAGACAGCGACGAGGCACAGAAATATAGCGACTACTTCGAGTGGGAAGAACCCCTGAAGCGCTGTTCCAGTCACAGGCTGTTGGCTATGCGTCGTGGCGAGAGCGAGGGTATATTGCGCGTCAGCATCACTATCGACGACGATGAGGCCGTAGAGCGTCTGCAACGTAACTACGTGCGTGGCAACGGAGCCTGCCAGCGACTGGTGGCAGAGGCGGTAGAGGACGGTTACAAGCGCCTGCTGTTGCCCTCGATAGAGACAGAATTCATGAACCTCAGCAAGCAGAAAGCTGACGAAGAGGCTATCCGCGTGTTTGCCGAGAATCTGCGACAACTGTTGCTTGGTGCGCCACTGGGACAGAAGCGTGTGATGGGTATCGACCCAGGTTTTCGCACAGGATGTAAGGTGGTCTGCCTTGATGCGCAGGGCAACCTGTTGCACCACGAAGCCATCTTCCCCCACCCGCCCATCAATCATCGCATGCAAGCCACCATGCATCTGCAAGACATGGTGAAGAAATTCCAGATAGAGGCCATCGCCATTGGTAATGGTACTGCCAGCCGTGAGACGAAAGAATTTGTGGAAGATGCGCTGAAGGAAATGGCGCAAGGCAAACCTGCGCCCACGATTTTCGTGGTCAGCGAAGACGGTGCCTCGGTGTATAGTGCCTCGAAGGTGGCCCGCGACGAGTTTCCCGATGAGGACGTCACCGTTCGTGGTGCAGTCAGCATTGGTCGCCGACTGATGGACCCGCTGGCAGAACTGGTGAAGATAGACCCGAAAAGCATTGGCGTGGGACAATATCAGCACGACGTGGACCAGAGTCAGCTGAAGCACACCCTTGATCAGACCGTAGAGAGTTGCGTGAACCTGGTGGGCGTCAACCTGAATACCGCCTCGCAACACCTGCTGACCTATGTCAGCGGACTGGGACCGGTGCTGGCTCAGAATATCGTGGACTACAGGAAGGAGAACGGAGCCTTCACCAGTCGTGCACAGCTGAAGAAGGTGCCCCGACTGGGTCCTGCTGCCTATCAGCAATGTGCCGGTTTCCTGCGCATCCCCGATGCCAAGAATCCACTGGACAACTCGGCCGTTCACCCAGAGAGCTACCACGTGGTAGAACAGATGGCGAAGGACCAGCATTGCAGTGTCAGCGACCTGATAAGCGATGCTACCAAACGTTCACAGATAGACATCAAACAGTACGTCACAGATGAGGTCGGTCTGCCCACCCTGACAGACATCATGAAGGAGTTGGAGAAGCCTGGCCGCGACCCTCGTGAACAGATAGAGGAGTTTGAATTCGACAATAGCGTACAGACCATTGAAGACTTGCACGAAGGCATGGAACTGCCTGGTATTGTAACCAATATCACCAACTTCGGCGCCTTCGTAGATATCGGCGTTCACCAAGACGGACTGGTACATGTGTCGCAGTTAGCCAACAAATACGTCAGCGACCCCACACAGGTGGTCCGACTGCACCAACATGTCCGTGTCCGCGTGATTGGTGTCGACCTGCGTCGCCAACGCATCTCGCTCAGCATGAAGAATATGAAATAAAAAAGAGGCAGCCATAGTGGTTACCTCTTCAGTGATCCGGTCGGGATTCGAACCCGAGACCCACAGCTTAGAAGGCTGTTGCTCTATCCAGCTGAGCTACCAGACCGTTTTGCGGCTGCAAAGTTACAAATATCTTGGCAAAATACAAAATAAAAAACGCAATTTCTTTCTATTTAAATGAATATCATCGAGATTTCGTCACTACAGCAAGCAGGCTTAGAGGTGTTTAGCACGCTCACCGAAGCTCAGTTGCGCATGGAACTGGAACCCGAGAAGGGACTCTTCATTGCCGAGAGTCCGAAGGTTATCCGTGTAGCGCTGGATGCCGGTTGGGAGCCTACTGCCCTACTCTGTGAAAGCAAGCATATTACAGGAGACGCAGCAGACATCGTGGAACGTGTTGGCGAGATACCTATCTATACTGGAGACCGCGAACTGCTCGCCCAACTGACGGGTTACACCTTGACACGTGGCGTATTGTGTGCCATGCGCCGCAAACCGTTTCCTGCCATAGCCGACGTGGTAAAAGATGCCCGTCGCGTCGTGGTCATTGAGGCCGTTACCGACACCACAAATATTGGTGCCATCTTCCGCTCAGCAGCCGCCTTGGGTATCGATGCTGTACTGCTGACACGCGATACCTGTGACCCCTTGAACCGTCGTGCTGTCCGTGTGTCGATGGGTAGCGTCTTCCTCGTTCCTTGGACGTGGATAGACAGCGCCAAAACGCTCCACGACTATGGTTTCAAGACCGCAGCAATGGCACTCAGCGACAATAGCATCTCGTTGGACAACCCACAGCTGAAAGCAGAACAGCGCCTGGCAGTCATCATGGGAACAGAAGGTGACGGACTGCCACAGAAAACCATTACGGAAGCCGACTATACCGTCAAGATTCCGATGGCCCACGGCGTTGACTCACTGAACGTTGCTGCCGCTGCTGCTGTGACCTTCTGGGAACTAAGATGATAATCAGATATTGATGCCGTAGCTCTGCTTCACCTCGCTCATGACGAAGGTGCTCTCAATGGAGGCCAGACTCTCTATCTCGCCCAGTTTGTTGAGCACGAACTCCTGGTATTGTTTCATGTCGCGTGCGCGTACTTTTAATAAATAGTCATAGGCACCCGACGTGTTATAACACTCCGTCACCTCAGGAATGCGCTGTATACGACGCACAAAAGCATCAGCTATCTCATGATTGATTTGCTTCAACTTCACCTTACAATACACCTGCAGTCCCAAGTCCAACTTCTCCGGGTCAAGGATAGCCACATATTTCTTGATGAAGCCCTTCTTCTCCAACCGTTTCTGACGCTCAAAGACGGGTGTGGGCGTCAGATGGACGGCATCTGCCAACTCCTTCGTAGTCAGCTTGGCATTCTTCTGCAGCGTTTTCAGTATCTGCAAATCTACATCGTCTAATTTCGTCATTGTTGTTGGGAATATGATGGTTTGTACTTGACGTTAACGGCATCTCCCTTGAACACATCGGCAAAGGTCTGCGGAGTAATGGTGACAGGTCCCTTCATGAATTCAGGAATGTTATAGCTGCGCATGAACTCGCGATGATAGTTGGGGTCCTCGCAAGGCAACTCGAAAGGCTTCGTGGCATGGCCTTCCTTATCGACATGAGCAATGAAAGGACGGGTGAAGGTGCCATCGTTACGACGACTGCTGATAATAATCCAGCGTCCGTTGCTCGACCACGAGTGGTAGCTCTCCGTATCGGGACTGTTGACCTCTGTAAAGGGGCGTACTTCACCATTTGTCAAATCCATCAGCCACAGGTCGGCATCATGGTGCCAGATGTGGAAGTAGCCATAGTGGCCCATCGTGAACAAGAGGTAGCGACCGTCAGGCGAGATGCGAGGCCACGTGGCGCTACTGTCAATGGCAGCAGCATCGAACACCATTTCGCGTGGACCGAACTGACGCGTCTCAGGGTCGAAGGACTTGCGATAGATATTGTACTTCACCTCTTTGTAGCGCTTATACACCTCAGAGCTCTTTTTACCCGTGGTGTCCTTACGCTCAAAGTGAGCACTGCAGTAATAGAGCATCTTGCCATCGGGTGCCCACGCTGGGAATACCTCAAACTCGCTGTCGCTATTCTCCAGGTTCGTCACCTCGTCAGTCTCCACATCATAGACAATGATGTCGCTCTCCTCGTCGCACACTTCCACCTTGTTGGGGTCAACGGTATGGAAGTTCTGACTGGTCTTGTCGGTAGCATAGACAATGAGGTTCAGCCACGGGTGCCAGGCTGGATAAACGCCAGCAGAGAGGATAGAGTCGTTGCGCATGTTCACCTTCTTCAGCTTACCGTCATAGGCGACAACTGTACCACCCAGGTTCTGACGGGCATGGAACTGCATGCGCTCCGGGTTGTAGTTTTGATAATGGTGACAATTGATGCACTGGCCGTCTTTCTCGAAACCGCAGAGGATATTGTCGTAGATAACGCTCTCGTCATAGTTCTCCAAGCAGCGTTGATTGATGGTCAGTGCCTCGTAGGAGATGAACGACGGGGCTATCAGACGATAGCTGATATAAGGGTCGATGGAGTCTGGCGACACAAATATCTCGAAGGGTTTGAAGCGCGTCCATTGATCACCGTTGCGTGTATAGACATCAACGGTAATGGATTTTCCTTTGGCTTTCTCAGCCAGTGCGTGCCACTTGTCGATATCGGGCTGTCCGTTGCACACGATGTCGTCGTCGCCAACAGCATAGCGAGCCACCATCTCGTCAGCCTCTCCGTCAAATTCAAAACTCAGCGGTGCCATATTTACAGGTATTGTCACCTGAGCATAGTCAGGATAGATGGCAGGCAATTTGTCCGACTGCGTATAATTGGTAGGAACTGACGGACCACAGGCCACCAGCAGAATGGCGGATGTCAGATGCAAGATGTATGATGTGAGTCTTTTCATATCGTTTAATATTCTGGAAGGTTTGCCATGATGTAATAATTATAATAGAAGGTATTGCTGTATGGCAACCCTGTCTGTTTGCGAATTTCTTCTGCCTCCACGCCCTCGTACTGGCCAAATACTTGGAAGAACTTCTCGAAACTGTCCTTCACGCCCTGACTGAACGGCATCTTGTCAAGGTCTGGGCGGCCTTCTTCTTTACCATAGAGATAGGCTGCCTCCTGATAGATGACAGGAATAGGACCATTAGGATGGAGGTACGTATAGACATTGAAGTGGTACCAGAAGATTTTCGGGTCTCTGAACCACAGTGAGGCCAACAACGACTGCTCTTGGAAGATAGGATCTTTTGAATAGCTGTAATTGGACAACTGTCTCATCACGTAACGCTCCACATAGCCGTTGTCGCTATTCAGCTCGTCTGTGAAGTGGAGCATGTGGGTAATAGGCTCCATTTCCTTGTCCTCGGCAATGAGTTTGGGATTGTTCAACATTGCTTCTGTCTCTATTGCCCAATCCTTATAGTACATCGTTTTCTTCAGAATGTTGATATATTTCTTGGCCACTTCCTTCTCCTTGTTCAGCACTGCACAACGCGTCAAATACTTCAGGTGTTCAACACGCCAACCGAACTCTACGCCCATCTCCGTACACAGACGGCTACAGCTGTTCAGCAGTCCGTATTGGTAATAGACCAGCGTACCGTTCACCAGCATCTGGCGCATACCAAAAGGCGCATCATACGCTTTTGAACCATTGCGGTATTCATACATCAGGTCGCCCTGACGTCCCAGTCGCGCCAATGCCAGATTCCTCATCATTACGATGGCACGTGTAGGCTCGTCGTTCTGTCGGGCTGCTTCCTGGAGTACACCTTCCCAGTCGGTCTGGTCTATCAGGTGCATCATCTTCACTTCATGGTGGAAGTTCTCATCCTTGTACCAGAAATGAACCACACCCCACGCCACGATGGCCAGCACTACGGCCTGTACAGCCCAGGGCAACCATACTTTCTTGATGGCTGATGGCTGATGGCTGATGTCTAATGGCAGGCAGATCATCACTAACATGAAGAGTACTAATAAATAATAAGGTGTATAGTACAGCGGGTACTCCTCGGTAATGAAGAATACGGGTAGTCCGGCATAGTAGATATTGGCCAGATTGGTCTCGTGGTACACATAGCGATAACAGAACAGCGGTACGGCTATCGCCAGAAGAATGGCTATCACTGTATGGATAGCTGCGCGCCCACGGCCCATCAGTCGCCACGACCAAATACCCATCAGCAAGGTGGCTGCCAGACCGTAGATGCCCAGCAGTGGATAACCAACGATACCTGTCAACACCAACCAGATGGTGCGCAACCAATATTTGTCAGGCATGGAACGGAAACCCCACAACAGCGCCACAACCGATACTGTTGCTATAGTAGTCAGGAAGAAGTGGCCGCGCAACTTCAGCATGTAAATCCAGTAACCTTGGTCAACATCCGTCAGCAACAGCAAAGCTACAGGTATCAGCAAGAGCGCCGTCCAACGGGCAGAAACGTTGAAGGTCTTCTTCAGCAACCACAACAGCAACAGCCACCAGCCACACAGCACCGTCACACCCAGCCACGGGTAGTAGAACAGCTGGGTAAACCAAGTACCCATGTATGTGAGTATGCCAGCAGGTACAACCATCTGCTGTTGAAAGAATAACGAGGTGTTCATGAACAGATTCAACTCCTGTACTTTCCATAGCAAGTCACTCTCATAAACGAGCAGTCCACAGGCTATGGCAGCAAGGGCAAAAATCCAGGTAATAGCGTATTTCATATATATTTTTAGAATTTTATTCTGTTAGAGGCGGTTGAATAGTCTCTTTCTGAAAAGATTTTCTTTTCCGACTGCAAAATTAGGGATATTTTCTGAATTATGCAAGAAATTTGGTGGAAATTTCCAAGTGTAGTACCTTTGCACCCAGAAACAAGAACAATAACATTAACAAGTAAAAAGAAAGGATAAGATTATGAGTACAAAGAATTTCAAGTTTGAGACCCTTCAACTCCATGTAGGCCAAGAACAGGCTGACCCCGCAACTGACGCCCGCGCCGTGCCCATCTACCAGACCACGTCGTATGTGTTCCGTAACTCACAGCATGCTGCCGACCGCTTCGGTCTGCGCGATGCAGGTAATATCTACGGTCGTCTGACCAACTCTACACAGGGTGTGTTTGAAGACCGCGTAGCTGCTCTTGAAGGTGGCGTAGCAGGTTTGGCTGTAGCCTCTGGTGCCGCTGCTATCACCTATGCCCTGCAGAATATCGTTCAGGCTGGCGACCATATTGTAGCTGCCGACAATCTCTATGGTGGCTCATACAACCTGATTACCCACACGCTGGCTACACAGGGAATCTCGAATACCATTATTAATGTCAACGACCTCGAGGCCCTCGAAGCTGCTATCAAACCCAACACAAAAGTAGTATATGCCGAGACTTTCGGCAATCCAAACTCTGACGTGCTCGACCTGGAAGGCGTGGCTGCTGTAGCCCATAAGCACGGCATTCCGTTCATTGTCGACAACACGTTTGGTACACCTTATTTAATTAGACCCTTAGAGCACGGAGCAGATATCGTGGTACACTCAGCTACGAAGTTCCTCGGTGGTCATGGCACAAGCCTTGGTGGTGTCATCGTTGATGGAGGTAAGTTTGATTGGAAACAGAACGACAAGTTCCCCACCCTCTCTAAGCCAGATCCCAGCTATCATGGCATCGTGTTTGCTGATGCTGTAGGTGCTGCCGCTTATGTCACTCGCATCCGTGCCGTCATCCTGCGCGATACTGGTGCTGCTATCTCACCTTTCAATGCCTTCATTCTCTTGCAGGGTGTCGAGACACTGAGTCTGCGCGTAGAGCGTCACGTAGAGAACGCCCTGAAGGTTGTCGATTTCCTCGCCAACCACCCGAAGGTAGCAAAAGTAAACCACCCCGCTTTGAAGAGTCACCACGACCACGCTCTGTATAAGAAATATTTCCCCAATGGTGCAGGTTCCATCTTCACCTTCGAGATTAAGGGTGGTCAGGAAGAAGCCTGGAAGTTCATCGATGCGCTGCAGATCTTCTCGCTGCTGGCTAACGTGGCTGACGTGAAGAGTTTGGTAATTCATCCATATACCACCACACACTCACAGCTCTCACCAGAAGAACTCAAGGAGCAGCACATCACACCTGCCACCATCCGTCTGAGCATCGGTACTGAGCATATCGACGACATCATCGACGACCTCTCTCAGGCACTCGACAAGATTTAAAAAAGAACACGAATTGCAGGAATTACACGAATAAATTCGTAACTTTGCACCCAATATGAGAAACTTTATCTTAGCAGACAATCAGGAACTGACGCGCTTCGCCTTGGAGAGCCTGCTCCGGCAAGACAAGGAAGCAACCGTGTATCGCGCCTCCGACAAGGCTTCGTTGGTAGCCTTGCTCAAGGAGCATGAGGCAGCCGTCGTACTCCTCGACTACACGCTGTTCGACTTCTCCGACGAAGACCAGTTGCTGATTGTCGCTGAGCGTTTCTCACTATCTGACTGGATACTTATCAGCGATGAGCTGACATCCCAGTTCTTGCGTCGAGTGGTTTATTCGTCCCACCAGTTCAGCATCGTCTTCAAGGATGGTCCACTGCAGGAAGTCCGCGAGGCTCTGAGAGCCGTGGGCAATCACCAGCGCTACATCAGCCAGCGTGCATTGGAAGTAATTATTAGCCAGCAGCAGAACGACGAGGAACAGCACAGTATCCTGACAGAAACCGAGACGGAAATAGTGCGTGCTATTGCTCAGGGCAAGACCACCAAGGAGATTGCTACCGAACGCTTTGCCAGCATTCACACTATTACCACCCACCGCAAGAATATTTTCCGTAAACTAGGCATCAACACTGCTCACGAAGTCATCAAGTATGCCCTTCGTGCTGGTCTTATCGATTCCTCTGAGTTCTACATCTGATTCCAAAAAGAATCATTATTCCATCTCACAATTTCAGCTTCCTCCACACTGCTTTAGGAATCCTTCGCCACAGTGCTGTTAGTAGTCGGTATCTCCAGTCGATGATGCGGACATGCTGATGGTGTCTGATGGCATACATGATTTCTTTCGCCACCTTCTCTGGTTTCATCAGCATCGGATACTTGAAAGTTCCATTCAGCAAAGCAGTATCCACAAAACCTGGGCGGATATCCGTAAAATGGATGCTCAACCCACGTTGATGGGCCTGCTGTTCAAGTGCCTGCAGATAGGTGGCTTGCATGGCTTTCGTTGCAGAATAGCTGGGTGCAGGACCCAATCCTTTCGTGCCAGCTATCGAGGTGATAGCTGCAATATGTCCCTCGCCCTTCTCTGCGAAATAGCGATAGGCCTCTCCTATCATTCGCGTAAAACCGATAGCGTTGGTTTGCACAGTTGCCAATTCGATATCTGCGCTCAATTCTCTGTTCTGCTTACCAATACCAGAGGCATAGAAGAACAAATCCATACCGCCTAACTTATCTATCAATCTACGCAACTGTACACCAGCATCCTCATTGGTCACATCAATACGCTGACAAGCAGAAGCCCCCAACATCTGGAGACTGTCTTCTCTTCGAGCAGCTACGCCAACTGCCCATCCTTCTGCTATCAGTAATTTTGCAACTTCACAGCCTATTCCAGACGATGCACCTATAACTATTGCTCTCTTCATGTTACAAAGATACGAAAAGGTAAGTACACCAAGATTAAAGTGCTGCCTTGACAAAGGCAAAGAGGATGGTCAGACAGAGGATGCCAATGGGAACCCAGAGATGACGCATGTCGTAGCGGGCAAGAATGGTGATACGACAATAGAGGCGATAGACGCCATAACCCACTAAGGCGCCCCAGAGGAGTCCGACGGTAATGTCGCCCGGATAGTGGACACCAAGATAGAGGCGCGTCCAGCAGTTGATGAGTGACCAGCCTACCATGAAGCACACAAATAGGCGGTGGCGCATCAACAGCGAAAAGAACAGGGCAATGGAAAACGTGTTCGCAGCATGAGCCGAGAAGAAACCGTAATTGCCACCACGATAGTCGTTGACAACATCAACCAACGCACCAATTTGAGGGTCGTGGGTAGGGCGCCAACGCGCCACCAAAGGTTTGACAATGGTGTCGTCAATAGTTCCGGCCAACAGTACACACAGTCCGGCAGCAGCCAGAATGAGCAGAATATCACGCCAGTTGGGTTTGTGTGTCATCACTACAACATAGAACAGTCCCAGATACAGGGGTATCCACGTCTTGGCATTGGTCAGCGTCAGAACGACATAATCCAGGAACACCGAATCGCTGCCATTCACCATCAGCAACAGTTGCTTGTCAAACTGAATGATTTCTTCCATATTAAATAATCTCAATGTCTTTTGTCTGCAGCCAACCTTCCTTACCGTCAGCCACGCGGATTTCCTTCCAGTCGTTCATGGAGTCGTCAGTAATCGTCACTTTGGTACCCTCATGCAGGATAAATAGGTCGGTTCCGTTGTGGGCAGGCGTACTCTTCACATTTACGGCAGAATGAATGATAATGGCGCCTGAGCGGTGCACCAACGCCTGCTTCTGCTGATAAGCAAAGAGGTTGCTCAACGCAAAAGTCAATAGCAACAGAATGCTTCCAAAGAAGCCCAACTTACGAAGCCATATTCTATCGCTGAACAGATAGAGCAGCGCCAGGATGAGTGCTACAACCAGCGACACAATGGCCGTACGAGCCCACCCGTCAACACTCATCAGATTAACCAATGAACGATACCACGTGACGAAGAACATCTCAGACTCAGGAACAATCTTGTCGATGGTCTTCGAACGTGCCAACTGCAGGTTCAGACGCACATCACGGTCGCCAGGCGACAACAGCAAGGCACGCTCATAGTTCAACACGGCACGCGTCATATCGTCCATGCGGTAGTAACAGTTGCCGAGATTATAATAGATATCCGACGAGATGCCCTGCTTCAAGAGTGCCTCATACTCATGGGCAGCCTGCTGGTAGTGTTCTGCTGCATAGAGGCTGTCGGCACTGGCCTTAGTAGCCTTGGTGGCTGCCATGCCTGTCATAGGCAGGAACAACAACAGCAACAATACGGACATATTCGATGTGGTATTCTTTGATTTCTTCATTGTATTGGCTATCTGCGTAATGGCAGAGATAGCAGCGTCATAGACCTTATTCATATTTCCTGTAGCATCGCCTGGAGCATAACGGGCAAACTCACACTCGTCGAGGGCACCGATAAACTGACTGATGGTTTCCTCAGAGACGTTATAATCCGAGAGCTGCTGACTGATATTGTCACGCGACAACTGGTCGACAGGCATGTTCAACTTGTCACCGACATAACCCCACAGAGCACGTAGCACTTCGTCATAGAATTCGCCAGACTTGCCTATCTTCATCAACTTGGCAGCTTTCTTCAGACGTTTCACAGCCACCTTGTTAGCTTTACCGGCACGCTGTTTGACGAGGTTAGCATTCTCAATGGCACGATGACGGAAGACGACAAATAGCGAGATGAAGATGAGCAGTAGAACACCCAACGAAACGCCATAGGCCGTAGAGCCGAAGAAGAACTCGTTGACACCATGCTGCGTGGTGTTTCCCGTATGGATATAACGGATATCGTTGGCCAGTTCCTTGACATCCTCCTGTCCGGCAAACGACGATACGGTAGTCTGTCCGTCACCCTTAGCAACCTTCAACGTGAACGGTTCGGTACGCAGCGTCTTGTAGGCGTTGACCTTCGTATCAAAATAGGTATATTCGATAGCAGGAATTTCGAAGGTTCCCTGATGACGGGGCACAGCCAGAAAGTCGTAAACAATACTGCCTTCCAGGCCATTGATCGTTAGCTTGGTCTTGTCAGTAACCTTGGCATCGTAGCTGTCAAAGTCTTTCGGCATCTTCACAACCGGCTGCTTGAGCAACTTCATATTACCCACACCCGACACGACGACACGCAGATTGACGGGGTCGTTGGCCTTGACCTCGATTTTATCCATCTGGGCGGAGATATTAAACGAACCCACACCACCTGAAAAGTTGGCTGGACGCTGGGGCAGCGGGTCAACCTGAATGGTAATAGCCGGTGCCTTGATTTGCTTCTTCACCTCAACATAGCCAGAGCCGCCATTGAAGAAAGCCTCAAAGGGATCGACGTTGCGGTTCTGCTGAACAACAATACCATCATAGGTGATAGCAGGAATCTCCAACTTACCCGTGGCCTGCGGGAACATGACATATTGTTGCCACGTGACGGTACGGTACTGGCGACCATTGAAGGTCTCAATCTTAAAACTCTTCTCTTGAGGCAGAGGAACCTCACGGGTGTAGAAACTCTTCAGGTCGGGCATCTTACCACTCAGCTGGGTCAGTCCGACAAGAGTATATACCTTATAAGTCAAGAGAATGGGCTCCTGTTCACGAACGCGCTGCTTGGAGGCACTAACATGAATGAAAAGGTCACTGCCAGAGATTGCACTGCCTGCCGGACGCAACTCACCATTGCCCCCACTCTGCTGACGACTCTGCTGGCGACCGCTTTGCTGCTGGGCCTGACCACTGACCTTGATACGTATCTCATTAGAGGTAACGGTCTTGCCATCGACAGTACAATGAGCAGGAGGAATGGTAAACGTACCATTTTTCGTAGCAACCACAATATAGGTATAGGTGACGGACGACGTGCTTGACGTATGGCCATTAACCATCTGAAAACTTGACTGCGTCGATGTGCTGGGGCCCATCAATACCTCAAACTCCTCAGGGATATTGCCTGCGCGGAATCCTCGCACATCCTGGGTGTTGATGGTATAGGATAAACGGAACTGCTCACCCACAGCAACCTGCGAGGGAGCACGACCAGTCAGCGTCTGGGCGACAATTGTCGCAATGTAAAAATTGAATAATGTAATAATAAAAATCAGTTGTCTCTTCATTGTTTCATTTTATAATTTTTACATTTTCCCATTACCAGTTCTTATCCAACTTGCGACGGTTCGGCTGTTGTTGGGCCTTCTTCATGCGCTGTTGTGTCTGTTTTTCTTCCTGCATAGCAGCATTGAGCATCTGTTCGGCATTCTCGCGACTCATCTGCTGTTCCTGCTTCTGTTGTTGCTGCTTCTGCTCTTCTTTCTTTTCTTCTTGTTTCTGATCTTGCTTTTGATCTTGTTTCTGATCTTGCTTCTGCTGCTGTTGTTGATTTTGTTGCTGTTGCTTCTGCTGACGCTTGCAGAGCGCTAAATTATAGCGGGTCTCATCATCGGCAGGATTGTTGCGCAGGGCTTCCTTATACACGTCGATTGCCTCGCCATACATCTTCTTACCCTGGCAGATAACACCAGCATTATGGTAGGACAAGGCGCGACGCAAGGGATTGGTTTCCAACTTACCGGCATCCATAAACTGCTGGACGGCAGCAGAGTCCTTCTGTTGTTTCATCAACGCCAAACCAAGGTTATAGACGGCCTGCGGATTGCGGTTATTCTTCTCAATAGCCTTGCGATACAACACCTCAGCATCAGCATAGTTGCCAGCCCGATATTGCTTGTTGCCCTGATGTATCAACTGACGGTCGCTTTGGGCTGTTGCTGCACCAGTAACCAGCAGTAATAACATAATTGTAACCACTTTCTTGCGTTTGAACAAAGAGACGTTTCGAAGCAACGGATTCTTTACTTCCATGAGACAAGCCTCAATGATAAGCAATAACAGGGCAATGATACCTACAGCTTGGAACTGTTCGTCATAATCGCTATAGATAGTTGTCTCGGTCTCTTTCTTAGCCAACTTATCCAGCTCTTCGTCCAGCTTTTCCTGGGCACTGCTGTTATTCTCCACATGGATATAAGCGCCGCCACCAGCCTGAGCAATCTGGCGACACATCTCTTCGTTCAGGCCCGTCATCACGGTCTGGCCGGTATTGTCTTTCATATAGTCGCCATTGCCAATGGGAATAGGAGCACCCTTGGGAGAACCGACACCGAGCACATAGACACGATGATCGCGGTCCTTGGCTTCCTTGGCAGCCTCAAGTGCACCACCCTCATGGTCCTCACCATCAGTAATCACGATAATTGCCTTGCCAATGCCTTCCTCCTGCGTAAAGCTATGTGATGCCATTGATATAGCAGCAGCAATATCAGTACCCTGACTAGCCATCATGGACGGGTCAATGCTCGACAGAAACATCTTAGCCGACACGTAATCGCTGGTGATAGGCAACTGGATGAAGGCATCACCGGCAAAGACAATGAGTCCAATCTTGTCGTTGGTGAAGTTGTCTACCAGGTTCTCAACCATCATTTTAGCACGGTCCAAACGACTGGGTGTCACATCCTCTGCCAACATCGAATTACTGATATCCATAGCAATGATGGTCTCGATACCAGTTCGTTTCTCATGATTAATCTTTGTACCGAACTGCGGACGAGCCAACATGACAATCAGCAGCGATAATGCCATCAAAAGTATACAGAACTTAACCAACGGACGGAAACGGGACACATCGGGCATCAGTTCCTTTACCAGGTCAGGGTCACCAAACTGGCGCAGACGTTTCTTCTGTTGGCGCACCATCAGCCAGCGTATCACAACCAACACCGGTATGACAGCTAATAGATAGAGATATATAGGGTCTTCGAATCTAAACATCTTACGGTAACTTTCTAAATACGGTTATTCGCAGCAACATCTCAAGCAGCAACAGCAAAGCGGCGGCGATGGCGAAAGGTTGGTAGGCCTCGTAGCGCTTGCTGAACTTCTTAACGTTGAGCTTCGATTTCTCCAGTTTATCAATCTCCTTGTATATCTGCTGCAATTCCTTATTATTGGTGGCTCGGTAGAAATCACCATTGGTAGCTTCAGCGATACCACTCAACGTCTTAGTGTCAATCTCAACAGGAATATTGACATACTGCACGCCACCAGCTACAGTCATCGGATAAGGAGCAACCTTGTTGGTACCCACACCGATGGTATAGACACGGATGCCAAAACTCTTGGCAATCTCTGCTGCTGTCATAGGCGATAGGTCACCGCGGTTGTTACTACCGTCAGTCAGCAGGATAACTACCCTACTCTTCGCCTTGGAATCTTTCAGACGTGAGACAGCATTGGCCAATCCCATACCAATAGCAGTACCATCCTCTATCAGACCTCGCTGAGCGATATCAGTACGCACATTCTGCAACAGGTTCAACAGCGAGGCATGGTCAGTGGTCATCGGACATTGCGTAAATGCCTCACCAGCGAATATCGTCAGTCCGATATTATCATTAGGGCGACCTGTTATGAACTCAGCAGCAACCTGCTTGGCAGCCTCCATACGGTTAGGCTTCAAATCCTCTGCCAACATCGACGTCGAAACGTCCATGGCCAACATGATATCGATTCCCTCCATGGTCTTGTTCTTCCACGAGTTCTGGGTCTGCGGACGGGCCAGCACCAATACAACCAGTACGAAGACGGCAATACGTAACAACTGCTGGACAGGCATCAGCGTCACCTTCCATGAGCGCGGTGCATAACGATAGGCCATCGTGTCGCTCATGCGCATCGTGGGCTCGCTCTTCTTCCTGTACATCAGATACCATATCAGATAAGGTATCAGCAGGAGTAGCAGAAACAGGTATTCTTTATTCGCAAATTCCATATCAGTACAGCAGTTGATAAACATTATATACTACATAGCCGAAGAGAGCAACAGATACTGCCACCAACGACCAGATAACGGTCTTCAGCACACGGCGCTCACTCTGTGAACGCAGGTCAGCCTCCGACAGTTGCGGTTTCTCGACCGTCTCTGTGGGCTGGTTCTCCTGCTTAGTCTGGTTGATGAAGTCGATGGCATTGACCAGATTGGCGTCGTTCTCGTTAATCATCGTCGAGTACTTGGCGAACTTCACGAGATCGGCAGTCATAAAGAGCTGGCGCAGTTCGTCAAGCGACTGCTGGTCGGTCTGCATCAGACGGTCTATAATCTCAGAACTCGTCATCTCCATAGCTGAGAAGCCATAGCGTTCCTCAATATAGCGACGCAGGGTATCGGTAAGCTTGGTATAGTACTCTTTCTGATTCTCTGAGCTCACCATCTTATCTGCCTTGATTTGCTCAATCTCCTTCATAGCCTTCTGGTGAGGCAACAGACGCTTCACAATCTTGATATGCGTGATGATTGGTTTGTTGTCACGCAGACGCAGATAGAGATAGTAGTTAAGTGCTATCAGTACCAACAGCAGAACACTCAGCCAGAAACTCAGCGAGAGGTCACTCCATTGGAAGGGAACATCCTGCACATCCTTAGGACCATAGAACTGATCCATCTTCGTGGTGTCCACCTCTACCTCAACAACCTTCAGCGCGAGATCGGCAGTCTTCAACTCCTTGCCATTGACCTTCACTTTGAAAGGAGGCAAATGATAAAGGTTACCGTCGAAGCTGGTCAGAATTAATGTCAGGGTATAATCGGATGAACGTTGAGCATCGAGAACTTCCACCCCAGGAACCAACTCTTGACGGGGCTTAAAGGTGGGGAATTCCACTTTGGCATTCTCGTCAGCCTGGACGCTGATAGTCACCTGTGCCTGTTCACCAATCATCATTTCAATGGGCGAAATCTTAGCTTCAACACTTGCTTGTGCAAACGAGGTTAAAGCACTGGTTATCAGACATATTACAAATAATACTCTTTCCATTCAACTACGTTGTTTAAACAACATTAGCAAGGCCTTCACATAGTCTTCATTGGTAGCAATACTCACCAAATCAACATTGCTTCTGGTCATTGTATCACGCAACTGCTGCTGACGATTTTTCCAGTAGCGTTCATGCGCTTGACGAAGGCTGCGACTGCTAGTATCTATATACTGTTCGTGACCCGTCTCAGCATCCACCACACGCATCAGTCCTACGTTAGGCAACTCACGAGCGCGCAAGTCATAGACCTGTAAAGCCACCACATCGTGCTTACGGTTAGCTATCTGCAACGGCTGCAAGAAGTCCTGATGTACGTAGAAGTCACTCAAGACGAAAGCTGTACAGCGGCGCTTAGCCACACTGGTCAAGAACTCCAAAGCCTGCTTCACATCCGTACGCTTAGACTCCGGATGGAAGTCAAGCATCTCACGGATGATATACAAAATATGCTTACGACCTTTCTTGGGTGGGATATATTTCTCGATACGGTCTGAGAAGAACACCACGCCAATCTTATCGTTATTCTGGATAGCTGAGAAAGCAATGGTTGCAGCTATCTCAGTCACCATGTCACGCTTCATCTGTCGCTGTGTACCAAAGTCCAGCGAACCGCTGACATCGATGAGCAACATCACGGTAAGTTCACGCTCCTCCTCAAAAACCTTGACATAAGGACGATGAAAACGAGCGGTCACATTCCAGTCGATATCACGCACATCGTCGCCATACTGATACTCGCGCACCTCGCTGAAGGCCATACCCCTACCCTTAAAAGCAGAATGGTATTGCCCAGCAAAGACGTTCGAGCTCAGGCCACGAGCCTTGATCTCAATCTTCCGTACCTTCTTTAATATTTCAGAGGTTTCCATATTCTAGTTTTACTAGTTTAACTAGTCTTACTAGTTTAGGGCACTTCGACCTTGTTTATAATCTTTGAAATAATCTCCTCGCTGGTAATGTTGCTGGCCTCAGCCTCATAGGTCAAACCAATACGATGGCGCAGTACGTCGTAAGCAACAGCACGAACATCCTCAGGAACCACATAACCGCGACGCTTGATGAAGGCGTAGGCACGGGCTGCCTTGGCGAGGTTGATAGAGGCACGCGGTGAACCACCAAAGGAAATCATGTCCTTCATATCCTTCAGTCCGTAACGGTCGGGAAAACGAGTAGCGAAGACGATGTCAGCGATGTACTGTTCAATCTTCTCGTCAATATATACCTCACGAACCACCTCACGGGCCTTGATAATCTCAGCAGCTGTAGTTACAGGAGTAACGGTGGGCAGGGCACCAGCGATATTCTCGCGGATAATCTTCTTCTCTTCCTCAATAGTAGGATAGCCAATGACTACCTTCAGCATGAAACGGTCCATCTGGGCCTCAGGCAATGGATAGGTACCCTCCTGCTCAATGGGGTTCTGAGTTGCCATCACCAAGAAAGGATTAGGCAACTCAAAAGTGTCAGCACCAATGGTTACCTGCTTCTCCTGCATGGCCTCCAGCAATGCACTCTGCACCTTAGCCGGAGCACGGTTAATCTCATCAGCCAATACGAAGTTAGCAAATACAGGACCTTTCTTTACCTGGAATTTCTCTTCTTTCTGCGAGTAAATCATCGTACCTGTCACGTCGGCAGGCAGCAGATCGGGAGTGAACTGTATACGACTGTATGTAGCATCAATCAACTGTGACAGTGTCTTGATAGCCAATGTCTTAGCCAGTCCAGGAACACCCTCTAAGAGGATATTGCCATCACTCAGCAAGCCAATCAGCAGGGAGTCAACTAGATGCTTCTGACCTACGATTACACGATCCATTCCCGTCACCAGATTTGTGACGAATCCACTCTGTTGTTCTATCCGTACATTCAACTCACGGATGTCAATAGCTTCAGCCATATTATTACGAATTATATTTATTTACTTTTTACAACGTGCAAAAGTACGCATTTCCCCTCTTATTACGCGCACTAGCATACCTAAATAATATTAAAAAAGTTTCCTAAAACTTACATTTTAAGAAACTTTTCAATCTTATTAAAGTTATTATAATCTACTTGCGACGCTTCTTCAATTCCAGCTTAGGAATTTTCAGTACTTGACCGGTCTTAATCTGCGGATTTTGAGGTAAACCATTGAATACTTCCACATAGCATTGCATGTCGGGACCTAGATGGGCACGACAGATGCTATAAAAGGTCTGGCCTTCCAGAACGGTCACCTCGTGTGATAGACCTACGATCCGATAAGCGCCCAGACGTACACGTTCGTCCTTGGCAGACCATTGGTCAACTTCTTCTTTTTGGGGTTCGACTTTAGACTCAGACTTCGGGGCTTCCTTAGGTTCCTCCTTTGCAACAGGTGTCGCAGTAATCTCGTTGGCGATAGTCTCCTCAGACTCACCCACTTCTACCGAATCCTGCGTTTCAGTCATATAGACAGTATCTCTTACAAAGACCGTATCAGGGAGCACTGCCGTCTGCTGGCGACCATATTCATAACCACCATAGCCAGCAGCAAGTATCAAAGCCAACACTACCAAACCAGCTAACAGCCAACGTCCCCAATGACGTTCTTCTGGCAGTTCTTCCTCATAGAAGTTGATCAACTCTTCTGGTTCCCCAGCAACAGGATCCTCAACCGATGGCTCTTCGACAACAGGTTCCTCAGAAACAAGTTCCTCGACTGATGGTTCTTCATCCGATGGCTCTTCAGCAACAATGTTTTTCTCCTCTATGATGACAGGTTCCTCCATAGCAGGCTCTTCAACAACAGAAGATTCTTCCTCTGTCACATCATCTGGAATATCCTCGAATTCGACACCGTCGTTCAACACAACAGTTTCAAACTGAGAGAAAGGCTTATTGACCAATTCTTTCATCACCGTATCAGGCGTAAACGACACCTTCGAGTGGCTATCGATAACCACACGTTCTCCAGTACGCACGCTGACGCTCTCTCTAGCTTCAACATTGATAATCTTAAAAGTACCAAGTCCTTTCACCTTGACGGCATCACCATCCTGCAGACGATTCAGTATGACAGCAAAGCACTCCGTAGCAAACTGATTAGCCTCGCGCTGGTTCAAGCCATTCTTCTCAACAAGAATCTTGGCAACCTCTTGTATTGTAAGTTTTCCCATAGCTTACTGTCCTCCTTTCAGTTTATCCTTCCACGTCTGGTTGGGTTTGAAGTTCAACACGAGTTTAGGTGGTATCAGCATACGCTGTCCCGTAGAAGGATTCACCATGACGCGTTCCATCTTCTTCTTCGTCTCAAAAACGCCAAAGTTTGGCACCAATATGGAGTTATCCTCCTGAAAGGCATCACCCATGGCGTCAATCAACGTATTAACCAACTTCTGCGTATCCTTGGCACTATAGCCCGTACGCTCTGCCAACTCAGCTATAAATTCCTTATTATTCATATCTTTGTCGTCGCGTATAAATCAAACTCTTCCGCATCTGTGATGCGGGCATCATAAAACTCACCAATAGTCAGTTCTTCATCAATAGGTATAAGCACCTCAGGATCAACCTCTGGAGAACAGAACTCTGTACGTCCGATAAACCAGTCACCCTCCACACGGTCAATGATGACGCGCATGATGTTGCCAACCTTCTCAGCTTCCAGTTCGGCACTGATATTCTGCTGGATACGCATCAGCTTATCCAATCGCTGCTGCTTAACCTCGGCAGGAACATCATCCTCATAGTGTTCAGCACTATAAGTACCGTCCTCTTCCGAATAGGCGAAAGCACCCATACGCTCGAAACGCGCCCAATTGGTAAACTCAATGAGTTCACGGAAGTCATCATCCGTTTCACCAGGGAAACCAACCATCAACGTGGTACGGATATGGATGCCTGGCACCTCACGACGCATACGACGTATCAACTCATAGGTTTCCTCCTTCGTCACATGACGCTTCATACGGTCAAGCATGTGGTCGCTGATATGCTGCAAGGCGATATCCAGATAGTTGCAGACATTCTTCTTCTCTCGCATCACGCGCAACAGGTCCCATGGGAAGTGTGTGGGATAGGCATAGTGCAGACGAATCCACTCCACGCCCTCTATGTCAGCCATCTTCTCAATGAGTTCAGCAATATGCTGCTTGCCATCGATATCTACGCCATAGTACGTCAGTTCCTGGGCAATCACCTGAAACTCCTTGGTTCCTTGACTCACCAGATAGCGCACCTCGTCAAGTATCTCGTCCATCGGACGACTCTGATGCTTACCGGTAATAATAGGTATAGCGCAGTAGGCACAATGACGGTCACATCCCTCGGCAATCTTCAGGTAAGCATAGTGTTTGGGGGTAGTGACGTGTCGGTGGTAATCTCGAACCTCTAACCTCTCACCACTAACCTCTAAATCCTTCAGCAACTGCTTATAATTGAATTTCCCATACCAGCCATCCACCTCAGGAATCTCTTTCTCTAAGTCCGCAAGGTAACGCTCTGACAGACAGCCCATCACAAAGAGTTTCTGCAGACGGTCTTCTTCCTTAGCCTGAACAAATTCCAGAATGGTATCAATGCTTTCCTGCTTGGCATCCTCTATGAATCCGCAGGTATTGATGACCGCAATATCGCCTTGTGGATGATCAGAATCATGGGTGACATGATAGCCATGAGCCTCAAAGAGTCCCATGAGGGTCTCCGAGTCTACCAGGTTCTTCGAGCAACCCAGCGTAATGATATCTATTGTCGGCTTCTTATTCATGCTTAAACAACGAGTCAACAAACTGGCGCTTATTGAAGAGTTGCAGGTCTTCCATCTTCTCGCCCAGTCCAATATACTTTACAGGTACTTTCAACTGGTCGGAAATACCGATAACCACACCACCCTTGGCAGTACCGTCAAGTTTGGTGATAGCCAGACTGGTGATATTGGTAACTGCTGAGAACTGCTTAGCCTGTTCAAAAGCATTCTGTCCAGTAGAACCATCCAACACGAGCATCACCTCATCGGGAGCCTCAGGCATCACCTTCTTCATGACGTCCTTGATTTTCTTCAGTTCATTCATCAGACCCACCTTGTTATGCAGACGACCGGCAGTATCTATCAGTACCACATCGGCACCATTGGCCTTGGCACTCTGCAAGGTATCGAAAGCCACCGAGGCGGGGTCAGAACCCATCTGTTGCTTAACGACAGGAACACCTACGCGCTCGCCCCAGATGCAAATCTGTTCAACGGCAGCAGCACGGAACGTATCAGCAGCACCCAGATAGACCTTTTTGCCTGCCTGCTTAAACTGCCAAGCCAGCTTACCAATGGTCGTAGTCTTACCCACTCCATTGACACCTACCACCAGTATCACATAAGGTTTGTGATCACCAGGCAAATCCCAATTATCGTTATCATCTGTATTGTTCTCTGCCAACAACGAGGCAATCTCGTCGCGCAGAATCTCATTCAACTCACTGGTTGACACATACTTATCGCGAGCTACACGCTCTTCAATACGCTCAATAATCTTCAGCGTAGTCTCGACACCCACATCAGAGGTGATTAAGACCTCTTCCAGATTGTCAAGCACATCGTCATCCACCTTCGACTTACCAGCAACAGCACGTGCCAGTTTGTCGAACACACTGGTTTTGGTCTTCTCCAGACCTTTATCCAACGTTTCTTTCTTTTCCTTATTAAAAAAACCGAAAATACCCATCTTACATCTTCCTTCTTATATCACACATCACACGTGGAGTTCAAGTACAAAGCGTACACCCTTCGTAAACGCAGGGTCAATCTCCAAATCACCATTCATCTTCAGAGCCATCTGCTTACAGATGGGAAGTCCCAGGCCATCGCCTTGAGTGAGGTCACGTATTTCGAGGAAAGGCTTGAAGACGTCATCGCGCTTCTCTTCAGGAATATCAGAACCCGTATTCGACACGAGGAACTGCAGGGTATGAGCACTACGTTTCTTGAAGTCGAGCCAGATAGTTCCACCTGCCGGTGTGTAAATAGCAGCATTTTCCAACAGATGCAACAGGATATGTGATACATACTCCTTGTTAATCGTTGCACTCATCTTCGGTGCATTGGTTGTCAGCGTCACATCCTCCTTCACTTTCGACTGGATCTGAGCCATCAAACCTTCGCAGAACGGTGGAACAGACATCTCTTCCATCTCTACAGGTTCACCCTTGGAATTCTCTAATTCCGACAGGGTCTGGATATGCTCAGAGAAAGCCAACAGAGCTTTCACCTCAGGAACGCTACTGTCAAGTTTTTTGAAGGTCGGCTCCAATTGTGCAGCGATATTGCTGATGAACTGGGCTTTCAGGGCGTTGCTTTCTGTCAACAGCTGTATGTTCTTCTTCTGTTTACGCGTCATCAGGATGAAACGCAGCAGGATAACACCACCAATGACCAAAGCTGCAGCAAGGGCAGCAGCCAGCACACCCAAGGCAATGATAAAGCCCATGCGGGTAGTCAACGAACTGTCTTTTTCAGCTATCGATGCCTCGTTGTCGCTAATCTGCTGTTTCAAAGCAGCTATCTCGTCAGCATATTTCAATGCGTTGGTGGAGTCTTTCCAGGCCATATAACCTTTATACGACTGAGCCACCAGATTAGCGCTATTGCTCTTGCGGCCATTAGCTATCAGGGTCTGATATACCTCATCAACCTTGTCATACTCCTTCTGCTTAGTCAGCTTGTCGGCCATCTCCTTAAAGACGGCATTACCCTCAGCAGTCTGACCAAAAGCGTAGTAATAAACGGTCTTATTGTAGAGCAGGTCATTCTTCAATTGCTCATCACCCGATATGTTGGCATGATTCTCCATTGCCTTCAGATGCTCCAAGGTGTTGGCACCACGACGCATCTTCATATACATCTTCATGCGTTCACGACTGGTCATATAGTGGGCTGCTGCTTTCTCCACACTTGATGACTTGCTATCGGCATTAGCGGCTTGGTCTATGCGCCGCAATAGGTCAAAAGCCTCCTGCCAGTAGTTTTCCTTGTAGTACAACTCAGTCGCTTTTGCGCCACACTCAGCAGCCTGTCGAATATTACCTTTGGCAGCATAGTCTTCAAAAGCACGAATGTAAGTCGAACGTGCAGAAGCTATGTTCTTATTGGCATCTATAGCCTCAGCTCGCTGCTGCAACTCACTCTTCTGTACCTCTTCCGCCATAGTCATACCGCAGCCGAAAAGCACATAAAAAACTAAGATTAATGTCTTCTTACTCATATCTCTATTTGCTTGTATTTCTATTAAATCATGCAAAGATAGCGATTATTTTCCGAAAATGCAAAAGGATTTCAAAAAAAAATAAGGCTGCAACATATATTTGCAGCCTTATCTTAGTATTTCAATAGTATAAATTAGTTCTTGAAGAAGTCCTTAACGGCCTCGTTAGGAACCATTTGCTCGTCGAAGATGTAAGCACCTGTCTTGGGGCTCTTAACCATCTTGATAACCTTTGTGTAAGCGCGACCATCCTTTGAGCCTTCGTGGAGGGTTGCGACGGTTTTCTTTGCCATGCTCTAAATAAGATTATTTAATCTCCTTGTGAAGAGTCATCTTCTTCAGGATGGGGTTATACTTCATGAGTTCCATTCTCTCAGGGGTGTTCTTACGATTCTTGGTCGTAATATAGCGGCTTGTTCCGGGCAGTCCACTCTCTTTCATCTCAGTGCACTCCAGAATCACCTGAACGCGGTTACCCTTTGCTTTCTTACCTGCCATGATATTAGTCTCCTATTACTTTAATGTCCTTCCAGTCTACAAAACCTTTAGCAACAGCCTGCTTCAGGGCAGCGTCCAGACCAACCTTATTAATCATACGCAGACCAGCGGCGCTGATCTTCAACTGAATCCAGCAAGCCTCCTCTACGTAGTAGAACTTCTTGCTGAACAGATTTACATCAAAGCTGCGCTTAGTGCGATGCTTTGAGTGAGACACGTTATTACCAATCTGTGCCTTCTTTCCTGTAATCTGACAAATCTTAGACATTTCTATCTATTTTTTCTTGTTACTTAAATATAACTTACTCCAAACAGGGTGCAAAGGTACAACTTTTTATTGAGAACAGAAAATTGAGAATTGACAATTAGCTGATTCTTAATATTTTTTAACCTTCTACCGCCGTATTATTCTCCGTTTTCAGGAAATCAAGGAACAATTGCATCACTTTATTGGTTGCAATGGCCAGGTTAATATCACGTCCATGGTCCTCTTGAACCATCATCGTCACCTGCTTATCTTGAGTGCCACAAGCCAACCAAATCGTACCGATAGGAATGTCTTTCGGACCACCTGTAGGACCAGCGTAACCTGTAGAAGCCAACGCGAAGTCTGTGTTCAGAGCCTTACAAGCACCTTTCACCATCTGACAGGCAACTTCCTCACAGACAGCCGTTTTTTCAGCTATCACCTGCGGATCTACGCCCAGCAGCGCTTCTTTGGTTTCATCGACATACGAGATAATGCCGCCCTTGAAATATTTCGACGCACCGGGAACGGCAATGATAGCCTCGGCAATACGTCCACCCGTACAACTCTCAGCCGTACCTACAGTCTTCTCCATCTCCCACAGCAGTTGGCTCACCTCTCTGCTGATAATCTTGCTTTCAAAATCCATATTAAAAAATAAAAAATTAAAAGAATAAAAGAATAAAAAACAAATTATTGTAATCCTTTCTTCTTTTTGATGATTATTATTAACGTTCCTATTATTGTGTTGATCTCATTCTCAATTGACTGAAATTCTTCATCTGAAAGATAACCAGACTCATGTAAAAGTACAAGCCAGTATTTAGTTTCATTAGCCTCTTTTAAAGAGATACTCAATTTATTAATAAAATCTGCATCACTCTGAGCTGTCTTACTTTCTGCAATATTTGCACCTATGCTTGTTCCACTGCGATACACCTGCTTTGACATAATATGCTCCTTTTTCTCTTCAAAAAGATATTTATAGAGTTTTATGACACGTAAGGCAAACTTAATGCTAAGTTCCTCCATCAAATTCCCGTTCTGCATAGGTCCACCGTTTTCTATTTTATTGTTTTATTTTTTTATTGTTTTATTGTTATATTGTTTTATTCTTAACAAAACGTTACTTTTGAGAATGCGGGGGCATTGATGTCACAGAACTCTTTATCCAAGAATTTGTAATATCCCACGATACCAATCATAGCAGCATTATCCGTCGTGTAGCTGAACTTCGGAATATACACCGTCCAGCCATAGCGTTTGGCATAATCGTGGAAGGCGTTGCGCAGACCATTGTTAGCACTCACGCCACCAGCCACAGCCACATGCTTGATGCCCGTCTGTTTGACGGCCAACTTCAGTTTCTTCATCAGGATGTCCACAATGGTCCACTCCAATGATGCAGCGATGTCTTCTTTGTGGTGTTCAATGAAGTCCGGGTCTTCCTCCACCCACTTGCGCATATTATACAGGAACGACGTCTTCAGACCAGAGAAGCTGTAGTCCAGTCCTGGGATATGAGGCTCCGAGAACTGGTAAGCCTTCGGATTGCCCTGACGAGCCAAGCGGTCAATGATAGGACCACCAGGATAGCCCAGTCCCATCACCTTCGAACACTTGTCGATAGCCTCACCGGCAGCATCGTCAATGGTCTGTCCCAACACTTCCATATCGTTATAGGCATTCACCTTGACAATCTGCGAGTTACCGCCACTAACGAGCAGACAGAGGAATGGTAATGGTGGTGGATTAAAGTCGCCCTCACCACCATCGATGAAGTGTGCCATCACATGTCCCTGCAGATGGTTGACGTCAATCAGGGGAATACCCAACGAACGAGCAAAGCCCTTGGCAAAGTTCACACCTACCAACAGCGAACCCATCAGACCAGGACCACGCGTAAAAGCGACAGCCGACAACTGCTCTTTCTGGATACCAGCACGCTTGATAGCCTCATGGACCACGGGTACCACGTTCTGCTGGTGCGCACGACTGGCCAGTTCAGGCACCACGCCACCATACGACTCATGGACAGCCTGCGATGCCGTCACGTTCGACAGCAGCACGCCGTTCTTCAGCACCGCAGCACTCGTGTCGTCGCAACTCGACTCTATACCTAGTATATATATATCCTTCATTATTTCGTTATCACGTTATAACGTTATTACGAACATTAGTAACTTAAAATTTCCACGCCGTGTTCCGTCATCAGCAGCGTATGCTCCCACTGGGCTGAGGGCAGTTCGTCGTCGGAGATAACCTCCCAGCCATAGGGGTCTTCGGAGTCGATGAATACCTTCCACGATCCCATATTAATCATCGGTTCAATGGTGAACACCATACCTGGCACCAGCAACATACCCTCGCCACGCTGTGCGAAGTGAGCTACTTCCGGTTCTTCGTGGAAGTGGCACCCTACTCCATGACCACACAAGTCGCGCACCACACCGTAGTGGTACTTCTTGGCATGCTTCTCGATGGCACGGCCAATCTCGTTGACACCATGCCAGGGCTTGGCGGCCTCCATACCAATCTCCAAGCACTCCTTGGTGACGCGCACCAACTGTTCCTTCTCAGGCGTTGTCTTACCTATTATAAACATACGCGAGGCATCAGCATAGTAGCCGTCGAGAATCGTGGTGAAGTCCACATTGATGATGTCACCCTCCTCCAGGATATCCTCAGCCTTGGGAATACCGTGACACACCACCTCGTTGATGCTGGTACATACACTCATGGGGAATGGCGGAGTCTCGCCATCCTCTATGTCATAGTTCAGGCAAGCCGGTATCGCGTTATGCTTGGCACAGTAGTCACGACAAATCTGGTCTATCTCCAGCGTCGACATACCTGCATGAATCTGACGTTCTACCTCGTCGAGCACACCCGTATTCACCACACTGGCTTTGCGGATGCCCTCCAACTGTTCTGGTGTCTTTATGAGGTCGCGCGTAGGCACCTCCCATCCTTTGTTTTCCAAGTACATGATGCGCTTGTCCAGCTCCGTAGGTTGTTCACCCGGCTTGCAGCGCCATCTTCTTTTTACCATAGTATTTCTGAATTTGGCTGCAAAGGTAACACTTTTTTTGGAAAGTGGCACGGTATTTGCAAAATAAAGGTCAGAATTTAATATATAATAATAATTAAGGTATATGCAAAAAGGTAACATCGGGGTTACTACCGAGAACATCTTCCCCGTCATCAAAAAGTTTCTCTACTCAGATCATGAGATTTTCCTGCGTGAGATGGTCAGCAATGCCGTCGATGCTACGCAGAAGATGAAGACGCTGGCTGCCCAGGGCGAATATAAAGAGGAGCTGGGCGACCTGACAGTACGTGTCAGTCTGGATGCCGACAAGGGTACCATCACTATCAGCGACCACGGTATCGGAATGACTGAGGAGGAAATCGACAAGTACATCAACCAGATTGCTTTCTCTGGCGTTACTGACTTCCTGGAGAAGTACAAGGACAATGCCAACAACATCATCGGACACTTCGGTCTGGGCTTCTACTCTTCGTTCATGGTATCGAAGAAGGTGGAGATTATCACCAAGAGCTACAAGGATGGCTCTAAGGCTGTCAAGTGGAGCTGCGACGGTTCTCCTGCCTACGAGATTGACGATGCCGAGCGTGCCGACCACGGTTCAGACATCATCCTCTACATCGACGACGACTGCAAGGAGTTCCTGGAGAAAGAGCGTCTGCAGCAGTTGCTCAACAAGTACTGCAAGTTCATGGCCGTACCCGTTGCCTTCGGCAAAAAACAGGAGTGGTCAAGCGACGAGAAGAAGATGGTGGACACCCAGGAGGACAACATCATTAATAGTGTGGAGCCCCTGTGGACTAAGACTCCGTCGACGTTAAAGGACGAAGACTACAAGTCGTTCTACCGCACACTCTACCCCATGAGCGACGAGCCGCTGTTCTGGATTCACCTGAACGTGGACTACCCCTTCAACCTCACGGGTATTCTCTACTTCCCGAAGATTAAGTCAAGCATCGAACTGCAGAAGAACAAGATTCAGCTCTACTGCAACCAGGTGTTTGTCACCGACCAGGTAGAGGGTATCGTGCCTGAGTTCCTGACGCTTTTGCATGGTGTCATCGACTCACCGGATATTCCCCTGAACGTCTCTCGTTCTTATCTACAGAGCGACCGCGAGGTGAAGAAGATTTCTACCTATATCACCAAGAAGGTGGCTGACCGCCTGAAGGCTATCTTCACGGAGAACCGCAAGGAGTTTGAGGAGAAGTGGGACGACCTGAAGCTCTTCATCAACTACGGCATTCTCTCAGAGGAAGGCTTCTACGACCGCGCCAAGGAGTTCGCACTCTTCAAGGATACGGAGGGCAAGTACTTCACCTTCGACGAGTACAAGACACTCATCGAGGGCAGTCAGAAGGACAAGGACGACCAGCTCGTCTATCTCTATGCCACCGACAAGGACGAGCAGTACTCTTACATCAAGGCTGCTCAGGACAAGGGCTACAGTGTGCTGCTGCTCGACGGCCAGCTCGACGTTCCCACCATCCAGACCTTGGAGCAGAAGTTCGAGAAGAGCCGCTTCACACGTGTGGATGCTGACATCATCGACCGCCTCATCGTGAAGAGTGACGCACCTAAGAGCGACCTCAGCGAGGACGACTCTGCCAATTTGTCACAGGTCTTCAAGTCACAGATGCCAAAGCTCGAACATGCAGAGTTCATGGTACAGGTTGATGCCCTGGGTGCAGAGGCCCGTCCTGTCGTTATCACGCAGAACGAGTGGATGCGTCGTATGAAGGAGATGAGCCGCTTCCAGCCAGGCATGAACTTCTACGGACAGATGCCCGACTCGTTCAACCTCGTGCTCAATAGCGACCATCCATTGGTAAAGAGCATACTTGACGACTGTAAGTCATCTACAGAAGAGGCTCTGAAGCCCATCGTCTCTGAACTCAAGGGTCAGGAAGCCCGTCTCGCCGCCATCCAGCAGCAACAGGACAAGAAGAAGTACGACGAACTGACACAGGACGACAAAGACATGAAGGCTGAGTGCGAAAAGGCCGTCCAGGAGCAGAAGGACAAGAAGAACGACGTCCTCAGCGGTTTTGCTGCTGACAACGCTGTTGTCCATCAGCTCATTGACCTCGCACTCCTGCAGAACGGCATGCTGAAGGGCGAAGCACTCGATAAGTTCCTCAAGCGAAGCGTGGAACTTATCAAGGCTTAACACATACTCTATAAAGCAATAGGAGGGAAACGTCATTGTTTCCCTTCTAAATACCAGCCTAATACGGTTCCATATCAGCCTAATACGGGTGTGTATTAGGCTGATTTTTGATGCTTATTAGGCTGATTTTGACACTCCAATGGCCATTTATCCACATATTACCCCCCTCAATGAGTGTGTGAGACTGATTTTTTGCGAAGCCCCAATGTGCGCCAAAGACAGGGAAAAACATCAAAACAAGGGGTTTTCACATGCTTTTTGAGGCCTTTTAGAGGAGAAAATTCACGATATCTGTGACTTGAGATGGCTTGAGTGTCGCAAGAGCGGTGCGGCTTAAAATCGTAAATTACTGTCTTTTAGCCAATTAGAAAAATACGGTACTCTCTCCAGTCTCAATCTCAGTTATCTCAGTTATTTTTAAAGGTACCCATCAACTCGCCTTATTTATATTATATATTATATATATTATTAATAATCAATAAGTTATAAACTTATAGAGAGAAGGGAACCGAGTTAAGAAGTACCTTTTATTTTAATTGAGATTTGAGATTTGAGATTATTTCAGAATTCACTCCTTCTCTACCAGGCCACGCACCGCGTAGCTATCGATAGAGCACTTCTTCACGAATTATGAAATGAAAGAAATAAGTGCTATCTGTGCCAACAGAATCAGCGGAAGGCCATACTTGAACTTCTTGTGCTGAGTTTTATGCCGCCAGACCTTCATTCCAAGTAATGCTCCGATGCAGCCACCAATGACTGCCAGTATCAGCAAGGTTGCTTCCGATATGCGCCAGCTGCCTTGCTTGGCTTTCCATTTATCAATACCATAGACCAGGAAGGTCACGACGTTGATGACTATCAGATAATATAGCAGAGCATTCATTATTTCAGATACTCGTCATCCCTTACCAGCACCTTCTCTATCTTGCCGACGTACATCGTATGGAAATCACGCTGGGGATAGTTCGCATCGATAGTGTCCTGATAGAGGAAACCGCTCTCCTGTAATTCCGACTGATAGAGTTTCTTGCAAACCAGTACCAGCTTGGCTTCCTCGAAATAGACGGTATTGTCGGTATAGACGGGCGTAAGACCTGCCTTGCCAATCTTGTCCTCGTCGCGGCCAGAGACACTGCCGAGATACGCCATCTGCTTCTTAAACGACTTATCCATGACACAGAGGGAGAAGTAGTCCTCCTTGTCGACAAACTCCTTGGTGTAACGTGAAGGGCGAAGGTAAATCACCGCCGACGGGTCGTTATGTCCCCACAGGCATCCAAGATGTCCCCAAGAGGCAGTCATCGTGTTACAGCCAGACTGCTCATCACCAGCCGTCACCAGCATCCATTCATCACCAATCAGGTTGAACGGATTGAACTTCATGTCTTTATAGTTTATCTCTTTCATATCACGCAAATGCTTAATATTTGTTGCAAATTTAGTCATTTAATGCGAAATATGAATAATAATGTGTAAATTTGTGCCAAGTTTTGAGAATTATTAGGATTTGAGCAGCATAGTTCTTTCCATATTCCTTCTGAGCATCGGCGCGAGTTTCATCCAGCGCACTACAGGCTTCGGATTCGGCATCTTCATTATGACGATGCTGCCGTTCCTCATGCCTACGTATGGCGAAGCCACGACACTCTCAGGAGTGCTGGCCATTACCACCTCTGCAGCTATCGTATGGAGGTTAAGGGGCTACGTCACCTGGCAGCGGCTTTGGCCAATCTTGCTGACGTTCATCATCGTATCGACCATTGCCATCTTTGCCCTGACACGTATCGAAGACCACGTTTTACGACGTATTCTTGGCGTAGCACTCATCCTGATTAGCATCTACTTCATGCTGTTCAGCCAGCGCATAAAACTGCCAACCACAAAGAGAGTTCAGGTAGGTGCAGGAACATTAAGCGGACTGATGGGCGGTTTCTTTGGCATGCAAGGCCCGCCTGCCGTGCTTTACTTCATCCAGAGTGAGCCGACTAAGGAGCACTATATGGCGATGGCACAGACCTATTTCCTGATTGGCAATGTGATGATGACTGGTGTAAGAGCCTACAATGGTTTCTTCACAACCACCGTAGCCGTTGATTATCTTTATGGCCTCGGCGGTGTCATCATCGGCACGATGCTAGGTGCTTACGTCTTCAAGCACATTCCCAACCGCATCTTCCGTTACATCGTCTATGCCTATATTTGCATCAGCGGTGTAATCATACTAATGACAAATTAATTGTTTTTGTTCTATAACTGTTCCACATCTAAATGACTGTAGCTGTTCAGCCATCACGTTCTTCATTACCTCAAACACATTGTCACCTGTGCAATGGCTGGTGTAGAATTGCGTTTTAGGATATTTTGCTTTCAGCCTTTGAGCCAATGCTACCTGTTCTTCTTCAGTCTCTTGTCCGTCAAGTAAGTGGAAGCCACCTACAACCGTATGGACGGGCCAAGGACAAGCCGCAAGGATGTTCTCCAGTCCACTATGAGCACAGCCCGTAAATAGCAGACCATCGACATACAGAGCCAATTCATGACGAAAATCGTCGTGGATATAATCTCCGTTGGCATCCTGCACATAGAGGTTCTGATTGCCGTTGGGCATTGGATAATCTGTCTGAGGGATATGGGCAATCACATGGATTCCTCCTACTATCTCGCAGGTTTGGTCTATCAAGATGAGCCTATCGTCTATCTCCGGCCATTCCGCAGTAATGCTATGCAGATTACCTCGTTTGGAAAAGAAATGACCGCTTACGGCATCGGGCGAGACGATGACTTTAGCCTGTCGATTACGTTCAAGAAAGTATCGCAAGCCTCCTGCATGGTCGCTATGCCCATGAGAAATGAAAACATAATCCACGTTGCTTATGTCCATGCCCAACAACTCTGCATTCTGGATAAACACGTCACTTGCTCCGGTATCAAGCAGGATCTTGTGCAGTTCTGTTTGCAACAGAATAGACAGTCCATGCTCTGTGGATAGACAACTATCATCGCTCCGATTATCTGATAATACTGTCCACTTCATAATTCTATCGTTTCTCCTTCCTTGACTATCTCCCAAAAGGGAATGCCTTTTTCATCCGTAAACTCCTCCCTTCTCTCAGGAGCATGTTCACGCTCGAAACCAGTATGGCAGGATCTTTCGGCAGGTAGTCCATATCACAATTCTTATTAAAAACATCTGCAAAAGTACGCAAAATTGGCGAGATTTTGCTATATTTGCAGTCACAATTTATCAGATAGTAATAAACTAATACAAAACAACTATGACAAATAATATGAAAGAAGTAATTAGTACAAAGGCTGCTCCGGCTGCCATCGGCCCATATAGTCAGGCCATCAAAGTGGGCAATCTCGTTTATACCTCTGGTCAGATTCCCATCGACCCTGCCACAGGCAACTTTGTTGAGGGTGGCATCAAGGAACAAACTCGTCAATCGCTGAGCAACGTGAAGGCAATTCTGGAAGAAGCTGGTCTGACGATGGCTAATGTGGTAAAGACAACGGTATTTATGGCAGACATGAACGACTTTGCTGACATGAATGCTGTCTATGCCGAGTTCTTCGCAGAGCCATATCCTGCTCGTTCAGCTGTAGCTGTCAAGACGCTTCCAAAGGGCGCATTGGTCGAAATTGAGGTGGTTGCAGCGTTATAAATTAACAACATAAAAAAAAATGAGCGCAGCTCCGAAAAGGAACTGCGCTCACATTTTATATCAGAGTTTTGATTACTCCTCAACAGCAGCCTGTGCGGCGGCTAACGGGAACTGATTATCAGCACATTACGGCGAATTTGGGAAACATTTGGGAAATATTATGAGCATGTACTGCACATTCTGCACCCGATTTCCTCAAAATATCCGACCATTTTTGCCACTTAGACTACTTTTCGATATTTTAATTGTTAAACACTACTGTTAGAACACTCATCGCATTACGACTTTTACGCACGTTCTGCAAATTTTGCTTGCAAAATTAATAATTTCTCATGACTTTACGTTCATTCTGCACGTTTTTCTTGCAGAGTGTGTTTACTTTTAATATAAATTAAGGCAAAAACCACATTCAATTACCAATTCAGACCTGCGTGTGTCGCGCATCTGCCTGGCCTTAGATCAACTATTCTTCTTATAGCTCTGCACAGCCCAACAGCCCATCAGTGTGCCGATGCCCGCAAGGGCTAAGACCTGGTGGGCTGTTTCGTGCAGTCCGCCACCACGGATGAAGACAGTGCGGATGGCATCAATGAAATAGTGCATGGGGTTGATATAGGTGGTAAGATAGGCCCACTGGGGCATGGAGCGCGTGGGGGTGAAAAGTCCTGAGAGTAGCATGATGCTGACCACAAAGAACCACATGACGAACATGGCCTGCTGCATGGTGTCGGAGTAGTTGGACACGATGAGTCCGAACGACGAGAAGAACAGCGCCAGCAGCATGGCGAGTATGTAGATGAGCCACACAGGACCAGCAGGCGTGATGCCATAGACGAGCCACGCCAGCAGCAAGCACACGGTGATGACAAACAGCGCGATGAGCCAGTAAGGAATGAGTTTGGCAAGGATGAACGACCACTTGGAGACGGGTGTGACATTGATCTGTTCGATGGTGCCAGCCTCTTTCTCGCCAACGATGTTGAGTGTGGGCAGGAAGCCCGTCATTAGCATCATCACAATGGCAAAGAGGGCGGGAATCATGTAGAGCTTGTAGTTCTGGGTCTTGTTGTATAAGGTGAGGGGCGTGATGTTTGATGTGTGTTGTTTGACGTTTGAGGTGACTATCTGCGAGAGATAGGCGCTGCCCATTGAGCCCTTGGAGCCGTTGACGGCATTGACTGCAATGAGATACTTGCCATCGCGAACTTCGAGGATGACATCGGCCTTGCCCTTCTCAATGTCTTTCATCGCTTCAGCGTAGGTGGCCTTCTGTCCACCGAAGATGAAATAGTTGGAGGCTGCAATCTGCTGTACCAATCGCTGCGACTCCACGGTGTGGTCTATGTCGACCACATCTACCACGATGTTCTTCACTTCCATCTGCATGACCCACGGCATGACGCACATGATGACGATGGGAAACATGATGATGAGCTTGGGAAGAAACGCATTGCGGCGTATCTGCAGGAACTCTTTCTGTATGAGATACTTAATCATAATTAAGAATTAAGAGTTATTATCACTTCAATCTTACGTTAAACTTCTTCAGGGCGATAGCCAGCAACACCACCGTCATACCTGCCAGCACGGCCACCTCGCTAGCCACTTCGCCAATGCCCACACCCATAATCATCAGCTTGCGCATGGCATCGATATAGTAGCGTGGCGGAACCACAGCAGCCAGCCATTGCAGCACTTGCGGCATCGACTCTACCGGAAACAGCATGCCCGACAGCATCACCACAGGCATCAACAGTACCATAGCCGACAGCAACAGTGCCACGAGTTGTGTCTGTGCCACGTTGGAGATGAGCAGTCCTAACGAGAGCGCCAGCAGAATATAGAGGGTGCTCACAGCCAGAATCCAGAACAGCGAACCGGC
>Ga0256404_1001954_pt1 | contig 47387 bp, 37 predicted proteins | sample RumenRJG_01DNA_FD_185990 | JGI IMG/M metagenome (GOLD analysis project Ga0256404, IMG submission 185990) | Bovine rumen microbial communities from Lethbridge, Alberta, Canada - RJG_01 | ecosystem: Host-associated > Mammals > Digestive system > Stomach > Rumen | place: Canada: Alberta | collected... | reverse complement strand
ATTAGTGTGGTTTGCTAGACCTGCACTTATTGTACATCGGAGGTTTTAGTTTATGTTACTCCGTTTATCGCTTCCGCTTTTATTGCTCCCCCAGCTCAGCTGGGGGATTAAGACTGTTTCATTTAAAGATTATCTTCCTATTGCGATCTTTCGAACCTGAATGCGCTTTCAGTCCGCACAGACCCTTTGAGTGATATTATACATTTTTGTTAATATTATGTCAAAAAGAAGTTGTAGAATTCTTAACAATTCCATCCTCCATGTCAAAATGAACTGTCTGAGATTTATGCGAAAAAATGTCGAAAAAGGGTCAGACCTTAATGTCTGACCCTAAATAATTTCGGAAAACTCAACTATAATTTGAAATTCCCATTATATAATCCTTCAACCCAAAACATCACATGAGCTGTTCCATTTTCAGATCTTTGGTGTTCTCTTAAGGATTGCGTGTCTCTCAGGACCATTGGATACCATTGTAATAGGTGTTTCAATCTGCTTCTCGATGAAATCGATATAGTCCTTGCACTCCTTAGGAAGATCCTCGTAATTCTTGATATCGCGGATATCGCAGTTCCATCCCGGAAGTGTTTCATAAACAGGCTTTGCTTTATGAAGGAGCGGTGTTACAGGGAAATCTGTAGTCACCTTTCCGTCTATCTCATAGCCTGTGCAAACCTTAAGCTCCTTAAGGTATCCAAGTACATCAAGTACTGTAAGGACAGCCTCGGTAGCACTCTGGAGCTGACAGCCGTACTTTGAAGCAACTGCATCATACCAGCCTACTCTTCTCGGACGGCCTGTAGTTGCACCGTATTCACCCTTATCTCCACCTCTCTTACGAAGCTCCTCTGCCTCATCTCCGAAAAGCTCAGATACGAAATCTCCGGCACCTACCGCTGAGGAATAAGCCTTTGTAACAGCAATTATATCTTTAATCTCATATGGAGGAATACCTGCACCAACTGCACCGTAAGCTGCAAGAGTTGAGCTTGAAGTAACCATAGGATAGATACCGTGATCCGGATCCTTCATGGTTCCCAGCTGACCCTCCAGAAGAACAGTCTTTCCTGCCTTAAGAGCCTCTCTCAAGAACTTTGAAGTATCTGTCACATAAGGTGCAATGAGATCTCTCTGCTTGTGCATCTCTGCAAGAAGATCCTCATATACAAGCTCAGGAGCATGATAAAGCTCACGGAGTGTAGCATTCTTCATCTCAACAACCTTATGAAGTCTGTCTGTGAGAACCTCTTCATCAAAGAGCTCATTTACCTGAAGACCAATCTTTGCAAACTTGTCTGAGAAGAAAGGAGCGATACCGGACTTTGTGGAACCGTAGCTCTTTCCTGCAAGTCTTGCCTCTTCAAGGCTGTCAAAAAGTACATGATACGGCATCATAACCTGTGCTCGATCAGAAACAAGTATCTTAGGTGTGGGAACGCCTGCATCAACGATTGACTTAAGCTCGGAAACGAACTTTGTAATGTCTAATGCCACGCCATTACCAAGTACTGATGTTGTGTGATCATAGAACACACCGCTTGGAAGAAGGTGAAGAGAAAAACGGCCATAGTTGTTAATGATGGTATGACCTGCATTTGCACCGCCCTGGAAACGTACTACGATGTCAGAAGACTCTGCAAGCATGTCAGTGATCTTACCTTTTCCCTCGTCTCCCCAGTTTGCACCTACGATTGCTCGAACCATAAAAATCCTCCTAAAGGGATAGTATCCGCATGGACACTACTGATGCTTCTCACCTTTTTGACACATGCCGATCTAAGCACAAAAGTCACAGTGAACTTTTATATCTGTCGGACAGGTATATCCAACAGCTTTGAATGAGATCGGGCGGCTGAACCGCTGTGAGAGATTCGTGACCGAAGCATCAAAAATATTATTTTTTAGTCAGACCCGTGAACCAGATGAAAATGTATATCACCGTGGGCACCACGATCAGACAAAACAGGACCGCCAGGATGTACTCTTTTTTCGCACCCGTGAAGGCAAAAAACAAAAGCATCACAAGCAATATGACGATTAAAACCAATGCCAAAATGGCAAGTATCCGTTTTAATGACATAACTGCACCTCCCGGCTCCGTGCTTTCAGCACAGACAAAAAAATTATATAAATAAACCACCCATATTTCAAGGTTAATGTTATAAGCAATCGTTATGTTTGGTTTTCATCGGTCATATTCAAACAGATATTTATAGACCAATCAAAAAAGCCGGGATAAGAAGGCTAAAGTCAAATCTTATCCCGGGTTGAACTGTTACTGTATACTGTTTTTTATACCTTTATCTCAGCTGTAAGTCCGAGCACTTCCTTGTTCTCCTCAAGAATCGGATTTACAACTTCGTTGATGTAGTCTTCTGTCTGCTTTGGTGAGCGGCCCACATAACGCTCCGGCTGCATGCTTGCTTCGAGGTCTTCGAGTGAAAGGTGGAAGCTTGGATCAGCGGCAATAAGTTCAAGAAGGTTGTTGTCCTTGCCTTCTTCTTTGACTGTCTTTCCTGCCTCCATACTTAGCTGTCTGATCTTCTCATGAAGCTCCTGACGATCTCCACCTGCCTTAACAGCATCCATCATGATGTTCTCGGTAGCCATAAAAGGAAGCTCCGCCATAAGGTGCTTGCGGATAACCTTTGGATAAACCACAAGACCATCCACAACATTAAGGTAAAGATCAAGGATTCCATCGATGGCAAGGAAGCCCTCAGGTACTGAAAGACGCTTGTTTGCAGAGTCATCAAGGGTACGCTCAAACCACTGAGTACTGGACACAAGCATTGGATTCATCACGTCTGACATAACGTAATCGGCAAGGGATGCGATACGCTCTGAACGCATAGGATTACGCTTGTAAGCCATGGCGCTGGAACCGATCTGGTGCTTCTCGAAAGGCTCCTCAATTTCCTTCATATGCTGAAGCATACGGATATCGTTTGTGAACTTGTGGGCTGACTGGGCAATGCCGGCGAGAATGCTTAAAACGCGGAAATCCACCTTACGACTGTAGGTCTGGCCAGAAACCGGGTAGCAGGACTTGAATCCCATCTTCTCAGCTATCTTCTGATCAAGCTCGCGGCACTTTGCGTGATCGCCATCGAAAAGCTCCAGGAAGGAAGCCTGGGTTCCGGTGGTTCCCTTTGAACCAAGTAATTTGAGAGAATCGAGAACATAATCCAGGTCCTGAAGATCAATAACGAGATCATTGATCCAGAGAGTAGAACGCTTGCCGACTGTGGTTGGCTGTGCCGGCTGGAAATGTGTATATGCAAGAGTCGGGAGATCCTTGTGCTTCATGGCGAACTTGCTGAGCTCGTTGATACAGTTGATAAGCTTCTTACGAACAAGCTCGAGACCCTGACGCATGATGATGATATCGGTGTTGTCACCAACATAGCAGGAAGTAGCGCCGAGATGGATGATTCCCTTTGCTGTCGGGCACTGAACACCGTAAGCATAAACGTGGCTCATTACGTCGTGACGAACCTCTTTCTCACGGGCTTCCGCAACTTCGTAGTTGATATCATCCTGATGTGCCTTAAGTTCATCAATCTGCTCTTTGGTAATGTTAAGACCCAGCTCATGCTCAGTCTCAGCGAGAGCTATCCAGAGCTTTCTCCATGTACGGAACTTATTGTCCTGTGAGAAAATGTACTGCATCTCCTCTGAAGCGTAACGACCTGTAAGGGGGCTTTGGTAACGATTGTGTTCTGCCATCTTGATCTCCTTTTAATAAATCATAAATGAATGATGATCGGATTATAAATAAACCCGCAACATTTAAAAATATATACTATTTTTTTCCGGCTGTCGAATCCATATTAACATGTTCAATCAAAAAAGCAGTTTCGAATGTAATCCGAAACCACTTTGTTTTAATTTACGCCAGAACATCCTGCATGGAATAAAGTCCTGCAGCCTTTCCGTTAAGGAACTTAGCGGCGTTGAGGGCGCCGTTAGCGAAAATGTTTCTGGAATAAGCTGTGTGATTGAAGGTGATGACCTCATCTTCACCGGCAAAAATGACGTCATGAACGCCGGCGATGGTTCCTCCGCGAACGGCACTTACACCGATTTCGTCATGAGGGCGGGCCTCACGGCGGCCTGAACGGTCATAAACATAGTCAAGTTTGTTGTCGAGAGCCTCATTTACAGCATCGGCAAGGGCAATAGCTGTTCCCGACGGAGCATCTGCCTTTCTTCTGTGATGCTGCTCAACGATATCGATATCAAAGCCTTTCTCATAAAGCTTCTTTGCAGCTTCTTTTACAAGTGAAAGAAGAAGGTTTACACCGATGGACATATTGGCGCTTCTAAGTATTGGAGCCTTATTTGAGATTTCCTTTACACGGGCAAGCTGCTCCTCTGAAAGACCTGTTGTGCACTGAACGCAGGGTTTTCCTGTCTTCTCTACATAATCAAGAAGTCCGTTAATGGCAGGTGCCACTGAGAAATCGATGATCACATCAAAATCCTCAGTAACTTTGTCAAAGCTGCTGTATACAGGGAATCCAAAAGCGGGGTCATCGAGATGGTCCTCTCGGTCCAAACCGGCAACTATTTCAATGTCATCCATAGCTTTAGCACAATTTGCAACATTTCTACCCATAACGCCCATGGCGCCGAAAATCAATACTCTGGTCATTTACTCTCTCCTATTTTTCAAAAACAGCGTATCAGTTCAGCCGGTGGACCATGGGGACGGAGTTTGTGGCCCATTTTGTGATAAAACGGACCACAAACTCCGTCCCCATGGTCCACCGGCTGACTGTTGCAAAACAGCAGTGACCGAATCTAGCTTAGGATCACTGCTGTAAAAATTTCATATTCCAATAAAATCAAAGGATACCGTATTTCTCCATCTCTTTCTTGAGAAGCTCCTTTGTGGCATCTGATGCCTCTGTAAGAGGAAGTCTCAGAGAACCAACCTTCTTTCCCTGAAGGTTCATGGCAGCCTTTACAGGAATAGGATTAACCTCTGCAAAAAGAGCCTTGATAAGTGGGAATGCCTTGAGCTGCGCATCAAGTGAACCCTTGATATCTCCGTCAAACCACTTCTGACAGATTTCATGAGTTTCTCTGGGGGCAACATTGGAAAGAACGGAAATAACTCCTGAACCGCCAAGTGCAAGAAGAGGAACAACCTCATCATCATCTCCTGAATAAAGAGCAAAATCCTCATCCACAAGAGTCATAAGCTTTGTACTCATCTCAATGTTTCCTGTTGCATCCTTAACACCAACTATATTCTTTACATTGTTGTAAAGATAAGCCATGGTCTCCGGCTGTATGGTAACACCGGTTCTTGAAGGAATATTATAAAGGATACAGGGAATGCTGATGCTGTCAGCTATAGCGGTGAAGTGCTTGATAAGACCATTCTGTGTAGCCTTGTTGTAATAAGGTGTAACCAGAAGAACTCCGTCAGCTCCGTCCTTTTCGGCCTGCTTTGAAAGCTCTATTGCTGTTGCTGTACAATTACTGCCGGTGCCTGCAATAACCGGAATACGATGAGCAACTTTTTCTATAATGAAACGTACAACGTCCATATGCTCTTTTTCTGACATTGTAGAAGCCTCACCTGTGGTACCGCATGCGATGATGGCATCTGTGCCGCCTTCAACCTGCTCTTCGATGAGCTCTGCCAGTTTATCGTAATTTACTGAACCATCCTCATGAAATGGAGTAATGAGAGCTACTCCTGCTCCTTTAAATATGGCCATAATAACCTCCGATTTTTAGGGTTTTAAACACTAAACTCAGCCTATTATACAACACTATATAAAAACAAGCGACAGAAAATCTGCCGCCTGCCATATTTTTTATTTATAAGTATTATCCGTTCTTTCTTGCTATACCTGCTCTCTTTCTGAGGGTAGGATCAAGAATCTTCTTACGGATACGGAGGTTCTCAGGAGTTACCTCGAGAAGCTCGTCTGTATCGATGAAGTCGATGCACTGCTCAAGAGACATTATCTTCTTCGGTGTAAGCTTGAGAGCTTCGTCAGAAGATGATGTACGGGTATTGGTAAGGTGCTTGGTCTTGCAGACATTAAGCTCGATATCCTCGGACTTAGGTGACTGACCGATTACCATACCTGAGTAAACCTTCTCGCCGGGTCCGATGAAAAGAGTTCCTCTTGCCTGAGCCTGGAAAAGACCATAGGTTACAGCTTCACCGTTCTCGAAAGCGATAAGTGAACCCTGGTGACGATATGAAAGCTCACCTCTGAACTCGCCGTAACCGTCAAACTCGGTGTTGAGGATACCGTTACCCTTTGTATCTGTCATGAACTCGCCTCTGTAGCCGATAAGTCCTCTTGAAGGGATATCGAACTCAAGACGTGTGTAGCCTGTTGCAAGAGGGCTCATACCGTTGAGCACGCCCTTACGCTGTGTAAGCTTCTGGATAACAGTACCTGTGCAGTCATCGGGAACATCGATATATGCGATCTCCATAGGCTCCATCTTCTTGCCCTGCTCATTGGTCTTGAAGATAACCTCTGCCTTTGAAACAGCAAATTCGAAGCCCTCACGACGCATAGTCTCGATAAGAACGGAAAGATGAAGCTCTCCACGTCCCGATACCTTTAATGTATCTGCAGAATCTGTATCCTCTACGCGGAGTGAAACGTCTGTCTGAAGCTCACGCATGAGACGGTCTCTGATATGTCTTGATGTAACGAACTTTCCTTCCTGACCTGCAAGAGGAGAATCATTAACGATGAAATCCATGGAAATAGTCGGCTCAGTGATCTTCTGGAAAGGAATAGCCTCAGCCTCACCGGTTACAACAGTATCTCCCACATGAAGATCCTCAATTCCGGAAATGGCAACTATCTCACCGCAGGAAGCTTCCTGAACATCCACTCTCTTAAGTCCGTCAAAGGTATAAAGCTTTGTGATTCTTACCTTTGTCTTCTTGTCATGATCATGGTGGTTAACTACAAATGCTTCCTGATTGAGCTTAAGTGTACCGTTCTCGATCTTACCGATACCGATACGTCCAACGAACTCGTTATAGTCAATAGTAGAAACCAGCATCTGAGTATCAGCTTCCGCATCTCCCTCAGGAGCAGGAATATAATCAAGGATAGCCTGGAAAAGAGGCTCCATATCCTTCTCTTCGTCCTCAAGCTTTGCCTTTGCGAAGCCTTCCTTTGAAGAAGCGTAAAGGAACGGGCAGTCAAGCTGCTCGTCGGAAGCATTGAGATCCATCATAAGCTCCAGAACTTCGTCCTCAACCTCTGTAGGGCGTGCCTGTGGCTTATCGATCTTGTTGATAACACAAAGTACGGGAAGTCTGAGATCCAGAGCCTTCTGAAGTACAAATCTTGTCTGTGGCATAGGTCCTTCAAATGCATCAACAAGGAGAATTGCGCCATCAACCATCTTTAAGATACGCTCAACCTCACCACCGAAATCTGCGTGACCCGGAGTATCAATGATATTGATCTTGGTATCCTTATACGTAACCGCTGTGTTCTTGGAAAGGATGGTGATACCTCTCTCACGCTCAAGAGGGTTGGAATCCATTACACGGATACCTACATCCTGGTTGTCACGGAATACACCTGACTGCTTTAAAAGTTCATCTACCAGAGTCGTTTTACCGTGATCGACGTGGGCGATGATAGCGACGTTACGAATATTTTCTCTCTTCTGCTTCATTCTATTACCTCAGATATTACATTAAAGAAGCTTTTGCTTCTCATTACAAAAAAATCCTAGGCATTATACCACCGGGATTTCTCGATTGCAAGTGTTATACTGCCTCCGGATATCTCCTGTATGTGATTTTGAAACGGGACAAGCTTAAGTTCAGGCACAAGCCAGGTCATTTTAACATTATTCCCATACTCAGCCTCCGCTTCGGTAATTCCGGTGGTCTCCGTGAAATATTTAATTTTTCCTACCAATGTATATGGAATCTCAGCTTCTGCCCTGTAACCTTCCACTGCCGAAAGGACCACAGCGCTGTCAATGGCAGCCTTTGCGGCATTGGTGTAGCTTCTGACCAGTCCACCGGTACCAAGAAGTGTTCCGCCGAAGTAACGGGTCACTATCATAAGCGCATCATGTATGTCCTGTCCCTTCAGGACATTAAGGATCGGCATGCCTGCAGTCTGTGAGGGTTCGCCGTCATCCGACTGTTTCATGATCTCATAATTGTCGCCAATGACGTAAGCATAGCAATGATGTCTTGCATCATAATATTTCTTTCTTACAGCATTGATATGTTCCTGGGCTTCTTCCTCAGACTTAATGGGAAACACCTCGCCTATAAAGCGGGACTTCTTCTCCTCATATTCGCCTGTTGCGTAATCTTTGATATATTTCATAAATTCAGGTGTATAAATCTTTTGTCAATGTTTCTGTAATACCCGCTTCACCGGGGCTCAGGGATTTGATCCGGGGAGCTCATCCATCACAAATCAATGCAGCCCCCGCATCAGTCTACTATTACTACCGGGGCTTCTATGCCACCGGAGGAACCACCGCCTGAACCACCACTTGGTCCACCGCTCGGTCCAAACTCTCTGGTCTCAGCCTGTGTTTCCACAGTTACCGGAATTTCAAACGTGATCGGCAGCTGAGGGGTTGGTGTACTGGATCTTCCGCCGTAACCATCATCAGTACCACGATCCTCATCATCAGGAATCTTAATGCTGCCTCCTCTGGAATGAAGCTCGCAATTATCCTTTGGCACTGTGCCTTCGGCAAAGTACTCTGTTATCACGGCACTGCCGCGGTAATCATTGTAACAGCCCCGGGAAGGAAGCATGCCTGACTTACGGCATACCTTTTCCTGAACGATGCCATCCGGCTGCTCGAAACCGATATCCGGCAGTCCTTCATGAACTCTCTCCATGATCTTTCGCCAGATGTCTTTGTGGAAACCTGAGCCTCCGTTGTACTCACCGCTTGCATTGTCAATGAGGGGCTGGTTTTCGTCACAGCCTCCCCAGACACCACCTATAAAATAAGGTGAGAATCCAACAAACCAGATGTCCACATCCTTCGTGGTGGTACCTGATTTTCCCGCAAGACTCATTCCGTCAAAATGAGCTCTTGTAGAGGTAGAGTTTACATTTATGGATCCGGAAAATGCTCTGTTCGGAAGCATTGACTGGCTCATGGCATCTGTCAGAAGGAAGGCAGTAGTGGCTTTCATGGCCTGCACGGGTTCATCCAGAGTTGTATCGATGATGACATTACCGTTCTGATCTATGATCCTGGTGAAAAACTTTGCTTTGTTGAACTTTCCGCCGTTTGCTATGGTTGCATAGGCCTGGGTCAGTTCGAGGTTTGTTACACCGTTTGTAATACCGCCCAGAGCAAGTGCCGGATTCTCATCCTCGTCAACAAGAGAGGTGATTCCCAGACTCTCGGCATACTGACGGCCCTTATGAGGGTCCAGCTGCTCCATGAGGCAGCGTACCGCAACGATATTGAGGGAGTAAATGATTCCGTCCCTTATGGTCTGATAACCCAAAAATCCCTTGCTGTACCAGTTTTTGAAGGTCTTTGCGCCTAATGTATATTCACCGTCATAAAAACTTGTGGCGAGTGTGGCACCGTAAAGATCTATGGCAGGAGCAAAGCTTGAGATAACCTTGAAGGTGGATCCCGGCTGTCTCAGGGTGTTTGTGGCTCTGTTAAGTGACAATGAGAACAGTTTTTCTCCGCGTCCTCCGTTTACAGCCTTCACCTGACCTGTGTGAGGATCCATCAGAACAAAGGATACCTGGGGCTCCAGAGTTGTGAAAAAGCGTTCACCCATCTCTACATCAGTATCCGTAAGAAGCTCTGCCTTATATTCACTTATATAATTCTTTGCGGACTCCTCAGACTTAAACAGACCGTTAAAAGAAATGCCTCTTACTTCTTTTATATAATGAAGAAGGTCTCTTTCCGAATAGTTGACTATCGTACCGTCTTCATGTTTTACAGTGTATCGCCAGGTGATGGAATACTTTGCGGTATCATAGTTTTCGGGATCATTGACCTCCTCATCAACTATCTTCTGAAGCCTCGGATCCTGAGTGGAATAAATGCTTAATCCTCCGGAATACAGAAGATCTGTGGCCTCTTCCTTTGTGTAGCCAAGTCTGTCCTGCAACTCCTGAACAACCTGCTCTGTAAGCTCATCAACAAAATATGAATATGGCTCCTCTACCTGTGAGGATTTCTGAATGTCTACGTCCTTTATGCGGGCATAAACATCATCCGCTTTTGCCTCATTATACTGAGTCTCTGTAATATAGCCCTGCTCAAGCATGTTGGAGAGGACCTGGGCACGTCTTGCGGCATTGGCCTTTGGATGCGTGATGGGGTTAAGACCTGAAGGATTCTTGGTGATGGCGGCTATAACGGCGCATTCGGAAAGGGTCAGAGTATTAACCTCTTTATTGAAGTAACGTCTTGCAGCAACCTTGACTCCGAGTGTGTTGGCACCAAGGTTTATGGTGTTCAGGTACTCGGTGATAATGCTTTGCTTAAGCTCTTCCTTCGTCATGTTAGGCTGATTCTCAAGCTCCAGGGCCAGATACTGCTCCTGGAACTTACGGACATACTTTTCAAAGGCACCCTCGTTGAGACCGCCGCCGAAAACATTATTCTTGATAAGCTGCTGGGTAATGGTTGAACCGCCGCCGGCTGAGGAATCGTCGGAAACAACACCCCTTACGGCACGGAGTATGGATTTAATGTCTATTCCGTTATGTTCCCAGAAACGCTCGTCTTCTATGGCAACGAAAGCATTGATCAGATCCTGAGGAAGCTGCTCATACTTTACTCTTTCACGGTTCGAACCCTCCTGTACAAGGGTTGCGGTAACATTGCCCTCCGTGTCATAAACCTTGGAGGCATAGGCTGTGGGACCTACATGAATGGTCTTAAGATCCGGTGCGGAATCCAAAACGCCTCTGAACATACCAAAGCCGAAGGCTGCGGCGATGATACTGCCGAATACTGCTCCGATAAGAAGACTCATCTGAAAGAAGTGAGTTATACGGTTGCCTATCTTACCTTTTGTATCATCCAGCGCGTCCAGTGTTTTATCTATATTGTATCTGGTGTAATTTGTCATTTATTTCCTGCCTGAAATGCCTGAGCATCTTAAATATGTATATCTGTCTGCTTTACGCAAAGTAAAACAATTTAATTATACAAGTCTGAACAGACCTATGCAATGAAGCAGGACTTACAAATATATTTCACTTGAAAAGTAACAGCTCAGTCGGTGGACCAGTGGGACGGGGTTGGTGGTCCACCGACTGAACTGTTACCTTAAAAAAAACAAAGGCCAGAGCCGGAGGACATCCGGCTCTGACCTGCTTTTACGTTAAGCTGAACTATTTTTTTGAACTCAGTTCACAAGTGTCTTGATATATTCTGCGATCTTCTCGTCTTTGCAGTTGGCGAAGAAAAGCTCTTTGAACTTTTCGCCCTGGAATGCGCCTTTTACAAGCTCAGGATCAAGTTCTTTCAAAACTTCTACGAGGTCCTGTCTCAGGGTGTGCCTGCGAACTTCGTCAAGGATCTTCTTGTTTCTCTGCTCGGGCTCACGTCTCTCTGGTGGGTATCCGCCTCCGAAGGGCTGTGAGAAGAGCTTCTCAAAAATGTAAACGAGGTTCAGGTCTCCGCCCCAGCCGAACTTAAGTGCGAAAGGAAGGGCAACAGCATTACCATCGTTGATCTGTGCGAATGTAAATGCATCCAGCGGATCCTCAACATGTCCGCAGATAACGCCCGGGAATGAGTTAAGTGCAAGCATTGCGCCCTCGCCTGTTCCGCAGCCTGTTACGACAAAATCTGCCGCACCGCTGTTGAGAAGTACAGCTGCAAGGATTCCGTTCTGAACATAGGTGAGCTGTGCTTCGTCTTCAGCACTGTACATACCATAGTTGTCTACTGTGTAGCCCTTCTCGTCTGCTACTTTCTTGAGAGAGCTGTAGATCATGGCATTTTTTCCTGCCTGAGAGTTCTCATTGATTAACGCGATTCTCATTATATTTCTCCTTAATTGCATAAAAGTTAACCGTTTTACTAAAAATCATTCTAAATCACTTTGTCGGCAATTGCAAGAGCTTATCGCAAGATTGTATGACAATTTTACACTCCTTCCCCATTCCAGTCAGGGATGAAGCTTTCCTTCGCAACGCTGCCATCCTGTATGAAGGCGTTGGTTACGCCTTTTTCCATGGCATAGTTAATGAGGCGTTCGTATTCACGATGGGTGACTTTTCTGTTTATCTCGGGATATTTTTCCAGGCGTTCGAAGGGAGTGAACTGGTGCATGAGGCTAAGGTAAACATTGTCACCGTAGGTGTCGTAAACGTAGTCCACTACAGCCTTTCCGTTTTTTACCATTCCGGGCATCAGGAGGTGTCGGACTATTACGCCTTTTTGCATGATGCCGCTATCGTCAAATGCCGGTTCCGGGCACTGTCTCACCATCTCAGCAAGGCTTTCTTTCGCTCTTTCGGGATAATCCCCGGCGCCGGAATACTTCTCTGCTTTTTCAGAGTCCATATACTTGAAATCGTCAAGGTAAATATCGGCGAGACCGTCCAGCATATTGATAAGCTCCTTTGTCTCGTAACCGGAGCAGTTTATCACGTAAGGGATTTTAAGCCCCTGATCTCTTGCGGAAATCATGGCTTCCCTGATTTCCGGAATGTAATGATCCGGAGTTACCAGGTTAATGTTGTTGGCACCTTTTTCTTCAAGCTCCAGAAAGATTTCCGAAAGGCGACCAATGCTTACTCTTTTGCCGTTCTCACCATGGCTCAGCTCATAGTTCTGGCAGAAGACGCATTTAAGCGTACAGCCCGAAAAGAATACCGTGCCTGAGCCTTTGGTTCCTGATATGCAAGGCTCCTCCCAGAAATGAAGTGCCGCTCTTGCAACATATATATCTGATGAAACTCCGCAGACACCGGTTTTTCCGGTGTTTCTTTCCGCTCCGCACTTTCTCGGGCAGAGTTCGCAGTGCTCCAACATCGGGTGAGTTGAATGAATATCTCTTAGTTCTTTTGTATTAGTTTGAATTTTACTTTCGGAAATTTGCATTCTTCCTGTTCTCTTCCGCGTTCTTCCTGGCCTGTTCGGATTTCGGCATGGAATCAATTCGAGCCTTTTCCTTCTGAAGCTCCTGAGCCTTTCGTTTCTCATCCTCCTGATGAATCTCGTCTTCGGTGAGAACTCCGATCTTCAGGTCGTTTTCATTATCATACCACTCGAGGAAGCTGTGCTTCACATGCTGACGTTTGAAACCAAGGATCTTGTTCAGACTTATGTTCTCCATGGCGCTGAAGATGTTTCGTTCAACATAGGGATTTGTTTCCTTAAGCTTCTCAATAAGGTGCTTGGTTTCAAGCCGCTTTGAGCTGGTCTGTCCGTCGGTGTGACAAGTGGAGCAGGTGGCTGTGAAATGGCAGGCACACTGTATAAAGTTAAGGTGATTGTAGTCCCGCCAATGCTTTATTTCCGCCTCATGCACGAGGTATAAAGGCCTGATGAGCTCCATCCCCGGGAAATTGGTGGAGTGAAGCTTCGGCATCATGGCCTCATACTGTCCGGCGTAAAGCATTCCCATGAGAATTGTCTCGATCACATCATCAAAGTGATGTCCGAGGGCGATCTTGTTGCAGCCAAGCTTCTGGGCTTCCTTATAAAGATAGCCTCTCCGCATACGCGCACAGACGTAGCAGGGTGACTTAGGGATATTGTAAACCGAATCAAAAATGTTTGTTTCAAAAATAGTAAGCGGAATACCCATGAGCTCTGCATTTCTCTCGATGATCTTACGGTTCGCTTCGTTATAGCCTGGATCCATGCAGAGATACACCACTTCGAAAGGGAGCTTGTTGTGGCGCTTAAGCTCCTGAAAAAGCTTCGCCATAAGCATCGAATCTTTACCGCCGGAAATGCAGACAGCGATCTTGTCTCCCTCTTCCACCAGGTTGTAATCGCAGATGGCTTTCACAAACATGCCGTAAATGTTTCGTTTAAACTTCTTTCTGAGAGATTTCTCGATATCTTCCCTTCTCTGGTCTGAGTCAAGATCTCTCTGTATCTGACATAGCACCCACTTACCGTAACCTCCCTGAAGGCTGTAGGCTTCATAGCCCTGCTCCGAAAGATTGTCGGCAGCTGCAAGGGAAAGTTCGCCATACTTGCAGTAAAGAACAACCTTTTTGTCCTTAGGAATGGTATGATTCTGATCTGCTATGTTCACAAGATCCACCCTCATGGCATCCGGCATTTTTCCTGTCAGAAAATCCTGTTCCTCCCGGACATCTATAAGGGTATAGCTCTCCTTGGGCCAGGTTTCAAATTCATCTACTGTTATTTCTCTGGTTGTTGATTCCATATATTCCTCTGTTCTGTATTCAGACTCATCTCATGTATTAACGCTGTTTTATACATACTTTGATCCTATTCCGATTCATTCCGCTCCTTCAACCTTTATCCCGCAAATTCCCTTCTCAGCAAGGATATCCCGCATGGCCAGTACATAGTCTTCCGAATGAAATCCCTGATACCAGTCGATATAGAAATATCCTCCTACTTCCGTAACCTGAAGCGTTATACCCCTGTCCGGCATTGTATGGAAAGCGGTCATGCGGATGCGGCTTCCGTAGTCTCCTGTACGCATAGTTCCGAGATAGCTGACTCCGGCACCGACTTTCGGATTTTTTCGCTGATCCATAATGATCTTATTCAGTGTGCCGTCAATATATGCCTTCGTATTTCCCTCACATATTGAACGATATACACCAGCAGCCTTCTTTATGTTCTTTTCCCGGGAATAGTCAGAAAGCGCAGCACGAAATTCTGTATTTAATTCTTCATCTGTTTTTTCCGACAGCTCTAAGACATCAAAGCTGTAATTAAAATGTACAACCTGATGCAGAAGTGAATCAGTATTCCCCATAACCTTACGAATGCTTACGGGAACCATGAAGCTAAAGGGAGCTTTATTCTCCGGATGTATTCTTTGCAATGCCTTCGCAAAGCATACATACAGTACTGACATAGGACTGCCCTTTACCGATTTCGAATAGTCCATGAATCCTGCGGAAGGTATGCTGATGCAAAATTCCCTGCAGTCAGCCTCCGGCACGAAGAGACAATCTCTGGGACTTTCCGGTGTCTCAAACACCTGTATTTCCCTAAAAGTGGTCATTAATTCTGTCGGATCCATAGGAGGAAGCTCAAGATAAGCATCTGTATCCTGTCCGGGAACAGCACCTTCTGCTTCCGTATGGACACCTTCCGGCACAGGATATTCCCGTTCATCTGTAATGCTGTAATAATGATAAAAAAATGTCTCAAGCACATGCATGAAGCCGGTTCCGTCGTAAGGAACATGATCTACATAAATCCGGAGTATATTGTCAAGAAAGCATATAGTCACCGTATGGAAATTGGCTTCCGGAGTTGAAGGCTCGATCACTTCACCCGTTTCCCCGAATACAAAGGGCAGAAGATCTTCCGTGAATACCAGCATATTGCGGCGTACCACTGTTGCATAGGTGACATATGGATATACCTTGATCGTTTTTTCCCACGCCTGTTTGAGCGCAGAAGCATCGATACATTCCTTCAGGTCGAACCTATAGGTCATATAATATATCTTATCTGTGGGATATGCAGCTCTTGCAAACATTCCTGCCGTTACCGGACGTATTTCTTTCCAGCCCTCAGTTCCGGCATCATCGTATAATGCTGTTTCAAGATCTCGCGTTGTCTTTATTCTTTCTTTATTTAAGGAATTGTCCGAGAAGTTAGTGACTTGCGCCCCGACATCGATCCCTGAACTTTCATTTTTAATCATACTATTTCTCCTAATCTGTATGCGTGTGGTTTAGCCGTTAATTTCTGACACACCGATGTCAATCTATCCGGCTCATCTGTTAAAGCTGTTTTTCAGGCCGCAATTCCCTACTCACAAACCTCTCACAGTCTGATCGGGTATACGTTCAAGTACAGCGTTTTTCATTCCAAGCTTCTTAAAAAGCTTCGTCAACACCTTTACATAACAGTCACTTAGAAATCCCTGATACCAGCAGAGATAAAATACTCCTCCTATTTCGACAGCCTGCACCATAATGCCATTTTCACGCATGGTACGAAATACAGTCATCCTAAACCTGTTTCCATACTCCCCTGTTTTAAGCTGACCGATATAACTTACAGCAATGGCTGCCTCACCGTTTTCCCGAAGCTTTATTATGGTTTCTTCAGTATCTCCCTTTTCCATAAGCTTCATCATTCCTTGAATGATTCCGCTGTATACACCGCACATGGTTATAATATTGTCCTCTGACGTAAAGTCCTTTAGAAACGCGCGGTAATCCCTTATGAGTTTTCCTTCTCCACCCTCTTCCATCAGACTGTCCGGGTCAAACATATATTTCATGTGAACAATCTGGTGAAGCAGAGAATGTTCATTCCCCATAACTTTTCGTATGCTTACAGGCGTAGAAATCTTGACAGGAAGCTTATTGTCCGGGTGTACAGACTGAATTGCACAGGCAATAAGCACAGATATCAGCGACATGGGAGTCCCCGATACACTTTTGGCATAATCCATCATATCTTTCTTTGGCACTGATATGCAAAAACATGCGCAATTTTCTGCCGGAACAAAAAGAACCCGGTCAGGGCTTTCCGGCATCAAAAAGGTTTTTTCATCTGCAAATGCCTTCTCCGGATTTATGTCTATGGGCTTCACTCTTGTATCAAGGTATGCATCTTCACAAAGTCCTTCTATGGGAATGTCTTTTTTAGTGAGTATGCCCTCCGGTACAGGATAATCTATCCCATCAGAAAAACAATAATAGTAATAGAAAAACGTCTCCATAAAAAACCGGACTCCGGTTCCGTCAAAGGGTACATGATCAATATAAAAATGAAGTGTTTTTCCTTTATAGCATATGGTTGTGGTATGGAAATTACCGGTCTTTCCGAAAGGCTCAAGAACCTCCTCTGTTTCACAGATTACAAAAGGCAGCGGATTTTTTGCCATCTCATATTTTCCGTTCCGTACAACAACCGCATAGGTAAGGTATGGATAAACCTTTGTTGTCTCATCCCAGGCTTTTTTCAGTGATGCTTCGTCTGCTTCACGATCCAGCTCAAACCTGAAGGACATAAAAAATGCTTTTGATACTGGGTAGGAACAGCGTGCAAACAAACCGGCATAAATAGGAAAAACCACATTCCGGTCATCTGTTTTCAGATCATTCATAGATGGCTTTATCATTTTCTTTTCCATAAAATACCTCGTATTGTATAGTCTCACCCATTCTATTCCTTATTTGCAGCTTTGGTCATATTGTAAAAGATACCTTGAACAAGCCAAAAAGCACCTGCCACCCGGTAGTTCAATATAATCTTATATTCATTCGCTGTCAAACTGTGCGCGGTACAACGCCGCATAAACCCCGTCTCTGTCAAGCAGTTCTTCATGGGTTCCTGTTTCTACGATATCTCCGTCCTTCAGAACATATATCTCATCAGCATTTTGAATCGTGCTAAGGCGATGAGCGATCACAAAACTGGTCCGACCACAGGTAAGGGCATCAAGCGCCTCCTGAATAAGTACCTCGCTTCTGGTATCCACGGAGGAAGTAGCCTCATCCAGGATAAGTATGGGGGCATTTTTAATCATAGCCCTTGCGATATTGATCAGCTGCTTCTGTCCTGCAGATATGGTTGTATTTTCAGAAAGCACCATATCAGCTCCATCGGGTAATGTGGAAACAAACTCTGTCAAACCACACTTTTCAAGTATATCCGTGAATGTCTTTTCCGAAACATTTTCTTTGGAATAGATGATATTTTCACGGACGGTCCCCTCAAACACCCAGGAATCCTGTGGTACTATTGCAAGCTTTTCGTGAAGCTCTCTTCTGCTGACAGATGTTATATCTTCGCCATCTATGGTGATATGTCCATGAGTGAGCTCATAGTAACGCATCAAAAGGTTAATGAGGGTACTTTTACCTGCTCCTGTAGGTCCCACGATGGCGATCTTTTTACCGGGAGAAACCCTTCTTGAAAAATCACGTATAACCGGCTCATCCTTTGTATATCCGAAGCATACATGTGAAAAGATCACCTCTCCTCTGACCGGCTTAAACTCTTTTTCCCGGTCGGATGATGTCTCCTCTTCAACCGGCATTTCCATCTCTTCCTCACCAAGAAACTCAAAAATACGATCAGCCCCGGCAAGACCCTGCTGAAGAGATGAAACCGAAGCAGCCATCTGTGCCAGAGGTGTCGAAAACATCTTGGCATACATAATAAAGGCTATAATGCAAGGGAAATCGGTATTCCCAAAGCTGCTCACCATGAGCAGTGCTCCTGTTATACAGACCATCACATAGCTTAAGTTTCCGCAGAAGAGAACCATCGGAGCCATCAATCCCGAGATAAATGAAGAACGCCAGCCAGCTTCGTAAAGACTGTCTGCCTGTTCTTCCAGGGTCTCGCAGACGCTCTCTTCACAGTTAAACGCCTTGATCACAAGATGTCCGGTGAGGTTTTCTTCGATCATTCCGTTAAGGAGTCCAAGCTCCGTCTGACGTTTTGCATAAACCTCCTGACCCATTCCGGCAAAATAGGCAGCCGCAAAAAGCCCGATTAAGGTGGAGATAACAACTGTCAGCGCAAGAATGGGATTTGTGACAAACATCATAACGAGACACCCTACAAGCAGCACAGTGTTTGAAATGATATTCACCAGCTGTCCCGAAAGTGCATCAGACAAAAGTTCCATATCATTGGTCAGGCGGCTTATTATGTCTCCGCTCAAGCCTCCGTCAAATATGGACTGTGGTACACGGTCAAGCTTGTTGCCAAGCTCCATGCGAAGTCTTTTAGTTAGCCGAAGAGATACCATGGACATCAGTATCCCCTGGGCATAACCAAAAATCACGATCACAGCTATGAAAGAAACAGCGATCCATGTAGTATTGATGATTCCGGTCATATCCGGTTCCAATGTGAGACCCACCTGAATCTTTTCCGTAATGCTCCCGGCCAGCGAGGGAAGCAGCGCGGAAAGAACAGAAGCGACCACAGCAGCCGTAAGCGCGACAGCTATATAAAGTCTGTATTCTTTTAGGTAACTGATCAGATTTTTCATTTTGTTCCCACCTCCCTCGGTAACTGGGACATGGCAATTTCTTTATATACCCGGCAGGATGAAAGAAGTTCCTCATGTCTTCCCTCACCGACTATCATTCCCTTGTCCAACACAAGTATCCTGTCGGCATTTTTAATGGTCTGTATCCTCTGCGCCACCATAAGCACTGTGGCATTTTGCGATGACTCTCTCAGGGCTTTTCTTAAACGTCTGTCAGTTTCAAAATCGAGTGCGGAAAAGGAATCATCAAAAAGATATATCTCAGGATCTCTTGAGATCGCTCTGGATATATTAAGTCTCTGCCTCTGACCTCCCGAGAAATTGGAGCCTCCCTGCTCCACCCTGGCATAGTACTGTCCCTCTCGTTTTTCTATAAAACTGTCAGCCTGCCCGACTCTGGCAGCTTCCCTGATATGGGAAAGAGTCCTTTGAAATCCGATTCCTTCGGCAAAATCAATATTTTGTGCTATTGTCCCTGAAAACAATATGCTTTTCTGAGGCACATAACCAATTCTGCTCCGAAGCTCAGCCAGCTTATAATCCCGGACATCGACACCGTCAACAAGAACTTCGCCATCCGAAACATCGTACATTCTCGGGATAAGATTCATAATGGAAGTTTTTCCGCAGCCTGTAGCCCCGATAAGAGCCACCGTTTCCCCCTTGTTGATTTTAAATGTAATGTTTTTAAGCGTATCGGCGGCGGCTCCGGGATAACGGAAAGAAACATTTTTAAACTCAATGGTACCTGTCTTTAGCGGACACTTTTCATCAGAAGAGTCTTTTATCCTTACCTCTTTATCCAGCACCTCGATTATTCTCATCTGAGATGCCATGCCTCTCATAAAGACGATATAAACCATAACAATTTGCATGATGGCCATGGTTGCAAGGGCGGCAAATGAAGAAAAAACCACCATGTCAGAAAACAGTCCCACTCTCTCAGTTACAGCTGCAGCCTGAATAACATAAGCTCCTATGGTGTAAATGAGTATCCCAAGAAGATTCCCTATTCCGTTTCCCAGAGGCAACAGCGCCGAGGTTATCCGGCTTAATGAAAATACTGACTCATTAAGGTCTTCTATTGCATCAAGGCTTCTCTTCCGCTGATATTCATAGGCATTAAAAGCATGAATAATCTTGAGACCTTCTATATGCTCCCGATTTACGCGGTTTAAGGTATCAGTTTTTTTCTGTAAGTTTATGATAGTGTCCCTTGTCAGGTGTAGAAGAAAATACATCAGCATCGTCATGGACATAAGAAGCACAAGAGTTACCACTGTCCAGATCAGGTTTGTACCGGACATCATGATTATGGCAAAAACGGCAATTGCAGGTGCGTAAAAAATAATCTGCACCCCTGCGGAAACTATCTGTTCGATCATCACCACATCTCCTGTGCAGCGGGTAATCAGACTGGACGACCCAAAAGCTGCTGTTTCCTCCTGAGAAAAGGACATGATCTTATGGAAAAGCTCATTCCTGAGTTTTCTTCCCAAAGAGCAGCTTATCCTGGCAGAGAGAAAAACAACAAAAGAAGAGGCCATAAGACTTAATGCAGCATAAAAAAGCATGGAAAGTCCCGCCGAAATCACAGAAGAATGATCTGCATTTCCATTACTGAGAAGCGTTGTTATCCCTCCCATGATTTTCGGAATTCTGAGATTCAGCCATACCTGGATAACGGAAAAAATCAGTGAAAGTCCCAGGAATTCCTTATCTCTTTTCGTCATCAGCCCTAACATTTTTGTCATAACAAAACTCCCCAAATTTAAGGTCTTTTCTTCTCTGTCAATATCGACTTGATCTTGTTTTCCATAGCTCCCCATAATGCGCAGATCAAAACGGTAATAAAGTAGAGTCCGATATAGATGATGAGAAGCTCTTCACTTGACCGCTGCCCGGGGATACTTGCAGTAAAAAAAGCCAAAAGCAAAGCAACCGGCATATGAATGATGTAGAAGGAAAGGGAATTTCTTCCTATCCAGCTGAATACGGCACTGACACCTTTAATTTTGCCCACCAAAACAGAAAATCCCAGAAAAGCCATCATTCCAAAAACAAAACTAAGGAGTGTGGCATAAATTGAAATAACCCTTGTAGCTTCATCAGTGGTAAAGTAGCCCTTTGAGAGAGCATTTCCCCCATGGTAGACATCGGCAACCGATAGCTGCAAAACAGAAAAAAGAACCACTGAAGCTATCAGTCTTCCGATACTCCATTCCTCATATTTATGCAGCCACCTGTGCTGTCCCGAAAACGCTCCCGACAGCATGAAGAAAGCGATCACCGGAGTGGACTGGAGATTAAAGGGAAGCTGTGGAACAAATGCTGTGAGGCAGGTTCCTGTTGCAATGAGAAACGCCGATATGAGAATGAAATTCGAATTATTCTCAAGGGCTTTTTCGGCAATTGCGTATAATATAATACTTCCGAACATCATCTGGATCAGGAACCACAGAGGAGCCACCATAGACCACAACCACCCGGTATTGATGAGCTCCGGAACTATCAGATTCAGAAGCGGCTCACCGAGAAAATGGGTCAGAATCTGATTTCTGATATCCCTGACAGGAATTCCCAATGCAAGAAATAAAGCACTTCCCACCAAAAGGATTCCGAAGGAATAGAAAAAATACACCTTCAAAAGGTAGGGTATTCGTTTTTTGACATTTGCACGAAAACCTCTGCCTGTCCGGTAGGTGTAACCACTTGCCCAGAAGAATAAAGGCAAAAGAATGTTTCCCAAAATGATGGACATTGCTTCAATCAGCTTTTCGTTGAACAAAAAGACATGAATCAGGATAACCATAAGGATCATTATGCCTTTTGCGATATCAAGCGTTACCAGTCTTTTACTTCCGCTATCTCCAGTACTCATATTATTTATTGTCTCCTTTGATCTTTTCGTCTGCTTTCATAAAGACCTCAACATATTCATATTTGTGGTCATTCAAGCCAACCGCCGTGATAAAGGCGCCGCAGTCCGTACTTGCGATCAGCGATGTACATTTGGAAAGAATGGTAATGATACTCAGGTATCTGAGATTGGTCATATACTTGTCTTTTTTCTGATTTTCGTAAATATCAATCAGAAATTTATCATTATTTTCATTTGCGTTATAATCCACACGATCCTGATCCACATAGACGATACGATCCTTCAGAGGGCTTTCTGTAAATATCCTGAACACATTGGCGTCCTCTGTCGCAAGGAATATACAGTCATAGTTTCCCTCCTTAAATACCTGTGTGACTCTGGAAAGGAAGGCTGCCGGTCCGGAAGGCTGGTTCAGCACAGTAGTAATGAAGGACTGGTTGTAATCCGTTCCCCTGCCCACAACTCCGAGAATTCGTTTTGCGTCCTTTGGAATCACCTTTTCATAAAGTTCATCTGACATATTCTTCGCTTTTTCATTCAGACGCAGAAACCTTCGAAAGAGAGTACAGTGATCGGAAAACAGGCTTTCCTCCTTGATATAGGGATTTAACATAAAGAGCTGCTCCGCTCCCCTTACCACATTGGCGCTTTGGTATACTTCTTCAAGCGGAATATCTGTGATCTGTTCAAAAAACATGATCCAGGCATTGGTTCCGTCTCCTCCGTTAAACTGATTCCCGTCATCCTTCACAGAAAGATCTACCACAGGAATGATTTTGCCTTTCCTATGGTCTACCGCTATCTTCGCACGATAGAGGGTCCATTTTATGAGGTCTGCCAGTCCCATCATTCCAAGCCTACTCTTGATGAGAAAGAAAGTCTTGTCCGGATTCTTGTCTCCGAAGTGCATCATATCTGTAAGCCAGTAAAGTCCCACCATGATTTCGGAAGAAACATACTTTTTATTAATCAGATTCATGGGATCTCTTGTTTCCGGAGCAAACTGCAAAACATCCGACTTTACCGTCATGATCGGCTTTTCCAGGCAGAATGAATAGTGGTTATATAATTCAGAGTCATTCTCAATTGTTTTCAAATGATCACTCTCATCAAAAAACCACAGTGCCCTCTTGTCCTTGAAAAATACATACTTATCCGGAAAATATGTCTGGATAATCTTTGTGATGGCATAACTGTATTCCTCCAGCTCATTAAAGAGGAAAACGTCTGCTCTTTCCAGAATGTCAAAATCCATCCTGTCATCATTGTAATCGTAATCCCAAAGCTCATTGATGGACGGGTTAAACATTTGGAGCATTTTTTCATCTACATCCTTCGACATATTGGTCTGCCACGAAAGATAATACATGACCTTCTCAGTATCCATGTTCATTACCGGAATATCCTCGCAACGTGCCTCAGGATTATCATGAAATATATCCCTTGCAAGTTCGATGACTTCTTCCCTGTCATGCCTAAGCTGATAGATTTTTCCGGGATGAAGGTTCCCGCTGTTTACATCCTTTATCCTGATCATCTTTATTTCCCCTTTTTATCAATAGTAAAACGCGTACTCATATTTTCCGCCATTCAAACCAACCGCACAGTTAAATGCACCGCAATTTGTTGTCGAAACAAGAGCATTGCACTTGGAAAGACAGAACAGTACCAGAAGATAATCCATAGTATTTTCATAACCATCCCATTCAATCTCGGCATAGATGTCAGACAGAAGCTTGTCCTTATTCCGTTCGTCATTATAGTCAATCCGTTTTTGGGGAACCGACAGTATCTTATCCTTCAAGTCGCTTTCCATAAAAAGATCAAAGATGCCCTGATCCTCCGTTGCGAGAAACAACTTATCAAAATCCTTTTCCTTCATCTGGGATCGTATATTATCCAGAAATTCCTCCGGTGCAACAGGCTTCCTCACCACACCGGCGACCTTGCTGGAAGTATAGTCTGAGCCTCTCCCTACGACGCCAAGGATCCTTTCTCCTGCAACTTCCCGGAATATCTCTCCGTAGCCTTTCTGAAGACGATCCAATACTTCAGGCTTAAAACTCACATACTTCATGAATACCTTCCAGTCCATAAAAACAAGCTCTTCCCTGACATATGGATTCAGTACGAATTGCTGCATCTTTGCCAAGATGACATTTTTGCTCTGGTAAACCTCCTCCAACGGAACCCTCGATGGCTGCCTGAAAAACATTGTCCAGATATTTCCGCCATTTTTATCAAACTGGTTCCCGTCTCCCCAGGTCCCGATATCCACAACAGGCATAATATTACCACGTTTCTTTTTTACCATCGCGATACGGTTTGCCACATATCGTATCACATCTCCCAAACCTTCAAAGCTTACCGGGTTACGAATCAGGTAAAAGGTTTTTTCCGGATGCAGCTCTCCGAAGGAAAGCCTCTCGGTTTTCCAGAAGATACTTTCCATAACCTCCATTGCGTTATATCTTTTACTGAAGGTATCATCAGCGTTCATATTCAGCACCACCAGCGGCTGTGATGTGATATACATGAGGCTTTTCTTGGCAAAATAGTAAAAACGGTTATAAAACTCTGCAATGGAATTGATTATATGCAGGCAGTCACCTTCTTCAAAGAAAAAAGAAGCATTTTTATCCAGGAAGAAAAGAAATTTATCCGGCAGTTCTCTTCGGATTATCGTTGCAATGGTATAAGTGTATTCATCCAACTGTTCAAAAAGGAATACATCTGCCCTCATCAAAAGTGTCAGGTCCAGATCCACGTCCATTGGATCATAGTCCCACATCGCATCAGCCGGCAAAGTTTCATTGATATACTGAATATCTCCGTTTTTTCGCCAATGAAGATAGTAAAGATGTTTACCGTTCTCGTCTGTCACGGAAATCCACTCACTTCGGATCTCTGAATACTGTTTATACATATCCCGGGCCTTAAGAAATACATCCGGCGAATGTTTCAGTCGTGTTCTCCTGGTTCCCATTTCATGAATTTTGGAATCGACTAAGATCATAAGCAAAACCTCCGTAATATTTATTATTAGAATATCAAAGGTATATGCCGCTCACTGATGATTCGCAGCATTTAAATCGTAAACCTCAGTACTCTCGTACTTTCCTCCATTAAATCCAAGAGCCAGACGATATGCACCGCAGTTTGTACTGGAAATCAAAGATGTACACTTTGACAGAATATGGATGATTCCCAGATACCGAAGATTATCACGGTATCCGTCCCTGTTTTCCTCCTTGTATATATCCACGAGGAACCTGTTGTCATCCGGACTTATGCTTACTCTGGGCTGCGGTACTGAGGAGATGTGATTTTTAAGCTTGCTATCCATAAAGCATCGAAAAACATTCTCATCCTCAGTGGCTAAAAAGATCCGGTCATAGCATCCTTCTCTGAAGATCTTTTCCACATACGAAAGCAGAGCCCAGGGTCCTGACGGACGGTTTAAAATACCCTCCATGGCATTCATATTGTAATCAGATCCTCTGCCTATCACTCCAAGGATCCGCTTCGAATCTTCAGGTATGATATCAGCATAAAGATTTGTGACATACTCCTCTGTCGCATCAGAGAAACGTACCCATTTTGAAAACAGAGCCTTATCGTCCGCAAAAAAAATCTGCTCCTGAATCCATGGATTTAAGGATCTCAGATTATCCCTCATAAGAATCACTCTTTTGCTTTTGTAAACCTCTTCCGGCGGCACAGCAGATATTTGTCTGAAAAACATGTTCCAGACATTCTCTCCGTTACCACCGTTAAACTGGTTATCGTCCCCTATCACAGAGAGATCGATAACAGGGATAAACTCCGGTGTATTCATCACCGCCGCCTCAGCGCGGTAAACAGCGAACCTCAGCATATCGGCAAGTCCTTCCATCCCCAGAGGATTTTTGATAAGGCAGAAGGTCTTATCAGGATTTTCTGTACCGAAGCTTTCGGACTCTGTCTGCCAGAATAAGCTTGTCATAAGTTCAAGCGAAGAATACTTTTTCTTCAGAAACTGCTCCGGTTCGTCCGGATCCATTCCAAGAGACTTTGATATTACATGGATTATGGATTTGGATACCAGATGTCCGTAATTACGGTAGAAATCCGAAATACCTTCTATGATGTGACGATGTCCGGTTTCTTCAAGGAAAAGTCCTGCACTGCTGTCCGTAAAAAACACATAGACTTCCGGAAGATATTTTCCTATGAGCTTCGCACAGAGATACGAATACTCATCTATCTCATCGAAAACATATATCTCTCCACGTTTCAGAAATGAAAGGTCTATACAGGGATCACTTTCATCATATTTCCTGAATTCACTTACATAAACAGGAAGACGTTTTCGCATTTCCCCGTCAAAGTCCTCCGACAGATTGCTCTGAAATCGGAGATACATCAGTGGTTCTTCCTCACCTGTACGGAAAACAGGAATCAGTTTATCCTGAAGTCCTTCGTCTTCATAAAATAAATCTCTGGCCTCTTCAAACACTTTCCCGCTCATTGCAAGACGGATATCGGCAATCCTTTGGTTTCCGGGTTCGTCTTTTATTCTTACCATATCCTTCCCCCGTCAGCTCTGTTTTGTTGTTGCGTATGCTTTTGCAAATTCATAGCTGTGACCATTTAATGCCAACGCAAAATGGTATGCTCCACAATCCACTGTCGCCACCATCGCCGTACAGTCATGTGCCAGTATATCCAGGATTCCGAGATACCTCATAGTATTCCGGTACCCATCACTTTTTTTCTCACGGTAGATATCCACCAGGTACTTGTCATGGAATTGCAAATCGCTGTAATCAATCCTCTCCTGAGGAATGAAAAATATCTTATCCATAAGCTCGCTCTTCATAAAAACATCAAATACCGACTGATCCTCGGTTGCAAGAAATACATGGTCAAATCCATGCTTTTCAACAAGAGAAACCACCTCTTTCTCCAGCTCCTCTCCTGTCAGAGGCTTTCCCAGGAACCCCGCAGTCTGACTCGAATTATAATCTGTGCCTCTGCCTATCACACCAAGTACTTTCCCCGGATTGTCGGGAAGGAATTCTTCCTTCATTTTCCGGATATGCTCCAGTACCCTTGGATTAAATCTGAGAAAATCACGGAACATAATGGACCAGTCCTCGTAGTAAAACTCCTCCAAAAGATAAGGATTAAACATCAACTGTTGGTCTCCCAATACGAGAACATCCGCACTCTCCCTGACCTCCTGAGCTGTATAGGGGGAGAGCTGTTCAAAAAAGGTCATCCATACATCTTCTCCGTTTCCGCCGTTAAACTGGTTGTTGTCACCTGCTTCATCAAGAGCCACAACGGGAATATAATCCATATTTTTCTTCTTCAGCATCATGGCTCTGAACAGCGTGAATTTCACAACGTCCACCAGCCCCTGCATCCCAATGGGATTTGTGATCAGACAGAAATGTTTGTCCTGATTCTTATTTCCGAGACGCTTTGTCTTTGTCCTCCAGAAAAGCCCCTCCATCATATGGAGCGATTGATAATGCTTCTCTATATACATGTCACTATCAAACTTGAAATCCCTCTCGGATGTTATGTAATATACAGACTTCGTGATCATTTCACGATACCCGGCGTAAAACTCAGAAAGTGATTCCAGAACATGGACGCCTGACTTATCTCCAAAGAAAAGGGATGCCTTTTTATCCAGAAAAAAAACCTTCTTTTCCGGAAAATGCTCACGGACAATACGGGCAACCGCATAGGTGTATTCCTCAAGCTCAGCGAAAACGAAAACCTCACCCCGACATACGAGTTCATAATCAAGTCTTTCATCTGACAGATCATACTCCCAAAAGTCGCTGACATGCACCATATCCTTTGCAAGCCCGCCATAGGCACCCACGTTGTTTTCAAGGTACTTACATGCATAGAGACTCTTTCCGTCTGCATCCTTTACAAGAATCCGTCCATCCCTGTAATCTTCATGTTCCCTGTACCAGGTTAAAGCTTCTCTGAAGACTTCTTTACTGTGGGTAAGTGAAATAAGAAATGTGCCATCATCTTTTGATCCGTTTAACTGCTGGATAACTATCATGATCAAACCTCCAGTATTTCTGAAAATCCTACACAACTAATTATCTCTTTTATCCTATCGGAAGCATTCCTCACAGTCATTTTTCCCTGTTCGTTCAGTCTTTTCTTAAGCCAAAACAGTACTCTGATTCCCGCAGATGAAAGATAAACAAGCTTCGAAAAATCGAATATAACCTTATTTATCCCCTCCAACGAATCCTCAAGCTCTGATTGAAGTTCCGGAGCGGTAAAAGCATCAAGTTTTCCTTCCAACGAAATGATAAGTTCGTCACCGTTTTTGTCCTCATTGATCGTCATATTCTCCTCCTCATTTCCTATTTACATTATTTTACAAGCCGCAGTTCCTGACTCACAAATGTCTCATAGTCTTAGCATCTAAAGATGTTCCGGGTCAGGTTTTCAGATATATTTCATTATAAGGTATCATTTACCTTTTTGATAGTACGAATAGTACCCCTGAGACCTCCCGCACTTATGAAATACATGTTTTTCACCACTGAAGGAATAGTTTTCCATTCATGCAGCAATAAAGAACAGCCACCGAAACACTCTGACTTAAGCGTTTCGGTGGCTGTCTGATATACAAAAGATTTAGTTTAATTTGATTCCGTTCTTCTTCATTAGGTCGCCAAGTGTAGCTGTAGCTGCTCCTGACTCCTTGTAGTTTGCACGGAAGTCGTCGCGCTCTTCCTTTTCCTTGCGCTCCTTCTTTTCAGCCTCAAGTGCCTTCATCGAAAGAGAAATCTTTCCGTCCTTGATGGCGATAACCTGTACCTGAACTGTCTGACCTTCCTTAAGTACATCTGAAGGTGACTTAACACGCTTGTTGGAAATTTCAGATACATGGAGAAGTCCCTGAATGTCATCTCCGAGGTCAACGAATGCACCGTAGTCCTTGAGGGTCTTAACAGTACCTTCTGTTACGAGACCAACCTGAATCTTTGCAGCCTTTTCTTCCTTAACCTTCTCCTGCTCCTCGCGAAGAACATCTCTTGCAGAAAGAACCAGCTTGTTGTTCTCAGGCTCAGCTGTGATAACGCGAACATTGAGCTTCTTGCCGATCCAGTCCTTTAACTCTTCTTCCTTAATGAAATTAAGTGAAAGCTTTGAAGCAGGAATGAATGCTCTGAGTCCGTTAACTGTAGCGGTAACACCGCTCTTTACAGCTTCGGCGATCTCAACCTGAATGGTATTCTTATTCTCGAAGTCATCAAGAATCTTCTCCCATTTGCTCATGTCAACGCGCTTTGCATTGGCGTGCTTCTTGAATGATGCCTCAAGCTCGTCCTTGAAGTCATCCATGGATGGGATTTTCTCCTCAGCAACCTTCTTTACTGTCTCTGCAGCTGCCGTAGCTTTTTCCTTTATCTCAGCTGCGGCCGCAACTGCAAGATCCTTTACGTCACCCGCTGTAACTGCAAGATCCTCAGCAACATTCTCGGCTGCCTTCTGTGCTTCTGTTTTAACATTCTCGTTCTTGATTTCTTCTGCCATGATAGATGGTACCTCTTTTTTCATTATAATCCCGGGACTCGCCCTATTGCCTTATATTGTAGCACAAAAAAGGAAGTTTTAACATAATGATTTACTCCAGAAAAATCAAGGGATGCGCGACGGCCCACGAGATTGAAAAGACATCCGGCACTGTATGTTCGTCCCAGATGCACTGACGTGCGTCTGTGCCGTACATACAGTGCCGGATGTCTTTTCAACTCGCAAGCCTTGTCACCCATCCCTTGATTTTTCTTCACTTAAACTACCACATAAATAATGGTGTATTTTTAAAATACTCTATTGTGTGGGAAAAATAGGCAAAGGAGCTTGACCGCTGGATTATTGCAACTGGAGCAACTAAGCAGCCACTGTCATTTCTTCGATTGGGCGTTTTTGGGCGGCGGCGGTTTCGTAGATGCAAGCGCATATCCGGTAGCGGCGGAAGGTGTTCAGGGCTTTCTTTTCATCGCAGTAGACTTTCCAGAAGCCGCAGGCGAGGCAGTCTTTGCCTTCATGGCGGATGAACTCTTCAACGTCTTTTACGGGGAAGCCCAGGAAAAGACCTATTTCGTGAGGAAAGCAGTCATAGTCGGAAAGGCGCTTCATGAGATATTTAACCTTTTCTTCCAGAGCACTGTCGGTTAATGTCTCTGCATAGGGATAACCGAAGTCCTTCAGAATATTTATCGCTCCGGAATTTGTGAGGTCTCTTTCAAGCTGGCTTTTCCGATAAACATATACAAGGGAATTGTTCTTTTTGCTTCTAACTCTCTCTATGAAAACGCCAAGTGAGTTAAGCTTCTCGTTTAGCTCTGAAATCTGCTCTTCCAGAACACTGACAGGCATATCAGATATGTTAAATATTGACCCGGTCTTTAATCCGGCCAGTGTCTGTGAACAGTTTTTCAAAATTTTTTCACTGAGTTCGTCTGCCATAAGCCCTCCGAAATCTCTATTAATAATACTCTACCTTTATCCCCCCGAAGTACGCATCATTGTGTCGATACAAGTACTTCACTTATTCAATATGGGAGGTCGATAAATCGCCTCCCACTAATCCTAAACCTATCAGATTGCAGCAAGCTTCTTGCCGAGCTCTTCACAGGCAGCCTTGGCAGCTTCATCAGGTGTTTCGTTTGCGATTACGCCTTCACCCCCAACTACTGTTGCGCCGGCTTTCTGCATACGCTCAGTCCATGTGCGCATCCATTCACCATCACCCCAGCCATAGGAGCCGAAAAGACCGATCTGCTTTCCGTTTGCAAATGCTTCTACCTGAGCTACAAATGGCTCCATCTCACTTTCTTCAAGCTCCTCAGCTCCCATTGCAGGACATCCGAGTGCAAAGCCTGCCATATCCTTAAGTACGTCTGCCGAAACATCAGATACGGAAACAACCTCAGCTGTCTTTCCTGCAGCTTCAATACCCTTGCCTACAGCCTCAGCCATTTCCTGAGTGTTTCCTGACTGTGTCCAGTAAACCACATAAACCTTATCCATTTTTTAGAACCTCCTTGATTCAGCCTGTTTAGCCAAAATTTTTTCTTTAGTTAGGTTTGCCTAACCAAGCTCAATTATAGGTTAGGCACATCTAACTGTCAACACCAAAGTTAGATATGGCTAACACCATCAAGGTTAGACTCAGCTGTCTTATTCCGGAATTTTTATTTTTTATTTCTTACTAAGGCTCTTCACCCTCTCATCTATTAACGCTGTTTTTAGAGCCTTAATATCTGACACACAGATGAACATCTAACCGGCTATTTTTCTATTGTTCAAACAAGGAATAATTGATAAAATCAAGTAGTTGTTAAATATCTTTGGAGAATTGTTTTAAAAATTTTCGAGATATTGCTGAGCACCCTCATAAATCTTATCCGGGTGCTTTGTTTGACTTTTTGTATATCGAATGAGAGGAATAATTTATGGCAAATCCTATAGTTACTATCACAATGGATGACGGTAAGGACATAAAGATCGAGCTTTATCCCGATATCGCACCGATCACCGTAGAAAATTTTGTAAAGCTTGTTAAGGATGGTTTTTATGACGGTCTTACCTTCCACAGAATCATTCCGGGATTTATGATCCAGGGCGGAGATCCAGAGGGAACCGGCATGGGCGGTCCTGGCTGGTCAATCAAGGGTGAGTTTTCATCAAACGGAGTTAAGAACGATCTGAAGCACACCCGCGGAGTCATCTCCATGGCGCGCTCCATGAATCCGAATTCCGCAGGTTCACAGTTCTTCATCATGCATAAGGATTCACCTCATCTTGACGGCGATTATGCAGCCTTTGGAAAGGTTACAGAGGGCATGGAGGAAGTTGACCGTATCGCTTCCATTCCTACCGACTGGAACGACGCCCCTAAAGTTTCCGTTACAATGACCAAGGTCACTGTTACAGAATAACTATAATCATTTGAGCAATTCCGCTAGAGATAAGTTCAAACAGAGCCAGAGGGCATCCATTTATAATCGGATGCCCTCTGGCTCTGTTTCATCACTCAGTCTCTCCGGGAGTCTTACGAAGATCGATTCCACGAATAACCTTACGAAGTCCAAGTATGGAAACAGGATTTACAGACAGCTCATCAACTCCGTAGCGGAGGAATGTCTCTGTCAAAGTCAGATCCGCTCCGAGCTCTCCGCAGATTCCAACCCATGCACCGTGACGGTGTCCTGCCTCGATAGTCATCTTGATCGCTTTCAGAACTGCAGGATGATGAGTATCAAGGAAAGGATCCAGAGCCGCATTCTGACGGTCTATAGCCAATGTATACTGGGTGAGATCATTGGTTCCGATGGACATGAAATCACATTCTTCGGCAAGCTCATCCGCAATCAAAACAGCTGCCGGTGTCTCGATCATAACACCGATACTGTACTTGCCGATTGTAACTCCCTTCTCAAGAAGCTCTTCTGTACACTCCTTAATAAGCTGCTTGCACTCATTAAGCTCTCTTGCGGAAATGATCATCGGGAACATGATACCCAGATTTCCGTAAGCAGAAGCACGAAGCAGCGCCCTCAGCTGAGTCTTGAAGAAATCTCTTCTTGTGAGGCAAAGTCTTATCGCACGACATCCCAATGCCGGATTGTCTTCCTTTACGAGATTCATGTAATCTACCTGCTTGTCAGCACCTATATCACAGGTACGAATGATAACCTGCTTTGGAGCAAGTGCCTCAACTGCCAGTCTGTAGGCATTGAACTGCTCTTCCTCTGAAGGATAATCCTTGGAATTCAGATATACAAACTCTGAACGGAACAATCCTACTCCGCCGGCATCATTCTGCTGAACAAGTCCGATATCTGAAGGTCCGCCTATATTAGCATAAACCTTGATTGTCTTTCCATCGATGGTTGTATTGCTCTGTCCCTTAAGTTCCTGAAGCAATGCCTTCTGTCTGTTATCGGCATCCTGCTTACTCTTAAGAGACTTCATGAGATCCTCTGTAGGTTCAATGTAAGCACAGGCATTGTAGCCGTCAAGAATGGCTGTCTTTCCGTCCCACTTGCTCGCTACATCACCGCACTGAACCAGAGCCGGGATTCCCATGGATCTTGCAAGTATAGCCGTATGGCTGTTAAGTGAACCTTCTCTCGTAATGATTCCGAGAAGAAGTGATTTATCGAGACGTACAGTCTCTGAAGGTGTAAGATCATTTGCCACAAGGATGCAAGGATCTGTTCCCTGCATAGATTCGGGATCGATACCAAAGAGTACATTAAGAACTGCCTGCTCGATATCATAGATATCTGCTGAACGCTCCTTCATGTACGGATCATCCATCTCGGCAAAAACACGTGCCTGATTGTTGAAGGCTGTCTTTACGGCATACTCTGCATTGTGCTTCTGGCTGACAATGATCTCCTTTGTAGCGTCGATGAGGTCATCATCCTCAAGCATCATTGCATGCACCGAGAAAACCTCTGCACTTTCCTCGCCGGCATCAATAACTGCCTTTTCGTATAATGCATTCTGCTGATCGATAGCCTTTTCACGTGCCTCGTCAAAACGAGCAAGTTCAGCGTCTGTATCTTCAACAAGACTTTCACTGATAACTACCTTCGGTGGTGTGTACACCTTGATCTTTCCGATTGCTATTCCGTTAAGAACGCTTTTTCCTGTTGCAACTTGCATACTTTTCTCCTTCTTGAGATAAAAATAAAGCCTCCCGGAAGTTACCTTCCGGTCTTCCGAGAAGCTTATGTTTTTGATCAGAAATTATCGTTAAGTGCCTTCTCAAGCTCAGCTGCGCAAGCCTCTTCGTCATCGCCTTCGATCTGAATCTTGATGGAATCACCCTGCTTAACGCCCAAACCCATAAGAGCAAGAAGCTTCTTCATATCTGCGTTCTTGTCACCCTTATAGATAGTTACCTTTGAATTAAAAACCTTTAAAGCTTTTACAAGGATACCAGCCGGTCTTGCATGGATTCCATTAGGGTCATTAACTGTAAACTCGATCTCTTTCATGTTGATAATCTCCTTTTTGATTTATGTATTGCTACAATTATAACATATTATACACTAACTTCATTATAATCGTCACTATTTGTTAAAAGAACTACAACTATATCCGGGTGATCGGCAGCCTTAATTGCAGCCTTGGAGAATCTAAGTATAGGCTGACCTGCCTTAACCTTGTCTCCGTCCTCTACCAGCGGCTCGAAGCCTTCTCCGTTCATGGCAACGGTATCAACTCCCACATGGATAAGAACTTCCATATCTCCGGGACCGCTGAGTCCGATGGCATGCTTTGAATCGGCCACTGAGGAAACTTCACCATCGAAAGGTGCGTAAACAACTTCTCCCTCCGGCTCGATTCCAACACCCGCGCCAAGTACTCCTGATGCAAATGTCTCGTCAGGAATCTTGTCCTGAGGAATCACATTACCATTGATAGGTGCAAGGATGGTTCCTGCCTCGCAGGTTATAACCGGCTTCTGCTCAAATTTTCCTGTCTCTGCTGCTGCCTCTTCCGCAGGCTTGCTTACAGGCTTCTTAACTTCTTCCTTCCAGAAGGTCCAGGTTCCTGCAAATGCTATTCCGCCGGAAACCAGAAGAAGAACTGTATAAACTCCTGCATTATTGATAGTGAGATATCCGGGGATACCGGTTACACCGTAAGCTGTAGCACCGATTCCTGTGATGGCACCGAAGATCGAACCGATGGCTCCGCCCACCATACCTGCAACGAAAGGCTTATAGAAACGAAGGTTTACACCGAAGATTGCAGGCTCTGTAATTCCGAGGGCAGCTGAAAGAGCTGAAGGAACTGCGATAACCTTTGTCTTATTGCTCTGAGCCTTGAGACCTACTGCAAGACATGCACCGAACTGTGCGAAGTTCGCTGCTGATGCTATAGGCATCCAGGTGTTGAGACCAACACTTGAAAGCATTCCGGCCTCGATGACATTGTACATGTGGTGAAGACCCATAACTACGGTTACAGGATAGATAGCACCCATTACCATTGCGCCCAGAGGATTCTTAACAAGAATCTGTGCTCCGTTAAGAACCATGGTCTCAAGTCCTGAGAAAATAGGTCCTATGATGGTAAATGTAACAAGAGCAGTGATGAGAACTGTACAAAGCGGTGTAATGAAAAGATCCAGCATCTCAGGAACATGCTTGTGGAACCATTTCTCAACATTACTCATAAGAAGTACTGCGATGATTACCGGGATTACGTGTCCCTGATAACCAAGCTGATTGATCTGGAACAATGAATAGGATTCAGTGATCCTGATGTGTCCGAAGAGATACCAGACATCATAACCCGCAGCTGCGTTCCAACCATTGGTAAGTGCAGAGTGGATCATCAAAAGACCGATAACCGCTCCGAGGAAGATATTTCCGTCGAAAACACGGGCTGCCGAAATGGCAACTATTACAGGCAGGTAAGCAAATGCCGTGTTAGCTACCATATCAAGGAAAGCATACCAGTCTGTTCCCGCAAAATTGAGTCCCGGTATCTTTCCGAGAGCCTCTACAAGGCCCATCATAAGACCGGATGCAACGATAGCCGGAAGGATCGGCACAAAGACATCACCGATAGGCTTAAGCAGCTGTTTCCAGAGTGGCTGCTTAGCGGCTGCAGCTGCCTTTACATCATCCTTTGTAGCTGCTGTCATACCTGTGATACTCAGGAACTCATCATAAACCTTGTTTACGGTTCCTGTTCCGATGATCAATTGGAGCTGACCATTGGATTCAAACATACCCTTAACGCCCTCGACATTATCAAGATACTCCTTGTCAACCTTGCTGTTATCCTTGATGACAAGTCGGAGTCTCGTTGCACAATGCGCTGCCTGTGCGACATTATCACGACCACCTATGTGGTCAACAATTTCCTGCGCACACTTTCTGTAATCAAGTGCCATTTTATTTACCTCGCTTTTAGATATATTACACTAATCTGCCACATAACCCCCCGGCAGACATGCACGATTGAAAGCATGGATTATTTGATTAATGCTGTCTCCATGAAAAACAGCCGGCCGGTTTTCAGATCTTATATTGCCTGCATCACACCGATTGATCGGTTTTCGAATCCGGACACATCAGGTATCAGGCTGTTTATGTCCTGACCAGTCTGTACTCAACGCTTTATATGAGCTTAAGATCTGCAAATGCCTTGGCAAGACCATCCTCAGTAACCGACGGACAGACGATATCGGAAATCTCCTTGAGCTTTTCGGAGCCGTTTGCCATACATACAGAAACGCCTACGGTCTCTATCATCTCAAGGTCATTCATGCTGTCTCCGAAGCCTATGGTGTCTTCGATGGGGATTCCCAGGTGCTCCGCAATGAGCCTTACGCCTTTACCCTTATCGAATTTCCGGTTAATGAGTTCGCCATTGACACATCCATGTGCAGGAACATCCTGTATAACGAAGCTGAAATCCTTCTCAAGAAGCGATCTGCATTCATCTATCTGGGAATTCTCCCTTGCCATGATGACCACCTTATAAATGGGCTGTCCGTCATACTCATCCATGGGGCGGATGCCGAGGTTCTCGCTCAGAGCTTTCCGCCAGCGCTCTATTTCGGAATTACCTCCCTCGGTACTGTCAAGAAAATCCTTAAGGTTGGCATCGCCGAAAGATCCGTCTTTTCCTTCAATGGTGCAAAACACCCCGTTTTTATGAAGTGACTCCAACGCTATGTTCAGCTGCTCAGTACTCATGGGGCAATCATAAAGAACCTCGTCACCACAGGTAACATATCCTCCCGAGCTCCCCACAACACCGTCAAAATCATACTTCAGAACCGGCTTAAGCATGTCAAAATTTCTTCCTGTACACAGAAATACTTTATGTCCGTTCTGTTGGGCTTTCTTTATGGCTTCCACAGCACTGTCCGGCGGAACATTGGTCCCCGCGGGAGTCAGAGTGCCGTCAATGTCTACGAAAATCAGTTTATTTTTCATATCCGGTCATCTCCAAATCTATGTCAATCGATTGACATAGATATAGTTTAACAAATTTTTAACAATCTTGCACTATAAAATTTCAATTATCGATTAAAAAAAATCATCTGTCCGGTTCTCTGTATAAAACCCCTGATATTTAAACAGATAAAGATCTTTTTAAGCTTCTAGCACTTGGTAATGAGCCATACAAAATCTCTTGCCGGAATTCCAACAGCCTTTGCTTCTCTCCGTTTATTGGTCATCAGATCTATATATTTCCCTTCTTCGTTGATCCAGGCTGTTTCATCCTGAGTCGAGAAATTAAAGAGACCTATCATCTTTTCACCGTGAAAATATCTTCCTATTCCAAGGATGTGATCATTATAGGTTTCAATTATCCAGCAATCTGCTCCGGATTCAAAAACTATATGTTTAGAACGGAGCTTCTCAAGCTTTCGTAAAGCCTTATAGATACGTCCCTGTCTCTTTGCGGGGGATTTTCTTGCCGCAACTTCATCCCATTTGAAGGCACCTCTGTGGAGATACCTTGAATCATCCCATTTTTCCGGATCCTCATGGTATGTGTAGTCATTAAGCTGACCTATCTCATCTCCGGAATAGATGATAGGGATTCCGCTCTGGGTAAGCAGAAATGCGTGCAGCATTATGTCAAGCCGTATTCCTATATCCAGCTTCCAGTCATTTCTTTCATACTCTGCTGCCTCAATGCCGCAAAGGGATGCTGTAGTTCCGCAAAGTCTTGCGTCTCCCAGTCTCGGGTCATTATTGTAAAGCTCGCCTCTTGAATCAAGGCCGTAATGTGCTCCGCAGAAATATTCATTAAGGAACTTTTTATGGGAAACCTCTTCTACCCCGAATTGCTTAAGATAGTTATAGTCGAGACCCCACCCTATATCGTCATGGCAGCGCAGATAGTTAAGGAAAACATACTGCTTCGGCAATGCAAAAACCTGACCAAGCTGATGCTTCATGAGCCTTACATCCTGAGTTGCCACAGTATGCCAGGTACTTGCCATAGTGGTAACATTATAAAGCATATGGCATTCCGGTTTTTCAATTGTACCAAAATAAGGAACCACCTTGCTTGGCTCCATTACAACCTCTCCGAGGAGAAGAGTTCCCGGGCACACGATCTCTGATGCCATTCTCATGATACGTACAAGTGTATGTACCTGAGGAAGGTTACGACAGTTGGTACCCAGCTCCTTCCAGATGTATGGTGTGGCATCAAGTCTTATAACATCAACACCGTGATTACACAGGTTCAGCATGTTAGCAGTCATGTCATTGAACACAACCGGATTTCTGTAGTTGAGATCCCACTGGTATGGATAAAAGGTAGTCATCACCACCTTATGAACCTCCTCGCACCAGGTGAAATTGCCGGGTGCCGTAGTCGGGAAAACCTGTGGTACGGTTTTTTCGAACCTGTTGGGGATATCCCAGTTATCATAGAAGAAATATCTGTCCTGATACTCCCTCTCACCATTCCTCGCGCGACGGGCCCACTCATGATCCTCGGAAGTATGATTCATGACAAAATCCATGCACACACTCATTCCGTTCCTGTGGCATTCCTCCGCAAGCTCCTTCAGATCCTCCATAGTTCCAAGCTCCGGCTGTACTCTTCGGAAATCAGAAACAGCATATCCTCCGTCGGAACGTCCCTTAGGGCTCTCGAGAAGAGGCATAAGATGAATATAATTTGAACCCGTCTCTTTAAGATACGGAATCTTTTCCTTAACACCTTTCAGAGTTTTATTAAAACAGTTCACATACATCTGCATTCCCAGCATCTCGTTTCCGCGATACCAGTCAGGAACCAGTTCTCTTGCTTCATCCCATTCCTTCAGATCAGGATCACGTTCCTCATAGTACTGATGAAGCATACACAAAAAATAGTCAAAGGCCTGCTGATCATTATGATACAGCTCGCTATAGAGCCACTTAAGTTCATCATAATGCCTATCAAGCCGCTTCTTAAACTCTTTCTCCAACTTAATGCTTTCAAACATATCTACCCATGTCCTTTGTTATTTTATTTTCTGTTCACGCTCTAAATAGAATTAATATCGTCTCAAACGTAATTATAAGAAAAAATTTCTGTCGTCGCAATGCAATGGGAAGGATTTATAAAAAAAAATATTATTTCTATTATCCACAATGATGATTGATTTTTTATCGCCTCTCTTCTACAATCGAATTGATCTTTTTTTCACAATTTATGTGAATCGGATAAGATTTTATGAATGATCAAATTCAAGCGTCAGCCATTCTCAAAGCAGATTATATCGATGGTCTGACAGTCAAGGTATTCAGGAGGACAACATATGTTATATGGAGCATTAGAAGCAGGCGGAACCAAGATGGTATGTGCCATAGGTGATGAAAACGGTAAGATTCTGGAACAGATTTCGATACCAACCGTTTCTCCGGAAGAGACCATGCCAAAGATCATTGACTGGTTTAAGGACAAAAACATTGAAGCTCTGGGTATCGCAGCCTTCGGTCCTATAGATCTGAACCGTAAATCGCCCACCTATGGAAGCTTCACAACAACTCCGAAGCTTAAATGGGCAAATTACAACATTGTCAAAGACATGAGGGATGCCCTGCATATTCCCATCGGCTTTGATACCGACGTTAACGGTTCACTTCTTGGTGAGATAACTTACGGACAGGCCAGGGGGCTCACAGATGCTGCATATCTCACTATCGGAACAGGTGTAGGCGGTGGAGTAATGTCCAACGGAAAGCTTGTTCATGGAATGCTTCATCCGGAGCTTGGTCATATGAAGTTGCTTCCTTATGAGGGGGATACTTACAAGGGTCACTGTCCTTACCACGGAAACTGTCTGGAGGGTATGGCAGCGGGTCCTGCTATTGAGGAGCGTTGGGGCAGGAAGGCCATCGAGCTTAAGGATGATGCAAAGGTTTGGGACATGGAGGCTTTCTATATTGCTCAGGCGCTTTGCAATATTATCCTTATCATGAGTCCTCAGATCATCATTCTGGGTGGCGGAGTAATGCATCAGCTTCAGCTCTTCCCTCTTATCCGCGAGAAGGTTAAGGAGATGCTGAACGGGTATCTGAAGACTGCGGAGCTTGCGGATCTTGATCACTATATCGTTCCTGCGTCGCTGAATGACGATCAGGGTATCATGGGATGTATCAAGCTCGCTATAGACGAAAAGGAACTGGAAGGTTAATATAACCGGCCGGAGCCGGAGGGCATCCATTTGAATGCCCTCCGGCTCCTACTTTACTGGCTCCCTACCGGGTTTAATGTGCGTTGATATCAACCCTTCCGGGGTCGTACTTGCTGTAGCGGATCTTTTGAGAGCCGTAGAGACCGTAATTTCCCGAAAAGAGAAAAGTGATTGCTACGCCCAAAAGGATGAAGGGTGACAGTTCGAAGCCGAAGAGTTCGAAGCCGATCAGGATCGAGGTCATGGGGCAGTTTGTCACTCCGCAGAAGACGAAGGTTGCGCCAAGGGCTGCGCCCATGGTGGGAGACATTCCGAAAAGAACGGCAACTGCATGTCCAAAAGTGGCGCCTACGAACAGTGTGGGTACGATTTCGCCACCCTGGAAGCCCCCGGAAAGTGTTACAGCGGTGAAGAGCATTTTCATCAAAAACGCGTAGGGCACTATCTTAAATGCTCCGTCAAGAACACAGGCTTCTATGATAGCCGCACCGGCACCGTTGTAGGTCTGGGAGCCCACTATGAGGGTGAGCACAACCACAATTGCGCCGCAGGCCGCGGCTCTTAAATAATTGTTTTTGACAGTCAGCTTTGCAAGCTTTTTTGAGCTGTGAAGAACTGCGCAGAAAAGCACTGCCACCAGGGAACAGTAGATTGCAAAGAGGACCGTCAGTCCCCCCTGTTTTAATGAAAACTCCGGTACATTTGCGATCACCATGGTTTCTTCCGAACCCGGGTTAATGACACCTGCTACAACATGTGCTGTAAGAGCCGCAACCACACAGGGCATAAATGCGGAGTAATACATCACTCCCACGGTACTCATCTCTATAGGCATAACTGAGGCTGCCAGTGGTGTTCTGAACAATGCCGCAAAGGAAGCACTCATGCCACACATGATGGTACGTCTCCGGTCTTTATCATTAAAACCGATAAGCAGTCTTCCGAGGGCATCTCCCAGAGAACCGCCAACCTGAAGCGCCGCTCCTTCTCTTCCGGCGGAACCTCCGAATAAATGAGTTACCACAGTTGAAACTATGATAAGCGGTGTCATGCGAAAAGGAACCTTCTGATCGTTATGTATGGAATCTATGACCAGGTTTGTTCCTCTCGGCGAATCCGCTCCGAGGATATGGTAGTACCAGACGATGGCGACACCTGCCAGCGGCAATCCGAAAAGAATAGCCGGATGAGCTGTCCTCAGGGCGGTAACATAGGAAATGGCCTTACCGAATAATGCAGCCACAGTCCCTATTAAGGCTCCGCAAATAACTCCAAATATCATCCATTTCAGATTGATGAAGAATTTCTCAAATAAAATCCCGGTTTGCTTAGAAAATTTAATAGACATTTTTTATTCCCTGCGATATTGATTATACATTTTGTTTTAAACTGTCTGCTGAGCAATGCCCTTAATGTTGTCGATAGCCCAGTCTTCATTTTCTATGGTTATGACAGATCCGCAATATGGACATTTTGCTGTCTGATTGATATCAAGAGGTGCTCCGCAATGAGGACATACCACTGACTTAAGTCCCGTTTCTGTTGATGTCCTGATTCCGGTCTTTCTGCAGAGGTCATATTCATAGGTCATGAATTTTTCTCTGTTCTTATCGCCGGAGATTAATGCTCCTGTCTCGTCATTAACCGTATAATCCACAATACGTGAACGTACTTCGCAGACAATGTGATCCATGCCATTTTCCTGATACCAGGTCATAGGTTCAACCGAAAGAACAGCGATTCTCTCGATATAATTTGTCTGCCTGTTTCTTCTTAAAGCATCAAGCTGACGATCCGCCTGGGTATAGAAACTGTCTGTAAGATATGGACGTACCTCGGAAATATCCTTAGACTGCCAAGCATTCTGAAGCTTCACATAGACATTGGAAAGCTTTGATGCCAGGGCAGCGCTGTCAAAGTCAGGATCGATCTCTTTGTAGGTATCGATAGGTTTGCCCTTAGGCGCCTGTCTTCTTGTATTGATATTAACCGGCTGGTTTGCGTGGATGGAATTCATCTTCGCATTAGCTCTCATGAAATATATCATAAGTATAATGAAGATGATTACAGCAATGATGACTATTGCGGGAACGTCATCTGATTCTGATCCGTAATAACCGGAACTGTAGCCTCCCGAACTGTAACCACTTGAACTTCCGCTCCAGCTTGAACTTGATCCGCTGTCCCAGCTTGAACCACTGTCCCAGCTCGAGCCGCTGTCCCAGCCTCCTGAGCTGTAATCGGAATCACCGGAAAAACCTCCGAAGTCTGCGCGTCCGGTCAATGCAAAGGCCGCTATAAGCATTCCCACCAGGACAAAACTTATCAGCTTCCGTTTAAACTTATTTTTCATAAATCTCATACTCCTGTAATATAATATACCGTAATCTACCTGCTTCTTAGTTTAGCATTTTTTGAATACATTATATATAACGGTTTTTTAATGAATTATTTATCTCTTTCAGACTATCTAAAACAGACCTACGGTCAAAAGGTTTATAAGATTTCTCTTCAATCCGGCTGCACCTGTCCTAACAGGGACGGAACCCTGTCCGTGGGAGGCTGCATCTTCTGTTCGGAGGGTGGCTCGGGGGATTTTGCCGCCCCGCTGCTTCCGGTAAAGGAACAGATAGACATTGCCATAAAAAAAGTTGAACAAAAGCTGCCTGCCGGAAAAGAACATAAATTCATAGCCTATTTTCAGTCCTACACAAACACCTACGGAGACACAGCTAAGCTCAGGGCTTTGTATGAAGAGGCTCTCAGTGATGACCGGGTGGTTGCATTATCCATCGGAACAAGACCGGACTGCATAAAGGACGATATGCTTGAGGCATTGAAAAACCTTCAGACAAAGTACGGAAAAAAGATTTGGGTGGAACTGGGGCTTCAGTCCATACACGAAAGCACCGCCTTACGTATAAACCGCGGATATTCGCTTCCGGTTTTTGAAGATACCTATAAAAGACTGAAGGACGCCGGTCTTACGGTCATAGTACATGTGATTCTGGGGTTTCCCTGGGAAACGGAAGAAGACATGCTTCAGACTGTAAGATACCTCTCTTCTCTTTCACCGGTGCTTGACGGCATCAAGCTTCAGTTGCTTCATGTACTTAAGGGGACCAGCCTTGGGGAAGATTATCTTCGTGAGCCGTTTCATGTGTTGGAACTTCAGGAATACTGCGATCTTGTCGTCAAATGCCTAAAGCTTTTACCGAAAGAGACCATTGTGCACCGTATAACCGGAGACGGACCAAAAAAGCTTCTTCTGGCTCCTTTATGGTCCGGAGATAAGAAAAAAGTTTTAAATACGCTTAATCGCGCGATAAAACTTTCATAAATAAATGGTGCTTTGATATAGAATCGGGTTATATAGCAACCGCATGACATATTTTTGTTAAAAAAATCGAAGAACTCTGTTGCCTAATCCCAATTCCTTAAGTTAGAATATGGTTAATATCTTAATTATGATACTTTGGTAATGAATTTTTAATATTTGGGGGAATGTTAGATATTCATTGGGGAAATAAAATGACTGAGAGTAAAATGAATAGTATGATTAATTTCGCAAAAATAGCCAGACATATCCTGGATAAAAATCCGGATAACCGGTATGTTCTGGTGCGCTCAAACATCAGGGATTTCAAGCTTGTGAATCAGATGTTTGGATTTCAGAAGGGAAATGAGATCCTCAACTGCATTAATGATTTCCTCTATGATCACAGGGACTCTTATGCCGCTTATGGTCAGATAGAGGTGGATCAGTTTGTATTTCTGGTGGAGAAGGAGAAGTTCTCACCCGGGGATTTTTCCGGTTTGCCACATATTTGTTCCGAACTTATAACCACAACTAAATTCCGTGTCCATATCCAGTTAGGGATTTATGAGATCGTAGATTCGCAGATGGAGATTTATTCCATGTGTGACAGAGCAAAGCTGGCCCTTAAATCCATAAAGATAGACGAGCCACTGTCCGTAGCATGGTATAACGAATCCATCATGGAAAGTCGCATCTATAACAAAAAGATCATCAATGAATTCGAAAACGCCCTGGAAAACAAGGCATTTGTCATGTATCTTCAGCCTCAGGCCAATACCAAGGGTGAGATCATGAGTGCGGAAGCATTAGCCAGATGGAACCTGGAAGACGGAACGATCCTTTCTCCTTCACAGTTCATAAAGATACTGGAGGAGTCAGAACTTATCTGGAAGCTGGATCTTTATATGTGGGAAAATGCCGCAAAGCTGTTATCACAGTGGAAGGACGATCCGGAGAAAAGGAATCTGAGTCTTTCAGTAAACATTTCTCCCAAGGATCTTTACTATGTTGATATAGAAAAAAAGCTGGTGGAGCTGGTCAAGAAATATGACATTTCTCCCGAAAAAATGAACGTGGAGATAACTGAGTCAAGCTTCATTAACAACCCGGATCTCTACATTGACCTGATCGCAAGACTTCATAATGCAGGCTTTGCGATCGAGATCGATGATTTCGGAAGCGGCTATTCATCTCTTAACATGCTTAAGAACATCCGGGCGGATATCCTGAAGCTGGATATGGGATTTTTACATGACAGCAACGATCTCATCCGTTCCCAGATAATCATTGATTCCATTATCGAGATGGCGAAGCGTCTTGATATGCAGGTTATTTCCGAGGGCGTTGAGTCCCAGGAGCAGGCAGCCTTTTTGAAAATCAACGGCTGTGATCTTTTCCAGGGCTTCTACTTCTCAAGACCTGTGCCGGTTGATAAATTCGAGACCGTACTTAAAGAATATAATCTTGAGAAGACTTCAACTCACGGATCTCATCCGAAAACCACAAGAGATCTTGTTGCGGAAACCGCATAATACAGAACACTGAAAGGAGCCCGTCGGCTCCTTTTCTTTAGCTTAACTGATTTCCAAGTATCATTTGAGAAGTCACGTCATAAGCCCCATTCTGCCGGGTTCCGTATGATGGGTTATGTCCCAGCGCTTCCAGCCATCTGCCGTCATTTCCCACATAATAACCATCCGGTGTCCATGAATTGGTCAGCATTCCGTAGTCCCCGAGATAATAGTATGCTCCCTGCCACAAAACCCATCCGGTCTGCATGTATCCGTTCTGATTGAAATAATACCACTTATCTCCTATCTGCTGCCAGTTGTTGACTGTATAGCTGCCGTCGGAATTGAGGTACCACCATCCGTTTTGGTCGAGCTGCCAGCTTCCGTTAGCATCCGCCGTAGGGGATAATGTTGTATAGGCTGAAGCTGCAGTACCTTCTTCAGTCACTGTCTCTGTTCCGAAGATATTGGCCTTTATGGCAGCCGCCTGTTCAGAAGTCAGGTTAAGGACATTGGAAATGGCATAATTCCCTCTGTCATCGGAGCCATTGTCCGCCCTGACCGCCACAGAATAAATGCCGGCATCAGAGAAGTAATTGTGGAAATCATATTTATCTTTTTTGGTTGATACCTTTGTTATATTTACACCATCCTTATAAAAAATGATGTCGTACTCATCGGCATTTCCACTCCATGTCACCCGACCGGTTTCTGCGTTCAGGGTTACATCCGTCACTTTTGTACTCTTCGAGGATTTTTTGCTGCTTGAAGAACTGCCGGATGAGCTGCCCGACTTCTTTGAGCTTGTGGAGGATGAAACATTAACAGAATCCTTGTCGGTGGTTTCCACATATGCGGAGTTGCCTGCATCCTCAGATACATCAAGCTTGATGGTTATCTGTGAGCTTGAGACCCTTTCAAATTCCTCGATATCCGAGTTTGTATAATCACCAAAAATGCTGACTCCGCTCTTCTTCATTTTACTCGACCAGGAATTACCCGACCCGGCGCTCATTTTGATGGTCAGTATATCGTCGTTCTTACTTGAAGAAGAAACCTTATACCCTGAAAGAGCTGAATAATTTGACACTGAAAAACTGCTTCCGTTTTTAGTAACCGATATGGATACGCTGCTGTATTCCTGTGCCAATGCTGTAACGGAACACAGTATAAGCCCGGTCAAAAGCCCTATGGCTCCACAAAATGTCTTTTTCATTTTATTTTCCTCATCTATAAATGTATGTTTTCCGCCGCTTTGAACCGGCAGCACAAACAGTAACGAAAAGTATTTTCACTATCTACCTATATTCCCGTCATTACCTGTCTTTTAAAGTGACAACATGTCACTTGTAAGCTTATTTTAACATATTCCGGTTTTTTTTCCTTGTCTTTTAGGGTACGGTAATCTGACTTTTTATTACAAAAAGATAAATAGCCTATAATTTTTTTAATCCGGGTATAATCATTTTCAGATTTTTGCCGTAAATAACTATATGCGTAGTGAATTTTAGTGTGGCTTAGCCATGTCACATTTATCAATATTATTTTTTCATTGTTTTAGCAAGGAATTAATGCTCTTACGGAGGAACCCATGAAGTATATTCTTGACCTTAGCGACGTAACCGATCGTGATGAATTATTTGATGCCATCGTTGATCAGCTTCCGGTGTCCGGTTATTTTGAAAGAAGTCTGGATGGTCTATATGAAGATTTTAGCGAAATCCTGGAGGATAGTGAACTTGTGGTGAAAAACTTTGAGGAGCTTGCTGAGTCTGAGCCTCAGTTCTTTAAGAAGTTTAAGCATACTCTTAAAGCCCTGATGGTGGACATGCCGGATTTCGAGGTACGATTCTCTTCCGAAGATGAATCGGAGGATGAATATGACAATTCCGAGGAGGCTGAATATGATTCCAGCGGCGATGACTATTCCGATCCGGATGATAATTACAGCGACAGCGACAGTTATGATAAGATTGATATGTAAATGGGATTTTGCAGGGTGCCTTGACCGGCATCCTGCTTTTCTTTTGGCCCCTTGGATTTTCAATGTTCCAATATTCGTCATGTTTTCTTAAAATTCAAGTATCTTTTTTTCAGTTTCACTTCAGCATGCATTGTTATCATGATGCCATCAGTTACAAAACCTGTGTGGGATTGCAGATCACTTTCCTGTATAGGATATCGGCTGAGAATAAATAAGGTTTGATTGAATGAATGAATTAAAAGATAAAACCTAAGGAGGCTAAAAATGAATACAAAACATGCATTAGCAGCAT
>Ga0256404_1001953_pt1 | contig 47406 bp, 42 predicted proteins | sample RumenRJG_01DNA_FD_185990 | JGI IMG/M metagenome (GOLD analysis project Ga0256404, IMG submission 185990) | Bovine rumen microbial communities from Lethbridge, Alberta, Canada - RJG_01 | ecosystem: Host-associated > Mammals > Digestive system > Stomach > Rumen | place: Canada: Alberta | collected... | reverse complement strand
TCCAACACTCTATGAAGAAATCCACGCTTATAGCATGAACTCCATGAGTGTTGGTTTTAGATGCTCTTTGGCTTTTCTGTTGTGGAAGTTTGAGAAGCGATTGAGCAAACAAAATTATGTGCATCTTATGAAACACGATGCAAAAATACAAAAAAACTTTTAAATAACAAAAATATGAAAGGGATTTACATTATATTATGCACAATATGGTTTTTCTGTGCAGAAGACAGATTAGATGTCAATCCATTGATTCATTTGACAGTAATGACGCAAATGACGGTAATTTTAGTAAATCTATAACTTTTACGCGTACCTGTGTACCTTATTATATACATGTGTACGCAAGAAGTTTAAGAAAGTGGTGTCATTTCCGTCATTAGCGTCATACGCTCATTTCCACCAGTTGTCCTTCGTGTGACAGAGGGCTTGGGCGATGCAATTCATGGTTTTACATTCTGCTACGGTTATCTCTTGATTGTTATGGCGGTCTTTCTGCCATCAGTCCACTCAATGATGAGATTAATAGACTCTAAAATGGCCTCAAGTCTATCACGTATGGTTAGCTGGTTATCAGACATAGATTACATCTTTTTGAATGTTTGACTTGAAAAGTGGACGAAGCGAATCGCGGAATCGGACCAAATCTACCTTGCAATTGAACAATTCTGTCAGAGCTTCTTTTAATTCATACATAATACGAAGTGTTGGCTTCTGTACCTCTACAACGATATCAATATCACTATCCTCAGTGTTCTCGTTTCTTGCAACAGAACCGAAAATGCCAAGTTTAGTGATACCAAACTTTTGTGAGAACGTCTCTTTAAATTTCTCTAGTTTGACGATACATTCTTGAAGTACCAACATGTCACAATAGTTTTATTGTCCGATTTATTTTTGCAAAGATAGTTATTATTATTGAAACAAAAAAGAAATCAGCGAGATATTTTATGAAATATCTCGCTGAGTGTATGAAATAGGTATATACCTACATCTGTCAAGAACATCTAGAGTATCTAGATTCTCTAGATTTAATAATTTAGTCACTTCTTACGTTTCCAGGTCTGTGTCTCGTAGAACATGCCGATGTAGCCACGCACTTTGAGTTGATCGCCATCAAGCCAGATGGAGCATTTGTAGTTCTTGCCATTCTTGGGGTTGTAAATTCTACCTCCCTCCCATTTCTCCTTAGACTTGGAGAGGCCTGAAAGGATGTTTACACCCATCAGTTTGCGACTCTGAAGTTTGGCGTCAGGGTTGTGTTTGTCCTTGGTTTCTGGACCTTGCTCCAACCATACAATCTTTCCATTTAGCTTATCACCAGACTGGTATATCTCTACCTGAGCATCGCCAGCCTCAGTATACCACTTGCCTAAAACTCCTTGTGCATAGCCTCCTATGGTTATCAGGGCGAATGCCAAACCTAATAATACTTTTTTCATCATTTATGTTACTGTTTTATTCAACTTTGGATGCAAAGATAGCACATATCGAGCGAAATGCAAAATAAATAACGATTTATTTCCACCAGTTGTCCTTCGTGTGACAAAGGGCTTGGGCGATGCAATTCATGGTTTTACATTCTGCTACGGTTATCTCTTGATTGTTATGGCGGTATTGATAGGACCAGGGAGTAACCAATAGCATGTGACCAGAAGCGCAAAGACCAAGACGAGCTTCTGAGGGATGATAGATAGTGGGGAAGCCGTTGTCGGATATCAGAATGACAGGATAGCCGAGAGCGATGACTTCGTCTATAATGTCCTGCTCACCTCTGGCAATACGGGCAGAGACCAATACAGCACCCTCGGCGGCGGCTGTGAGACAGGCATCCTTATGCTTGGCAAAGAAGCGTAAATCGTTGCGATGGCAGACGACGGGCAGCAGACGTTTGGAAAGTAACGTAAGAGAACCGTAGCTGTCACATGTGATATGGAGGTTGTCAACCATCAAACGGTTCTTCAGCATTTCCCAAGTTGCAGTATCGTTTTCTGCCAGCGCACGTTCTTTTACAAGATAGCCTTTCAAGGCTGGTAGGGTGACGAGTGTATCGATGGTTTTGCGTTGTGGAAGAAGGTCTGCGCGGTTTGTGGTGCGCAGTAAGCGGTTGCGAGGGTTGGCATGGATATAGGCGCGCTGTGTCTCCAGTTGGCCTTCTTTGAGGGGAATTACGTCGACATAGCCTTGAGAAAAGAGAGGAGGGCGACCAGAAGAGAAGCGGGGTTTGGTGGCGCCAGATACTGGCGCGCTGGTGGCAAAACCACCAGCAACACTGGAGGCGGAAGGAGCTGTGACTGGCGCGCTGGTGGCAAAACCACCAGCAACACTAGACGGGGAAGAAGCACTGGAAGCGGAAGGAGTGGGAGCGCTTGTTGTTGGTAGCGGTTTTGCCGCAACCTCCTCTTGCCCTGTTATTTCCCAATAGCGACGATTGCAGCCATTCTTAAAGCCGGCGATAATCTGGCCAAGATGTGTCATACGACCGTTTTTGCTGATGATGCAATTTTTGACATTGAGAATAAAGTGCATGTGTTCTGGCATGATGACATAGTCCTGCACTTCAATGAAAGGATAGTGATAAGAAATACTATGAAGCAGTTCATATTCTACCATCTTGCCAATGACAGACAATTCCACCTTAGGAGCATCGGGATGTCCGTCAGGATATTGCAAATCGCCAGTAACACGACCTAACGATTGCGCTTTTCTATCGCTTATCGTAATGGTAATATGGTAAATACCTGGGTGAGTGTAGTTGTTCCCAGGGCTTCTGTGCTGCATGCTATGTCTTTCCGGTTTATCCATATGCGTATGTTTGTTTATCGAGGTTTTCCCTCGATACTCGCATACAAAGGTAACATTAATTATCGTTACGACCAAAAATAATTTTGAAAAAGCTGAATACGCCGGTGGTGAAGGTGAAAGTTTTTTTTGATTTTTGTTTTGTATTATGCTAACAAATTTGTATCTTTGCAGGCAGTTAATTGTAAAGAACCTAAGATATTCAAGAAGAATAGTTAAATATTATGGCTACAATAAAGATTTTGAGTGTTGATGACGAGGCTCCGTTGGAGCTGTTGATGAAACAGTACTTCCGCCGCAAGATTCGCAGTGGGGAGTATGAGTTCTTCTTTGCCCACAACGGACTGGAGGCCCTTGCTATCCTGTATAACAACCCAGATATTGAGATTATCCTTAGCGACATCAATATGCCGGAAATGGACGGCTTGACGTTGCTGGCCAAGGTGAACGAGATGCGCAACACTGCACTGCGCGTCATCATGGTGAGTGCCTACGGTGACATGAAGAACATTCGCCAGGCCATGAATAATGGTGCCTTCGACTTTGCCACGAAACCTATTGATATGGAAGATCTGAGCCGGACGATTGAGAAGGCTATCGAACAGATTAACTTCGTGCATGAGTCGCAGAAGGCGCATTCGCAGCTGGAGTCGCTGAAGAAGGACTTGACTACGGCCAGGGAAATCCAGCAGTACATCCTGCCGCAGGTGTTCCCCCCCTTCCCTGAGGATAGTGACAAGATGGACATCTATGCTTCGATGGAGGCAGCAAAGGACATCGGTGGCGACTTCTATGATTTCTTCCGTATTGACGATGACCGCATCGCTTTGGTCATTGCCGACGTCTGTGGCAAGGGCATTCCCGCTGCTCTGTTCATGGCTGTCAGTCGGACAATGATTCGTTCGAAAGGCTCGCAGTGTGACAATACGGCAGAGTGTCTGACGGATTCGAACCGTTTGTTGGCGTCCTACTCTGTGGACTGCATGTTCCTCACGGTGTTCTATGCTATCTACAATACGAAGACGGGTCTTCTCACCTATTGCAACGCAGGACATAATCCGCCCCATCTGTTGCGTGCAGATGGTACCATTGAAGAGATGCCTGAGTCGAAGAACAACATTGTGGGTGTTTTTGATAATATCGATTTCAAAGAAGATACCCTGCAATTGGAACATGGCGACACGCTGGTGATGTTTACCGACGGTGTGACTGAGGCAATGACTAAAACGTATGAGGAATTTGGTACAGAGCGTCTGGACAATATCCTCAGTGGTCTGGTTGGCAAAGGCAGTCAGGAGATTATCGAAACTGTCAAGGCAGGTATTAAGGAATTTGTAGATGGTGCCGAACAAAGCGACGACATCACGATGCTGGTGCTGAAGAGAAGTTAAGGAAGTTAAGTGAATAAGAACATCATCATAGGATGTCTGGGCGTACTGCTGCTATTATTGGTAGCAGTAACACTCTATATGCGTCATGGCAATGACGAGCGTATCAGTGAACTGGAAACTGAGATTGACGCACTGCGAAAACATGAGAAACAGTCGGAGGTGGACCGCCGTGTGAGCCAGCAGATGGAGGAGATAGCCTATGGTCAGCAGGTTCTCTCAGAAGAACGCAGTAAGGAGGCCATCCGCCAGTCGGAGATAGCTCAGGAGATGACACTCCGCTCAGAGAGCGAGCGAAAGAAAGCCATCGAAGCGCAGGGTATCGCTGAAGAGTCAGCCCAAGAGGCGAGGAATGCCTATCAGATGGCCGAGCACCAGCGTGTGGAGGCCGAGCATGCGAAACTAGTAGCTGACACGCTGAACTATATCTCGTTAGGCCGTACGCTTGGCTCGCAGTCATACTCCATCTATCAGACCGGCGACAAGGAGTTGGGCAACATGCTGGCCTATGCTTCCTACCTCTATACTAAAAACTATGGTGGCGACCTGTATACCCCTGCCGTGTTTCAGGCCCTGATACAGTCAGCTGGCGGCCGGCGCAACTGGAATGTCCATAACGGCAGCATCTCGCGCATTGGCATCTCTGCCAAGAACAACCAACTGCTGACGGTCAGTAGCTATGGTGAAATCTTTGTCCACCAATTCCAAGACGGTCAGCTACGCACCACGCGATTAATGAATGACCAGAACTACTGTTTCCGCGATGTTTTCGCAGCTAAAGACGGGAAGGAATATGCAGTCAGTCATACGGGCCATCTGGTGGTTTTTAACGGGAAGACCGTCAACCAAATTCTCTACTTGGAAAATATCGATCGCCCTTTCAGTATTCAGAATGTCAACGACAGCAAGCAGTTACTGATTATTGGTGAGAACAGCATAGCTCTGCTTGACATTGCCACAGACAAGATTATCGGCACGCGGCGCCTTGACTTCCGTGTTATGAGTGTCGGCAGACGTGACTACAAACCCTTGTTGTTCGACAACCGTGGACGTATGCATCTTTTCAATGGTCTTGATGATATCACTAATGAGAAGGTCCCCGTTTCTGGTCAGGTTACAGCCTTTGCCAGTTCAAAGAATGAACATCTCACAGCCTATGGTATGGCCGACGGTACCATTTGGTTGATAGACAAAAACGGAAAGAGCTTTAAGCTTGTTGGTCATCTCTCACAAGTCACCAAGATGAAATTAAACGGTAAACGTCTGTATTCCTCCAGCTATGATGGCAAATTGCTTTTCTGGGTAACTGACGACCCTCAGATTAAGCCCATCACGCTATTCCAGTCCAGTAGCTGGCTCACTGATTTCACTTTCAGCAGCACCAAGGATTACATATGGACTGGTGAACATAACGGTACTATTACCGAATATCTCATCTCGCTGCCGAAGATAGCCCAGCGCCTTCGTCAGAACGTGAAGCGCAATTTCACCAAGGAAGAGTGGAACTACTACGTGGGCAAAGGAATTCCGTATAGGGAGGTAAAAGTGAATAGTGAACAGTGAAGAATTTGCTACCGCTATGAAAGAGAGAAATAGATATATAATAATGCGGAGGATACTGCTGTGTGCAGCAATCTTCATTATTTATTGTACATTATTCATTAGCCCCGCAGGGGCGCAGGGCCTTCCCCTGATTCGCAACTATACAGCGGCGGAATATGGCGGTCATAACCGTAACTACGATGTTGAGGAAGGTGAGGACGGTACGATTTTTGTAGCTAATTTCGAAGGTTTGCTCTATTACGACCGTGTTCGCTGGCGCATCATTCATACTCCCGGCATCAATCGTGTTACAGTCTGTGTTCGCGACAGCAAGAACACCATGTGGGTAGGAGGATATAAATTTTTTGCCCGTGTGCAGCAGCGTGCCAATGGTGAATTGTATTTGCAGCAAGTGGCGAAGGACGGACAGTTCGATGGTGAGGTAATGGAAATCTTTGAGGACGAAGGTGCGTTGCAGTTCGTGGCCAGTGACAACAATGTCTATGAGGTCACCGAAACGGATAGTTCCACCCCCATCGTGAAGCTGAAGAAGCGCACTAATGCCAACTTTACCATTGGCGTTGAGTCTAATGTCGTGTCGGTGGAAGCACTGAAGGCAGGCAAGGAAAATGCCTTGATGGAAGACATCATCCAGACAGAGAAACTTGACGACGGACTCGTTGTCAAGGTTAAGGAGAACAAGGGCCTGATTATTGCCGATGACCAGGGTAACGACCTCTTTACCATCACTGAGGCCAATGGTCTCTGTTCTAACCAAGTCTCCTATGTGGCGTACGACCGTCATGGTACGTTGTGGGGTGCTACGGCACACGGCATCTTTTCCATTGAAGTACCCTCGCTCTATAGTTATTTCCTACCGAAAGACGGCTTAATCGGTGAGGTGCATGCCATTATTGCTTTTGGCGGAAAGATCTATGTCGGCACCACCAATGGTATCTTTACCGTTGTCTCGCGACAGTGCAAGCGTATAGATGATATCAACAATATCTGTTGGACGCTCTGCCAGCAAGACAACGCGCTATTGGCTGCTACCTCCAGCGGTATCTACAAGATTGCACGAGATGGGGCTGTCAGTCGCCTTACTTCCAATGCCACTACAGCCATGTTGGTTGAGGATGATAAGATATATGTTGCTGAACCCGATGGTGTGTGGCTCTACCAATCGGGCCAACGAACGAAAGTCGATAACCTCCCACTGGTGACAGAAATCCGTAAGGATGCTCATGGAAACCTATGGCTCAAGAATGTGCATGGTGAGACAAGAGGTATAGATCCAGGAAAGAGAAAAAAGCCCATGGACGACCTGCCCAAACAATTGCTGAAGCCTGTTAGCGACATTGATGTCAAAGCTCAGTATCGTTATGGTTACCAGATATGGATTGGTGGTGACGAGATACTTGCCATTATTGATACTGAAAAGCAAGACCTTGCCAAACTGACGGACTGCCGTACTGTTCGTTTTCGTTCTATCGTCATGCGTGGTGACAGCGTGTTGTGGGGCGGCTACGGAGACATGCCCAAGACGTTGCCGTCGCTGAGTAGCAACGAGGGACATCTGCATTTCTACTATGCCTTGGACTACGCGCCACTTTCTGGCAAAACCCTGTATCGATTCCGTATGGACGAACAATCGCTATTCGGGTTATTCGGGTCAGAAGGCCGTTGGAGTTCCTGGAGTGAAAAGCAGGATGTTGCGTTCCTGAACCTACGCTACGGCTCATACACCTTCAGTGTGCAGGCCATGTCGTCCAATGGTGAACTGTCAGAGGTGACAAGCGTTGATTTTGAAGTTGCTTATCCGTTGCTGATGCGCTGGTATATGGTGGTGCTCTATTTCTTCCTCTTTGCTTACATCGTCTATCAGTTGTTCCGCTACCGTCTGAGGCGATTGCAGAAGGACAAAATCAAGTTGGAACAGATAGTTGAGGAGCGTACTGCCGACCTTCGCAACGCCCAGCACGAACTGATTCGCCAGGAGAAGATGGCTACGGTGGGTAAGTTGACCGAGGGACTCATAGACCGTATCCTGAATCCGATGAACTACATCATCAACTTCTCGAAGATGTCCAACGACCTGTTGAAAGACCTCAAGGAAAACATTGACAACAATAAGGAGAACATCAATGAGGATGATTACGAGGATACGCTGGACTTGTTGGACATGCTGTCGGACAACCTGAAGAATGTAGACCAGTACGGTCAGAATACTACCCGTACCCTCAAGGCTATGGAAGAGATGTTGAAAGACCGCACGGGTGGCTATGTGGATATGGACCTCTTGCCTGTGCTCCAGCAAAACGAGAAGATGGTGAACACCTACTTCGCCAAGGAGAAGGAGCAGTACCACATCCAGTTCTTGTTCACCCTGCCTAATAATCCGATGCCCCTGTACGGCAATCCCGATATGCTTAGCAAGACCATCATGAGTCTCCTTGGCAATGCCGTCTATGCTGTGGTCAAGAAATACCAGAAGGAACCGTATTCACCTGAAGTGTCGCTTACGGTAACCATTGCTGAAGGCCAGTACGTCCTGAAGATTCGCGACAACGGCACCGGCATCGGTGAGACAACCATCGGCAAGATCTTTGACCCGTTCTTCACCACGAAGACCACTGCTGAGGCTGCGGGTGTGGGTCTCTATCTAAGCCGTGAAATCATTCAGAACCATAATGGCGACATTAGCGTTGAATCTGTAAAAGACAACTTCACAGAATTTACGATATCACTACCCAAAACGAAATCCGTATGACTGAGCTTGAACAATTAAAGCAGCAATTAGAGAAACAGGAGAAGATGGCTTCACTCGGTATGCTGAGTGCCGGCATTGCCCACGAGATACAGAACCCGTTGAACTTTGTCATCAACTTCTCGAAGATGTCAAACAAGTTGCTGGACGACCTGACCGACGTTGTGGAGGACAATGCTGAACGACTGTCGGAGGCTGACCGCGAGGATCTCAGTGACATCGTCGCTGACCTGAAGGAGAACATGACTCAGATTATGGAGAATGGTGAGCGCGCTGTCAGTATCATACAGGGCATTCTGCTCGTTTCGCGCGGTAAGGAAAACGAGTTTGTTCCCACCGATGTGTGCCATATCGTCAAAGAGTATGTCCGTCTGTCCTATCACGCTATGCGTGCAAATTGTCAGGGTTTCAATGTTACCCTCCGCGAGCAGTATCAGGAAGGTCTGCCGATGATTATGGCTATTCCTCAGGATTTGAGCCGCGCAGTACTGAACGTGATGAACAATGCCTGCTATGCTGTGTGGCGAAAGAGTGAAGTGAAGAAGGAGAAAGGTGAAGACTACTCTCCCGAAATAGAAATCACTGTGGCAACTGCCGATGATAATCTAGTCATCACCATTGCCGACAATGGCGAAGGCATGAGTGACGAGGTGAAGCAGCGACTTTTTGAGAACTTCTTCACCACAAAGCCTATTGGTCAGGGTACGGGTCTCGGCATGAGCATCACGCGCGACATCATCGAGAACAAACATGGAGGCAAGGTCTCCTTCACCTCCACTGAGGGCAAGGGAACTACTTTTACCTTTACAATCCCCATCAAGAAATGAGAAAGGGCATATATATATTATTATTGATTCTCTGTGCCAGCATGGTTCATGCCCAGGAAGACACTGGCATGAGAAGTGTCTATTCACAGGCTGAGAGTGACTACCAGATAGGTCGCATAGAGCAGGCTCGCGACGTGCTGTTGCAGAATCTTAGCTCTTTTCATGGCAATCTGCGACAGAACGCACTCCGTCTCATTGCACTTAGCTACCTGGCCCGTTACGACATCCAGCAGACGGAGCGTTACACTGTACTGATGCTGGAGGAGAATCCCTACTACAGTCCGTCGACCAGTGACCCTGCGGAGTTTGCTGACATTGTGAACAATATCAAGGCCGGCATGACAGCCACCATCACCACTGCCTCCAGTCAGGCTGAGAGTCTTGCCGAGGTACCCGTGCCCACCACGCTCATCACCGCTGAGATGATTCAGAACAGTGGTGCCCGCAATCTGCAGGAAGTGTTGGCTGCCTATGTGCCAGGCATGAATCTCATCGACTGCAACGACGACATCAATGTCGCCATGCGTGGTATCTATAGTGTCGGACAGGAGAAAATCCTCATCATGCTTAACGGCCACCGTCTGAACGACTATGCGACTAATACTGCTGCCCCAGATTTCTCGATGTCTTTGGAAAAGGTGAAGCAGATAGAGGTGCTACGTGGTCCTGCCTCGTCGCTCTATGGCGGTGTGGCTTTGACGGCTGTTGTGAATATTATCACCAAGCAGGGTAGAGATGTGGATGGTTTGCAGTTTAAGGCCGCTGCGGGTAACTACGGACAGGTGAAAGCCGATGCAGTCTTTGGCAAACGATATTTTGATGTTGATCTGCTCGTTTGGGGCAGTGTCTATCGCAATAGTGGTGAGAAATACGATGTCGGTGACGAACGTAGTAATGAGAGTCCATACGGTATGCCTTACGATCATATCCGCTTAGGACGTGTTGGCGATAATCCTAATTATGAAGTTGGCCTGCAACTTGACTGGAAAGGTTTGCAGTTCCTGTACGATGTCCGCTTCTCACAGATTGTCTCACCCTTTACCATGACCTCGCTGGCAATCAGCTACGATCGTGAGCGCTACCGCTCTTTCAACGGTCTGCAACCCAGTTTCAGTAACTATGCGCGTCATGCTGACCTGAGTTATCAATTCTCCATTCTCAAGTCACAATTCAAGGTTGGTGTCACTTACGACAAAATGGATATCACACGTTATCAGGTACTCAATGACTTGCCGATGCCTGGCCTCGCCCAAGCCATCGGAATGTCTGAGGCTGTAGAAGAGGTTATATCCACGCATGGCGGTATTTCGCGCTACGTCAATGGTCAGGAACAGAATTTTGGGTTCCAACTGAAGGGCAGCTATGCCTATACTCTGGGCGACAACCATAAGGGCAGTATCGGCTATGGTGCTGAGTACAATCACTTTACGGTCGATGACATTCGTTACCAGATAGGCTACGGTTTTGACTATACCTTCTCTGAAGATCCGCAGATTCGTAACATGGGAAAGGGTACCGAGAATAATGGTGATGTCTACGTGCAGCTGAAACACCAGTGGCGGTCGTTCATCTTGAACGCTGGTCTGCGCTACGATTTCAAGGTACAGTACGACGATACCAAGATTCGCGAGCTGTCGCCCCGTGTGGCCCTTATTATGTTGCAGCCCAAGTGGAATGTCAAACTCAGCTACTCCAAGTCGTTCGTCGATGCACCTTACATCTACCGTAAGGCCAACATCATGTCGGTATTGATGGCTGGTGCAGATCCCAGTCTGGCCATCAGTCTTTCACCTGAACGTGTTCACTCCTTCCAGCTCTCCTTCGCCGGCAACAACTGGGTGAAGGGTTTGGACTTCGAGGTCAATGGTTTCTACAACCGCGCAACTGACCTTATTATGACATACATCACCACCTATCAGAATGCCAGTAAAAATCGGAACTGCGGTGTGGAATTGATGGCCAGTTACAAACAGCCTCGCTTTACTGCCAACTGGAACTTCACCTGGACGCACACCTTCAAGGCGAATATGATGGACCTCGGACTGCCAGAGATACTTGATAACTACTACACTACCGACATAGATGACAACAACAACACGCCAGCCGTCATGTCGAACCTCGTGCTGGGCTGGCAGGCTACCAAGCACCTGAAACTTCATACTCACGTGCTCTTCGAAGGTCGTCAGACCAGTTACAATTGCGACCTAGTGCAACTTGTTCACGCTGCTAGTGCCCTCACTGCTTATGAGCAGTATGCTGCTGAAGGTAAACAGGCTGAGGCGATGGTAGCTATGCAGACAGCTATCGATGCCCTCCAAGGGGTAATTATGCAGAAGGAGATGCCTGCCCGTGCCATTGTGAACCTTGGAGGAGAGTACACCCTAGGCCCTGTTACTCTCGGCTTGAACGTCCACAATCTCTTTGGTACTCGTTACTACCGTAGCGGCATGAACACTAACATTATTCCACAACAGGGGCGTTGGTTCCTTGCCAGTGTCGGCATCAAACTATGAAATGTATGAAACAGATATGTGATTTTATCGCTCGATGGATGGGGGCGATGGTGCTGTTGGTGGCAGCATTAGCGCTGCTCTGTTCATGGCTGTCAGTCGGACAATGATTCGTTCGAAAGGTTCGGGATATCCAATCTCAGGATGTTTCCTGATTCTGTCTATTATGTCGTTTGTCCTTTGTACAAAATGAATAGCTGAAGTCTCGCCAAATTCGTTCAGGCCATATAATAATCTGTTACGCCATTCTTGTATGGCCAACTTGTTCCATATTACTTCAGCCATGCAAATTCCGCTTTCAAGTCGTTCATCATCTGTTCATGAGTAACACAGTCACCTCGTTCGAACTGAGCTTCAGCCTCATCAATCCGAGCATCTAATTCCTCCATAGAGTATGGAGTTAATTCCCCGTCTTTAGAACTCCATAATTGGTCCTCCTCATATTGCGGCAACATTCTGATAAGTGAAACAAACAGTTCGTCCATGCTCATGTTGCGCTCATGGGCATACGCCATTGCAAGATTGTACTCTGCAGATGGAATAGATACTGATGTCGTCATTTTCTCAAAAATTAAATGGTTCCTTTTCTTTGTGCAAAGATACGAATAAGTGAGCACAAAAACAAATAAAATCGTGATTTTTTGTTTTTATCAAGTGAAAGATTGCATCGCCACACTCTACACCTTCAGGTTAGAGAATCTTCACCATATATAATTATTCTCAATGGAATTGGAAAATAATTTCTTGGTTTCGCTATGCTCAAAAACCTGACAACTTTTGGTTTGTTTTGCTTTTTTTTCGGAAATAATTTGGTAAATTACAAACTTTGTCGTATCTTTGCAACGGCTTCGGAGAGAAATCTGGAGCCGACATTGATGCATAAGCTTATTTCGTACTTGACTGAAGTAGCCTGAGAAACTTATTTTAGAATAGTTCGATTTAAGATGCAAAGGGGACACAGGAAACAGTCCCTGCTCTACATGTGTTAGCCATGCTCACGCTTATGGCGTGATGGCATTCTTATCTATGTAGAGAGGGGTTCTAAGTTTCTCAGGCTCGCCCCTAAGGTCAAGTGCATAAGAATGGGCACGCCATTTTTTGTATCTTGACGTGTGTGCATATCTACATTATTATTAACAATACAAAAAGGAATAAGAGTATGAAAATGAGAACTATGTTGATGGCAGCTCTGACAATGGCTGCTGCCTTTGTCAGTTGTTCGAAAGAGACTGATTATGCTGATGCAGAGTACAACGACAAGAAGGGTCACGAGGAATTCAAGCAAGCCTTTACTGCAGAGTTCGGCCAGCCTGATAGCAATCAGGACTGGGGCTTTGGCAATAGTGGTACCAGAGCAGCGTCAAACCGCGCTGCCAAGTCGGATGCCGACTTGCTGGCAATGGGTGAGGAGATTGTCAACCTGTCTATCAGCGACCTGATGGAGTTGGGCTTCAAGCGTATTATTGCCGAGGACTTGACCGTGAGTTCGAACAGTGACTTCGACTACAACGACATCGTCTTCGATGCCAAGCATGTGAAGGACGCTGATGCTGACGGCTACTCCACCTTCTATCTGATAGTAAGAGCCACTGGTGCTTACAAGAAAATCTATGTGGGAGAGCCTGAAGCAGAGGGCGAAGGCATGGGCTTCGAGGTTCACGAGCTGTTCGGCGTACCACAGAAGACGTTTATAAACACCTCCAACAAGGACAAGTCGCAGGCAACGGGTGCCGACTGGCGTAAAGACCACGAGCCTGTGTTCTATGCACTGAAAGTGAAGAAGACTGGTGCAGACGAACCATCGCTGATTGATATTCCCATCTATGCTGAAGGCAACAAACTCGCGCTGACCGCCAAGCGTGGCGAGCCTGCTGAGAAGCTTTGCGTAGACGCTGACTACAGCTGGGTGACGGAGAGGACGAAGATGCGTGACTGGTATCCCACCTTCAAGCACTACGTTGTCGGTGAGGAGCCTGAGCAGGCATGGTGGCACACCACTTACTGGAGCGACGAGGAGGCTACTCCTGACGAATATGGTACGGCAGTCTATATGACCGTAGGTAGTAAGAAATACGTTATTACCTTCGAACAGGAGGGTATGAAGGATGGCGTGCTGAAATTCGCCACCGAGAAGCCCATCATTATCCGTGCTTTCGAAATCGGCTCTGATGAGTCACGCACACAGATTGACCTCGACGGTACGACCAACAAGATCAGCGTGCTCTGCTCTGGTAACCACAGCCACTTTGCCAACTCTATCAACTACAGCAATAATGACTTGGCTGCTACGCTGAACACTCCGAAAGCCGAGAAGACCATCATTCATTGCCCTGTATACATTACGCTGACCGTAGGCAATAACAAGACTTCTGTTCAGTCAACCATCAACATCTGGCCGACCAGCTATCTGTCACAGCACATTTAATGTCTCTGGGGGGATAGCTCCTTTCAGATACCGAGGAAAAGAGTGATAACAGACTGTCCTGAGCGGGCAGTCTGTTATTATTTATTAAAATACGGTGTCGATGGTTGACATGTTACATATTTTATATATCTTTGTGGGGTTATAGATACTAACCTGATGAATCATGATTGAACTGAAGAATGAACAGCTGACTATTAAGGTGGCTGAGATGGGAGCAGAGCTCCAGAGCGTGAAGGACAACGAGGGTAGGGAGTATATGTGGCAGGCCGATGAGAAGTGGCCGAGACATTCGCCTATCTTGTTTCCGATAGTTTGCAGTGTGAATAATGACACCTACGTGGTGGACGGCAAGGAGTACCACTTGCCCCGTCACGGCTTTGCCCGTGATACGGAGTTTACGGTGGTCAGCCAGTCAGACGAGAAGGTGACGCTGGCGTTGCACGACTCGGAGGAGACGCTGAAGGTGTACCCCTACCGCTTTAACCTGGCCATCAGCTATCGCTTGGAAGGCAATAAGGTACATGTTATCTGGCATGTGGAGAATACCGATATGCAGGAGATTCATTTCCAGATTGGCGGTCATCCGGCCTTCAACGTGCCTGGTGGTAAACTGGAAGGTATGATTAAGCTGGACAATGAGGAACCGATGGACTCTCTGAAGAGCTATGCTGACGGTAGCAACGACATGGTGGAGATTCCTTTGGAGGCTGATATGGGTATTCTGGAACTTAGTGACAACTTCTTCCGTAACGACTCGGTGAAGATTCACAAGTGTCAGACCCACCGCGCCATGCTGATGGATACCAATGGCGAACCGGCTGTGACGGTGGACTACAAGACACCCGTCATCGCTTTCTGGAGTCCATACGGCAAACAGGCTCCTTTCGTATGCATAGAGCCTTGGTATGGACTGGGCGACCCCAGAGGCTTCAAGGGCGAGTTCAAGGATAAACCCCTGATGAACCACTTGTTGCCTGGTGCTTCGTTTATGAGCCGTTATACCATAACTATCGGGTAATACAATATTCTGCACGGGCATACGTTATAATAAGGTATGCAGTGGACCGATCGTATTAGACAAGTAAAAATCATACTGGTGATGGCTGCGGTGATAATCGCCGTGGCATCACTTTTGGTGTCACATTTCCTGGTGCGCGACCTCTCTGTTGAGGAGCGTCACCGCATGGAAGTGTGGGCTCAGGCCCTGCATGCTCTGAACGAGGCAGATGAGACGACGGACCTGTCGCTGGTGCTGAGCGTGATGGAGGGTAACAACACCATCCCAGTCATTGTGATGAACAGCGAGGGCGGTATTGACGATTATCGTAACATTGAAGACTCTGCACATATAGAAAGCTATATGCATAGCATGATTAATGCTGGTGACACGATACGTATCGGTCAGCAGCTGGTTTGCTACGACGACTCCATCATGCTGAAGCGATTGCAGGCGTGGCCTTACGTACAGCTGGGTATCGTGCTGATATTCGTGGTGGTGGCCATCTTTGCCCTGCTGTCGTCGAAACGTGCCGAGCAGAATAAGGTATGGGTAGGGCTGTCGAAGGAGACGGCTCACCAGTTGGGCACTCCTGTGTCGAGTCTGATGGCGTGGGTGGAGATGCTGAAGGAGCAGTACCCTGACGATGACCTGTTGCCAGAGATGGACAAGGATGTGAAGCGTCTGCAACTGATAGCCGACCGCTTCTCAAAGATTGGTTCACTGCCTGAACCTGTGGATGCCTCTATGAATGAAGTGTTGGAACACGTCATCGACTATATGGACCGTCGTACCAGCAATCAGGTGCAGATGATTCGCCAGTTGCCTGACCATGAGGTGATTGTGAAGATGAACGCCTCGCTGTTTGAGTGGGTGGTGGAGAACCTCTGCAAGAATGCCGTTGACGCGATGGAGGGCAAGGGCACCATTACGCTGACGCTGATGGACGAGGACCATCGTGTCGTGATAGAAGTGCAGGACACCGGCAAGGGTATCAAGAAAAAAGATGTCGCCAATGTGTTTACGCCAGGCTTCACCACGAAGAAGAGAGGGTGGGGATTGGGACTGTCGCTGGCAAAACGTATAGTAGAAGAATATCATAAAGGCCGTATCTTTGTCAAACAGTCAGAGATTGGCAAAGGTACGACCTTCCGTATTGAGATGCCCTCAAATAAGTAGTTGAGGGCTTATAGAATGCTAAATCACTTCGATGCCCTGCTCTTCGCAAAGCTTCAGACTCATCTCCTTCAGCTTGAACTTCTGAATCTTTCCTGAGCCTGTCAGCGGGAACTCCTTGATGAAGAATACGTACTTCGGTATCTTGTAGCGGGCTATCTTGCCACGACAGAACAGCTGTACGTCCTCGGCAGTCATCTGTGCACCCTCCTCCAGAATAATGAAGGCACCTACGGCCTCACCATATTTCTTAGAAGGTACGGCAGCCACCTGCACATCGCGGATGCCAGGCATGTGATAGAGGAATTCCTCAATCTCGCGTGGATAGATATTCTCACCACCACGGATAATCATATCCTTGATACGTCCGGTAATCTTATAGAAACCTTCTTCGTCCTTCACGCCCAGGTCGCCTGAGTGCAGATAGCCGTTCTTATCGATGACCTCAGCCGTAGCTTCAGGATTCTTATAGTAACCCTTCATCACGTTGAAGCCCTTGCAGCACATCTCGCCCTGCACGCCAACAGGACACTCCTCGCCCGTCTCTGGGTCCAGTACCTTCACGTCAACAAACGGGAAGTCGCGACCAACGGTAGTGCAACGCTGCTCGAAGGTGTCGTTCAGACAGGTCTGCGTCATACCTGGTGACGACTCTGTCAGTCCGTATACGCTGGTGATGGTCATATACATCTTCTCTGACACCTGTTTCATCAGCTCGATAGGACAGAGCGAGCCAGCCATAATACCCGTACGCAGACAACTCAGGTCGAACATGTCGAACATCGGGTGGTTCAGCTCAGCGATAAACATCGTGGGCACACCATAGACGGCGGTACACCTTTCTTTATGTATAGAGGCCAGTACTACCAGTGGGTCGAACTTCTCGACCATTACCTCCGTGCAGCCGTGCGTCAGACAGTTCATCGTGGCCAGCACGACACCGAAGCAGTGGAACAAAGGTACGCACACGCAGAGCTTGTCGTCCTGTGTGAATCCCATATTCTCGCCCGTGAAGTAGCCGTCATTCGAAATGCCATAGTGCGTCAGCATCACACCCTTGGGGAAACCTGTGGTACCGCTGGTGTATTGCATGTTGCACACGTCGTAGCAGCTGACTTGCTTCTTCATCTCGTTGAGCGTCTCGTCCTCCACGTTCTGGCCCAGAAGCAGCAGCTCGGCGGTGTTGTACATGCCGCGATACTTCTCCATACCTATATATACAACGTTCTTCAGGAAGGGGAAACGTTCGCTGTTCAGGTGACCGCGCTCGCAGGTCTTCAACTCTGGCAGCATCGTGTACGTCATATCGACATAGTTACAGTCCCATGTACCATCGGTGATGCAGAGCACCTCCATGTCCGAGTCCTTACACAGATACTCCAGCTCGTTCTGCTTGTAGTTGGTGTTCACTGTTACCAGTACGGCACCAATTTTGGCGGTAGCATAAAGGAAGGTGAGCCAGTCGGGCACGTTGGTAGCCCAGATACCTACATTCGATCCCTTCTTTACGCCAATGCTGATCAAGCCCTTGGCCAGATTGTCCACGCGTTCGTTGAACTTAGACCATGTGAAACGCAAGTTGCGGTCTGAATAGACGATATACTCCTTATCAGGTGTCGTCTCTGCCCAATACTCGAGCCATTCGCCGAGTGTACGTTCCCACAGCTGATATCCCTCCGAGCCAGTCTCGGCAGGGTATGTTCTGTCAGGCAATGGTCTGCCTGCCATATCAAGTCTTACGTTGCTCATACTTAGAAGGGAATATAGACAACTGCTAAGATTTTTGCACTCTTGCCAGGGGCACCATGTACGTGGTGCTTCACGATGGAGTCGTAGAAAATAGAGTCACCCTCTTTCAGGTTGTAGGTCTCCTTGCCATAGACAATCTCTACCTCGCCCTGCATGACGTAGATGAACTCCTCACCCTCGTGAGCCGAAAGCTGGAACTCTGGACTCTCCTCCGGGTTGATGTCAATCACGAACGGTTCCATATGACGACCAGCTTTTTGCTGTGCCAATGGGTGATACTCCATGTGCTTGCGGGCATCAACGGCGCCATTGCTGAAACTGATACTGCTATCTGCCTCGCGATCCTTGGCACGGGTAACAATGGGACCCAGTGCGTCGCTATCGTCCATAAACGTACCCAGTCGTACGCCTAGTGCACGGGCAATCTTAATCAGCGGACCTAGGGATGGCAGGTTCACGTCGTTTTCAATACTGTTAATTTGCTCTACGGTCAGACCGCTACGCTCAGCGATTTCCTCTACACTGAGATTTTTTGTTTCTCTGAGGCCCCTGATTTTGGAACCGATTAATGAACTGTTGTTTGACATACACTTCTGTTGTTTCGTGTTGGAGCGCAAAAGTACAAAATAAAAGTGTATTATCGACAAAGTTTTGGAATATTAACAATTAAATAGCAAAAAAAGCCGCATTTTTATGATTATTTCAAAATTTCTTCGTACCTTTGCAGCCCAAAAGTGTGATTATGTGTAGTTTAGAGCAGTTGAAGATTGATTTGAAAGGGTTGCAGGAGGCCTCTGTGGTCTTGGAATACGACCTTGGCGATGATTACTTCAGTGCTTTGGACGGCTCACAGTTGGAACATGGGGCATTGCATGTGTCGGTGTCTATACGCAAGATGACCGGCTTTTTCGACCTCCAGTTCCATACCGAGGGTGTTGTGACTGTCAGTTGCGACCGTTGTCTTGACGACATGGAGCAGCCTATAGTTGCAGACAACCATTTGGTCGTTAAGTTGGGCGACACATACAGCGATGACGATGACACCGTGACCATTGACGAGAACGAAGGAATGCTCGACCTGTCGTGGTTCATCTATGAGTTTGCGATGCTGGCCATACCCATCAAGCACGTTCATGCACCTGGAAAATGCAATAGTGCGATGACGCAGAAGCTCGACGAGCTGAGCGGCGCTGTCCGAAGCAGCGAAGAGGAGGCAGATGCACCGATAGACCCACGCTGGGAAGCACTGAAAAAAATTAAACATTAAAGATTAAACATTAAAAGGTAATAGAATTATGGCACATCCTAAAAGAAGACAATCGAACACTCGTACCGCAAAGCGTCGTACCCATGACAAGGCTGTAGCTCCCACATTGGCAGTATGCCCCAACTGTGGCGCTTACCACATCTACCACACCGTATGCCCCAGCTGTGGCTACTATCGTGGCAAGATTGCTATTGTAATGGACGAAGCCGCTGAGTAATGAGTAATATCAATGCGATAATCACCGGTATTGGTGGCTACGTGCCCGACTACGTCCTGAACAACGAGGAACTGTCGCGCATGGTAGACACCAATGACGAGTGGATTATGACGCGTGTAGGTATTAAGGAACGTCGCATCCTGGCCGAGGAAGGCCTCGGCACCAGCTATATGGCTCGCAAGGCTGCCAAGCAGCTGATGCAGAAGACAGGTGCAGATCCTGATACGATAGACGCTGTCATTGTTGCCACATCGACGGCTGATTATAAGTTTCCTTCCACAGCCAGTATCGTGCTGGGCAAACTGGGACTGAAGAATGCTTTTGCGTTCGACTTCTGGGGCGCTTGCTGTGGATTCCTCTATGCTCTCGATGTTGCTGGAGCAATGATTCAGTGTGGTCGTTACAAGAAAATCATCGTGATTGGTGCCGACAAGATGTCGTCAGTGACCGACTACAAGGACCGTGCTACCTGTCCCCTGTTTGGTGACGGTGCAGCTGCAGTTCTGTTGGAAGCCACTGAAGAAGAGAATATCGGTGTGATGGACTCCTACTTCCGTGCTGATGGTAAGGGCCTGCCCTTCCTGCATATGAAGGCCGGTGGTTCTGTCTGTCCTCCCAGCCACTTCACGGTAGACCACCGTTTGCACTACCTCTATCAAGAGGGACGCACTGTGTTCCGTTATGCTGTGACCAACATGAGTGACGACTGTGCCCTGATAGCTGAGCGTAACAATCTGGATAAGGACAACATCGCATGGGTGGTACCTCATCAGGCTAATATGCGCATCATCGAGGCTGTCGCCAAGCGCTTGGAACTGCCGATGGAACAGGTAATGGTCAACATCGAACATTTTGGTAATACCTCTGCCGCAACCATTCCCTTGGCACTCTGGGAGAACGAACATAAGCTGAAGAAAGGTGACAATATGATTTTCACTGCTTTCGGTGCTGGTTTCGTTCATGGAGCATCCTACTATAAGTGGGCGTATGATGGAAGTGAGAAATGAGTATGCATAAAGCAGGATTCGTAAATATCGTTGGCAATCCCAATGTAGGTAAAAGTACGCTCATGAACCAGTTGGTTGGTGAGCGTATTTCGATTGCAACGTTCAAGGCGCAGACCACGCGTCATCGTATCATGGGTATTGTCAATACCGATGATATGCAGATTGTGTTCTCCGACACACCAGGTGTGTTGAAGCCCAACTACAAATTGCAGGAGTCGATGTTGGCCTTCTCTGAGTCTGCCCTCCAGGATGCTGATGTATTGCTGTATGTCACTGATGTGGTGGAGACTCCGGAGAAGAACATGGACTTCCTGGAGAAGGTGCAGAAAATGACGATTCCTGTGCTTTTGCTCATCAACAAAATTGATGAGAGCGACCAGAAAACGCTGGGTAACATCGTTGAGAAATGGCACAGGTTACTGCCTAACGCAGAGATTCTGCCTATCTCGGCTAAGAATAAGTTTGGCATTGATATGCTGTTGAAGCGTATCAAGGAGTTGTTGCCCGACTCGCCGCCCTTCTTCGATAAGGACCAGTTGACAGACAAGCCTGCGCGTTTCTTTGTGTCGGAGATTATCCGCGAGAAGATCCTGCTCTACTACGACAAGGAGATACCTTATTCAGTAGAGGTACGTGTGGAGCGCTTTAAGGAGACTGAGAAGAATATCCATATCAATGCCATTATCTATGTGGAGCGTGACTCACAGAAGGGTATTATCATCGGGCATCAGGGCATTGCGTTGAAAAAGGTGTCAACAGAAGCCCGTAAGGCATTGGAGAAATTCTTTGGCAAGCCCATCTTCCTGGAGACTTTCGTGAAGGTGGACAAGGACTGGCGTAGTAGTCAGCGCGAATTAGACAGCTTTGGATATAATCCAGAGTAGAAGTAGAGAAGTTAAGAAGATAAAAGAAGTTAGAGAGAATGGGAAACTTAGTAGCTATAGTAGGACGCCCGAATGTAGGCAAGTCCACCTTGTTTAACCGACTGACTAACAGCCGTCGCGCTATTGTCAGTGACGAGGCTGGTACCACTCGTGACCGCCAGTATGGTAAGTGCGAGTGGAATGGACGTGAGTTCTCAGTCGTTGACACCGGTGGTTGGGTAGTCAATTCGGACGATATCTTCGAGGAGGAGATTCGTAAGCAGGTTATTGTGGCTACGGAAGAAGCCGACCTGGTACTCTTCTTGGTGGATATCAAGAATGGTTTGACGGACCTTGACCAGGATGTGGCTCTTATCCTGCGTCGTTCTAAGTTGCCCGTAGTGCTTGTCGCCAACAAGGCTGACGATGGTAAGGACCTGTATGGTCAGTACGAGTTCTATAAACTCGGACTGGGTGACCCGTTCTGTGTCAGTGCCGCCACAGGTTCTGGTACTGGCGACTTGCTCGACTATGTACTGTCGAAGCTTCCCGTTGCTGACGCTTCTGATATCGATAATGATACTCCACGTTTCGCTGTGGTGGGTCGTCCGAATGCTGGTAAGTCGAGCATCATCAATGCCTTCATTGGTGAGGACCGCAATATCGTAACGGATATTGCTGGAACAACCCGCGATAGTATCTATACAAAATACGATAAGTTCGGCTTCGACTTCTATCTGGTCGATACAGCCGGTATTCGTCGTAAGAACAAGGTGACGGAAGACTTGGAGTTCTATAGCGTGATGCGCTCCATCCGTGCCATCGAGAATTCGGATGTCTGCATTCTGATGATTGATGCCACTCGTGGTATTGAAGCACAGGATATGAACATCTTCCAACTGATACAGAAGAATAACAAGTCGCTGGTGGTTGTTGTCAACAAGTGGGACCTCGTGGAGGATAAGTCGCAGGAGGCTATCAAGACCTTCGAGAATGCTATCCGTCAGCGCATGGCTCCGTTTGTGGACTTCCCCATTATTTTCGCATCGGCTGTTACCAAGCAGCGCATCTTCAAGGTGCTGGAGACCGCCAAGCAGGTGTATCTGAATCGTAAGATTAAGATTGGTACGTCAAAGCTCAACGAGGTGTTGCTGCCTATTATTGAGCAGACACCACCACCCAGTATCAAAGGAAAGTATATCAAAATCAAATATGTCTCGCAGGTGCCAGACACACAGATTCCTACCTTTGTGTTCTATGCCAACCTGCCACAGTATGTCAAGGAGGCCTACCGCCGCTTCTTGGAGAACAAGATGCGTGAGAACTGGACTTTGACCGGAACACCAATTAATGTGTTTATCAGACAGAAATGAATAAGAAAGGGGTCGTGATAGGACTAATAGGTCTAATGGGCTTGGTGGGCTGTCAGGAAGTTAGTCTTGAACAGCAGGCTGCTGAGGCTGCCCAAAGCTATTACCAGCGCTTGTTGGATGGCTATCCCGATGGTTTCTTGGCAGGAAAAGCCGCCTATGACGAGATGCCTGCCAACTATCGCGACCAGTTGGTGAAGGCCAACGAACAATATATGAAGGATGTGGAGCAGAAACACAATGGCCTGCGTTCCGTTGTTGTATCGCCTAATGTAGGACGCATTGACTCCACGCTCCATGTGGTCTACGCCTTCCTGTTGCTGTCTTACGGCGACTCCACCAAAGAGGAGGTTACCGTACCGATGGTACAGGTTGACGGTGACTGGAAGATGAGATAATTCAAGAAAAATCTAATAGAAATAAATAATCAAGATGATGACAGCTAACGAGATTCGTGACTCTTTCAAGAAATTCTTCGAGTCTAAGCAACACGCCATTGTGCCCTCTGCACCAATGGTAATTAAGGACGACCCCACGCTGATGTTCACCAACGCGGGAATGAACCAGTGGAAAGATATTATATTAGGTACGCGCGACCCTGAGCCGCGCCGTCGTGCTGACACCCAGAAGTGTCTGCGCGTCAGCGGCAAGCACAACGACCTGGAGGAGGTCGGCCACGATACCTACCACCACACTATGTTCGAGATGCTGGGTAACTGGTCGTTTGGCGACTACTTCAAGGAGGGCGCCATTGATATGGCTTGGGAGTATCTTGTAGATGTTATCGGACTGGATCCCAAAGACCTTTATGTTACCGTCTTCGAGGGCGACCCAGCCGAGGGGCTGGAGCGTGACGACGAGGCAGAGCAGTACTGGCTGAAGCATGTGCCCGCCGACCACATCATCAACGGCAACAAGCACGACAACTTCTGGGAGATGGGCGACACGGGACCCTGTGGCCCCTGCTCGGAGATTCACGTCGACAGCCGTACTCCTGAGGAAAAGGCCAAGAAGCCCGGTCGCGAACTTGTCAACATGGACGACCCGCAGGTCATCGAAATCTGGAACCTGGTGTTCATGCAGTTCAACCGTAAAGCCGACGGCTCGCTTGAGAAGTTGGCCATGAACGTCATCGATACCGGTATGGGCTTCGAGCGTTTGGTGCGCATGCTGCAGGGCAAACACTCTAACTACGATACCGACATCTTCCAGCCCATCATCAAGGCTGAGGAGCAGATCTGCGGTCTGAAGTACGGCCAGAAGGAAGAAACCGACGTCGCCATGCGCGTCTGTGCCGACCACCTGCGTGCTGTCTCGTTCTCGATTGCTGATGGTCAGCTGCCATCAAATGCTAAGGCTGGCTACGTTATTCGTCGTATCTTGCGCCGTGCCGTACGCTATGCTTATACCTTCCTTGGTCAGAAGGACGGCTTCCTCTACAAGCTCGTGCCAACACTCGTTCATGAGATGGGCGATGCCTTCCCAGAACTGAAAGCTCAGCAGCAGTTGATTACCAAAGTTATCAAGGAAGAGGAAGATAGCTTCCTGCGCACCCTTGATAAGGGTATCTCAATGCTTGACAAAGCTATGGAGGAACTGAAGGCTCAGGGCAAGAACCAGCTGGATGGTGTCCAGGCTTTCCGCCTGTTTGATACCTATGGTTTCCCGCTCGACCTGACTGAGCTTATCTGTCGTGAGAACGGCTTCACCGTTGACGAGGAGCAGTTTAATGTAGAGATGCAGAAGCAGAAGGAGCGTGCCCGCAATGCCGCCGCTGTAGAGAACAGTGACTGGGTAGAGTTGCAACCTGGTGAGCAGCAGTTCGTAGGTTACGACTATACTGAATACAACTGTCATATCCTGCGCTACCGTAAGGTAACACAGAAGAAGAACGAGTTCTACGAGTTGGTACTTGATGCTACTCCTTTCTATGGTGAGATGGGTGGTCAGGTAGGTGACTGTGGTGTACTCGTCAACGAGGACGAGACCATCGACATCATCGATACCAAGCGTGAGAACAACCAGAGCGTACATATCGTGAAGCAGCTGCCCAAGAACCCTGCCGCAGAGTTCATGGCTTGTGTCGATACCGACAAGCGCGATGCCTCTGCTGCCAACCACACCGCTACCCACCTGCTGGACTATGCCTTGAAGCAGGTGCTGGGCGACCACGTGGAGCAGAAGGGTTCGTTTGTCAGTCCCGAAGTGCTGCGCTTCGACTTCTCTCACTTTGAGAAAGTCACCGACGAGCAGCTCCGCCAGGTAGAGCGCATGGTCAACGATATGATTCGTCAGGACCTGCCGCGCGACGAGCACCGTGACATGCCCATGGACGAGGCCAAGAAGTTGGGCGCCATAGCCCTCTTCGGCGAGAAGTATGGCGACAAGGTGCGTGTCATGCGCTTCGGTCCGTCGTGCGAACTCTGTGGTGGTATCCATGCCACCTCTACAGGCCGTATCGGTTTCTTCAAGATTATCTCTGAGAGCAGCGTCGCTGCCGGCATCCGCCGTATTGAGGCCCGAACCGGTAAGGAGTGCGAGGAACTGCTCTACAACATCGAGGATACGCTGAAGACCGTGAAGTCCTTCTTCAACAATGCCAAAGATCTGCAGGGCGTTATCCAGAAGTATATCGAGGAGCACGACCACATGAAGAAAGAGATAGAAGGCTTCCAGGCACAGGCCGTCGAGCGTGCTGCCAAGACACTCGTCGAGCAGGCTCGCGAGGTTAACGGCGTAAAGGTGGTTACCAGCGTCATACCGATGTCGCCCGCTGCTGCCAAGGACCTGGCCTTCAAGATTCGTGCCGCCGTCCAGGGCTCGCTGCTCTGCGTACTGGGCACACACGACAACCAGAAGCCCCAGCTCTCTATCATGATGAGCGACGATATGGTCAGCGACCACGGACTGAACGCCGGTCAGATGGTTCGCGAGGCTGCCAAGCTCATCCAGGGTGGCGGTGGCGGCCAGCCCCACTTCGCTCAGGCTGGCGGTAAGAATGTCGATGGCCTCAGTGCTGCTGTCGACAAGGTCATAGAACTGGCTAACTTGTAATCGTTACAAGCGTTCCATATAGTTTAGACTGCACGGAATAGAGAGAGCGTCGTTCTCCTTCCGTGCAGTCTTTTTTTGCTGTCTAGACATCCGGCTTCTGTTATGTCTGAAAGGTTAACAACTAAAGAAACTAATTAAAATAGTTTAAAAACTAAAACGTTTAGTTATGTATAACGAAAACTTTTAGTTACTTTGCAGCAGATATTGATAATGACGCATCAAATTTGGTAAACCCAAAACCTCTGAAACAATGAAGAAACTGACTAACAAGGAAAAGGAAATCATGGATTTGTACTGGCAGTACGGTCCGATGTTTGTGCGCGAACTGCAGGAACATTATGATGAGCCACGTCCACACTTCAATACGCTCTCTACCATTGTTCGTATCTTGGAGCGTGAGGGCTATCTGGCCCATAAGCAGTTTGGCAATACCTACCAGTACTATCCGCTGATTTCAGAAACGGAGTACGGACGCAGGTCCATTGCAGGTATCATCAAGAACTACTTCGACGACTCCTACCTCTCTGCCGTCTCCTCGTTTGTCAAAGAAGAGAAGATCAGCGTAGAGGAACTGCGCGAACTCATTGACCAGATAGAAAACCAACAATCGTAAGCGTATGACCGACTTTCTGATATACGATGCCAAGGTGGCAGTGCTGATAGCGGTGTTCTATATGTTCTACCGCCTGATGCTCAGTCGTGAGACATTCCACAGAGTAAACCGCGTGGTACTGTTGCTGACGGCAGTAGCCTCGTTTGTGTTGCCATTGTGCGTTATCACCATGCACAAGACGGTGACGTTAGAGGCTACACCGATGGTGACGATAGGCGATATCCAGGTGGAGACGGCTGCTGAGGCACCGTCAGCACCTTGGCAGTTGCCGCTGTCCGTCCTATTTATAATAGGTATGGTGCTGACGCTGTGCCACACGTTGTCGTCGGTGTTGAAAGTCTGGCTGTTAATACGTAAAAGCGAGCGTCATCCACAACCTGATGGCACTATTCTCTGCGTGACCGGTAACGCTGAGGTGTCGCCATTCAGTTGGATGCACTATATAGTAATGAATCGCAGTGACTACGAAGAACATAACGCTGCCATTCTTGCTCATGAACGGGGACATATCCGCCAGCACCATTCGTGCGACGTACTCCTCGTGGACCTTCTCACCGCCCTGCAGTGGTTCAACCCTGCCATGTGGATGCTGCGCCAAGACCTGCGCGCCATCCATGAGTACGAGGCCGACGGTGCAGTACTCTCTCAAGGGATTAACGCGCGTCAATATCAATATCTGTTAATCACCAAGGCCGCAAGCATTGGTGGGTACTCCATTGCTAACGGTATCTCTCACAGTACCCTCAAAAACCGTATAACCATGATGTTACATAAGAAATCACCGCGCAGCAGTTTCTTGAAATTGCTCGCCCTCATACCTATCGTAGGTGTTGCCCTCGCTCTGAATGCTGAGACCGTCTATGACTATGTCTATCAGCAGCCTCAGAAAAAGATTATCAAGAAGGGCAAAAAGAACACGACTGTCAAGACAGATACTGTCAATGAGCTTGTCGTGGTGGCGCCCCCTGCACAGCCGCAGCAAGTAGAGCCTGTAGAAATGCCTAACCCATTGAAGGTTGACCAAAAGAAGGATCGTGCCTTCGACGTCGTCGAAGAGATGCCTCAGTTTCCTGGTGGTCCGTCCGCACTGTTTGAGTTTCTCGGCAAGAACGTACGCTATCCTGAGGCAGCTTATAAGGCTGGTGTTCAGGGGCGCGTCATCGCCACTTTCGTCGTAGAGAAAGACGGCAGCATCTCAGGAACCGAGGTCGTCAAGTCCGTATCGCCGTTGCTGGACGCTGAGGCCGTGCGCGTCATCAACGCCATGCCCAACTGGGTGCCAGGCCGACAGAACGGCAAGGTGGTCCGTGTCAAGTACACTGTGCCCGTTTCCTTTATGTTGCAGGACGATAGCCCAAAGAAGATGACCGAGGGCGGCACCTTCAACACCAATGAGTATGACATTGAGGTAGATGGCAAGTTGGTGGACATTGAAACACTGAAAACCATCACCCCTGCCAACATTGAAAGCATGGACGTCCAGAAGGCCAAGGATGGCCAGGGCAAGGGCCGCATCATTGTCAAGATGAAGAAGAAGAAAGAATAAACACACTCTCTCGTTTTAATATGAACAGATTATCATTCATGTTCATCCTCGCCCTCTTAGCGGTTTCCGCCGCAAGGGGCGAGGCTCTTGACTCGCTGGCCCTGCTTGTGCAGCGGGGTGACAGTTTGATGCTGCAGTATAATACCTTCGGGGCTTTGAAATACTATCAGCAGGCATACAATCAGGCACAAGCTCAAGGTGTCACGCGTTTCTCGATGGATGCCGATTTCAGCATGTCGAAGCCTTACGTGCCAGAGGACCGTGTTCCCCGTCAGATTCGGCTGAAGTTGGCAGATTGTCAGTATAAGCGTGCCAACTATCGGCAGACCACGGAACTGCTGAAGAACATGCCCGAGGACAGTCTGACGCACGATGCCTTTCGGCAGCTGGCCAACAGCTATAGGCAACAAGGCGATGTCGACTCCTATATGTATTGGGCAAGCCGCTTGCTTGAACACTATCCGATGGATGACGAGGTGGTGGCAGGGCTCACGATAGCCTATGCCAGAAGTGACCAGCCGCAGAAAGGCATCATCTGTGGACTGAAGTATAGTCTGAAGGACTCCACGAACATTCTTGTCAACAGGGCGTTGGCCGACGCGTGGTTTATGAATCGCGACTTCACCGCCGCAGCCATGATGTATGACCATTTGCTAGAGCAGGGCGACTCTACCTTTAATACCCTGTATTCAGCGGGTATGAGCCATTCGCAGACTGGCAATCTGGAGCGAGCCTACGACTGTCTTAGCCGTGCACTGCTGCTCAGCCAGATGCAGCATGCAGGCTGTGCCTATCGTCTGGGGGTTGTCTGTATTGATACGCAGCGCTACGAAGAGGGACTGAAAGCCCACGAACTTGCCCTTGAACTCCTGAAGCCAGACACCACCACCATGAAGGCTATCACCCTTTCTCAAGGCGAAGGCTACTATCTGACCCACCGCTATCCTGAAGCCGTAAATGCGTGGAAGCGACATCTTGACTACAACCCGTCGTCTGTCGCCACCTATTATAATATTGCCAATGCCTACTATTACCTTCTCAAGGATGACGAGCAGGCGGAACGCTACTATCAGCACTTTCTCGACCTTGCCCGTCGGGAACAGAATCCGACGCCCCAACTCACAGAGATGATGGGGAAGGCAGAGGAGACACTCAAGTATTATAGAACGTCTCGTCGATGACCTGTTCCACGATGCGCGGGAAGTGTTCCATCTCCAGTTGGTGCTCTTTCCGCGCTATGTCGTCAGCGGTGTCGTTGGGTGACAGTGCCACACGGTACTGGGCTATAATCTCGCCAGAGTCGCAGACGGGAGTGACGTAATGCACCGTCATGCCCGTCTCTGTCTCGCCAGCAGCCTTTACCGCCTCGTGGACGTGGTGTCCCCACATGCCCTTGCCGCCATATTTGGGCAACAGGGCTGGGTGGATGTTGACGATGCGGCGCGGGAAGGCCTCAACCAGGAAGTTAGGCACCAAGGGCAGAAAGCCAGCCAGCACGATGAACCGGATGTCGTACTGCTGCAGCAGTGGCATCATTACCTGTGGGTCGTTCAGTTCCGGTTTGGTGGCTACGGCCGTGGGCACGCCCAAACGCTTGGCACGCTCCAGCCCCAGGGCGTCGGGTTTGTTGCTGACCACGAGGGCACAGTTGACACGCTCCGAATCTTTGAAGTAGCGTATCAGATTCTCACAGTTCGTGCCGCTTCCCGACACAAAGATGGCAATGTTTATCATATCTGTTAAGTGTTTATTTCTTAGTGTTTAGTGATTCTAACATTATTTCGATGAGGCGAGGTACACCGTAGTTGTCGATGTCAGCTTCTGGTATCCAGAAGTAGTCTTCTGGGAGTGATGGGCGCTCAGCGGGGTCCCACAGGTAGAAGTCGGCATATAGAATACGGTGGGTAAGTACGTGCTTGACTCTTTGGCGCAGCAAAACTGCGCCACACGGTACCTCTTCCGCCAGCCACGGCTCATAGAGGCCTTGCCAGATATCGCCGGCAGGACGGCGATGAAGAGCAGTCTGCCCCTTACACCTTATATATACATAGGTTAGATGGCGCTCCTTGATCTTCAGTGTATTTTGCTTGACGGGTAGTTCACTGATACGTCCTTCGCGCAGAGCGACGCAACTATCTGCCAATGGACAAGATGGACAATTTGGGCTTGATGGGGTACATTGGGTGGCACCGAAGTCCATCATCGCCTGATTGAAGAGACCCGCCCCCTTCCCCTCCCTGTTGAGGGCGGGGAGTAGTAAGTCCTGGGCCAACTCCGTGAATTCTTTCTTACCTACTGTAGTATTGATGGGTGTATCGATGCCGAAGTAGCGGGAGAGCACGCGATAGACGTTGCCGTCGACTACTGCTGCTGGCAGGTCGAAGGCTATGCTGCCAATGGCTGCTGCCGTATAGTCGCCCACGCCCTTGAGGGCTTTGATGCCCTCTAATGTGGTGGGGAAACCACCCATGGCAACCACCTGCTGGGCAGCGGTGTGCAGGTTGCGGGCACGGCTGTAGTAGCCCAGTCCCTGCCATTCGCGCAGCACCTCGTCTTCGGTAGCATTGGCCAATGCCTCTACGGTAGGCCAGCGCTGCATGAAGCGTTGCCAGTAGGGGCGCCCCTGTTCGATGCGCGTCTGTTGCAGGATAATCTCCGACAACCAGATAGCATACGGGTCGCGAGTCTCGCGCCAAGGAAGTGTACGTCCATTGGCCTGAAACCATTGTAGTATCGTCGTTGTAAAACTCATTGCGCCTGCAAAATTACGTATTTTTTTTGAAATCTCGTCGAAAGACAGGGGTTATTTCGTCGAAAGTGAGTTGGAACGTGTTCTTTATTATGATACCTTTGCATCAGAAATCTAACAAAACAGCAAAAACTATGAAAAAGGTATTTATCACATTTGCACTGACAATAATGGTCACTCTCGTAATGGCACAAGAAACAAAAACTACCGCCAACGACAGCGTTACGTGGTCGAAAGATTTGGAAGGAGTTACTGTCACCCGTATGCGCCGCCTGGCGAAGGCTGATGCTGACAAGATAACTTATGATGTCAAGAATGATGACGATGCTAAGGCTTCCACCGTTCTTGATATGTTGCGCAAGGTTCCCATGGTCAGCGTGGATGGTGAGGACAACATCACGGTGAATGGCAGCAGTTCGTTCAAGGTATATGTAGATGGCAAACCCAATATGATGATGTCCTCTGCTCCCAGTCAGGTGTTTAAGTCTATGCCTGCCTCGATGGTGAAGTCTATCGAGGTGGTTACCAACCCTGGTGCCAAGTATGATGCAGAGGGTGGGGCAGGAGTGCTGAACATCGTCATGAACAAGGAGATGATGACCATGATGGGTGGTGGCGAAAGTCTCAACGGCTACAACGGTACTATCCGTGTGCAGGCAGGTAACAGAACACTGGGTGGTAGTGCCTTTGTCAGTGGTCAGCAGGGCAAATTGTCATATAGTGCCAATGCTAACTATAGCAAACAGACACCGGGTACTACGACTACGACGATGGAGCGTGAACAGACGGGTGTGATGTCTTCTACAATGACCTCTGAGTCGGACTCCAAGATGAAGATGCCTTTCACGATGGGCAATCTGACGTTAGGCTATGAACTTGACTCTGTCAGTTCTATCGGTTTTACTGCTGGTATTACGTCTTTTAATATGAATAGTGATGGTCATACCACTACAACAATGGGAGGCGGTATGTATGGTCCTGGCTTTACTTATGGAAACTCCAACGATACGAAGATGAGTCGTACAGGCTTCAACGGCAGTTTGGACTATCAGCGTTTCTTCAATCCAGAGCGTACCAGCAGTCTTATACTGACCTACCAGCTGAGCTATGCGCCGACGAAGAGTGAGATGGAGACTTCTTTCGACCAGATAGCAGGAACCATAAGTATGGATATGAACAATCGCTACTCCGAGAACAAGGAGCGCACTACTGATCATATCTTCCAGGTAGACTATACAACGCCATTGGGTAACAACAATAGCCTGAATGCTGGTCTGAAGCTGAGCTATCGCAAGGCAACGTCAGATGCCGACTACTATCTGCAGAATGTCTATAGTCCAGAGATGAGTTCGGAATACGACTACAAGAACACCATTGGTGCCGCTTATGCAGAGTTGGTGAGTCGTTTTGGCAACTGGAGCACGAAGGCTGGTCTGCGCTATGAGCAGACATGGCAGAAGGTGAACTATCAGCTAGGTAATGGTAAGGACTTCTCGACCAACTATGGCAATTTGGTGCCATCAGCCAGCCTGTCTTACAGTCTGAATCCTGCAACGAATATCAACCTAACATATAATATGCGCATCTCACGTCCGGGTATCACCTATCTGAATCCGTATATTGACCGTTCCAACCCCACCATGTTGACATACGGTAATCCTGACCTCGACACAGAGAAGACCCATAACATTGGTCTGACTTTCAATTCCTTCTCTGCCAAGATGATGCTTAACGTCAGCCTGCGCCATAGTTTTACGGACAATGCCATCGAGCAGTTTTCATTCTACGACAGCAACAACTTGCTGAACATGACCTACGACAACACTGCCAAGCACCACATGACGAGCTTGACTGCCTATGTCAACTGGATGCTACACAAGAACACGCGTCTCTTCTTGAACGGTGGCGTGGACTACAGCGACATGCGCTCTAAAGCCCTCGACCTGCAGAACGACGGTTGGCACGCCAATGCAATGGTAGGTTTGCAGCAGACACTGCCTTGGAATATCAAACTGAGTGGTTACCTGATTACCTCCACCAAGAGCTATAACCTGCAGGGTTGGAGCAGTGGGTTCAATATGCTGACCGCCACACTGACGAAGTCGTTCTTCGATGATAAACTGACCATCAGTGCTATGGGTATGACTGGTTTGGGCAATGGTGGTGCATTGGCTATCAATAGCTATTCTGAGGGTAAGGACTTCACCAACAAGATGGATATTAAAGTGCCTATGCAGAGCATTTCATTTAGCGTTTCCTATACCTTCGGTAACACTAAGAAGCAGTTCCAGCAGCGTCGTAGTCGCGTAGAAAGTGACTATATCGAACATCAGAGCAGTGGTGAAACCATCAATAGCGTGGGCTCTGGCAACACAGGAGGCAATGTTATGCAGTAATTAATTAAGGATTAAGAATTAAGAATAAAAAAAAATTGTTATCTTTGCAGCATGAAACTGAAAATCAATCGACAAGAAATCATATTCTATGGGCTGCAAGTAGCAGCGTGGCTGGTATTCCTGATGGTACCAGCCATCTCTGCGTTCATTACAACGCATAGTTGGACAGACTCTCTGCGAGCTTTCGACTATAATGCCCGCATTCACTGGATTTCTGCGGCCATCTACTTTGTTAACTCCCTGATACTCATTCCTTTCGGCTACTATCGAAACCGTCAGTGGCTGTTCTGGGGCGGCAATGCACTCATCCTGGTTTATCAGGTGTATATATTCTTTTTCCTCTTTGACTCAGAGGCGTTTACACGCCATTTGCCTGACGAGCACTATCGGCAGTATGCGTTGAGCAGTTACTATGCCTCGTCGTTTGTAGCTATCTTCATGAGTGCTTTATTGGCAGGCATTGCTTTGTTGGCCCACCATGTCTATCGCAGTCAGGCCATCAAGCGCCAGTTGAAAGAGGAGAAACAGAAACGCACGGAGGCCGAGTTGGAATGGTTGAAGAACCAGTTGAATCCGCACTTCCTGTTCAATACGCTGAACAATATCTCCAGTCTCATACAGATTAATGCAGATAAGGCACAGGATGCTATTGCCCAGTTGAGCGACCTGTTGCGTTATGCTATGTATGAGACGCGCCACGAGACCGTGCCCCTGCAGGGCGAGGTAGAGTTTATGAAGAACTATGTGGAGCTGATGAAATTGCGCTGCAACAACAAGGCTACAGTCAACTGTCATCTGTCATCTGTCAACTCTCAATTGAATATTGCTCCTTTACTCTTCATCTCGCTCATAGAGAATGCATTCAAACATGGGGTCAGCAGCAATCGCGATTCAATGGTTAGCATTCAGTTGGAGATTGACCATGACAAGCTTGTCTTTACCTGTCAGAATACCAACTACCCCAAAGACGAGCAGAACCGCAGTGGGTCAGGCATCGGCATTGAGAACACCCGCCGTCGTATGGAACTGCTGTACCACGACCGCTATACGTGGCAACAGTCCATTGACAAGAATAATATCTATATCGTTCAGATTACCATCCAGCTATGACACCTATCACTTGTATCATTGTCGACGATGAGCCACTGGCTGTCAAACTGTTAGAGTCGTTTGTAGCCAAGACGCCACAGCTGCAACTGCTGGCTTCATTTACGGACAGTGTGGAAGCTTTGTGCTTCCTGCGTGAGCATCCTGTACAGTTGGCATTCATGGATATCCAGATGCCTGACATGAATGGTATGGAGTTATCGCACATGCTGACGGGTGATACAAAGATTATCTTTACCACCGCCTTCAAGGAGTATGCCTTTGAGAGCTACGAGGTCAGCGCCATCGACTTCCTGCTGAAGCCTATCCGCTATAACAAGTTCATTGCTGCCGTGGAGAAGGCAGAACAGTGGTTCAGCCATCAGAAGGAGACTCCGTCAACACCCAAGACGATGTTCCTCCGTGTCGATGGTGAGCTGCGTCAGGTCAACTTCGACAACATCCTGTATGTGGAGGGAATGAAAGACTATGTGCGCTTCCACATAGAGGGTGAGCGACTGCCACTGACCACTCACATGACGATGAAGGCTGTGGAAGATGCACTGCCTGCAGAGGACTTTATGCGAATCAACCGTTCCTATATTGTCCGCTTAGACAAGATAAGAACGGTTGACCGTAACCTTTGTGCATATATCGGTAATGAGATAATCCGTGTTACTGAGGCCTATCGTGAGGCCTTCGAGCGCTACTGCTCCAACGCCTCCTGAATAGTTCCCCATGGTTCGCACAATACCTGACAGACGCGGTCTTGGAAGTCCTTGCCTGCTTGGTTGCGCATCACACCCTGGTTGATGATGCTGAAACATAGCTGGTGGCCGTTGGCCGCTACGCAATAACCTGCCAACGACGAGATACCTGTCAGTGTGCCCGTCTTAGCACGCACATTGCCGTCGGCAGCAGTCTTTATCATGCGCTTCTCCAACGTGCCATCGGTGCCGGCAATAGGCAGGGCAGGGTAGAGGTGGTCGTAGATGTTGCCGTGCAACCACGCATAGCGTAACAGCTTAGTTTCCAGTTCTGCACTCACGTAGTTATAGAGCGACAGTCCTGAACCGTCGGCAATCTTATACGGCTGACTGCCCAGTCCCAATTTACTAATCAGCTTCTTCACCACGCCACGGGCATCGCTAGCCTTGCCAGGACGGCGCCCCGTTGAGGCTGCTATCTGGTAGAACATAGCTTCGGCATAGAAGTTGTCGCTCACCTTCAGCATGCGCTGCAATACCTGATCAATGCTGTGTGAACGGGTTGCTATGGGTGCGGCATTGACAGGACAGCACCCGTCTGTAAACACGATGTTCTGCAGCACTACATTGTCACTCGTCAAGGCATCGTACAGATGTTCTGTGAAAACATCTTTCCTGCCCACCATCAGCGGTTTCAGCCGTGGGTTGTCGTCATCCCAGCACCAGCCTTCGCCATACTCTAACGACTCTTTCATAGTGCAGTCACTGACAATGCGTCCACACAGTGTATCTACGCCCATCGTGTGCAATTCGTGGGCCAGCGTCCATACGTCGTCCTCATCCACCATCGGGTCGAAGCCGCCTACACAATAGATGTCGCCATTCAGTCGGCCGTTGCTGATGGTACCAGTATAGTAGAGCCGTGTGTGGAACTGGTATCCTCCTCCCAGCTGGTCCAGTGCCGTGATGGCCGTCACCAGCTTCATTGTTGAGGCTGGGCGCAGCATCTGTCGTGCATTACGCTGAAAGAGCACAGAGTCGGCTGTTAGGTCGTAAACCATCATGCCCACCTGCGACGTCTCGAACATCGGGTTTTGAAGTAGTGAGTCCAGTCTGATGCGCAGTGAGTCCTGCGCACTCATCGTGATAGTTGCCCATATCGTGAGCACTAAAAGCATCGTTCTTCTCATAATTGATGGCAAAGGTACTACTTTTTTCTGAAAACACACCCGTTTTTCTCATACCTTTTACTATTATCAACAAAAACAGGCTGAAGTAGTGCTACTTCAGCCTGAAAGGGTGAAAAGCCAGCCTAATAAGCACCCATTACTAGCCTAATACGAGCGTGTATTAGGCTAATACAGGTCCGTATTAGCCTAGTAATTTTATTTCAGTGTAGTTGTCGTCTTCGTGACGTTCTTCTGTCCGGCAGACTCGTTGGTGGCTTCTGTGTTCCATGCCTTTGGCCAGAAGTCGTCCTGCAACTTGAAGGTGGTGGTCTCCTTGGCGTCGAGCTTCAACATACCGCTCTCCATCAGCTGGTCTATCTGTGCCTTGATAGCGTCGGCCTGTTCAGGCATCATCTTTTCCATCTGTGCAAGAATCAGCTTCTTAATCTGCTCTTTCGACATGCTCAGCGTAGCATTGGTGGTTACGTCCTTACCGTTGACAAAGTACATGCGCTTCATGTTCAGACCCTGCTCGTTGACAATCTCCTCTTGGGCACCCGTCATAATGGTCTTGCCGAAGAGCAGCAATGGACTGTTGGTGCCTGTCATACTCTTGAACAGTGGTTCTTCTGCTACGCTCTCCAGAAGTTGTTCCTTCAGTGCCTCCTCTGGAAGTGCGTCCTTTACTTCGGGCATCAATTCGTAGAGCTTGATAATCATCTGCTTGCCGCGCTCGTTGAGCTGCTTGCTTAGCTCGTCGTAGTTGGCAAGCTTCACGGGCTTGCCGTTCTTGTCAGTGGCTATGAGGATATGCACGTCCTTTGCCATCTCCTGGGAAGCAGCCATTATCTGGCCAGTAATGTTGTCTTTGGCAGCATCGCAGGAAAAGCTGGTTGTTACCACGTCGATGATGTAACCGTCGGCAGTAGCGTCGCTTACGGTGTACTTCGTGTCCGAAACCATGTTGATGGTTGGCTGTCCGGGCAGCGTCATGCTGGCTTTGGTTTCATACACTTTCTCCATACCCTTCTTCAAGGTGGGGATTACTTTCAACTGAGCCTGTGCGGCCGTCATCGTAATCAGCGCGAGGCTGACGAGGAATAGTTTTTTCATTGTTATAATAAGTTGGTTAGGTTATTTTTTGTTGGGCAGCAGACGGACGTTGGTAAGGTTGAGCTTAACCGTCTTGGGGTCAATCTGCTGGTCTTTGGCGTAATACATGATGGTGCTGTTCTGGATATCGATGTCGCGGACGTTGTCCAGTCCGAGGATGCCGCTGGCCTTGATGGCAGTACCTGCACCGTAGCACACCACCTTATTTATATGTATGTCCTGGAAGTAGGGGGCCACCTTCTTCTGCTCGTCGGTGAACGTGGGTATGGCGTTGGGGTCACTGCCAGCAGGACGGTCTACGTAGTCGCATTGGAAGACGATGGCCTCGTCCTTGATGTCGTTCATGACAATGCCATCAATGAACATCTGCTCGGTCTTACCGCCACGACCCAGTCCGCTCTTGAAGCGCAGACCCGTGTCGGTGCCACTGAAACGGCAATTGCGTACCACGATACGGCGCATGCCCTGCATGGTCTCGCTACCCAGCACAAAGCCTCCGTGGGCGTGGAAGACGGTGTTGTCCTGAATCAGGATATCTTCGCAACCGTTGGCAGGAGCCTCTGGCTTGTTCTTGCCGCTCTTCATGCAGAGGCCGTCGTCACCAGCATCGACGGTGCTGTTGACAATGAGTCCGATGTTGACGTCAGAGAAGTCGATGGCATCACCGTTCTGGGCATTCCACGAACAACGCACCGTGACACCATCTACGATGACGTTCTTGGAGTAGCAAGGGTGCAGGTGAAATTTAGGCGCGTTCTGGATGGTGACACCCTCGACGAGGACGTTCTCGCAATTCTCAAAGCGCACCAGGTCGTTGCGCATCTTCTCCTGAGCCTCTGGTGTGTCGGCAATGTTCTGATAGCCGCCCAAGTCGTTCCAAGGGTACCACAACTTACCACCATCTTTCTCTACACCACCAATTACCTTCTTATATTTGTTCCACTCGACGTCGCTCACCTTCTGACGCTTCACAGGCCGCCAGTGATCGCCATTGCCGTCAATGATGCCCTCGCCCGTGATAGCGATATTCTTGCGCTTTGAGGCACGAATGCCGGCAAAGACCTTCGTTGTGGACTTCTCATTAATGAATAGCGACTTGTCAGGCGACATGAGGATGATGGCATTCTTGTCGAGGTGCAGCTCGATGTTGTCCTTCAGTTGGATGGGCCCTGTGAGCCAGACGCCCTGCGGAACAGTCAGACGACCGCCACCCAGTTTGCCGAGTTTAGAGATTCCCTTGGCAAAAGCTTCGGTGTTCAGCGTCATACCGTCGCCAACGCCACCTACCTCCGTGAGGCTGACCTCGTTAGCAGGAATCTGTGGACGAGAGACCTGCGCCACCTTCGTGGGCAGGTTCTGGTAATACTTAGAGTACTCTTGTGCATGTGCAGTGAGGGCTAATAGCAGCACTGCTGTAGTAGTAAGTAGTTTGTTCATTGTTGTTTTGATTTGTATTATTTTACGCCCACAATTTTCGTTGCGGGTTGTTCTTTATTTCTACGATTGACAACGGTGACAACAGCCTGAGCCAAGTTGATGAAGGCCAGACCAGTAGCCGTCTCGCTGTTGAGTGCGGCAGGTGTGCCCTGGTCACCACTGTCGCAGATACCCTGAACAAGTGGAATCTGGGCGAGTAGGGGAACGTTCATCTCCTCAGCTAACTGCTTGCAACCCTCTTTGCCGAAGATGTAGTACTTATTTTCTGGCAGTTCGGCAGGGGTGAACCACGCCATGTTTTCGATGAGACCGAGGATGGGTACGTTGACCTTCTCATTGCGATACATATCGATACCTTTGCGGGCATCGGCCAGTGCTACCTGCTGAGGAGTTGAGACGATGACGGCACCTGTGATGGCCAGCGTCTGTAATAAAGTAAGGTGAATGTCAGAGGTGCCTGGAGGTGTGTCGAGGATGAAGTAGTCCAGTTCGCCCCAGTCGGCATCGGCAATGAGCTGCTTCAGAGCACTCGTCGCCATACCGCCGCGCCATAGCGTTGCCGTATCGGGTGAGACGAAGAAGCCAATCGAGAGCATCTTCACACCATAGGCCTCGATGGGACAGATAAGCTGGCGGCCATCTTTCTCTACGGCGTAGGGACGCTCGTCCTCTACATGGAACATCTTGGGCATAGACGGTCCGAAAATGTCGCAGTCTAGCAAGCCCACCTTATATCCCAAGCGTGCCAAAGCAATGGCGAGGTTGGCAGAAACGGTGCTCTTGCCTACGCCGCCCTTGCCGGAACTGACGGCAATGATATTCTTCACACCACTGAGCAGTTCGTCGCCTTTGGGACGTGGCTTCGACTTAAACTCAGTTACGATCTCCACCTCGACGTCCTTGCCGCAATGGTACTTGATGGCGGCCTCGGCAGCCTTGACGGTGGATTTCAAGAACGGGTCTGTCTCGCGTGGAAACTCCAGCACGACAGTTACTTTATTACCATTGATGGCTGGCTGGTCGGCCACCATCTCGCTCTCTACGAGGTTCTTCTTTGTGCCAGCATACGTTACAGTAGCCAGCGCATCCATGATTAGTTTCGGATATAATGTCATAGTCTTATTTTGCTTTATCTTTTGAACTGCGTTTGTCGCGATGATATGAGCGGTAGTCGTCGAGCTCGATTTCTACGTCAGGCTCTACGAGTTCGCCATCACGAGGCAGACTGAATTTCATATATTTGATATTAATGCCACGGGCCATCCACATGCCTTCGTAGTAGGTCTGGATGCTGGCAGCCTCTTGGAGGTCAGCTCCTGAATTGCTGCATGCGTCGGCGTAGAGATCGGTAGTCTTGACCAATACGGGCAGCTGATTTTTCTCCACCAGATACGACGTGTAGGTGAAGAGGAAGTTCGAGTCGGTCTTCAAATGTACAAAGCCACCGTCCGACAAGAATTTACGGTAGCGGTTTAGAAACCACATGGAAGTCAGTCGCTTACGTGGATTCTTCATCTGTGGGTCGCTGAACGTCAGCCATATCTCCTGCACCTCACCTTCAGAGAAGAACCGTTCGATAATCTCAATATTGGTGCGCAGAAAGGCTACGTTCTTCAGCCCTTCCTGCAATGCTTGTGTAGCTCCAGTCCACATGCGTGCTCCCTTGATGTCAACACCGATAAAGTTGACGTCGGGATACTTCTTTGCCAGTCCAACAGTATATTCACCTTTGCCACAGCCCAACTCCAAGACGATGGGGTTGTCGTTGTGGAAATACTCCTCGCGCCAATGACCCTGCATGTCAAAAGGTACGTGGTCCACTACCGAATAAGGGTACTGGAACACGTTCTCGTAGGTTTCCATATCGGCGAATTTTGCTAATTTCCCTTTTCCCATATATTATTGTAATAGAATGCAAAGGTACGGTTTTCTTTTGAGACACACAAATTTTTAAAAAGAAACTGCGATAATTGCCAGTATTTCAGAAAAAAATCAACGTTATTGCCGAAAAGGTACTAATCCTGGTGCAGAATAATAAGAACAACAAACTTACTGACATAATAATAGGGCGTTCGGTTTGCGAGCGCCCTATTATTGTATTTATGGTGTTTACTGATTAGTCGATGACAACGGTTGTCCAACCATGCTTGTCCTCAATCTCACCGTACTGGATGCCACGGAGGGTATCGAACAGCTTCTTCGACTGTGGACCGGGCTTTTCACCAAATGAGTAGCGCTTGCCTGTGTCGAGGTCGTCAATATAAGAAATTGGTGAAATTACAGCAGCTGTGCCGCAAGCACCTGCCTCCTCAAAGGTCTCCAACTCTTCCTCAGGAATAGGACGGCGCTCAACTTTCATGCCCAGGTCTTCAGCTACCTGCATCAACGACTTATTAGTGATAGAGGGTAAGATAGAGGTTGACTCTGGCGTGATATATGTATTGTTCTTGATACCGAAGAAGTTAGCAGCACCACACTCGTCGATGTACTTCTTCTCCTTGGCGTCAAGATAGAACTCGCAGGCATACCCTTTCTCGTGAGCCAGATTGTTGGCGAAGAGAGAAGCAGCATAGTTACCACCGACCTTGTACTTACCAGTGCCGAGAGGTGCTGAACGGTCGTAATCGCGAACGATAACATAAGGATTGCTGGAGAAGCCACCTTTGAAGTACGGACCTACGGGCGTTACGAAGATGAGGAAGCAGTACTCCTTAGAAGGATGTACACCTACCTGTGCGCTAGTACCAATAAGCAACGGACGGATATACAGCGTGGCACCGCTTTCGTAAGTAGGTATCCACTCCTGATTCAGGCGTACCACCTTCTTAACCATTTCGCAGAACAGTTCTGTGCTTACCTCAGGCATCATAATGCCACGACAGGTTGACTGCAGACGGGCGGCATTCTCTTCCATACGGAAAACACGTACCTTGCCATCCTTGCAGCGGTATGCCTTCAAACCCTCGAAAGCCTCCTGACCGTAGTGCAGACAGGTAGCTGCCATGTGCATCTTCAGATACTCGTCGGAGCAAACTTCTATCTCGCCCCATTTGCCGTCACGATAGTAACAGCGTACGTTGTAGTCGGTCTTCATGTAACCGAACGACAGGTTTCCCCAGTCTAAATTTTTCATATTTCCAAATATAAATTAATGTATTGTTGTTCCTAATTGCCCGCAAAAGTAGTGAAAATACTTCGCTTCTGCAAGAAAAAAGAGCGAAAAAGTTGTAATTGTTTATTTTTTAGTGTAACTTTGCAGTCCAAAAACAAAGAGATATTAACAAACGTATTGGAAAAATGATGAAAACGAAGTTTGCTTTGATGGCGCTGGCATGCACCATGAGCACGGCTGCTATGGCCACAGAGATGAATGACACCGTGACATTCAGCAACCCCACGAAGGTTACTGTTATGACTAATGATTCGGTGCAGAAGATTAAGATTGCTGGTAAGAAAGATGACGAGAGTTTCCGCTACGAATCAATCGTAGCTATTGACAAGACTAAGACAAGCACCAAGATTATCAAGAAAGTGGCAGAAGACGATGCTAAGTGGGTTATAGACCTGGGTCTTGGTTGGAATGCTCCTACCAATACTCCTAATGGTCACGGCTTTGCAGTCTTCAGATCTGCGGAAATCTTTTTCGGTCTGCGTTATTGCTACACTCCGACGGGTAAAACACAGACATACTCTACAGGTTTGTGGTGCGACTGGCGTAGCTATGAGCTACCCCATTATGCTAAGGACTATATGTACAAGACAAAGAATGATGTCGTGATTTATAGGAGCCATGTTGATGATGGCAATGCAGACTATAGCGAAGTTAGATCACATATCAGAATTTTCAGTTTGTCAGTACCTTTCCTCTTTACCCAGAAGTTTGGCAAGAAGAGCAAGAGCAGCTTCTCAATTGGTCCTGTGGTGAACTTCAACCTGCGTGGTCGAATCAACAACGAATGGAAGAGTGGCGATGACTATTATGATGTTAGTACCAAGGGCTTTGACTACAACGTTGTTACCGTCGATTTCATGGGTATCCTGAAGTCGGGCGGTATTGGCCTGTACTTCAAGTACTCACCTATGAACGTGCTGAAGAAGAAGGACGTTACTGCTGCTGACGGTACAATCATTGAGAATCCTCAGTTCAAGGCCTTAAGCTTCGGTCTCTTCTTTTAATAATTCCGACTCTGTCTTCGTGAGTTTATCACGACAGAACTTAATAAGTCGCTGTGCGGTTTTCAACTGCGCAGCGATTTCGTCTATATCCAATTCGTTAGACTCCATTTTGCGTACGATGGCTTCCAACTGAGCCATAGCCTCTTCATATTTCAGCTCTTCGTTCATTGTACTATAGATTTAATGATGCCTTTTTCTACTCTTGTCTCTATCTCATCGCCAGCCTTCAACTGCTGTGGATTACGTACGGCACGACCATTATGCAAGGTAATGCTATAACCGCGACGAAGCAATAGCTGTGGGTCGTAACTCTGCAACTGCATCTCCATCAATTCCAAACGATGCCTGGCATTACTCAGGAAGCGTTGGACCAAGACGGGAAGGAGTGTCTGCAGGCTGTCAAGTCGTGCTTTTTGAGTTGCAAATTGTTGGCTGATAGCCATCGTGATACGCTGTTGGGCGCTGTCGATGCGTGTCAGTACCTGAAGCAGGTTATCGATAAGTAATGCCGCTGCCGCAGTTGGCGTTTTAACACGGGAATTGCTGACCATGTCAAGGATGCTCTCGTCGCGTTCATGACCAATACCCGTAATAATGGGCAATGGGAATTGTGCAACGTTCTCCGCCAGTGGCAACGTGTCGAAACCGCTAAGGTCGGCCGTGGCACCGCCACCACGCAGGATGCAAACTACGTCGAATGGAGAATTGAGAGGTGAAGAGGTAGCGGTGAGAGAATAGATTTGCTCCAAAGCATTGATGATAGAATTCTCTACTTGCTCGCCTTGCATGATGGCAGGAAATAACTGTACTTCAAATTTGAAGCCATACTCATTGTCTTCCAATTGGCGGACAAAGTCGCCATAACCGGCAGCACCAGCCGCAGAAATGACAGCAATGCGTTTGGCAAACATGGGAATGCTCAGTTCACGTTGTAGGTCGAAAACACCTTCTTCTTTCAGCTGTCGGATAATCTCCTGACGCTTACGGGCCATGTCGCCAATGGTGTAGGTGGGGTCGATGTCGGTGACAATCCATGAGAAGCCATAAGCTTCGTGGAACTGGGCACTGACGTGTAACAGCACTTTCAGACCGGCATGGAGCGGTTGTCCGGTAGCACGCTCAAAATGAGGCTGTAGCAACTGCCATGTCTGTCGCCAGCATTTTGCCGATGCTCGAGCCACGGGAGTATTGGTGTGCTCATCTTTCTCAATGAGTTCCATATAGCAATGACCACTACGTTCGCGGCATTCCGATAGTTCAGCCTCTACCCAATACTCATCAGGTAGCTCCATCTCAATGGCGTCACGTACCATGAGATTCAGTTCGCGTAGCGTATAGCGGTCATTATTTGTCATTCTTTATTTTACCTTTCATATATGCCTGCCAGAAGTTGGGAACACCATAGCCGTAGATGTTGTCGGGTTGTTCTCTGTTGTCGCCGCTCTGGCGAATGAGTTCAATCAATTCGGAAGCAGTTTTCTCTGGAAGCCCTTGCCACAGACAGGCAGCCAATCCACAGATAGTAGGTGCAGAGAACGAAGTGCCCATATCCTCCATAATAACACCGCGGCCATTGACTAGAAAGGTAGGTGCGCCAATGGCAACGACATCTGGTTTGATGCGTCCATCTTGTGAGGGACCGACAGAGCTGAAAGGTGCTATGTGGCGGGGCTCGTCGGCCGTGATGGCACCTACGGTCAGTATGTTGTCGGCATCAGAGGGAACACCAATCTTTTTCCAAGGTCCCATGCCAGAGTTGCCCGCTGAGTTGACGAGGATGACACCCTTGCTGGCCAAGAGCGATGCCGACCGACTGACAAAGGCGGTACGGCCATTAAGATGACTGAGTCGGTGTGACATCCACGGGTAGTCGTATTCATTGTATCCCAACGAGGAGTTGATAAGGTCACAACCCACGGAATCGGCAAATTCTGCTGCCATCGTCCAGTAGTCTTCCTCTACTTCCTGCTCAGTCTGCTGGTCTTCACTACGTAGTAACCAGTAGGAGGCGCCAGGGGCTGTACCGATATAAAAGTAGGGGCTGTATATAGCCATTGCTGACAATACCTTTGTGCCGTGGTCAGTCTCTGAAAAGATGCTGGGAGAGGCAGGATTGACGAAATCTTGATAGCCACAGATGTCTATCTGCTGGAAAGCTGGAATGCGGTTGACATTCTTAAAACCTCCGTCGATGACAGCAATCATCATGTTTTTGCCTATGAGACCTGTCTTATGGAGACGGTGACCTTGCAATAAATGTATTTGACTATGACTTTTGCCATATTCCACACTGCCTGTGCTGTCGCGAGCTTCGAAGTCGTCGTGGTAGGGCGTCTTGATGGCAGTGGGCGTGATAGAGTCTGGGGCAATCCATACCAACTTACTGTCACGGACACAAGCTAACTGCTCAAGATGGTGAACTAATGTGCTGTCTTTCAGTCGTACTAGTACGGTGTTTTGCCATCGGCTTTGGCCAATGATACTAACACCATGTTGTTCGATGAGTCGTAGATAGCGTGGATTGACAGGCAGGTCGGTACTGTCAATAGGCAACTGCTGGCGCTTACGGCGCTCAATGCTACGGCGTGAAAGAAAACGGTTAGGGTGATTGAGCGTGTAGGGTGTTCCTTTCTTGTCTGTAAGATACAAACGATATATGAACGACGGTCCTTGTTTATATTTGATACGCTCATTGACGTGCGGATTCTTGGCTGCACAGAATGCAGGAAGCGTCAGTAAAATGGCAAGTATAAATAGGAGTCGTTTCATCTGTTCTTTTGTTTTCAGGAATGCAAAGATACAAAGAAGTGCGCAAAGTACAAAAGAAAATCAAGGATAATTTTGGCTATTCGAAGAAATAACTGTAATTTTGCACATTATTTATATATGGACAATAAACAAGCAACACTTGAACTGGGGACGAAACCGGTAGGGCAACTGCTCGTGCAATATGCCTTGCCTGCCATTGTGGCTATGTCGGCATCGTCTCTGTATAACATCATTGACCGTGCCTTTATCGGTCAGGTGGTAGGTCCAGAGGCTATTGCCGGCCTGGGTATCACCTTTCCTTTTATGAACCTTAGTGCTGCATTCGGTGCAGCAGTAGGCGTTGGCTCATCAACCTGTATATCTGTGAATCTAGGACAGCGAAACTATAAACGTGCACAGCAGTTGCTGGGTAATACCGTGACACTGAACCTTATTATTGGACTGCTGTTTATGGCGATATGTCTGATTTTCCTGGATCCCATTCTGCGCTTTTTTGGCGCGTCGGATGCCACGTTGCCTTATGCTCGTGAGTTCATGCAGATTATCTTGGTGGGTAATGTGGTGACACACATGTATTTTGGTATGAACGCTGTGCTACGTGCTGCAGGAAAACCGCGCCATGCAATGTATGCTACATTATTTACTGTAGGTTGTAATATAGTGTTAGTCATTGCCTTCGTATGGTGGTTCCGTTGGGGAATCCGTGGAGCGGCATTGGCAACTGTCATGTCGCAGTCGCTGGCTCTTTGTTGGCAGATGTGGCTGTTCAGTAACAAGAACGAGATACTTCATTTGAAACGTGGCATCTATAAGCTGAAGAAAGACTTGGTGCGTAATATCATCGCCATTGGTGTGTCGCCGTTCTTGATGCAGACGACATCGTGCGTCATCGTTATCTTCATGAACAACCAGTTTGTACACTATGGTGGCGATATGGCGGTAGGTGCATATTCCATTGCCAACTCGGTGGTGATGATGTTCTTCATGTTTGTGATGGGTACGTGTCAGGGCATGCAACCCATTGTGGGTTATAACTATGGAGCCGAGAAGTACGACCGCATGTTCCGCTGTATGTTCATCGCCATCGGCTGTGCTACGGGAATCTTGCTGATAGGGTGGGCGCTCTCGATGCTCTTCCCCATGCAGATAGCGCGCATCTTTACTGCCGACGAGACCCTGATGAAGATGGCTGCACGAGGCATCGTGCTCGATATGCTGGTATTCTTTGTGGTGGGCTCGCAGGCTGTTATCACCAACTTCTTCCAATGCATAGGCAAGGTGAAGATATCCATCTTCCTGTCGCTGTCGCGCCAGCTGTTTATGTTGCTGCCGATGGCATTCTTCTTCCCGATGATATGGGATTTGGACGGAGTCTGGTATTCAATGCCTGCCAGTGACTTTGGTTCGTTTGCAATGACCCTTCCGATACTGTGGTGGTATATGAAGAAGTTAAGAAGTTTAAAAAGTTAAGAAGATAAAGAATGGCTGACAAACATGTAATCATCTGTGTAGGCAGACAGTTGGGGAGTGGTGGACATGACATCGCCCGTATGCTGGCTATGGACTTCAATGCCAAGTACTATGACGGCGAGTTGCTCAACTTGGCTGCTAAGGAAAGTGGATTCAGTGAGAAGTTTTTCGAACAGAACGATGAAAAGAAGGGTTTCCTACGTAGTTTGTTGAATGT
>Ga0256404_1001952_pt1 | contig 47434 bp, 67 predicted proteins | sample RumenRJG_01DNA_FD_185990 | JGI IMG/M metagenome (GOLD analysis project Ga0256404, IMG submission 185990) | Bovine rumen microbial communities from Lethbridge, Alberta, Canada - RJG_01 | ecosystem: Host-associated > Mammals > Digestive system > Stomach > Rumen | place: Canada: Alberta | collected... | reverse complement strand
TATAATTTAGGATTTCCAGGTATATTGTCGGCTTCTTTAATATCAATTATTTGTCCCTTTAATCCATTATTAATTACTTTATCTTTAATCTTTAACATTACTATCACTTCCTTTTAGTTCTTGTAAATAATCATAAATATTTTTATATTGCCAACTATAACTATCATCATCTTCCCAATATTCGTGCCACTCTAATAATGTTTTTTCTAATTCATTTATAATATTATTTAATCTTTCTATTTCTTGCTTATATTCTTCTTCTGTCATATCTGCATAATATATTTCATCTTCTAAACTTAAACTGCCATCATCTAGTGCTTCTTTTATTGTTCTGTTCACTCTTTATCACCTACTTTATCTAATATTTCTAAAAGTTCTTCTTTAACACCAGTTGTAAAACTATTTATTCTAAAATCATTTCTGTAATGCCAATATGTTATATATTCTCTAACTTCTTTTATAATATTATTTAATCTTTTAATCTCATCTTTTGCTTTTTCATCACACCACATAAACATTAGTGTCATATCTTCAGGGTTTTCATATTGTTCTATCTTTTTATTTAGTCTTTCTATTTCTTCTTGTTGCTCATTTATTGCATTTATACAATCTATTGTTTTTATATCCCACCCTAAATCATTATAAAATATCTTATGTTCACCACTATCTATTTTATTTTGTAAATATTCTAATAAATCTTTTAATGTTTCACTCACTCTTTATCAACTCCTTTTAGTTCTTGTAATTTATCTAAACAAATAGTCCATACACTAACTTTTCTATCATTTAATGGTCTTACTTCATTGTCATAAGCATATTGAAAAAACTTTTCCATACCATTTATGATATTATTTAATCTTTCTATTTCTTCTAATAATTCCCACGTTTCAGGTACTCTACCATACATATTTAATGCTTTTATAATCATTTGATTTTCGTTGCTTTTTGCATATACTTTTGTAGGCTTTCTATTTTCAAAGTTCCTATTCACTCTTTATCACTTCCTTTTTAAAATATTCTCATTAAAACATTGAAAAAAATCATCAATGCTAATGCCATATTCATTTTTAAACAATATTCAATATAATTGCCATTATTTCTAATTTCTATAATTGTTTTTATTGCATATATATTCCAAATCAATAAACTTATTAACCACAATATTGTAAATATTATCTTTAACATTTTCTATTCCTCCACTATATCAACATTTTCTACTGTTATTCAAAAAATTAGTTTTATCATTAATCTATTAAACCAATTAAACTTTTTAGTAATATAGATACAACTATCTCCTATAACTATTTTTGATTTAAAAACACTATAATCCATTATCTATTTACACCTGACTTTCTAAAAGTAGCTTTTATGAATTATTATTTCTGATATAATTATATTTTCATTTGTCATTCTTATATATTATATCATATTTTTTATATTTTATCAATAAAAGAGCTATAATTGTAGAATTAGGCTATATGTTTTGATCGAAGTACTTCGTTACAAATATGTAGGTTGTATGCTTTTTCAGGAGTTAGCCACCATCCACTACGTTTTTCATAGTCAGATTCAGTTACTTTTGTTCCTTCCATAAGCATATCATGTAATTCGGTTTGTTGTTCTTTTATGAAATCCTCATAATTAGATTGAGCCTCTCCTAAATTAAAAAATGCTAAATCTTTTTCATAATAGAAAGATGCTCTAGGATAAGAATATCTTTTTAATCCAGCTAAATAAATATAAAAAGCTTCTTTAAACACATTTCCAATATTTACTGTATAAACTGGAGTTCTAGATAATTTAATAGTGTCTATAATAGTCAATGCCGCAGACAGAGAACCTCCACGTGAATCAATATAAAGTTTAATAGGTTCTCTTTGAGTCATTATACTATCTTCGTCTACATTATTCCAAAAGCGTACAAATTTATCAAATTGATTAGCTATTGTTGGAGTAATATTATCTAAATAGAATTCTCGATTTAAATGACTTGTTACCTCAATAGATGTATAAAGTTGTTCAAGGTTTCCATCAAAATTAGTAAAAGTTTTATTTACATATGTATCTCTCCAATTTTGAGGGTTTTTAGTATTTGTTATACGCCACATAATATCTTTTCTCCTTTTCTATTTATATTATATTATATTTTTTATATTTTTTCAAATTAATTCTTTTAATTATTACCTCTTGTACTATTTAAACCATAATCATAACTTTTATATAATTCTATATAGAATTTTTCTTTTTCGTTTAATTCATCTTTTGGGCACTCTTCAAGTAATTCAAAAGTGAAATTCTCTAATCCCTGTTGTTGCATAATTTCGTAAAATTTATTTTGAGGGGCGTCAATTCCTAAGCCAGCTTTCATATGATCGCGGAAACGCTCTTTTACATCTACCGCCTGCCCTATATAACACCTACCATCAATTAGACTTGTAATTTTATAGATCCCAGTCTTTTTATTTGGACCTAGAACATTACTACATAGAGTATTTGCTTTTTTAAGATAATAAGTACTCCATATTAACATTCTAAGTGGGCGAGGATCTCTTAACATGTCTTCTATGCTTTTGATAATTTTTATTTCTCTCTTTTCAACATCGGGAATAGTTAAAGTATAAAAATCTTTATTCTCTTTGATTTCTTGCTCTTTAAGCTGAGCATTAATTGCGGCAGCACGAGTTGAAGCGATTTTATCGAGTTCTTTTTTATTATACTCGATTTGTTCTAATATTCCTTGTTGTGATTGATCATATGCTTCTTCTAATCTAGCTACTCTTGCGTCATATTCTTTTTCTTTTTCATTGTATAATAAATCTAATTGGTCAGAATAAACAGACATAGCATTTGACATATTTTCTTTCATATGTCCGACTGTCTGTTCATACATTTGAATTTCTTTTTCTTTTCTTTGTTTTTCTTCTTCTAATCCTTTATTAATTTCTTCTATTTCTTTATTTATTTCTACTTTCTTATTAGCTTTAATAAATAAAAATAAAGAAATAATAAATAAGATTAACCCTATTATAAAAAATATCATTAAAACTTTCCTTTCTAATAAAAAAGGAGGTGGGATTACTCCCACCTCTCACTCGCTTTATTTATATTAAAATTATTCAGCGTCTTCTTTAGCTTCAGGATCAAAGTTTCTTCCTTCATCTGTTAAAACGATGAATTTAACTGCTTTGTGGCTTCCATCTTCTAATTCGATTTCAGCTGCGTTTCTAGCCATTAATCCTTTTCTTTGGAATGCTGAAGTAACGATTCCGTTTACTGATCTTACTTCTAATCCAGTTCCTTCAGCGATATCAGCTGCAGTAATATTTTCTCCTTCATGAGCTTTTACATAATTAAATACGATTTTACTATTTTCTTTTAACATTTTCTTTCTCTCCTTCTTTTTTGTTGTATTCGTAATTTATTATTACATATATATTATATCAAAAAATTATTTTTTTGTCAATAATATATTTCTTTAATCTAGACACATTATTTGCTTATCTCGTTCTTGATTAGTATTTTGTGAAAAGATTAAATATTCTTCTCTCATCTTTTCTAATAATATTATACCATAAAAATTAATTTATGTCAAATATTTTTTGAAAATCTTCTTCTGACAGGATTGGTATACCCAATTCTTGTGCTTTTTTGTTCTTAGCTGACGTAGAATTAATATCATTATTGATTAGGTAATTTGTGTTTTTTGATACAGAGCCAGTAACTTTACCACCTAGGGACTCAATAAGAGCTGATAAACTGTCTCTATTTTTCCATATGTGTACCTTACCTGTTACACAAAAAGTTAAATCTTTTAATTTTAGTTCATTTTCTTCTTTTTTATTTTCTTTTATTTGTAAATAATTATCTACAATATAATCTAATTCACTATAATCAAAATCACTTATTGCTTTATGCATTTCCCAGCCATACCCGCCGAAACTTGTGAAATCAAAACCACTTTCAACGGCTTCTCTAAATTCAGTGTAAGACCCAAATCTTTTGGATAAATCTTTTCCAACTGTTCTTCCAATAAGAGGGATACCCGCTGCAGAGATGACGGCTTCAAGAGAACAAGATTTACAATCTTCGATGGCTTGTAGTATTTTTTCAACAGACTTTTCACCAAATCCTTGCATCTTTTCCCATTCTTTTTTATGTTCTTTAAGTTTGAAAACATCTTTGATATTTTCAATCCAACCCCAATCAATAAGTTTTTCAAAGGTTGCCTTTGATAATCCTTTTGCATCTAAGCCCTTCTTTCCAAAGAAATGGTCTAAACGATTAATTAATTTTCCTTCACAACTAGGATTAGAGCAATACAAAACTCTTACTCCATTTTCACCTTTTATAATCGTAGGTTCTCCACAAATAGGACATACGGCAGGAATATTAATTAAACTTGCGATTTCTCCTTCATAAGGTAATACCCTAGATATTTGAGGAATAATCATATTTGCTTTATAAACCATTACTTTTGTGTCTTGGTATCTAATTCCTAATTCATCCATAATACTAATATTATGAAGACTAGCTCTAGATACTTCACTACCATCAATATTTATAGGTTCTAATAGAGCTACAGGAGTAAGGACTCCTGTTCTTCCCATAGTCCATTCTACATCTCTCAATGTTGTTTCATATTCTTCATCGTAGAATTTATATGCTAATCCACCTTTAAAATGATGGTCTGTTTTACCAGCGGCTTCATATTCGCTAACAATATCATATTTATATACGATACCATCAATTGGATAACCAGCTTCTTGTGCAATAGACTGAATTGTTGAAATTGTATCGTCAATAGAGTATTCTCCAGCCATAAAAGGCACAACAGTAAAACCTAAAGTATTAAGTTTTAATAGTTTTGTAGATAGCTTCTCTATATCTTCTAATCCAGTTATACAATCCCACGCTATGAAGCTAAGTCTTCTCATAGAACTTTCTTTACTATCTAATAATCTAATACTTCCTGATGCAAAGTTTCTTGGGTTTTTATATTCGGATTCAAACTCTTTAAAGTTCTCATAAGTACAGATTATTTCCCCATCTACAACTAATTCATCTTGAAAATCAATTCTTTTAGGGATATTTTTTACTTGTAAAGCATTATGAAGAATATCTTCACCCACTAATCCATTTCCGCGGGTTTCCGCAGATACAAGTTTACCATTAACATATTTTAAAGAACAAGTTAGCCCGTCCATTTTTGCCATAGCTATGTAATCATTATTATAAATGAATTTTTGTATTTCATTTGTATCTTTTGTTTTATCTAATGATAACATAGGGTGATTATGTTCTACTTTGTTTAATTTATTTACAACTTGAAAATTAACTCTTTGAGTAGGGCTATCTTCTAAATAAATTCCGCTTTCTCTTTCTATTTTTTGAAGCTCAAAGTACATATCATCCCATTCTTTATCAGAAATCTCTGGGCGGCCTTCGTCATAAAGTTTAGTATAATAATTTAATTTTTCAACTAATTCTTTAATTTTTGAAAGTTCCATAACCATCTCAACTCCTTTATATAAATATTATATCATTATTTTTAAAAAATATCAAATAAGGTAACCTTTAGCAGGTTACCTTATATGGTTCTTCTAGACCGTAGTTACCATTTCCGCCAGTAAAAGTAATTGTAGGTTTATAACAAGGATATTGAGATTTTAATTCTTCATATTTTCCTTTTATAATTAACAATTCTTTATATTCTTCTAGAGGAATTGTGATTTGTTTTTTATCTAAAGCATGATAATATCCAACAGTGATATTACTTGTTTCTTTCTTATCCATAAAATCCTCCTTATAATTTTATAATAGAGCCTATTTCGCCTTGTTTAATCATAATATTTCCAGTTGCGGTACGTCCTAATAGAGGGACTTCATTGGCGGCTATACAAATTGCGTTCTTACCTGATAATAATAAATTATCAGTTTCTGAAACCATTGCTGCACCTACTACTGGACCTGTTCCAGGAGTTTCTTTATATATGATTACTCCTTTTCCATTCTTACCTTGAAGTGGGAATTCATCTAAGCTAGTTTTCTTTCCATATCCATATTTTGTAAATACTGCTAATTGTTCGTTTTTATTTATTATAGGTAATCCAACTAATACTTCATCATCTTCTGCTAATTTTATTGCTTTAATTCCTGATGTAGCTCTTCCTATTGCAGAAACATCTTTAGTATCTATATGGATACATTGACCTTTTTTAGTTATGATTATCATTTCTTCTTCATCCATGATTTCGATATTAGCGATACTATCTCCATCTTTTATTTTAATTGCCGCAATTCCTGTGCTTCTTTTAGTTTTAATATATTCTTCTAATAAAGTTTTCTTTAAAAGTCCTTTTTTAGTTATGAATATAACATATTTTTTATTATTCTTTCTTTCTAATGTTGTTACAGCAATTACTTTTTCAGTAGGTTCCATATTTATAAGGCTACCAATACCAACACCTTTTGATGCATTTGTTCCAGCTGGTATATTATCAACTAATAATCTATACATTTTTCCTGTATTAGTAAAAGCTAATAATGTATCTATTGTGTTTGTTGCTATTGTATCAAGGATCGCGTCATCTTCTGTTTTAACGCCCTTTCCGCCTTTTCTTTGTACTCTAAAGCTAGATTTTGCAACTCTTTTAATTTCTCCAGAATTAGATATAATTACAACTACATCTTCAGGAGTAACTGTTTCAATCTCTTTTTCTTCTGGTTTAATTTCGATATGATCTAGTTCTGTTCTTCTATCGTCTCCATATTTTTTAACAATAGATTCAAGTCTTTTACGAACAGTTTTCTCTTGATCTTCTCTACTTTCAATTAAATGAGATAATTCAATTACTGATTTATCTAATTCAGCTTTTTCTTCATTTAATTCTACTTTTTCAAGACTTGCTAATTTACCTAGTTTCATATCTATAATTGCTTTTGCTTGAGGTTCAGTAAATTTATATTCTTTAATTAAACCGTCTTTTGCGGCAGTACTGCTTGCAGATTTTTTAATAAAAGCAATTATATTATCTATATCTTCTAAAGCTCGTAATAAACCATCAACAACTTCTTGTCTTGCTTTTGCTTTTGCTAAATCAAATGTTGCTTCTTTTACAACACAATTTACATTATGGTCTACATAAAGTTTTATACATTGTTTCAAGTTTAATTCAGTTGGAGTTTTATCAATTAATGCAACTTGATTATATGATATAGAAGTTTGTAAATTAGTTTTTAAATATAATTTCTTTGCGATTGAGTCGGGATCTATACCCTTTTGGCATATGACAACTATTCTTAAACCTTTTTTATTACTTTCATCACGGATTTCCGCAATTCCTTCGATTTCTTTAGCATCACAAACAGCGCCAATCTCACTCATTAGTCCTTCTATTGTTGTTCCATAAGGAATTTCATAGAATACTAAATTACCTTTTTCAACTTTATATCTTGCTCTAACTTTTACACTTCCATGTCCAGTTTTCATTATTGCTGGAATATCATTTTTATTTATAATAATTCCGCCTGTTGGAAAATCTGGTCCTGGTAACATAGGTTCTTTACCATCCATATAATCATAAATTGCTTGAGCTACTTCTTTTAAGTTATGAGGTAGCCAGTTACATGCCATTGCGACACCAATTCCGCTGTTTGGATTACATAATAAGTTAGGGAATATAGCAGGTAAAGTAACTGGTTCATCTGCATCTTCAGAGTAATTAAGAATAAAATCTACATTATTCTTTTTAATTCCAGCTAACATTCCATCTTCAGCAATTTTTGAAAGTCTTGCTTCTGTATAACGTGCTGCAGCTGGTCCATCTCCTGCGATATTACCATTATTACCATGCCAATCTATAAGAGGATATCTCATAACCCAATCTTGAGATAATCTAACCATAGCTCCATAAATAGAACTATCTCCATGTGGGTGATACTTACCCATAACATCTCCGACTATTCTAGCTGCTTTTACATGGGGTTTAGAATAAGTTCTTCCGCTTTCAAAAGATGACCATAATATTCTTTTTGCTACTGGTTTAAGTCCAGATAATGCATCAGGAATAGCACGATCTGTATTAACAGCAACAGCATATTCAATAAAGTTCGTTCCTAATTCGTGTACTAAATCATTTGTTATCATTATTCATTATCCTCCTTTACCATTATCATTTCTCCATCTTTTAAATTATTATTAATTTCAACTTTTATACTATTCATTAAATCTGTTGCCGCTTTTAATTTAGCGAAAACGTTTTTAGTATCCGGGATTAAATCTTTCATCATTTTAAGAGTTTCTTCATTTACCATTATTTTCATAAGACACCTCCTATTCTGCGTTGTAAACAGCTTCTTGAGAATGTAATTTAATATATTCTTTTCTTGCCGTTACACCCGTTCCCATTAATTGTTCAAATAGTACATTAGCTGCACTAACATCATCTACTGTTATTTGTTTCAAGATTCTTTCATTTGGATTTGTTAATGTTTGTTCAGTTTCCTCAACAGACATTTCTCCTAAACCTTTCATACGATTAACAGTATATTTTTTTGTTGGATTTTCTTTTTTAAATTTTTCTAATTCTTCATCATTCTTTATATATTTATATTCTTTTCCTATTGTTACTTTATATAATGGAGGTACTCCCGCATAAACATATCCATCCTGAATAAGTTGTGGACAGAAATTCCATATAAAAGTATAGAATAGGTTCTTAATATGAGCACCATCGACATCGGCATCTGACATTATAATTATTTTGCCATATCTTAAATCTTCAGGTTCATATGTAACTTTCATATTCTTTACATCAATAGTTAAACCAAATGCTTCTATCATTGTCATAATTTCTGCATTTTTTTGAATTTTATCTAAAGTTGCTTTTTGAGTATTAAGTATCTTACCACGAACTGGCATTACAGCTTGGAACTCATTATCACGAGCAGTCTTTAAGTTTCCACTTGCAGAATCTCCCTCTGTAATATATATTTCACATTTACTTCTGTCTTTACTGAAGCAATCTGCTAATTTACTATCAAATTTTAATACTTTTTCTTTTTTCTTATTAGTTTCTCTAGCTCTTTCTCTTGCATTCTTTGCTGCTTCTCTCGCTTTTCTAGCGGCTGCCGCTTTATCAAAGATAGTTTTTACTTCTTTTTCATTATTAGTTAGCCAATATTGTAAATTAGTAGCAATAGCATTTGAAAAATTACTCATATCTATCTTGGTTACTGTTGATTTAACTTGAGCATCATATCCAATATTAGGGGCTGTAATATTAAATACAATATACATACCTTCTTGAATATCATCTCCAGTTAAATTTTCATCTTTTTCTTTTAACCATTTTTTATCTCTAAAGAATTTATTAAATTCTCTTGTTATAATAGTTTTAACTTGAGTTATATGCGGACCTTTTTCTGTAAGACCTGTATTTACATAAGGTATTAAAGTTAATGAATAATTTGAAGTATATGTTAATACCATATCCATTCTATTTTTACCTTCTTCATATTTTAAATTAAATCTATTTGAAATAATTTCTTTATTTTTTACAGCTTCATCAACTAAATCATTAATACCATTTTCAGATTTATAAGTAATAAGTTCTTTAAGTTTTTTATTTTCAAAAAGATTTAAAATTATTGTTAACCCAGGACATAAACAAGTAATAACATTAAACAAATCTTTAATTTTGTTTATTTCTACTGTGGTATGAGTAAAGAATTGTTCACTTGGTCGCCAAGTTACAGAAGTTCCTGTGCAACCTTTAACATCAGATTCTCCAATTTCTCTTGATTGAAATACTCCTTCTTTAAATTTAACTAATTCACTTTTATTATCTCTTTGAGTTTTTACCCATAATTCATGGCTAAGAAAGGTTGTAATTTTACTTCCTATTCCGAATGAACCTAAAGAAGTCCCTTCATAAGTACCATCTTCACGATATTTTCCAGAAGTATTTAGTACACTAAAAGCTGCTTCAAGTACAGTTTTACCATCTTCACGCATCTCGTTTACTAAAAAACCCTGTCCCCAGTCAGTAACAGAGATAGTTGTATCATTTTCATCATTATCTATCATAACTTCTATTTTATTGCCATGACCTAACCTAAATTCATCAACAGCATTTGACACAATCTCAACTAATAACTGAGTTGAATATGTAGTATCGCCTGCATATACTCCCGGTTTTAATCGAGTAAATTCTAATGGAGATAATGATTCGATTGAATCCTTTGTATATAATTTCTTATCTGCCATACTTTTCTCCTCTCTTCATTTTTCTATATATCTATTATATCATAATTTTTCTTAAAAATCAAAAATTTTGCTTGAGAAACAGAAATCTTTATGATTTTCAAAAATCTTTTCTAATTTTGCCTGATTTTTTGATGCTACCGCATCTGCTATTTCATTTCCAAGTATTCCCGCATGTCCCGGAACACCTCTTACTACAAAGTTCGGAAAATCAATACACGCAAAAGGATATAAAATTTTTACCAACTCTATATTTTCTACTTCTTTTTTCTTACTATTTAGCCAATTATTTCCCGCCCAAGTATGAATCCAACTATTAAACATATTCACACAATAGGCAGAGTCAGAATATATCTCAACTTCTTGGTCTTTATAATCTGTGATAGCTAGGTTAAGTGCCCATATGAGCCCCTTTAGCTCTGCTTGATTATTAGTAATATTTTCATATTGTTTACCATAAGTTGTTATTAGTTTATTTTCAGTAGTTACTGCCACTCCAAATCCACCTTCACCAGGGTTCCCGCGGCTACTACCATCACAATATATTTTAATCATTTTTATCACCTTTATTTCATTATATTATATATTTTATAAAAAATCAAATAAAAAAACAGAGGATTTACTCCTCTGTCTTTTTTTCTTTTAATTTTTTCATATGGTCAATTATAACTAGTCTGTTCTCTAGTTTATTGTTAATAACTTCTTTTAAAGATTTTATATTGCCTATAATTTCTTTTTTATAATCTTTATATTGTTTTAATCTTTTTTCTAACGCAGGTTCTTCATGTCCTAATCTAGTTTTTAAGTCTTCTAAACAATTTATTTGAATATTTACTCTTACTAAACATTTTTCAAAATATTGTATAGTAGCTCTATATTCTGCTAATTCGCACCCTAAAAAGCTAGATGCTACATCTTTATCATCGGGACTTAAAAATGAATAGTCGCAGAAATTACCATAATCAGTTTGGATTTCAACAAAAGAAACTCCATTTTCTTTATCATAGTTTGATTTTACTAATTTAAACATCTTATCTTACTCCTCTCTAGAACTTATTGTTGGTAAACATAGCCATATCAATAGCCAAAACCAACCGTTTATTGGGACTGTAACATCAAGGAATTCTGCTACATGAACCTCATTAATAAGGAAGTCTATATTTAATATATCGACAATCCATATTATTGTAATTAGTGTTCTTAAAATCACATATAAACCTAACATATTTCCTCCTTAATAGAACCAAGGCTGTCCGCTTATAGAATTATCTAACGCAATCTTTTTCTCTTTTATATCTTCTACTATTTGTTCAAGAGAAACTGGCTTATTATCATGAGCATCTAGACATACGCAATACATATATGGATTATCTGAATAAAATTTAGTTTGTTGATGTGTATGTCCATAAATGTTTACCATATGTTTAGCCCAAGGTTTATCGTCATCATAGTTTGCGGTAATTGTTGGATAGTGTGATAGCCATACGTGATATTTCCCAAACTTTTTTCTTAAAGCATAATCAACAGAAACAACATTTTTGCATTGTTTATAAAGTTGAATACGAGCGTCTGTATCGTGATTTCCTATAAGAATATGAATTCTTCCATTTAATTGCTCTAAGCATTTTATACCGTGTTCATTATCTCCAAGCATCACATCTCCAAGATGATAAACTTCATCATCAGGGCCGACAATAGAGTTCCAATTCTCAATGATTGCGGCATCATGCTCTTCTGAGCTAGCAAATCCGCGTGGTTCATAAAGAAAATCTTTTTGATGCCCGAAATGAGTATCACTTGTAAACCAAACTTTTCTTTCTAATGTAGCGGGTCCTTTATAATAATCAAATATGTTATTTTGAGGAGGCACAACCAAGGTTTTTATTGCGGCTTCCGCAGCTCTATTAAATTCTTCATCAGGATACACTGAATGTTCTAATAAATAATCTCTTAAAGAGTCCATTTCTCTAATGCCTCCTTTTCTAAATCTATTATTTCTTCTTTGTCATCTCTTATTATGTGAAGATATTTTATTCTTTCTTCCCAAGTTGGTCTTTGTACTCTTGAATACATTTTTCTAATAGCATCTTCTGGAACATTTGCACGACCAGTTCTTTCATTGTTATTTTCAATACATTTATCTATTGGAGTGTCTAACCAAATAGCGTGAATTTCAATAAAAGGCATATTAATTCTATCAATTAATGTTTTTCTTGCTTTTTTATCTAGTGTTGTTTGATCGATACAAACATCTTTTCCTTCTTCTAGAGCTTTTTTAGCTAGACCTACTACTCTATTATAAACTTCATTTTCTCTTGAAAAATATTGCTGATCTGGTTTTACTAAACTAAATCTAATTTCATCTCTTGAAATATAAACAATATTTTTATCAAGATGTTTTTTACACCAAGTTGTTTTGCCTGATCCTGGAGCTCCTACCATAATATATAATTTATTATTCATTTTCATCCAACTCCTTCTTTACCCTATGACCACAATCATTTGAAAAGTCTGAATTCCAACACCTACCATTCTTATTATATGGACAGTCTATTTTAGTGCAACTTAAAAGTTCACTAATTTCATAGCGGTTTCCCTCTACAAATCTTCCTGCCTCAAACTCTTCTCTAAAAGTTTCATAAGTATAATTATCATTTTCTTTTATTTCTGCGTGGTTCGTTTCCTCTCCACAATAAATACAATATAATTTCTTTAAATGTCCACCTTTTCGTTCTTGACCTTTTTTACGGTGGACTGGAAGTCCTTCTTTTCCGCATTTAGTGCAGAAAAATCTACTAGTCTTCATTTGAAATGTTTTCGGCATTGTCGATTACCTCCTCTGTTTCTGACATTTCAATGTAACTGTCTTCTTCTTGGAAGCATCTACGAAGATAGTCTTTTCCGCCATCAACTGACACATTTCCGCATGAACAAGTTACAAAATCATGACGATGAACAGATTCGATAATATCGCCACATTTTAAACATTTTACTGCATTTTTTATTATCTTATTCATAATTATCATTTCCTCTCTTTTATATTTACATATATATTATATCATAAAATTTTATAAAAATAAAATTACCGCTTTATAAGGCGGTAATCTTACTATTGATGGTATTTAATTAAGAATTCGTTAGATACAGCTTTGAAGCTTTCTCTACCGTCTAGAGTTCTTAATACAACTCCTTCTCTCATTTCTCCATCTAATTGCGATATGCCATCTGCATATGCAACCATTTCATCACAAGTTTCTGGTAAAATGAAATGTTCATCTAATACTGGAACACAAGGAATGTTATATGTGTTTACTAATATTTCAGTCATTTCTCTTGGATTTAATCTTTTTGTTGTTCCATCTTTGTATCCAAATATTAAGTTAAATGCTGCGAAATCAACATAATCTATGCTATAATCTCTATTTTGAACACTTTTACCATAAGTTTCTCCTTGAATTGTTACAAATTCAAATTCTTTATGAGTGTCTAAAATATTTTTTAAAACTTCTTCGGCATGGTATTTTTCTGCCATTTCAGTATAAACATTTGTTTCATAATAACATTTTTTATCAGGTTTATCAAAACATACATTTCTTGAACATACATAAAAGTCATATTTATTTCTTTTTAATCTTTTCATAGTAAATGTTGTTGAAGTTCCATCAATTTTTTCTGTTACCATCCATTCTTTTTCTGGATTACCAGGGAATAAGAATGGCATATTTTGAACTCTTTCTTCGTCTGTTTTAACTACCCATGCAGGCCAGCTTCTTCCATCTCTTTTCTTTCCTAAGAAGATAAATAAGAATTTTTTGCCCCAAGTATATTTATATAGAGTTCTTAATAGTTTATGTTTTTTAAATAATTTTATATGTCTTTGATACATTCTGCTGTATTTGTCAGCATTGGATTTTCTTTTATTGTCTTCTATAACAGAATAAATAACTCCAAGTTCATCAGTTAATGGAATATTTATATATTCGTCACCTGGTAGTTCATGTAGCTTAGCTACATTCCAACCCATTTGAATTGCGGCAATGCAAGCAGGTATTTCTCCATTTTCACAAAAATCTCCAAGAGCCATAAGTAAACCTTGAGATACAAAGTTTCCTTTTCCTCCAAAAGTATATTTTTGAGTTTTTATTTTATAGTGTTTAGAAGCTAGAAATTCTGACCATTGTTTTTCAGGTAATTTACTATCTATTTCAAAATAAACAGCTATATCGCCTGGTTTAAAAGTACCTTTTCTAGTCATTACATGCCATCCACCTACTACCGCACATTCACAATTATCTGAACCTTCTATTGGAAGTATATCATCAATTTTAACAGTGTAAGCAAGTTCTCTTTGTTTTGTTTTTGGATTTAACATTTTTAATTCTCCTTTCTTATCAAACTAAATCCCATTGCATATTACAATAAGGTTTTTGTGTTTTTATTGAATGTTTAATACCTTTTTTTAATTTTAATATACTTGAATTAGGCATTATAAGTTTTTCTGTAGCTAACCATTCAACTGCTTCATCAAGACTATTAAAAAACTGCCCTTTTGCTGTGAGTTGTAATTTATTTTTATCACGATTAGAATGAAGTTCTTCTTCAACCAAATCTCTTTGAGCCCTTTGCAAGTTCTCTTTAACACTAACCCACTCTAAATTAGCAAGACTATTATTTCTCTTATTATGGTCTAAATGGTCAACAGTCAATTCAGACGCATTTTTATCTGGCTTAAATGTTAACATAACCAATCTATGAGCAGCCTTTATTCCGTGAGGGGTTGGTATCATTACATACCCTTTTCCGCTATGAATTTTTAAAGGCAGTGTCTTTTTATGTTTGTCTTTAAAATTACCAAGAGTTGAAACATAAATTTCGTAATCTTTATTATATTTCCATCTTTCTATGTTTATATTTATCTTCGGCAATATAACTTTCATATCAAATTCCTCCCTTTCTATATATATTATATAATAATTTTTGAAAAATATCAACTATTCTACAAAGTATATAGGTTCTAGGGTGTCTAAATCAAGTAAAGCAATTTTTTTTGATACAAAAGTTGCTAGATCTAAATCTATTTTATGTTGATGACAATATTTACAAATAGTTATAGACTTTTTCCCTTCTAATTCTTTTACTTTTGTTTGTAGATATTGAACAGATGAGTGTCCATGCACTATATAAGTATCTTCATCTCCACCCCATTCTGTTTCAGTTAAATGATTGCGGTTTCAGATGAAATCCGCAGGTCTATCACTTAATAAATCTTTAAAACTAAATCCAGAATGTGATAAATAAATTTTTTTATTATCCTTATTTATATATAATGTTTTATAAACAGTTTTTGTTTTCAGATTATGAATTAATTCTTCTTGCTCTTGTTCGCTGAGAGCTTGGAAAGCTTGAAGTGTTACTAATGTTTCATTTTCTACAATTATACTTTTTTGTGTTAATAATGCCATATTAATATCTTTTACATAATCTAAAAACATATCTTCGTGATTACCTATTATATAAGTAACTCTTTTATCTTTAAATAATTCTTGCATAATTTTAATTCCATCTGGACCGCGATCAATTGCATCTCCTAGAAAGAATATTTCATCATCTTTTTTACAATAATTCTTTATGGCTAACCATAAATCATAGTTGCCATGAATATCGGTAAAAGCATATTTAGCCATATAAATCATCTCCTTTTTTAAATACTATATATATTATATAATGATTTTTTTATAAAATCAATTAATCATTTCCGCACTCAAGCAAAGAAACCTTTTTGATTTTTTTCATATTTTATTATAAAATTGTTTTAGAAATTTGAAAAGCACAAAAATCACTAAGGACTTTTTAAAGTTTTTTATTTTATTTTTTACAAAAATTATAATATAATAATAATGTAAAAAGAAAGGAGAGGGAATTATGGGGACACGAAAAGAAGAATTAGATGAAATATTAGAAGCATTATCATATGGAACTTTTGATGAAATTGATGAGGCAGAATTTTATCCAGTCGTAGTTCAACCCTTTTCAGAGAAATACAAGAAACCTTTTGATTATGCAACAGGTGCTACTAAAGGTGTCTTAATATTTGAACAATTAGGGTTTGTAATCAAAATACCTTTCTGTCGTAATTCAGAAGATTGTTATTACAACAGTGCATATGGTGAATATGAATGTTGTTATTTTACTGGTGCGGATACTGACAATGGTTGGAATTATTGTGAGGCAGAGGCAAATAAATATGAAAGAGCTGAAGAAGAAGGTTTAGCACAATGTTTTGCAAAAACTAAAAAAATAGGAGATATTGACGGATACCCAATATATATGCAAGAACTTGCAGATATTTATAAAAGTATTGATTATCAGTCTTCACATACTGAAGAAGATAGCCGTCAAGTAAGTTCAATTTGTAATAGTAATAATTTTTATATGTTTAATCTTGAATGGTTAAGTGATGCATTCCATTATTATGGAGAAAAGGTATTTCATAAATTATTAGAGTTTATTAGAACAGTAGGAATTAACGACTTACACGATGGTAATATTGGGTATATTGGAAATAGACCTGTATTAGTTGATTATTCATCATTCGATTCATAATTTGCTATTGATTTTTACAAAAAAATATTATATAATAATAATGTAAAAAGAAAAAGGAAGTGATTATTATGGATTTCGATATTCTACATCCATTTAGCACATTTAGAGGCGATGATGCTTATAATGGAAAGTTTAATGGAGCAACAGGCTGGATAATGCAAAGTGATGTTGACAGACAAAAATTAACAGATGGTTTTAAACAAGCAATAGATGAAGGGTATGACATCAATGATGAAGATATTCAAAATATAATATTTGAACAATTAAATTGTAGCCCATCTGATTTAACACCTTTTGATTTAAACAAATTAAAAAAGGACATTGAAAAGTATTATAAAGAAGTCCATAAATCATTGTTCTAGTCTGCACGAGACCCAGTTGATTTTTACAAAAAATTTTGATATAATAAATATAGAAAAAATGAAGGAGGAAAAATATTATGGAAAAGAAAACTACAAAAAGAGAATTTTATGAAATGATTAAGAAAATCGTTGCAGAAGATGAAACATTAGTTGCATTCTGTGAAAAAGAAATCGCAGCAATTGATGCAAAAGCTGAAAAAGCAAAAGAAAGAGCAGCAGCTAAGAGAGCAGAAGGAGATGCTTTAAGAGAAGCAGTTCAAGCTGTATTAACAAATGAATTCCAAACTATTGATGAAATCACAGGAAAAGTTGAAGGAGAAGAAGTAACAAAAGCAAAAGTTACTGCTAGATTAACTCAATTAGTTAAAGCTGAAATCGCTGAAAAAACTGATGTTAAAAATGAAGAAACTGGAAAAACAGTAAAAGCATATAAATTAGTTTAATAACATTAACAGGGCGGGCTTAAACCCGCTCTATTTCTAGTTAAGAAAGGTGGAAATATGAAATATTGTTTAACTTATCGACCAAATAAAGAGCAGTTAATGAATAAAGCAGATGAGTTATCTATAAACTTTAACAGATCAGATACCACTTTACCAGAGTTTTTAGAAAAATATAGAAAAAAAAGAATAATAATAAATATAGATATAGAAAATTTTACAGATGAAGATATGAAGCTTCTTAAAGCGATATATGAAAAGCAACCTATTTTTACTTTAAAATTTTCTACTTATGATAAAAAGTTCGTGGAAGATACAAAAGAAGCTCATATGCCTTATTTCTTAAGCAAATTAGTTAATGATTGGGACACTTTTAATGCTTTAATAAAATTAGGAGTATCTGATATTTATATAGTTGAACATTTAGGTTTTGAACTAGACCTATGTGCAGAAAAAGCGCACGCCGCAAATATTCAATTAAGAGCTTTTCCTAATATTGCTCAAGCAAGTTGGATTGATACACCAGAAATTAAAAAGTTTTTTATTAGACCTGAAGATGTCGTTCAATATGAACCTTATTTAGATGTTTTAGAATTTATTACAACAGACACATCAAAAGAAGGTGTATTATATGATATTTATGCTGTTGATAAAAAATGGAACGGACCTCTAAAAGAAATTATTAGCGACTGTAATATTGATATTAGTAGTCAATATATAGTTCCAAGATTTGCGGAAAATCGTATAAGATGCGGAAAGAAATGCTTAAAGGGATCTAACTGCACTATATGTGAAACTATTGAACATTTAGCAAAAACATTAGAAAAACAAAAAATAAAAGTAGTAATGAAAAAAGAGGAGGAAGAATAATGGCTTTAAAAGGAAGTATAAGTAAAGAAATAGTAGCAAAGAAAATACTTGAAACTTTTGAAGGAAGTTTCCAATATGAAAAAGAAATTAGAATTCCTATGGAAGAAGATGGGAATCAAATTCAATTAAAATGTGTTTTAACTTGTGCAAAAACAAATGTAGAACCTAATGGAGAGAACGCGATTCCAGGGGAAGTAACTCCAGTTGCCGTAGGTGTTCCCGCAAGTGAAAAAACATTTGTAGAACCTACGCAAGAAGAAAAAGATAATGTGCAAAAATTAATGCAAATGTTAAACTTATAATTTTAATAAAAGTAGGCGGCATTTCCGCCTATTTTTAATTTGATTTTTTTGAAAAAATATTATATAATAATAATGTAAATAAAGGAGGAATTATATATGGAAAACAAAGATTATTATGATGACGAAACTGAGGTTATTAAACCACCTTATTATAGAGTAATGTATATTGATGACGAGGGTAGAAAACACCTTGCTACAGTAACGTACCTACCTTATTTACAATATTTAAAAAACAGATTTATTGTAGTTGAGTGCACTCTTGTTATAGAGTAAAGTTTGACTTTTGTAAAAAATAATGATATAATATAAGTATGAAAAAGGTAAAGAACCTTTTCCATATAAATTATGTTTGTGCGTCAAAGTTGTTTTTTACGAAAGGAGATTTTAGTATGTTTGATTTTGATTTTGATGATATTTTTACACCAATTTTATTAGATTGGGACAAAAAAAATTACAGATTTAATAGAGGAGAAAAAGATATGCATCCATATTCAATTTCCTCAGACGAAGAAAAAACAATTATTGTTCACAATGTTTTAGGTATTAACAAGGAAGATTTAAAAGTAACAAAAGAGAAGGAAAATGGAACGACTTATATTGCAATAGAAGGTAAAACAAAAGATAGCCTAACAAAAAGAGAATACTCAGTCAGTTCAAGATTTGCATTAAATGAAGAGGAGTTAGACCTTTCTAACATCAAATCTAGTATGAGAAATGGGTTACTATACATTATTATTCCAACAAAAAAACCTGAAAAACCAACTAAAGATACAATAGAAATTCTATAATAAAATAAAATAAACATATTGTTTTTTATCTTTGATGCACAAGCGTCATTGCACCCTTAGCCAAGTTGGTAAGGCACGGAACTGCAACTTCCGCATTCGCTGGTTCAAATCCAGCAGGGTGCTCCATGCCAACATAAAGAGAGCCTTCCCGCGGCGTTGGTGTTTTTACTAATCTCTTTAAAACGGGGCGATACTGCAAACAGTCTCTCCGGAGACAATGATTTTAAACTCAAGCTAGGTAGTAGTGAAAAGAGAACCCCTAGTGAGAACCAACAATCTTTTCACAATCAGATTTAGTAACATTCTTTTTAACCCTAAAGATACAAACAGCGAAAAAGGTATCTAATCAATTTTGTGACTCTGTATCTTGAGTTTTAAGGAAGTTTAATCACTGTAAATGGACTGACAAGATAGAAAGGTCTATTTGTTCATTAGAATTATTTAAGGTATGTTAGTCTTCGACTTGAACGGGGAAAACGTTCCTCATTGACGGGCTCCTCTTAGTATTTTTAAGTAGTGCTATTGTTACAAAAAGCATAGAGTAACCGCCTATGATGAAGAAAATTTATATATTTTATGGAATTAAAAATAAGAAAAGAATGGGGCAAGCGATTATAAAAACATATCAAAGATTTTGATACTACCATAAGATGCTTGTTATACGAAATCTGATTTTCTTTATTGATTTTAATTAAAAATTTTAATATAATATATATGTAAATAAAAAAGAAAGGGAGTATTCGTGTATGGCAAAAAGAAAAGGTAAATCAGGTAGCGGAGAAGGACATTATATTATTACTCAAGCTAACCTAGATAAAAAAGGAAAAACAAATAAGAAATTAAAAAGAAATCCTATGGCATCTAAATATCTTACTGCCAGAGGCAAAGAAATTATAGAGGCGGCTGCAGCTTTTGCTAAGGAACATCCAGCAGGAAGTGGTCGTAGAAATAAGAAAGATGAAAGCAAAGCCGCTTAATCTTTTCATGCGGGTGTAACTCAGTTGGTTAGAGTGCACGTCTGATTTTACAAACTATCAATCATTGACTATTAAAATTATGTTAAATTCAAAACAAATTGGAAATATAACTGAATTAGAATGTATGTTAGCATTTATGAAATTAGGTTATAATGTTTTAACTCCATATGGAGATTGTGAAAGATATGATTTTGTAGCTGATGTAAGTGGGAAGCTATTAAAAATACAAGTAAAAACTTCAAGACCTTCAAGGTTTAGTGATGGTAGTATAACTTTTAATACATCCAGTCAAACAACAAAAGAAGGAAAAGCAATTCATTATGCTTATAATGAAGAACAAATTGATTACTTTATGACTTTTTATAATAATCAAACCTATTTAATTCCTGTTAAAGAATGTAGTGTAAGAGAAAAAACTTTACGATTTAAACCTCCTAAAAATGGTCAAATAAAAGGAATTACTTTTGCACAAGAGTATGAAACAGAGAGGATGGTGGATAAAATAGTCAGTGAATAGCATTGGAAAATCACGCGTGATGTCGGAGGTTCGAATCCTCCCACCCGCACCATATGCAGAAGTAACTCAATTGGAAGAGTGTGGGCGTACGCAATCTTAACAACCAGGACACGTGAGTTGTTGGTTCGAATCCAACCTTCTGCAAAACCTGGTCGGGTAGCTCAGTTGGTAGAGCACGGGACTGAAAATCCCGGTGTCGCAGGTTCAATCCCTGCCCCGACCACCATAATATTTTGAGAAAAGAGGTAATATTATGAGAATAAAAAGTGTAAATACAGAAACAAAAGAAGTTAATTATTTCAATACAATGGACGAAGCTAGTAAATCTATCAAATCTAGAATGGATAATTGGAAAATACAAATGTTTATTGCTTATGCTATGATAAATAAAGGCAAAGCATTTAAGTGTATTTGGGAAAAAGTGAAATAATTTGATTTTTTTAAAAAATTATTATATAATATATATAGAAAAAGTTAAAAACTTATTCTATGGTTAGTGTCAATTTTATATTGATGGGTGTGAGGTGGGACGCCGAATTCGTTTGAATTCATATTTATATATCGCGGGGTGGACAAGTGGTCTAAGTCGCCAGGCTCATAATCTGGAGGTCGTCAGTTCGAATCTGACCCACCGCAACCATATAGCGGTATAGCTCAGTTGGCTAGAGCAATCGGTTCATACCCGATAGGTCGTAGGTTCAAATCCTACTGCCGCTACCATTATGTCGTAATAGTTTAATGGAAAACACTAATAGAAATATTAGCAATATTGGTTCAAATCCAATTTACGGCTTTATATCATAACCTTCCTATAAATGAGCTGGACTATTTAGTCCGCTCTAAGGAATGTTGCAGGATAAAAGTTTTATTATAATATGTGTATTAATTGTTTTTTGTTATAAGCATCTTGTTTAAACATTCCTTAGAGGGGACTAAATCCCCAAAATAGTAATCCTTTCATGGAGATCACCACCTTAACAAAAGCAATTTTGAAATAATAGCAAAATTGCTTTTCTTATATGGGCTTGTTTAGGTTTCGACAGGAATTGATGAAAAGTTAGAATACAAGTACTAGGCAGTTAGTTAAAAGGCAAACAAATAAAAATAAATGGAAACTTATTTACAAAAATTTCTAATAAAGTTAAATCTTTATTCGCATCTAATTGCGTAGCCTTTGCGTAAGACTAAGAAACTTCTATGTTAAGTACCAGTAGCGGACAGGGAAACGCATAGTCGTATTAACAATTCAAAGACCGCCATTATAAGGTCAGCTATCTATGCCAGCCGCCTTTAATGACTTACTTTTTGCATAGACTTGCTCTTGAGATTTGTATATGGTAAAGAGTAGAGATAGAACGGTATACACAAAACTTGTAAGGTAAGAATGAGATTTCTAATTAGTAATTGGTTTTTGGACACGGGTTCGAATCCCGTCAGGTCCACCATGGTTCCGTAGCTCAGTCGGTAGAGCACCTGACTTTTAATCAGGGTGTCATGAGTTCGAATCTCATCGGAGCCACCATTTAGATAATAATTTTAATAATATATAGCATACGGATCGGTACCTACCCGACTAGAGTACCGTATGAGTTAGACATATGTTCCAATTAGAGACCACAGGTAGGATGAGCGATTGTACTTGGTAAGAAAATGGGAGAACGTAAACGCATCAGAGTACTGTAAATCCAAGGAGCGGCATGGCTGAGGAACAGCTGGGGACAGCATCCAGTATGGGCTAACATTTTTTGTGGGATTAGCCGAATTGGTATAGGCGCCAGTCTTAGAAACTGGTGGGGTTACCCATTACAGGTTCAAGTCCTGTATTCCGCACCATATGGTGAGATTGGTGTAATGGTAACACGCTAGTTTGTGGCACTGGAGGCAGGGGATCGATACCCTTATCTTACCCCATAATAAATTTGACAATTTTAAATAATTTTAATATAATATTTTTGAAAATAAAGTAGACACACTATATTAAAAATGGTGGTTTACTCAAGTTGGTGAAGAGGATGCTTTGCTAAAGCATTAGGTCGAGTAATCGGCGCGAAGGTTCGAGTCTTTCAACCACCGCCATAAAATGAATATACCAAGTATATATAGATTAAAGTTTTCTTATTCTGTTTTCGCTTTGTCATAGGACTAAAAAAATAGAATATTTCCTTTTTAACTGGGCATTAAGCCCGTTTATATATATCTTCGGTTTGATTTATCATTGTCTAATGGAGATCAAACCACTTAAGTTGATTTTTATTAAAAATTATTATATAATATATATGTAAATTAAAAAAATAATAATTTTTATTTATATAGATTTAGGAAATAGAAAATAGAATAAGAAAATATGTGCGGGCTGTGTCACGCACGCCAAGTTAAAGTTTTTCTGGCAAAAAGACCACACCGTTTAGTGAGGATTTGGGCGTAAGAGAACCTCACCGCCGCTATGGTGAAAGAGATAGACAGTCGCTTAGCTATTGCTTAACTGTGAACTGAAGGAATAGTAAAAACTTATTAAATCTTTATAAACCTCTTGCAAGAGGAAATGAAACCTTATAATTAAAGAACGCCTAGGGAGTTGCTTTAATTAGTGTTGACTATTGTCAAAAGCACAGAGTGGATGTGTAGGCTGGGGGTGCCTTGAATACCCCGGAGACAACTAACCCTTTACACTCAAGCACAGGAAAGGGCAATCCACTATCTTTAATTAGTAGTATTCTAATGATATACCCTAGAGCAGGGACTCGAGTTTTACCTGTCCTGCCCGCCATTAAAGGTCATACTAGTTATATCGTTAGAATAGTGCTAATTAAAGCACAAATCGTTAGTGAGAGTGTTCGAGATAAAAGCTCACCACAGCCTAACAATAGACCCTATAATAATGAAAGATGGTCCGAAGTGCTGACATCCTTAGGAATGACTAGGAAATGGCTTTCATCGATAGCTGTGAGAATAAAAAGGGGTAAAAGGACTGCTTTCCTCGATGGAGGTTCCCAGTTAATAATGGGCGGAGGTTTCTCTCATATGAGAGTGTAGGAGTCCCGTGGTATTAACACTGAAAAATCCCAAGTAGGTAGCCCAGACCTACAAACTTTGAATGAAAGGACTTTAGTTTATGGTTAAAGTAGTAAATGAAAAAGTTTACAAAAATGAAGAAAAAAGAACAGTTATAGTATTCTTATTCGATGAATTTGGTCATAAGTTCAAAGGGCAAAGTTGGTGTATGGAAGAAGACACTTTTGATGAAAAATTAGGATATGAAATAGCATTACTAAAAGCACAAAAGAAAATGTATAAGTTCTTCAAGAGAGAATATGAAAAAACATTAGCATATAATGAAAGTAGTTGGATTAACTTTGCTACTAGATGCAATAAAGAAATAGACTCATATTCTAAAGCCCTAGAATATACAGATGGTCAATTAAAATCTTTATATGATACTATTGACTAATACTTACTGCCCTAGAAGTAGATAAGTCCTATAATAGAGAAATCTATTGATGTTAGCTCATTAACCAAGTGTTGAAGGAGCGGAGATTACGCAAAAGGCGTATTCATATAGGTGAATGGCAGGACGAAACCACCTAAAAATCATTTATAAAGCATTCGTCCATTTAATATGCCGGCTTAGCTCAATTGGTAGAGCAACTGACTTGTAATCAGTAGGTTTCGGGTTCAAGTCCTGAAGCCGGCACCATATATGCGGCAGAGTAACTCAAAGGGGTTTTATAAGGTTGTATTGCAACTTAACTTATAAAATGAGTATGAGTGAAGATGAGGCAATACCTTGACTTCCGCTCCATTTGGGCGAGTGGCGTAATGGCAGCCGCAACGGACTTAAAATTCGTTGGGATCTAATCCCGTGAGGGTTCAAGTCCCTCCTCGCCCACCAATTAAATATTCAAATTGTTTTTCATATATAAAAAGACAGGTCAGCAAAATTTTTGTATGCTGTATGGGACTGCAAATCACAATAACCTGTCTTGTTTCTTCGGGGCGTAGTTCAGTTTGGTAGAACGCTTGGTTTGGGTTACGAGATTTCTATTAAAGAGTAAAATATTATGATAGAAGAAACACAGAAAAAAGGAACTCTAACAGAATTACATTGTATTTTAGATTTAACTGAATTAGGAATTAGAACTTTAACTCCTACAGATGAAGCTTCTAAATATGATGTTGTTGCTGATATTAATGGAAATTTTATTCGTATTCAATGTAAGACAAGTAGATGGGCTTCAGATACATCCGTACCTGAATCGGCTTTTTATATAGATACTTGTTGTCAAACAACAAATACGAAAACCACAATTAGACATATGTATTCAGAAGATGATATTGATTATTTTTATACCTATTTTAAAGGTCAAGGGTATTTAGTTTCAATTCAAGAAGTTAATGGAAAAACTTTCCGTTGGAGATATGAATATCCTAGTACTGGACAAAAGGCAGGAGTTCATATTGCTGACGAGTATAAAATTGAGGAGGTTATAAACTCTTTAATAGTCTAAGACTGACCTGGACCAAGAAGTCGCATGTTCAAATCGTGTCGCCCCGACCATTTGGGAGGTTAGCGAAGAGGCTAAACGCGGCAGACTGTAAATTTGCTCCCATTGGGTTCCGTGGTTCGAATCCACGACCTCCCACCAGTTGTAAATGCCTCAATAGCTCAGTTGGTTAGAGCACTTGACTGTTAATCAAGGGGTCCTAGGTTCAAGTCCTAGTTGGGGCGCCATTTTATTATTTTTATAGTTGTGGAAGAAAGGATATTTATGACAAATCTAAAAGGAAAACTTCCCTCCCCTAAGGGGTTAATAAGGAAGATTTTTAAAAATGGAAAGGTCATTGGTTTACTTTTGGCTATATTGATAAGTATATTTTCTGTTTTTATCATAAGAACTTGCGTTGATATAAAAACTGAAAATGCCAATGTCGTTGTCCAAGCTAAGGAAATAAATCTTGAAAAACAAGTTTTAGACGACCATGTGAAGACAATAGAGGCAAAGGGATATGAAAATGTAACGTATGAGTTAAATAAAATCGTAGAAACAATGGAAAAAAATAATATCCCAAGACGAAATATAAATATAACAAGTCAAGGAGATATAAAAGATAAGATTAAAGAAGCAATCGTATCAAGATATGATTTTTATGTAACTTATTACAAAGTTCAAATTGATGGAGCTGATTATTTATTTAAAAATAATAGTGAGTGTGAAGGTTTTATTCAAAAAATAAAAGAATATGATAATCAAGAGTACACAAGTGAAACAACTAGGAAAATTATTAACAATGAAACAAAAGAAGAAGATTTATCTAATATAATAAATACGAAAAAAGAAGCATATGAAGCTGAGCAAGCGAGATTAAGAGCTGAAGCAGAAGCAAAAGAAAGAGCAAGAAAAGCAGCTGAAGAGAAAGCTAGACGCGAAAAAGAGCAATCCACAACGACTGCCCAAAGCAGTAGCTCTGGATCGTATAGTTTATCTGACTATCAAGCATATGCAAAAGATTTAGTAATCAATACATATGGATGGTCTGAATACGATTTTGAGTGTTTAGTTAAACTATGGAATAGGGAATCTGGTTGGAATCCTAACTCACATAACAGTTCATCTGGAGCACATGGAATTCCACAATCATTACCCGCTTCTAAAATGGCGAGCGAGGGAGCAGATTATTATACAAATGGTTATACTCAAATTAGATGGGGATTAAAATACATAAAAGGTAGATATGGTTCACCATCAGCAGCTTGGGCTAATTCTCAAAGCAAAGGCTGGTATTAGTATTATAGCGAAAGAGGGGTAGTATGGTTAATGTACAAGTTATTGAAGAAAATAATTTAATAAAAGAAATCACTTTTACAGGACATTGTCGCGACAATAACGTCTGTGCAGCGGTTTCCGCACTGTCAATAGCTACTATTAATTATATAGAACTTATTGAAGATACTATTGACTCAACAGATGTTAATGGTGTCCTAGATATAAAAGTGAAAAAAGACGGACAATATACTGAAAAGATATTAAGACAAATGTTAAATATGTTAAAGGACATCAAATCAGACTATCCTGATGACATCGCTATTGATGGCGCGTTATCCTAGTCACAAGCAAATTATTGCAAGGAAAACTTCTAGGGCGTAAACTCATTGGAATTAGAGTGTGAACTAAGTGGTAATCAAGGCGTATGTAGGGCAACCGCATACCTGAATTTTGAAACGAAAGTGCATATCTGGTAACGGAGTGTAATTCACGGAGAAAATCTCCTTGACCTAAGTCACAATATTATCCAACGGCTTGCCATTATATTTCTTAAATTGATTTTTTCAAAAAATTATAATATAATATATATGTAAGGTTAAGAAAGTTGTGAAAAACAACATACTTGGAAAAAGTAAGTGCCACCAGTTGCTCGGGGCGCTAGGACTTACCATCTAGCAAGGTCAGAGTTGAGTGCAGAAAGCTAGTTAAAACAGGGGTTACAACACTATTGTTAAACAATTAGTAGGTTTCTTACGGAGTGTTCTTTACTTATAAAGAAACACACCACAGTATGCGGGTATCGTTTAAGGGCTAGGACTTCAGCCTTCCAAGCTGATAATGCCGGTTCGAATCCGGCTACCCGCTCCATTTGAAATTATTGATAATATTTAAAAAATATTATATAATATATATGTAAATAAAAAAGACCATAATAAAATTCTTGTTGGTATCTCAGTGGCACAGAGAGTAAAGAGTGTTGATTGCTACAACCGCCAACATATATGCCCTGTTAGACGAGCGGTTTCAGTCAACACCCTTTCACGGTGTGTACGCGGGTTCGAATCCCGCACAGGGTACCAATTTAATAATAAACATTTTGTTTTAATATAAAAAGACGCGAACAGCCAAATAATTATTTATAAATTTAAGGGTGGCAACTGAAGTTAAAGGTTCAAGTCCTTTATCTCCCAACATTTTATATGGGAGATTAGCTTAACTGGATAAAGCGTCAGTAAATTTATTTATAAGTGTCTTGATTTGGTGCCATAGTCTAGCGGTTACGACGACGCCCTGTCACGGCGTAGGTCGGGGTTCAACTCCCCGTGGCACCGCCATTTACGGGACTAGTGTAATGGTAGCACAGCGGTCTTCAAAACCGTAAAGGGAGGTCTCCAAAGCCTCAGGTCAGGGTTCGAATCCTTGGTCCCGTGCCATTTTAGGGGAATGGTGTAATGGCTAGCATAGCGGTCTCCAAAACCGTTGATCTGGGTCCGAATCCTAGTTCCCCTGCCATATTGCCGGGTAGTCAAGCGGTAAGACACATGACTTTGACTCATGGATGCGTTGGTTCGAATCCAACCCCGGCAGCCATTTTGACATTTAAGGGGCGGACAAGGCTTAGGCGTATGAAACAGGACGGTGGGACGCGAGTGGCCCCTTTAATATATATTTGATTTTTTTTAAAATTTATTATATAATATAAATGTAATAAAGAAAGGGTTGATAAATATGATATATATATGCCCTACTTGTAGTAAAGAGTTTAAAACTGAAGGAGAGGTAACTGCACATTTTTTAAAGTGTTGGAAAGAACAAAACCCTCATCATAAATCTAAGCCAGCTCCTCGTAGTGAAGATATAACTACAACCGAGGTGAATGAAGACATTATGGCTTTCTTTGATAGTTTGAAAGGGGACGATGACGATGAACGAAGTAATGGTTAAAACTCATTTAATTATTACTGATATACACGATGAATACCATATAAAATGGTGTGGTAGTATTAAAGATACTACTCCACTAATGGAGAATGGTAAACCCGTTTTTGTTATTCGTAGTAAAGAGGGGGCCGTAGAGATGAATACGGTTGATATGAAATATTTAGAAGATGTTGCTAAAAAAATGACAGCTCCGAGAGGAAGAACTGCATTAACTACCGATACTGCAAGGATAAATATTAAACAAATAGATGGGACTGAAAAAACATTGGGAATTTTAACCCATGACCATATTAAACAATTTGCACCTATGTATGATGCAGTATATTATAGATAAAATATGCCGTGTGTCCGGGCGGTGAGGGAGCGGTCTTGAAAACCGTTGGTCTGAAAGGGCTTGTAGGTTCGAATCCTATGCACGGCGCCATAGATGTCCTCTTAGCTCAGCTGGATAGAGCATGGCTCTTCTAAAGCCAGTGTCCTAGGTTCAAATCCTAGAGAGGACGCCATTTTAAAAACAATTATTTTATATAAATAGGAAACGCAACTGAAGTTCGCGAACGATAAGTAGACACGGGTTGCCAGCTTTCTGTGGAATATGGAGATTGGGAAAGCATTTAAATTGGGCGATTATATCAGTTGGTTAGATAGCTTGCCCTACAAGCAAGATGTCATAGGTTCGAGTCCTATATCGCCCACCATTGATTATGTCTATGTAGTTTAATAGAAGAACACTTGCTTGATACACAAGGGGTACGAGTTTAAATCTCGTGATAGACGCCAAGGAGAGCTGAATATAGACTAGATCTACTCATATGACGGTATGCCTATGATAATGACCTAAGAAAGTTTACTTTTATGGTTTAGCAGAGAAAAGTGCTAGGTGAAAACCCTAGATGGGATGTGGTTGTATTGGAAACAAACAGCGATGGTGGCTATATTTAATAGTTTGAATTGAGGTGCATTTCTACAAGTTTGGGGTAAGCTAATCACTTATCGCTTACAAGTGTGGTGAGGCACAGACATTAGATTTTAAATGTTTAGAAATGTATTCTTGGGGAGTTAGCTCAGCTGGGAGAGCGCCACGCTTGCTCGATAGACTATAAGTAATAAAAAATTATGGATAGTAAACAAATAGGTAATTTGACTGAATTACAATGTATAACTCGTTTTTATGAACTTGGATACTCTGTAAGTATTCCTTATGGAGATTCTGAAAAATATGATTTTATAGTAGATATAAATAATAAATTGTATAAAATGCAATGTAAACATGCTACGCCTTCTTATACTGAAGATGGTCAACTTGATTATCTTACGATAAGAACTATATGGCAAAGTGGATATACAAAGGGAAAATCTTTTGAGAGGCATAAATATACAGAAGATGATATAGATTTCTTTGTTACACACTGGCAAGGTAAAAATTATATCGTTTCTGTAAAAGAGTGTTCTACTCAAAAAATATTAAGAGTTTTACCACCAAAAAATAATCAAATTAAAGGTGTTAATTTCTTATATTTATTTGAAGATGAGGAGGTTTGTAAAAACTTATAGCATTGTCGAGTAACCGTGGAGGTCAGGGGTTCGATCCCCCTACTCTCCACCATTTGATTATTAGTGAGGTGAGATGTATGAAAAAAACATTAACTGAACTTGAAATATATGCAGAGAGAAGATATATAATAAATAGATACTATAAAAAATATGTAAGGGCATTTTATTATTTTTTGAAATGGAAATATTATGCAAGAAAGAATATGAAGAATTTTTTGACAAAGTAAAAAATTTTTGATATAATATTATTGAAAAGATAAATTAGACAAGAAATCAGCAAACAAAGGGAACAAAAAGTTTCAGAAAATTTTATACTTAGGATTAACAGAATTATTAGATGGAGTTAAGCACAGCCCGCATGGCGGGATCGTAGGAATCGTGTGAATTGTGGTGATGTTATAACACGCACAACGAGAGTAGGAACACACTTCTTGTCTAGATTTTTCATTTCAATTCCCTTTCCGAGGTTCTCATTTCGAGAACCTCACTTTTTATTTTGACAATTTTATAAAAAAATGATATAATATATATGTAAGGAAAATTCTTGCAAAAGAATAGAAGGAGAATGAAAAATGAATAATAAATTAGTAGAGGGTTTATTAGAAACCACAAATTTTGAAGAAACTGAGAACGGGGCTTTAGCTCATAAATCGACGCTTTCCGCACTATATGATATGTTCGCTTTTGGTGGAGCATATAGAATGCGTGAAGATAATGATTGTATATTATTATTTAAAAATGCGTTTGAAGAAAACCCAGAATTAGCTTTAAAATGCTTATTCTATCTTCGTGATATTAGGGGTGGACAAGGAGAAAGAAGATTTTTCCGTGTATGCTTTCATTGGTTAGCAAAGGAATATCCACAAATTGCTATTGCAAATATCTCTAATATTGCTGAATATGGTCGATATGATGATTTATATTGTTTAGTAGGAACTCCTGCTGAATTAGCTATGTTCGACTTTATGGAAAAACAATTACAAGCAGACATCACAAGTTTAGCAAACAGTGAAAATACGGGAGTATCTTTATTAGCTAAATGGATTAAAAGCGAAAATGCTTCATCTGTTGAAACTAAAGAACTTGGAAATAAAACTAGAGAACATCTAGGTATGTCCCATAAAGAATATAGAAAAATGCTTGCCGCATTAAGAACTAGAATTAATATTGTTGAAAAATTAATGTCTGAAAATAGATGGGAAGAAATTGAATTTGATAAACTACCTTCTAAAGCAGGTTTACAATATAGTAATACTTTTGCTCACAAAGATATAATTGAAGATAAATATGCAGAATTCATGGCAAATAAAGCCAATAAAGTAAACGCTAAATCATTATTCCCATATGAGATAGTTAAGAAGGTAACTGATAAAATGTCTTACTATGGAATAAATATGACAGAAACTGAAAGAGCAACTTTACAAAAATACTGGGATAATCAAAATGATTATTTAGAAGGTAAAAAATGTAAAATGATGTGTGTTGTAGATACATCTGGATCTATGACTTGCTCAAGCGGATCTGTTAGACCTATTGATGTTGCAATTTCACTTGGAATGTATTGTGCAGAAAGAATTGGGGAGCCATTTAAAAACTATTTTATTAGTTTTGCTAGCAGACCACAATTTATAAAAGTTGAGGGAGTAGACTTTGTAGATAAAGTACAAAGAATTTATAAACAAAACTTATGCGACAATACTGACCTTTCCGCAGTCTTTGAATTACTAAGGTCAACTATCTTGGGGCATGATATACTAAAATCTGATATTCCTGAAACAATCGTTGTAATCTCTGATATGGAGATTGACAGAGGAAGTTATTGGAGATCTGAACAAGAAACCCTAACTGAAATGGAAAAGATCAGAGAACAATGGGCTCTATCTGGACTAAGACTTCCAAAATTAGTTTATTGGAATGTAAATGCTAGAAATAATCGTATTTTAGATTTAGGCTGGAACGTATCTTACGTAAGTGGATGCTCACCAATAATCTTTAAGAGCGTTATGACTGGTAAAACAGGGGAACAATTAATGTTAGAAGTGCTTCAAGCTGAAAGATATAATAAAGTTGTATATATAAATGAGTAGTCTTAGGGCTACTCTTTTTTTATTGTTTTTATATAAAAATTATGATATAATATTTATATAAGGAAGTGATAAGTATGAAAAATATTATAGGAATGAATTTGCAAGAAGCAAGAAAATATTTAGACTTAACTGTCGAGCAAGTTGCGGCAGTGATACATATGGAAATTGATGACATTGAGGCATATGAGTCTGGGGAAAAGTGTCCTGACAGCCGCATACTTATCAAATTCTCAAAACTTTATGGAGTATCTTGCTTAGAGCTCTTGACTGAACACGACTTCTCATTATCTAAAGATGAGAGGGCTGTAGCAGAACTTCTAAAAATGGTAAATGAAAATAAGAAACATCTTTGATTTTATACAAAAATTATTATATAATATATATGTAATAAATAAGAAAGGTGTGTGTGATTATGTTAAAGAAAGATTTAATTAGAAAATTTGTTAAAAGTATAGACAAAGATTTTAAGGTTTCTTTCACTGATACTTTTGAGGTAGATATACCTGAAGAACATATTTATATAACATTTGACCACGATAAAGAATTAGATAAGATGTATGATGATTTCTTATATGAACAATTTGGTAAAAGATATAATGTATTCTTAATGAGTTTGCTTCACGAAGTTGGTCATATTATGACTTATGAAGATGAACTTGAAGAAGGAAGAGATATTATATATGGTTTATTAAAATTAAATTATGAAGAAGGTAAATCAGATGTTGCTGAATATAATCATAAATACTTTTTAATTCCTATGGAGTTTGAAGCAACTTCTTGGGGAGTATGGTATTACGAAAATCATAAAGAACAATGTGATGAGTTAATAAGAAAGTTAGGAGTGTGATTTCTATGTTATTTAAAAAGAAAAAAGAAGTAGTATATGTAGTAACTGGTATGACTTGGGAAGATCATGGGGACTGGATGCCTAGCGTATGTTACCCAACATTTCCGCAAAGAATGGTTTTTAATTCATATAGAAAAGCTCGTAGATTTGTAGATGGTATAATGAAAGATATTATGCAAGAAGCTCTTGAAATGGATTATAAATTAGAAGATGTTCACTTTAACGAAGAAGAAAATACATTAGAAATAAAGTTTGAAACAGGAACTATTGAAGATTGGATAATAACAAAAAGAGAGATATTATAATAAAGGAGGAATTGAAATGACACTTGGAGAAAGAATGAAAGAATATGAAATGCAATCTAGAACAAGATTACTTCGTAGAACACCAGTAATTATTAGATTGGACGGTTGTCATTTCCACACTTGGACAAGAGGATTAGATCGACCTTATGATGCAAACCTTATTAACATAATGCAAAAGACAATGAAATCTTTATGTGAACAAATTCAGGGGTGTGTATTGGGTTATACTCAATCAGATGAGATTACTCTTGTTTTAGTAGATTACCAAAAAATAGAAAGTATGGCTTGGTATGATAACCAAGTTCAAAAAATGTGTTCAGTTGCCGCAAGTATAGCAACTAATGCTTTTCAAAAGGCTCTTGATGAAGAAATAGAAATGTTAGAAATAGATGCTCAATGGCATAATCAAAACTTTATGTTAGATGATGAGCTTTACTGTTGGAAAAAAGCTGAGTTATTAAGAGATAAAAGATACAAGGCTAATTTTGATGCAAGAGCATTCAATATACCAACATATGAGGTAGTTAATAACTTGATCTGGCGTCAACAAGATTGCACAAGGAATAGTGTAAACTTATTAGCTCAATCATTATATCCACATAAAGAATTACAAGGTATCAATAGTAAAGATTTACAAGATAAAATGTTTACTGAAAAAGGTATAAATTGGAACGAACAAAGAACAGATTTTAAACGCGGGGCTTGTGCAATAAAAGATGAAGATGGTAAATGGTTCATAGATACTGAGATACCTATCTTTACTGAAAATAGAGAGTATATCCGCAAATTAGTAGACTTAGATTAAAATAAATAAACTTCTTTGATTTTTTATAAAAATTATTATATAATTATATTGTAAAAAAGAAAGGAAGGGATTTTAATGAAAAAGAAAATAATGAAAAGACTTCACGAAATATTAATTGAAATTGTGAAGGCTGATGATGCCGACCTTGACAAAATAGGTGCAGAATTAGTTGAAATTGAAAAGAAACTAATGGGATACAAACCCAAAGCACCTGAAAAGAAAAGTTTATTTTAAACTTTTCTTAAAATATAATTGTCGGTGGCGAGACTGAAAGTGAAAGATCGAGTAAGGTATAACGAACCGCTGCAAAATATATAGTCGTTAGTATATGGACACAGGGTGAACAATAGGGTAATAGACTTGTGCGGCAATTATATTTTAAGAAGAGTTTAAGATTTATATTTGATATTTTATAAAAATTATTATATAATATATATGTAATAAGAAAAGGGAAGGTGATATTATGAAAAATACAAAATTTACTGCAAATGAATTGTTAGACAGCATCAATAGAGAATTATCACAAGGAGATATAAATGAAATCTATAAAGCATTAGTTGCTTGGAATGTAGGGCTTCAAGAAATTAAACCTGAAGATGAAGAAAAATTAGATAAAGTAATAGATTATTATTTTGACAGAGATTATATTAGAGGTTTCATCAATGAAGAAATTTTAGATTATGCTATTGAACTATTTGATGACGAAGAAGAAATTTAATTTGATAATTTATAAAAATTATTATATAATATATATGTAAATAAAAAAAGGAGTGATAAAAATGTTAAATCAAGTAGTATTAATTGGAAGAATTAAAGAAATGCATGAAGGGAAAATTATAATATCTATCCCAAGAAATTACAAAAACGAAGATGGAGAATATGATAATGATTTAATAACTGTTTTTGTAAGAGGGCAATTAAATGATACTGTTCAAGATTATTGTTCTATTGAGGACATTGTTGGAGTAAAAGGTAAAGTATCAACTGAAAAAGATAATATTATTATAGAGGCAGAGAAAATAACATTCTTAAGTACCTCAAAAAAAGATTAATTGATTTTTGTAAAAAATTATTATATAATATATATGTAAATAAAAAAAGGAGTGATAAAAATGATAAAGATTACCTATAAACAAGAACCATATCATTATGATTTCACTGGTGGTCAACCTTATGATATTGAAACTGTTGTTACTTTAAATGAAGACATCTCCGCAGATATGGCAATAAGGGCTTTTCTAAGATTGTTAAATGTAGCAACATATCACGTAACTTTAAAAACATTAAAGAATTTAGTTGAAGATTTAGAAACTGAAGGCTATGCTGATGATGATAGAATAATGTAATATATTTGATAATTTTTAAAAAATATAATATAATATATATAACAAAAGAAAAAATATAAATTAGGAGTTGTTGAGGAACCCATGAGCTAAGTTGAAGCAGGGTGCGGTTAATCTGGAAGTTCTCCTTTATCAAAAACTTCTCCGTTGAAGTTTAAACTTAGACCGGGACCAGAGGGAATGCACCCATGTGCTTGCGGCTACCGTACGACCTACATTATGTAGACGAAGAGTAACAATACGCAGTGATGGACTGAACTGGCGGTATAGAAATAGGGGCGTCTGAGCTACTTAGTAGCGATTGTCCAATGGGTGGTGCCAAGCCGTGATCAGAGTTAGACGGCAATAAACATTGATATATTCTATTGTAGCAATTATTAAAGCAACCCTCCAATTAAGAGGTTTTAATAATAAAACACCGATATAAAAAATGGGAGGCTACTTCGGGACAGCCATTTGGTTGAATATATCTCACTTTAATAAAAAATTGCGGTGATGTCTCTTCGGAGCTCACTTGGTAAGTTAGATGTGTCTAACTTACTGTCAATGATAATAATTACCTGAGGCAACCAATATGAGAACTCCTCACGCGGGCCCGATCCCGCCGCACTGATTAAGTTCTGGTGTGTGACAGAGACTGTGGTTAAAATTGTAGGTAATTATAATATATACAGAGTAATCAGGGTGCAACCGCAGAATGAGGATAAAAAGATTGTCCTGAGCCTCAACTCAACATATATAAATCTATGGATGTCTGCGTTCTAGTTAATATGCATAACTTGCTAGCGAATAAAGGAGTAGAAACATATAGGACTGTGGGCTACAGCACAGGATAATGGTGGGTGTAGTAGAGTTTTAATGGAATGGCTGAGAATCCCGTCAGGTGTTGAACGGCTTTAGGGGAACCTGAAAACAAGCCAACTTAATTTAGTTATAACAGGTCACGACCGATCCTCAAACCTGAATGACAAAATTGGGGAGACTCACTGGGTAAGCTAGATGCCAGCCGTGGGGGAGGAAAAAGCACCTATGGATGCCGGGTTATAGCAGACGCATCCCGTTGAAAGTGCCGCCATATTGCTGTAGAAGGTTAGTCAGCCGAAATATGGGAGCTTGTATATCTCAAAAAATATACTAAAAAATTATTTTACCGAGTACTCAAAAATAATTTGATTTTTAATAAAAAATATAATATAATGTATATAGAAAAGTTAAGAAAAGAAAAAAAACTGTGGGTTGGCTCTCCAGTAAAAAGTTGAAAGATCTGTCAGGGGTTCAATAAAACCTGACCATTCATAGAATGCGTGCTCCGCGATAATGGAGACCTCAACATTAACGATACAAATGGGAACCCGCCAAGGCTGAAAGAACAGTAAATGGGGCGGCAGGGAGAGTGTTTGAAATTGCCAAATTGATAAAGGGTATAACATCAACTTTTAGAAGCTCGAGTAATTCTAAAAGAGAAGTGAAGCGAGGTGAACTCGTCTAGTGAGGGAGGACTAGAAAGATACGATAGCTGAATAGGAGTCATGACCTATAAATTGTGGATATAAAAAGAGAGTAGCGATCCACCCGATTTCACAAAATACTAGAAATTAAGTTTTCAACTTTATCAGGTTTGTTAGGATGAATGGTTTAGTCTAAGTTTTGCCAAATAATTCTTGTCCTTTAACGAAGGAATTTGTTAATAAAAACTTAATAGTCTATATCTGAGAAGATATAGCTATGAGCTAAATAAGTGATTATTTATCTCATAGGTATACCTCCTTGTATGCCGATTGGATAGTTAGGTAATCTTATCAGTAGGTATCCCTAACCGCCATATGAAAGTGGAATGGAACTGATCGAGTTATATGCAATCTCGGGTTGGAGGTCGGAAAAATTGCATATGTATAATGCAATCTACTGCTAGCGAAAGTGTAGATATCCGTTGGTTACGGTTGAAAAGTTTTATAACTGAGTAAAAAATAGCCATTTGATTTTATATAAAAAATATTATATAATATATATGTAAAGTAAAGAAGAAATAATTTATTGAAGTGAAAGATGGTGAGAACACCCCATTGCTGATTATAGAGGCTTTGGTAGGAGGGCGTTGGTTACAGTCCAACCGATAAATTATAAAATTACTTTACAAATTAAAAAAATTATTATATAATATATATGTAAAGAAAAGAAAAAGATAAAAATATGGTTTGGTACTCCCTGTTGGTAGAAGGAGCTAAGTATATACCGAGCTACTGAGTAGCGAAATATATCAGCCAATTCTTAAATGATTACTTGATAATAATTAAAAATTATTATATAATATATATAGAAAAAGAAAGAAAAATAGTTGAAACAACCTACCAAGAATACTTGGTGACGAGGTCGATAAAGTTTCTTCCTGAAAAGGTCTTATTAGTGGCGAAACGGTTTTAACCTAATAATCGTTTAGGGGTTTGGTATAGACCTTATTCCTAGACGCTAATATAGAAAACGTAGAGCGATCGACGCTATATAAGAGGGCGTAGTTACCGCGAGTTGACTTAAACCCACTCGTAAAAATATATATAAAGAAAGGAATTGAGGAGAAATGGAAAAAATGACTAAGAAAGAATATTTTGGAGAAATCAAAAAAATCGTAGAAGGAGCTAATGTTGATAATAGAGATGAAATCATAGAATTCATCGACAGACAAGTTGAATTGTTATCAAAGAAATCAAACACTAAAACAAAAACTCAAAAAGAAAACGAAGTTTTAGTAGAAGGAGTATATGAAGCATTAGTTGCTGTTGCTAAACCTGTAACTGTTACTGAGTTGCAAGAAGCAAATGAAGATATGGCTAACTACTCAAACCAAAAATTATCTGCATTATTAAGAATGTTAGTAAATGCTGGTAGAATAGTTAAGACTATCGACAAGAAAAAATCTTACTTCTCAGTAAACGCTGACTAAGATAATATGAGGGGCTAGATCCCCTCTTTTTTTTTCAACCTATTTCCGCACCGACTTTTTTAAAAAATAGGTTAAAAATCTATTGACATTTTTAAAAAAATTTGATATAATATATATAGAAAATGAAAAAATAATAAAAATTCTTATGAAAGGGAAGGGTGATTGTTATGAGATACAAATTAAATGAAACAAAGGAAATTAGAATTCCAGATGAGGATATCCAAAGATTAATGTCTACTATGAAATTAGACCAAGATGAAGCTGTTCAACTTTGGTTAGAAGACGAGGGATACTTAATCAATGAAGAGCAAGAAGCACTTTGCAGAAAAGCAAAAGAAAACAAAGTAAAAACTAGGGGCGAGAGAAAAGCACCTATCATATTAAAAAACAAAAAAGAAAAAATTGTAAAAGACAATCCAACAAAAGAAATGGTTATCTCAGAAATAGCAAAAATACTTCCAGCTTTTGCAACTAATATCAAAATAGAAAACAAGGCTAAGTTAATCACTTTTAATATTGGAGATGATGAATTCAAATTAGACCTTGTTCAAAAGAGAAAGAAAAAAGGAGAATAAAATTAGGGGACTGCATTATGAAGAAAGAGCAACTGTTAAAGATACTAACAATAGTAGCAATAATTATCATAGTTATATTTGTTTTAATGGTAATAAATGTAACTATTGGAATGTATATTGACCACCAATGCTATCAACTAGAACCTAATGAAAATTATATATCAACAATTTGTGAACGATACTGGAAATAATTTCTTTTCTATATAAAGAAAGGAGATTACATAATGAGATTTGAATTTCGAGGACAACAAAAAGATACTCCTAATAAATGGGTCTACGGTAGTTTGATCGGCGATGATATTATATATGATACTGAGTGTCATAGAGTAGACCTTAACTCGGTGGGATTTAGTTCAGGATTACATGATTGTTTTGGAATAAAAATTTTTGAGAACGATATTATATTAAACTTAAAAACGAACCAATACTATGAAGTTACATTTGACGGGACTGATTTCTGGTTGAAGCGAGTTTCCGCACCATTTAACTTTATGCTATTGACAGATGTAGACTTAGATGTAATTAAAGTAGTTGGTAACTCATATAAAGTTGAGGAGGAATAAAAGTGCTAGAAATATTGATTGGGATACTTATTCTATTGAAACTAATCTTTGGAACTATCATAGTTCACGAAGTGAGAAAGCCTCAAATGGTCATTATAAGACCATATAGTGAATTCTTCGATACAGAAGATAATTTCACAGAGGACGATTTTGAAGAGGAGGAAGAGTCTGATATATCTATATAAGGGCTCTTCTTTTTTGCTATTGTGTCTTAAAAATCATTGTCTTTTTAAGAGGGGTTTTAAGATAAAAAGAACGAATATATTCAACTCACTGTGGACAATTATAGTTAATTTTATCAACAAAATATTGATATATAATTAGAAAGGAGAGATACAATTATGACTTTAAGAGAAGCCGCTCAACAACTTGGGAAAAGTGAAAGCACTATCTATAAAAACTTTAAAAGAACCCAAGAAACGTTGAAAAAGAAAGGTATCATTCTTACTAAATGGGGCGTAGATGATTACGAAATAGAATATGAAGAACAAGATGAAGATAAAGAAACTTATCTAGAGAAAATGAGAAGAGAATACAAAGAAAGCAAAGGAGATAAGTAAGATGGATACAAAGACAAAGTACTTTACAGTGTACAATATGAAGTACGCAATGGAATTAAAAAATAAGGGGCATAAAGTCGTTGAAATACTTCCTAATCCAAAGAAACCTAGCTTTATGTGTTGGGTATTCGAAGTTGATGAAACCTTTCATCTAGACTTTGCGCACATTAAAGGGGGTGCCCGCATTGGAAGATAAGAAAATTACAGTTCGTCAAGAATGGATTGATAGTGCTCTTGATTTACTTGATAAAGAAGAACTTAAAGAATATATATATGGAATTGTTATGTACGGGCTATATGATGAAAAAATAAACCCTGAAAATAAAACAGTTAAGATGTCCTTAAATTTAATCTATCCTAATATAGATAGAATAACTAATTATAAACAAAAATTTGAGGGCGGCAGTAGCAGTAAAGATAATGGAAGACCGCAAAAATATGATGCTGTTGAAGTTTGGCAATTATGTCAAGAGCTTAAAACAGGAAGAGAAGTAGCTAATGCTCTTGAAGAGAAATATGGGGGCGAAGTTAATCTAAAAGGTCTATATAGTAATAAGGGTTGGATCAATAGAAAAGATCCCAACTTTTTAGGGGGCGGAGATGAAACTTCTACAAGTAAAAAAGACTTTACTTTTTAGGGGCGGTAGTTCTCGATCAAAGATCTTTTAGAGGGCACTTCCGCATCCGCAAGATTGAGTTTTGCCAATTTTTAAGAATTACTTTTTGGATTTTTTGGCTGAAAAATTCTGTAAATGTCTGAAAAGTCGACAAATGGTTTTTCCGACGAGTTGTCTGAAAAGTATATGATTTTGTCTGAAAAAGAATCTTTTCGGAATCTTATAAGAGTCTTTTAAGACAAGTTTTAAGACAAAAATGTCTAAATAAAATGCTAGATTTGTCTGAAAAGTTAATGAATTTGTCGGAAAAAGAGTCTTTTTCAGAGTCTTTTCCGATTCAAAAAAGAGTCTTTTCGGAGTATTCTGAAAAACTAATATAATATAAGAGAATTTTCAGAATTCAGACAAATTCTGAAAAGAAAAAAGAGCTTCGCTCTTTTTTAAGGCTGGGCTGATCCGATATGAGGAGATAGAAAGTGAGGTATTGCCGCATATGGTAGAAGTAAATAAATTAGATTTGACTATTGATGAGATAAACTTTATAGTAGATGGTTATAAGAATAAAGTAGCTGCCGCATGTAAAGAATATATTGATAGTAAAGATAGAAATATAAGGAAGTTAAAAGCTGAAGTAGAAGATTGTTTTGCAGGTTTAGAAGAGTTTGATGAAATTGTAAGAAAGGCACAAATAAAGGAAGATGAAGATACTATTATTATTAGTGGCGATAGTGGTATTACTTATTTTGCCGGTGGACGATGGTAGGTAAGAGATAAGAACGATAGCTTGATAGCTTGATTGATTTGCTATTGATAGGTAGATATGAAGCGGAAATGACTGGGATGAGGTGTGTGAGGTGCCTCGGGTCCCGATATATGATCTTCTTATCACATTCTTATCGTTATCGTTTTTGTTATATGTAAAAAAAATGAAGAGTTCTTTGAACTCTTTTTTGTTAGGCTCTTGACTTGTAATTTGGCTTTATCTATTGACTTTATACTTTTGACGTAAAAATGTTAAGAACTAATAAAAATAATTAACTTTTCGAGGCTTATTTTGCTTCTCTTGATTTTTATTAAAAAATTTGATATAATTATAATGGGAGAGAATAATAATAATAGGATGCGGAAACCGACCGCGTCCTTTTTATGATTTAGACGATGCTTAATTTATATTATTTGACTTTATTTAAAAAATATATTATAATATAATGGGAAAGTGTTGTCTTTTTTTTTTTTTTTTTTTTTTTGGGGGACCCCGTTCCAAGATCATTGAGTGATAGAGTAATCGCGCGTTAAAAGTGTCGTTTTTTTATATTATATCATATTTTATTTATTTTGTCAAGTAAAAATTTTAAGTGGCGTTTGCGCTGGAAGATATAGATCAAAGTCATATGGACCGGGATCTAAGATCTAAGGTTTAGTTATGGGAAATATTAGGCGTGGAAGCTGTGCCTGGAAGCTATATGAAAAATCGCATATGGGGTCTTAGGAGCGAAAAACGGCATCGCACGTTCACCCGCGAGCCGATTATAGCACATTTCCGCCTAAAAGTTAAGCATTTTTTATAAAAAAATGCAATTTTTTACACATTTTTATACAAAAAAAGAAGAAAATCTTCTATTTTTCTTCTTTTTTCTTGCGTTTTTGCACTAAATCAACCTTAAAATCTTCATTTTTGAAAGAAAATGTAATCAATTTGGCTTTATTTTCTATTTTTAAGTCAGTTATTTCAAGATTTTGTAGTGCATTTGCAATAGTTTGAATAATTAACTCTTTGGTAGGGTTTTCTTTGACTACCCTTTCTTTTTGAGTTTTCTTTTTAGTTGTATCAGTTGCAACTAACTTAACTTTGTTTTGTTTAGATTTTTCTACAAGTTCTTCTTGTTCTTCATTTACAAGATAGCCCTCATCTTCTAACCACATTAACAAAACATCTTCTAGGTCAGTGTCTAGTGCTTTGATAGTTCTTTCTACCCATTCGGCACTAACTTTTACAACCTTTCCAGTTTCAAGTGTTAGTTCGTAAACTTTACCATTTAATTTGTAGTCTTTCATTTTATCACAACCTTTCTTACTATAATAATTATACTACTTAACACCTATTTTGTCAATAGGTATTTTAATAAAATTATTTTTTGTTCAAGAGTGAAATCTTCACAAATGCAAATGTCCTCCCAAGTCATTATTCTTTTTTTCATAGTTATCATCTCCTTACATTATAATTATACCACATCTAGAAAATAAGTCAAGTGTTTTAGGAAAAAAATAAAAAAAATTTTTTTGTAAAAAAGGCTTGACAAAAACTCAAAGGTGTGGTATAATATAAATAGCGGGGTGAAGGCGACCGCAGTGGAGCCGAGGGGTGTAAAGTTTACATGTAAAGTGTAAAGTGTAAAATAAAAAAAATGAGTGTCAAGTTGACACTCATTTAACTTAGGCAACTGTAAAGTAAGATTTCTTTTTGTCAACTGTCTTTACAACTTTTTTGTCATTTTCAACTAATTGTTTTAGTAAAGCACTTAATTTTTGGTTGCTATAATTAGCCATTTCAGTATTTAGTTCTTGCATTTCAGTTATTGTAACTGGTTTAGCAATTTCAGTTAATGCCTTTACGATAGCACCTTTAATGTTTTCATTTTCGATTTGAGTTTTAGTTTGAGTATTTTTTGAACTCTTACGATTTAATAATTCGATTTCGTGTTCACAGAACTCTACTATTCTTGTGTCATTAGCACATACTCCTTTAATCATTTCAAACATTTCTCTTTTTGTCATTTTTTCCATAATATCTACCTACCTTTCTTTTCTATATTATTTTTAATGACTTTGTAAGATTTCTTTTTTCTTTATCTTACATATTTATTATAACATAATCATTTTAAATTGTCAATAGTTTTTTTTTAACTTTTTTAATGATTATGTGATAATCTTTTTTCTTTATCTTACATACTTATTATAACATTTTATTTTTTAAAAGTCAAGCATTTTTTTAATTTTTTTATTTTTTTTTAAAACTCTTTTCTTAACTTTTCTATAATAATTATAACATTTTATTTTTAAAAAGTCAATAGTTTTTTTTAACTTTTTTTATTTTTCTTTAGCGTCGAATTCTACGCCTAGATAATCAGTTTCATTTAAAACGATTTCTTCATTATTGTATTGGTCTATAACTTGGTTTTCGGCGTCGATTTTATCAACTGCTTTAACTATAATTTTTTTTTGTAAAGTTTCAGTGATGTAAACAACAAACTCTTTTTTTTCTTCCATTTTTATCACCTTTCCTTTCTTACATTATAAGTATACTATAAATAAAAAAATAAGTCAAGCATTTTTTAAAAACTTTTTTATTTTTTTTTAGTTTTGGGATTTTACGTCAATTTACGTAAACTTGACATGTCAAGTGTAAAATACTTGACATGTAAATTGACATGTAAAGCGCTCCGCGGCGGCGGATCGCGGAGCGCTCGTAGCATTATAGCACATTCCCGCAATTTTGTCAAGTGTTTTTTGAAAAAAAAATAAAAAAAACTAAGGGTTACCCCTTAGTTGAAAATCTTATATAGAGAAATAAGATTTTTTCTTATCAACAGTTTTTACAACTCTGTTTTCAGCAACTAGTTGTTTTAAAAGTGCTGATAATTTTTGATTAGAATAGTTTGCCATTTCACTATCTAATTCTTGTAATTCAGTGATAGTTACGGCTTTAGCAACTCTTTCTAAACTTTCAACAATAGCATTTTTGATGCTTTCATTTTCAATTTGTGTTTTAGTTTGAGTTGATTTACTTGATTTTCTATCAAGTAATTCTAATTCGTGATTAATGAACTCTACGAATAATTCATTTGAAGCGATTGCCTCTACTTCTAGCATTTTTGAGAATACCTCTCTTTTAGTTAATTTTTTGTTTTCCATAATATCTACCTACCTTTCTTTTAATTTTATTATGGTGTAATAAGAATTAACTCTTTTCTTATTACATTTATATTATATCATAACTAATTTAATTTGTAAAGTATTTTTTTAATTTTTTTTATTAGTTATGTTATAACCATTTCTTATTACATTATTATTATAACATTTTATTATTTAAAAGTCAAGTGTTTTTTTTAATTTTTTATTTTTTTGTTTTCCCCTTTCCTTAACTTTCTATAATAATTATACTATTATTTTTTAAAAAAGTCAATAGTTTTTTTAAAGTTTTGGGAAAAATTTTCGCGATACGCCCGGACGCGTTGTAGATCAACTTTTTTCTAAGGGGCTATTCCAAGCAAAAAACGTCGCGTGACGTCCCACCACGCGACGCACAGCAACGCCGCCAGGCGTTTCCGCATTAAAAAATTAAAAATACGCTAAATTGCGTATTTTTGTGCTTTTGGGTTAGCATTGCGACCGTGCAACTTTTTGTTTGTTTTACCCTTTCTAGCAAGATTTTGTGCAGTTCTCATGAATTGTGCTGCGTTTTTGTCAACAACTACTTTGTTAACTACTTTTCTTTTAGCCATAGTATCGACCACCTTTCTTATTACACTTATATTATAGCATTTTATTATTTTTTTGTCAATAGTTTTTTTTAAAACTTTTTTATTTTTTTTAGTAAGTCGGTTGCTAAAAGTCAAGAATTAACTTTTTGCAACCAAACTTTTCAACTACTAGATTAGCAAGTGCTTGATAAGTCATTTCTTTGTTAATGTTGTCTAATAGTGTGTAATAATCGCAAGGAAATAACTCACTTTTGTAATTATTCTTTTCAGCAATAGCAAATGTCCCATCATAGTTTTTTTGTAAGTATAATATCATAACTTAACACCTCTTTCTCTTACATTATAATTATCTCATACTATTGATTATTTGTCAAGTATTTTTTTTCTAATTCTTGAAGTTTATCTAGAATATCTTCAACATAAATTAGTTTATCATTATCTCCATAAAGAATGTTATTAATACAATCTTGATAATCCCAAATAAATCCTTCTTTTTCTAAAAAATCTTTTAATTCTTCTATTAGTTCTTTCATTTTATCACTCTCTTTCTTACATTATAATTATCTCATACTATAAGAAAAAAGTCAAGTGTTTTTTGCATTTTTTTAAAAAGTTTCGGGAAGTGACAACGCGTCCTGGTGTATCATTTTTCACTTGACAAAAACTTGACATGTAAACATTATGTAAACTCGGCGCCCCTCGATCATGCACGCGCCGCCGCGAAACACCTGGTTGAGTTGTTAAGCTATTGCTAAAAATAAAAAGACTATTTGCAACTAGTCTTTTTATTAATTCACTTTACTTGTCTATTGAGAATAGTGAGAAAGAGTTTGGGCTGCGTCTACCAATTTCGCCACATTCGACTTTTAGACCGAATAGAGAGATTCGAACTCTCAAATAAACTTTGTTTACCACCCCTGATAAATTATTCTTTTCAAAATAATTTATCACGAGAGGTAAAACTCTCATTCCTTTATTACAATACTATTATATCATTAATTTTCTAATGTGTCAATAGTTATTTTAATATTTTTATAATTATTTGTAGTTTCAAATGAATAAATTTTGTTTTTAACAATTATGTTTAGTATTTCACAAGTATCAGTAAAACCCCAATCAATATCATCAATAATATTTTCCATTCGTAAAATATCAAGTACTTTTTCAAGCATTTCTTCATAATTTACTTTTTTCATTTTTATCACTCTCTTTCTCTTACATTATAATTATACCATAACTAGATTTTATTGTCAATAGTTTTTTTAATAAAATTATTTTTTAATCAAAATTTATATCTTCAATTTCAATAGACATTTTAGAATTTCCAAGAGAAAAAGTATAAACTCTTAAAAAGACTATTCCATTTTTTATAATCGTATTCATAATATTGACATCAGTATCACTTAATATTTCATAATCAAAAATGACTTTTTCTCCTTTTAAAAATTTTAACACTCTTTCTAAATTTTCCATTTTCATAATATCAACACCTTTCCTTTATTACATTATTATTATATCATTTTATTATTTATTTGTCAATAGTTTTTTAATAAAATTATTTTTTAATCAAGAGTAAACTCGTCAGTAATACAAATATCTTCCCCAGTTAATACTTTTTTAACATCTCTATCCCTCCTTACATTATAAGTATACCATACCCTAGAAAATAAGTCAAGGTTTTAGGAAAAATTTTTTCTATAAAATTTTTCATTTTTCTCTTGACAAATCCTTTGAAGGGTGGTATAATAAAATTTTCGGCCCGCGCCGGTCGCCCGCGGGTCACTGTAAAGAAAATGTAAAGTATTTCTACCTTACATTGACATAGCTATTTTTCAAAAGATAGATAAAACTTTTTCTTTTTGTGGTGTAAAGTATTTATTGTTATCTATTTGAATTATTTCTTTTAAAATAATTAAATCTTTCTCTAAATCTT